>Ga0065711_1044487_pt1 | contig 14074 bp, 4 predicted proteins | sample Hoacrofraction12_FD_59098 | JGI IMG/M metagenome (GOLD analysis project Ga0065711, IMG submission 59098) | Hoatzin crop microbial communities from Cojedes, Venezuela - Epithelial fraction 12 v2 (version 2) | ecosystem: Host-associated > Birds > Digestive system > Esophagus > Crop | place...
CCCCCCCCCCCCCTTTAATCAACATTACAACACAATTCCTGTGATTGAGATACAGGTGAAAGTAGTTTTATATCAGATGGGATCCTAAACCTAAATATAATTTGTAGATACTTTATAGATATTCTGAGACATCAGAAATCATTCATTCAAACATAACACACAGTATTTAAATAAAAATACCCTAACAGCTACTTGCATTCTCATAAAATAGGCTCAGTTTGCACACCTGAGAATTCGAAAGGCCATAATGTATCAAAGGAGAATAATCCTCTGTTGTGCTATAAACACAAATAAAGGGAGTATAAAACCTATGTAATATCACAGTTTTATATTAAAACATAAATGTTAGCACCAGGATAGATTTTGCTTTCAAGATACAGATCTGTTTTGCATTGCCCCTGGGTGAGCTCATTACATGCCAGGTCGACTCCAGTTTGGTTTGCAATGGATTTCGGCAAGCAGCTTTCCAACTGCATGAGGGTGATGATGTGTTCAGCTTGCTCTGGCATGAAATCTTTCAATAGTAGAAATTCCCAGCTTGATAAAGACTGTAGACCTCCCCAGGAAAGCTGTGTGCTTGCTCAGCCTTCATGGCTTCCACTGGTAGCAAAATTTTCACAGAGCACAAAATCCTAGACACTGTGATGTGAATTACAGTTTAGAACAGAAGGAAAGTGCGTTGACCCAAACTGATAAGTTAGAGCCCCAAACAGAATCTCCTCTTTAGGATGTGAATTTTAATAAGTCGTATGTTTGTGTAAGTGAAGTATACTATTATACTTGTAACTGTATAGCACATAGTAATGCAGACAAATGAAAAATGTGGAATATTGATATGAGTTTTGATAGAATTGTGTTATGAGGTTTTAAAAGCCAGCTTTCACTCTCTTTTGGGGAGATCAAAAGCGCAGCAACAGAACAAAATTATTTATTAACTATCCAAAGCATATCACAATGTGATTGTGTTACAACCTGCACATCAGTTTTATCTGTTCAGATACTAATCATCTACAATGTTGAAAGACCACTATGCAGTCTTTTCCTTCTAAAGAACATGACCTAGATGGAAGACGAGTGGTCTAATTTGCCCTACATGAAATGTCCCTTCTGGGTTTATGTAGATATCATCTTGGCATAGAGATTCCTTTCCCACAGATTGGCAGCTGACGGGGAGGAAGGACAGAAAAAAAAGATGTGAGACGAGAAGTGCTCAACTTTCCCCGACCTGAAGGCAGTGGGACTTTGAAAATCCTGACCAAAAGCAATATATAACACAGAAATAAGAATTCTTCTATCTGAAAAACTTGGATTTTTCTACATTTTTTCTACATTTGTTTTTATTTCACCCCATGATTCTTCAGAGTGAGGAAGAAGGGCAAGAGTAAAACCAAAGGCAATGGGAGACAGAAAGACAAAGAAGGATTAGGAGAAGAGAAGTCTGTTCTCCAATGGCCAACATTTCTTTCAGTTGTCAAGTTTCTGATAGGGTTGTAGGGTAAGGGCCTGGCAGAGTCTGTTCTGGTAAAGGCCTAGGAAATCAACCCAGGGCACTTGAAGAGAGGACATCTTGTTGCAGGCACCTGTGGGAGTGTGCCCTGTGACCGAGGCTACTCACCTCCACCCCGGGGGAGGCAACAGCCCTCCCTTTGTGAAGAGCACGGGAAGAAAGTTTCTGAGCATGGACCTCTTGCTCTGAGGTCTGCATCTTCAGCAAGGTCTACCTCAGCAACCTTCAGCATGCCAGGTAAAGCTAACCATGCTTGACAATGGCTGGGTATTAACAGAGGCTGCAATAGGGATAATGGTGAGAAGTTACAGTAGATCTTCCCCCATAAATTCAATCCTTTGTAACAGATGCTGCTGGAAAACTCTCATTTATGGCATCTCTGGCACCAGTAGCTGAAAACAGACAAGGAGCAAAAGCTGTTTAGCCTTTTTGAAAAAAGAGAAGACTGGGAAAACAAATGCCCCGCAGGTAGGAAAACAAATCCGTATTGATACTCAATAGTCATCCGCTGAGAATGAATGCAGCATTCTAGAATTAGCAAAATAATCAAACAATGTTGAAGGGTAGCAGAGGGGCATCCAAGTGTGTGTGATTCACTTTCTACCAAATCAATCCACTTAGTTTAAATTTAAGCAGTCTCCCAGTCATCACATCTTCACAGTTGTCGGGGTTGGGGTTTTTTTTGGCTCTTATGTAACCTGCACATGTAATTCAGAAATGCACTGTGATGTTTTATCCTTGCTTTTAAGAGCACAATTCATAAGTTTTCATAAATTCCTATTAGATTCAAGGTTTTTTTAAGGTAACACCGCTGTTCTGTACACCCTTAAATGTGTATGAGGGGGGAAGTTGTTGTCTGTCATTGACAGATGCACGCATTTTGAAGTCAAAAGAGAACATCAAGAGTTACAGGGAAATAAAATATATCACTGTGCAGAGAAAGCCTGTTGTTACTTTCCAAATTAAACTCAACGGGAAACATATCAACAATTTTAATTACCTTTAAACTTTGCTGTCCAGTGTTGCTTTATCATCTCTGCTGAGAGTTCTTCATATTTCTAATGTGAAGATTTTTCCAACAATTGGCTCTCATTATGTGATTCTCTGTTAGACGAAGCCTATTATTAGAAATTTCTTCGAAGAGGAAAATACTAGGAGATTAATCATGTAAGCCTCCAAGCTGCTCTTCAATAAACTAGTCAGTCTGAGTTTCGTTAGTTTTTTGTAGGTATCATGTCTCTTCTGGACATCAAATCATTCTTCTCATACTTTTCCAAAACCTGTAAAACTTCTGAAAAAAGTACAGAGGCTACAACCAGCCAGTACTCCAGAAGCAGCTGAGCATCTTCTACAGAGTTCAAATAATCTTTTCAATTCCAATTGACCCATGCCTATTTCCGTGTCCAAAAAATTACATTCATCTTCTGGAGTACCACTTCACCCTGGCAGAACATGGTCTCTACCTAACAGACAAACTAATTTTTAGAACCACTGCTTTACCAGAGAAAGACCACAATCTCATGAAAATGGCATCTTTGCTTTATTCCAAAGAGTTCATATTTGTCTTCATTGAAATTAGAGATGGTAGATCCTCAGGATTTCCTTGTATTATTGCCATTATTTTCCTATATTGTTGCATCATATATTTTTGTTGGTTTACATTAAATATACAATATCTTCTGTAATAAAATGCATGAACTGTATCATGCCAAGTCACATTACAGTGATATTCTATATACTGCTATGACATAATTACTGTAGGATACTATTTATAGACAATGTTTCAATACATCAAATTGTTTTCTTACCACAAAACAAGACACCTCTATTTTTACAAATAAATCAAAGATTAAACCAGTCATTTTCAGTGGAAACAAGTCCCGATTTAACCTGTCCTGTAGACTGCCAAGGCTTTAACACTGGAAGCTAAGTAATGGCATGAATTAACAGAAATTTTGTGATTCCTTAAGCCTTGTTTTTGAATTTCTAAACTCCCAGTATAAGCCCTGGTACAGTCAGTGGATCTCGGAATTGCTATACCTGCATACTGCTTCAGCTGAAAATTTTAAAGGATGTTGGTTACAAATGCAAGGCATAATTTAAGTGGCTGTTTTGCTGTCTACATTAGCGGAGGTTTAGATGTTCATAGCACATTAGAATATGTACAGAGGCTCTAGTGGATTTATGCCAACTTCATATTGCACCTTTCATGTTAGGCTTACTCATGGGCAAAGCTAGGAAATTGCCTTCGCATGGAGAAGTAAAATGCTACTTGCTCTGAAGAGCTAGAATTCTACCTGCTGGCAATTTTTGGGGATATTAGAAAACTCAAAACACGCTGTTGGATAGGAGATAGTGTACCTTTACGCATCTTTCCCAAGAACAGTCTGAGGGAAAGCAGGAAATATGCCAACCGAGCCAACGCACCTGTTTTCAGGTTTCTTACAATTAGCACAAAGGAAAACAAGAGAAAATTCACAATAAAACAAGCACAAGCACTATATTTTAACAGACTTTGCTGAAACTGGGACCGGCCACAACTCCCGACTCTTTTCTCATGGGCAATGAAATCTCAGCTTAGATGACAACAAGGAGAATAAATGGCTGTGAAAACTCATAATAAGATGACAAAGACAAAGACAAAGGAAAAGATTTAGTTTATTAATTATGACATGGTAAACTTGAAAAGAGCTTTACAGTGTTGCACTCTAATAAAACTGATGAGTATGGTCTACCTACTCTGTACAATATTCTTAGAGCAGAACAAGAACTTTCGAGCATGGTGTTAATTTTCTTTAAAAATAACATATTTTTTTTTCATTTGAGCTAAAGCCAAATCCTTTCTTTATAAATGAAATATTGTTTAGCGTCACTTTCATGACCTCTGTTCACTTTCCTGTACTTTCAAAGCTCAAACAGTGGAATCATCTAATGAATTAAGCCATAAATATAATTGCATTTATTTCCTCTTAACAAATCATGGGTTCATAGTTGCAATTCTACTAAAGATTTCTGTAAATAAAAACTTAAACAGTCTTTAAAAACACATATTGCTTTCTAAAGAAAATTCTGAAACAAATTCACATTTTCTTATAAAAACAAATATCATTTCCATGAGTTGTAAATCTATGCTTTTCAAGAGGACATAGGAATTCAAAGATTTCAGGGAGTGCTTAGGTTAAAGAGGGGAAGAGATAAGAAAAGGTATTTGAAATTTGAGTGCTTTTATCAGTTCATCAGTCCAGCTCTAGAATGCAGCTAAACAACACTAAGCATCTTCACTGCAATTCATACAGTAAGTTATCCTTATTTTCAGAATACCTAAAGCTTTCAAAAGAAGGTCCTCTGTCACCTAGTTTGCGATAGCATGTAAGGTATCAAGCGAGATTATCCATGGACCAAACAACAAAAGCTGAGGAAGGCTGGAGCAAAAAAACGTTACGGCATTGAGGGAAGACTAGGAATAGATCAGAAGGGGGAGAGAGGCAAGATCACACTGAGCTGTGCAAGGGTAGCAGTGGGAAAAAGCAATGTTGCTCAGCTTGGCAGATCCCAGGTATCCCTCCTACTGGCCCCACCTAAGCTAGGTATACATTTTTCCTTTATTAGGTTAATTCATGTATGAGGCAATACCTTTGGGCTGGAATCAGGGCACTCTAGACGACAGCAAATAAGCAGGGGAGCTTTATCACATCAGGGTAGAATGAAGCTGTTGTGCATCTGCGACGTGAAAATGTGGCAATGGACTTGAGAATAAGAATCCAACATGTCTCTTAATATAGGAGTCGCTTCTCTGTGCTTTCGCTCCCTCTCTGTCAGCCTTTTGTTTTGTTTTGTTTTCAAACACCCCCCCCTCAAATAAAAAAAAAAACTGTGCAAAAATTTAGGTCCATATTAAAGCAAAGTTGTCTGGTCTAGATCTACAGCACAGTGCTCTGTTCTATTCTGAAACCCAGTTTCTCTGTTTTCAGTGATGCTGAATACTCAGAGGTCTATTTACTTATGCAGGTGATGTAACAGAGAACCTTGCTTTGTTTATGTCTTTCTCACTATTTTTAGCCTAATGATTGTTGGAATTAACCGGATTTGCTGTCCCTTGAAATAATTCCATGTACTAAAATCTCCCACAGTGTAGTGTATAAAATTAAAGGCTGACAGTCTCATTGCCCTTAGCCTGTTAGTCATTCTGCATATGAATAATAACTTGTCATTGTCCACCTTTCTGAAAATCAGGAATTGGAAAGGAACAGTGCATTTGTATCAGTTCCTTCTTCTAAAGTGTGTTCTTACTGGGAAACTCCGTATGGTGGAAAACAAAACAAGTACAATGAAAATCAGTGTTATGCAACATCTATTAAAAATCAGATGAGTCACCACACAGAAAGTTCCCAGGCCTGAAAGAAACTAAAAACCAGATAGCCTCACTATAGCAAACTCCTGAGATCTGAAGGAATGTTTGTTGTTTTGGAAAGATGTTCCCAGAAATGGGCTTAGCGTTTGCTGAATCAGCATTGTAAAGACAGATCAAATTTGACTTGAATGTACTTTTGAAATACTTTTGGGGAGAAAATTTCATATTCAGAACTCCATTTCAACGTACATAAAGAAGGAGAAATGTGGATTTAGATATTAAATATAGAATTCACTGGGAAAGGCATGACAAACAGGATTACTGTCTTCAGGATTAGTCTTGTGCGGTTATGTTAATTCTCGCATAGCCAAGAACTACTGAACTAAAGGGTATTTTCTGCTGGAGTTATTATAAATGAGGAGTTGCTATAACTGAATCATATTATTTTGAAGCTAGGCCATGTATCTAAAACTGGATTGAAAATATTCATATCCTTTTACAGAATCAGTGTTGCTTTACAAGGGGCAGATTTGAGTAATTTTGGGGGGTTTCTGCTAACTTCCTTGGACTTTGTAACAGACAGCAAAATATACATGTATTTGACTCAGAACTTATCTACACAGGAAAATGGACAATAATTCAGATTGCCCAAGTGAAGAACTATTCTGAAAAAGCTATTGTGGTTCCTGTCAATTTCCCCAGGCAAATAAAATCCTTCGACTGTTAATATTGATTTTGAACAGCAGCCGGTGAGAGAGCTATCAGAAAAATACAGTTAAATGACAAATTAGACTTTCTTCCCCTCCCCCTTAGAGGCAAAATGTGAATTACAAGGGAAAACAGTATCTGTATAACTGCATTTTGTTGCATCAGGAAGAGGAATATAGCCATGCCAGCAACAGTCTGGATGGCTGAAACAGTTAGATTTATTATATTCAGGATCTAGCACTCTTTCTCAGATCTTGATCAATCCTGGAAGTACAATACAAAATAAAAGATCAACATGTCCCATTATCCTTTCAACAAGTTGGTAAAATTGACTCTGCTATTAAAAAGCCTGAAATTATAAAATATCTCTTTGAAAACACACTTACTGTAACTGATTGTCACCAAGGACTTTGCCAGTCCTTAAATTGCATGATTTTCATTTCTTCTGCCGCTCATCATTACTCTTTGTCACCTTATTTGTTCTAGTCAATTTAATTCATTGATGTTGGTTGCAAAGGCTGTAAAACTCTATGTGATTCTTGGTGAGTTTGAGTCAACCTCATACATGATAAGTAGAGTGTAGACTGTCGGATTGTCAGAGATGCAAGTTACTCTGTCTTTTTGATGCTGTTAGACATGGATTGGAGAGGAAAGTTGCTAGAAGACTTAAAAAAGAAATCTAAGTACGGACTTTTGCTCCCTGAAATGCAAGAAAGCATGCTTACAACTTCTTTGATTTCTGTTAAAAATGAATTAAAAGGATGTGATAAAAAAAGAAAAAAGTTAATTCGAAAGAGTATAAACTTTTCAGTTCATGGGATATCCTCTAAAGATGAGACCAGGTCAGAACTTCCATAAAGGACTTACTATTATTTTAATATGTTTGTTATGGCACTCACTAAACACCTGACATATCTATAGGTGACGCATTACAAGCCTGAAAACTGATGAAACTCAATTTTCAAAACTTTTGAAGGTATCTGAACCTCAGCCGAGAAGCATTGTTAGTTTAAGCTTGCCAAATTTTCGAGCAGACTGAGAACTGATTTGAAGTGAGCCCTGAAGCAAATGTCTTTGCACTTTAACCTCAAAGTTTCAAAGCAAAGTCATTAAAATGCTTATAAAGCTGCACAATGTAGAACGGCAGCTCTCCATCCCTTAGACTGCCTTTGGGGCAGGAGTAGGAAGCACCACTGTCCCCCACCTCCTGTGGACAGTGAATCTGTGGCTTCATTTGTGAGTATAATGCGAGAGTCCAAGGCAAAACACCAGGAAGCAGAAATCCCTCTTTTATGTAAAGTGAAAGAAAGTGTCTGTATTAATTCCCCAGTCAAATCACACAACTGAGTCTTTCAGAATTGTATTGTTAGACTCATAGAGATAATTCTGTTATGGCAAGATTGATGGATCACTTATTTCAAGTAACATTATTATAAGCTGCTGATTAATCAATCTTTAAAACAGACAGTAGAAGGAACTACTAAGTATATGTACTGGGATATCTTCATCTGTTATGAAGAAGTATTTAGACCCAGAGGTAGTCAAAGGGGCAATAAGGAAGGAATATATGAAAAAGTACCTTTTGAGAAATAGGTCAAAGGCCAAACTATTTCTTAATTAAGCCTAACTCTGCTAAGACATGGGAAAGTGGCTCATTCAGCCATAAGAAAAGCCATCTACACTATGCCAAAGCTAAAATTTTTCCTACAGCTTCACAGAAAACATCTCCATCTCAACTGAGTAAAATGCATTACAGAAACAAGACAAAGCCAGAGTCATTCCTGGAGTCCCCAGGCTCTGACTAGCAAAGAGGCAATTAAATTTGCATGGATACCTTGGTATGAAGGTGAGGTCTACACAGACCACAGCCCTGTCTCTGACAGGGGCCAGTAACTAAGGGACCATGCCTAAAGAGTATCAGAAGAGAATAAGCATTGTGTGATACACCCCTGAATTACCCTTCCAGCTTCACGGGGTTGTACCTGGATAAATGCCAAGTGCCCACCAAAACCACTCTATCACTCCCCCTCCTCAGCTGGGCAGGGGAGAGGAAATACGATGAAAGGCTCGAGGGTCGAGACAAGGACAGGGAGAGATAACTCACCAGTTACTGTCACAGACAAAACAGACTAAACTTGGGGAGAAGAGGAAGTTTAATTCTCCAATCTAATCAGAGTAGGATAGTGAGAAATAAATCCTCAAGCGTGAGGTCCCTCTCACAGGAGACAGTTCTCCACAAATATCTCCAACGTGAGTCCTTCCCACAGGCTGCAGCTCTTCACAAACTGCCCCAGCGTGGGTCCCTTCCCATGGAGTGCAGTCCTTCAGGAACAGGCTGCTCCTGCGTGAGTCCCCCACAGGGTCACAAGCCCTGCCAGCAAACCTGCTCCAGCGTGGGCTCCTCTCTCCACAGGTCCGCAGATCCTGGCAGGTGCCTGCTCCAGGGTGGGGTCCCCATGGGGGTCACATCTTCCTTCAGGCATCCACCTGCTCCAGTGTGGGGTCCCTTCCACGGGATGCAGGTGGATATCTGCTCCACTGTGGACTTCCCTGTACTACAGAGGGACAACCTGCCTCACCGTGGTCTTCGTCACGAGCTGCAAGGGAAGACTCTCTGCTCCGGTGTCTCAAGCACCTCCTCCCCCCTCCTTCTTCACTGACCTTGGTGTCTGCAGAGTTGTTTCTCTCACAAAGTCTCACTCCTCTCCCCTCACTGCCATTTCACCACAGGTATTTTTTCCCTTCTTAAATATGTTATCCCAGAGGCGCTACCACCATTGCTGATTGGCTTGGCCTTGGCCAGCGGCAGGTCTGTCTTAGAGCCGGCTGGCACTGGCTTTATTAGACATGAGGGAGGTTTCTCACAGCTTCTCACAGAAGCTACCCGCTACCAAATCCTTGCCACACAAACCCATAACAAAAGGATTACTCTTCCATTCTTTTGCCCATTTATTTAATTTCTCTTGTTATTTATTTTAAAACTCCATGGAGGAGATAGTGGTTTCTTCAGGCACGAAACACACTGCAAAAAGTCTTAGAAAACACAGGACTGACAAGAAACACTAGTTAGGGTGGCTAAAAGTGTTTAATCTGCAAGCCAAAGAGAAAGGGGAAACTAGCACTCATCCAAAGAAGACTTTGTTTTCTTGCTTTTAACCTCTTCTCTCCATCTCTGGGCTTTTTCTCATCTTTCTATGGCTGTGGGGGACCAGAAGCATACCCAGCTTAGTCCAAAGTTTGAAAAAGAGCCCCTTTACTTTGCATCTGCTTGGGGACCAATCACCCACTATAAGCCAGTCATCTTGATTACAGCACCTGGTTCTTGCAAGACTGTGAAGAGACATTTAAGGATTTAAGCTTGTTTAATTCTACAGAAGACTGAGGGAAGATGTGCTAACAATCACAAAAAGATGTGCTCCAGAGAGACAAGATTATGTATTTTTTTTGTCTCTGTATTGTATAGGAACAGAAACACTGAGTTTAATTTGCGGCATTTTCCAGTGGCAGTGAAAGATCTGGAGTACGACATCCTGGGAAGCTGTGAGGTCTGCATTACTCCACATCTTTAAGAATGCATTTAATGGACATTTGTTGTAAATAACACAGATGCAGCTGATGTTGAGTTAGGAGATGGGTTTGGACTAGCTGACTTCTTGCACTCTAGCAATGTCTATGATTCAGTGGTCTTCCGTCATAATGCTCACAGCACTAAGCTTTGGTTTTGTTCAAGACCTTTCTGAAATACGATTCAAAAAATTACTTGCTTTTGTGTGGTATCACAAGGCAGTTGGAATATTTCCTCTGTCTTATCCTTCTACAGCTTCAGATTCAGCTTTTTGGGTATGTTAATTGCCCTTGCTCTAAATATAACTCTGAGAAGAAAAATCAAGCTATAGTCCAAAATGAATTGCAGACTGATTTACTGCAAGGTATTTATTCTTCTGTGTATGAGGCCTGGGGCATACATTTCTGTCTCCTTTTCTCTTATGTTCTGAACTCCGGGTCTCTAGAAGTGGCCATACATTTTCTACCACAGGTTTTCCTTCTCTCTCATCCATTTAAAATGTTTTCAGTACCATGAATTATTTATTAATTATTCACTGCAGGAAAAGCCATTTGCTTTGCATTCGCAAACGTGACCAGCAAAAAGTAGCAAAACCATACTGTTTAAATGGTTATTTATTCAGATAATAACTAACTTCTACTGCCTGCCTCCAGTCAGGTATTCAAATAAAAACAAGCTATAATAATCACTATTAAACCACTGGTGAAGGAATTCCTCTCTAATGATGCATAAGTTGAACGTGCTGATGGTCTTAAAAGCCTGCAATCATTTCTGCCGAGCTCATGTGTTCTGTTCTCCAACTGGACAGAGGCCAGCTGTAAATCTCTTGGCTTACATATGAAAGAGACAACTTCCAGTCTCCCTTTCCGTAGGGCCATTATTTCTGATTTATGTGTATTGGGGCAATTACTAGCATTCCATAAAACTACAAGTAAGTCTCAAAAGCTGCAGAAATCAGTATAACAATGAAAGACAATCCTGAAATTGCAAAACTAATGATTTCCTGTTTTCTGCTGATTAGGCTATGGGTTGAAGAGTGTCAGTCTCCTGTTGAAAAATAAACAGTACTACTACATACAATTTACGCTCTGCAATTGTTTTTCTTAGACTACATAAGCACTAAAAACCTTGCTTAACTTATTGAACAAAGTACAAATAACACCATACATTCTATCAAAAATCAGGAGAGTTGATTAACTGCAGATGAGCAGAAGAATGGACTGAACAATCAATGGCTGTTATTCACAATGAGTTCCAATGCCTGTATGAAGTAGCTTGAGTTCAAGCATCAAGGTTTGTGGTACCAAAAAAAAAAATTTCTGATGTTGTAGCATCACTTCAGATGTTCAGCAATATGTATATCATAGGACTGTATATAATTTTCACCATACTGGGTTCATCATGGTGGTTTTACCCTTGTTCATCCTATCTGTGAGTGAATACATGGCTATGGACCCAAACGCTGCACAGAGTGGTTTCCCTATCTACCTCTTCCCGAGCATCAAAGTCAGCTTTATTAATAACTGCTATACTGTACAACACTGGTATTTTGACTGGATCTAGGATGGGAAGAGGGTAAGTCTTGTGCTCCAGCATCGCAAAGTCTTTCTTCGAGGCTTTTCATCAGAGCAATCAGTTTGACATTACATCTTCTTGAGCCACTTCAGTCAAATGTATAGTAAAGCCAATGGTATCTCTGTGTAAAAATGTGTTTTAAGAGAAGGATAGGGTGTTATTCAAATGCATGTTTTACCTGAGTTGTTATAAATAAAAATCCTACCAAAACATTTGCATGAGCAATATCTGGTCTCACAGATCACCTTAAAGACATAAATATTTTTGGATCAGGCAGGAATTTATAAATATGTTGTCCAAGTATTTTTGTAACTTCCTGGGCTGCTGCTATTTAAATATAAACACACAAGTCAGAACGAAGGCAGAGGAAACTTGATGTTCATTTCAGCCCATTGTATACTACCTAGACCTACCTTTTAATAGCTAAACTTGATCCACTGCAAAACACTGCTCTACTAAACAAAAACTAATGGCATGCCATCAATGGCTACTACATCATTGAGCTAGGCACGTTCCCTAGAAGGTGTGCAGCCTTGACTAGAACAATATACTGGCCATCTCACCAGCCGATTGTACAAGTATAACAGTATTTACAGTCAAGTAGAGAAAAAACACATCAAAAAAGGAGTGCATTCCTGCTTACAAAAGCAGAGATGAACTGCAAGTTTAAATGCCGTTGTGCACAAATATTGTAGCCAAAGCTAATTCCATGTAGAGATTGTGCTGGTTTCATTCCATAAATCAGAGAGATATTTTAATTTCAAATTAATTTTCAGCATTACTAAGATGAAGATATGTGGATTACAGCTGTAGTCTACAGTTTAAAACCTCAATGTTCTTATCATGGGGATTTAAAATTTGTTTTTTGAACTATGCTACATTTCACTATAAAAATAACAATTGCTGGAAATAACATATTTTAACTAAGTGTCTTGAAATAGTGGCTACCTATTTAGCAAACTAAAGGTTAGTTTTAGCCAGTATAATCATTATGTTCCAGTCCTCTAGGCAGTAACAAGAGCACTATCTGTCTTATATAATGGAATATTTCTGACAGCTCTAGGAGAGATAATGGTAGTACTAGTCAGATAACATCAGAGTCATTTATCCAACATTATTTCATTCATCTTCCACTCCATCACTACAAATAGAGTGAGAAAATGTCTATGCTATATAATGATTTCTAAAACAAGAAAAGTTGCTTACTGTATCTCCATTACTTGTGCAAAAATAAATCTCCTTGATTTATCATTCCAGCAATTTACCATGAGTGACATGTCAGACTCTTTAGGTTCTTTTTAAAATTTGGCATCTCTTCCAGGCTACAGAGGGAAAAATGCCTGGGGACTCTGAAAGTTCAAAGTCTTTTTATTAACTAAAGTCATGATTTAATATGTCTCGATTGAAAGGCCAGAGTCCAGTTGAAGAAATCAAAAGATCGTCTTAATGGAGAAAACAAATCTATGACATTGAATTACATTAGCTGCAAATGTGTTTCACAGATGAATTTGGGTGTGTTTTTTCTTGGTTTGCTTGTTTGGTTTTTGTTTGTTTGTTTGTTTTTTAATGAAGGACTTTGACAGTCTAATGGGAAAGATGGGACTGTACTCTATGGACAGCACCATCATGATTTTAGGTGCAAAGCTGCGAGGTTAGAGCTACAGAAGTGTTCCAACATGGTTTAAAAGGAATGTATTACCACTGGTGTACAAGCCTTTAAATCCATAACACTGAATATGTTGGTGCTACATGTACACTATGATTGCATTCCTTTTCTAGAAGGGTTTCTCCACATTTCTGTTCTTGAGAGAAGAGGCATGTAGGAAAATGAAACATTTATGTTGCTAAGGACATCTTTTTCTAGCTGGGACCACTGGACTGATTTCACATAGTTTGGTATCTCATTTTAAAAATGCCCGAGTCAACTACCAGCTTGCTATAGATAGTTTTCTCATGAGCATATAAAAAACTTCTTGCCGAGAAGTGTAATGATAGTTCTGTGACAACAATATTTAGGGCTGAATTTGTGTACTGAATTATGATTAGAGTTGCTACTACTAGCTTTCATAACACTTAACAAGTACCTGTGCTCTCTGAATATATATCACTGAGCCTAAGCTAAGTAATGGGATGCAGACAGCAAGGTAGATGGGTACTTCAAGCGAAAGCACTGAGGTTTCTGGAGACAAGAGGAGCAGCATGTAGTACATGGCTTTCCCTTCCTTGTCACAATTATTCCCCAGTGTTTACAAACTAGACACAGAATCACAGAATCACAGAATCACAGAATCACAGAATAGTAGGGGTTGGAAGGGACCTCTGTGGGTCATCTAGTCCAACCCCCCTGCCGAAGCAGGGTCACCTACAG
>Ga0065711_1044488_pt1 | contig 14074 bp, 9 predicted proteins | sample Hoacrofraction12_FD_59098 | JGI IMG/M metagenome (GOLD analysis project Ga0065711, IMG submission 59098) | Hoatzin crop microbial communities from Cojedes, Venezuela - Epithelial fraction 12 v2 (version 2) | ecosystem: Host-associated > Birds > Digestive system > Esophagus > Crop | place...
CCACAGCTTCTCTGGGCAACCTGGGCCAGTGCCTCACCACCCTCATGGTGAAGAATTTCTTCCCAATATCCAATCTAAATCTGCCCTCTTGTAGTTTACAGCCGTTCCCCCTTGTCCTATCACTACACCCCCTTGTGAAAAGTCCCTCTCCATCCTTTCTGTAGGCCGCTTCAGGTACTGGAAGGCTGCCCTAAGGTCACTCCAGAGCCTTCTCTTCTCCAGGCTGAACAGCCCCAAATCCCTCAGCCTGTCCTCGTAGGAGAGGTGCTCCAACCCTCTGATCATCTTCGTGGCCCTCGTCTGGATCCGCTCCAACACATCCATGTCCTTCTGATGCTGGGGCCCCCAGAGCTGGACGCAGGACTCCAGTTGGGGTCTCAGGAGAGCGGAGTAAAGGGGCAGAATCCCCTCCCTCGCCCTGCTGGCGACACTTCTCTTGATGCAGCCCAGGACATGGTTGGCTTTCTGGGCTGCCAGCACACATTGCTGGCTCATGTTGAGCTTCTCACCCACCAGTACCCCCAAGTCCTTCTCCTCAGGGCTGCTCTCGAGCCGCTCTCTGCCCAGCCTGTACTTGAGTTTGGGATTGCCCCGACCCACGTGCAGGACCTTGCACTTGGCCTTGTTGAACTTCATGTTTTATGTGTCCGTAGGCTAAAATCGATTTACTACTATCTGTAGACTGCCTATGGCTCAGCAAAACTTTTCTAAAATGTTTAAAGAGCTATGATTTTAATGGGAGATGTGCCATGTGTGGTAGCTACCATTGTTTATTATTCAAAGGCCATGTTCCAAAGCAGATAAAAGTCCGTTTCAAAACTATCTGTGGAAATAAAACCTGTAGCAGGAAGAGGCAAAAGAAACAATTGTTAGACCCGATCCTGGCGGTGAGAAGTAATTATCTTGATCAATGTTGCCTAGTTTCACCGACAATTATTTTGAAGTACAGTCAATTTGAAGACAGAGAGCTGTGACAAAGCTGAAGAGTGGATCACTTTGTATAGCCCCAATTGCTATAAATTGTTTTAAACTTTTGTGACCTACCTCGTTACAAAAAGTACAGAGGTAGAATTACCCCTGCTTTTACTGGTTTAAGAAGTGGAAGCCCAAGAGGACCTCTCTGCTACTGACAAGATATAACTTTTTGCTTACTGAACCGTTTCTGGGTTGAAAAGGTAGTGTGTGAATAGCCTGGAGCCCAAGCACTGTGCGACTGCGGTGAAATAACGGTCTCTGAAGCTGAGTGCAGCAGGGTCTGAACCAGCTGATGTTTGTGGAGGCTTATGGGCTTCAGAAATACTGTCTGACACATTAATGCAGTGAGGTTTTTACAGGGCTGAAAGTTGTAATATCCTAGAGCATGAGAATAACGGCTCCGGAAATAATAATGGTGGTGTATCCATGATGGTCTAAAGGTATGTGAGAAGAGAATTCCACGCTGAACCCTAAAGCAGGCTTTTCTGTATAGCTAAAGCACTGAGAAAGCAAGAGCCCTTTGAGGAAGAAGTAAAAAAACTTGGCAGGGGGTTGAAATGGTGGTGATCTGTCGTCCTCATAATGTGCCAGGAAGACTTGTTCCAGTAAGCAATGCAAGTCTTCACAATGGGACCAAACATCCACCTTTGCATGTTTATTTTCAGTGAATTCTGAAGCCAGAGCTGCGTGGGCATGTTGACACCTTTTCTAGGCTCATCTCTTGAATGTTGTTTCAGAGTTTCTGCTACCATCTGAATCACTTGCGTCTGGTGTTCATAAATGTTCGGGGGTGCCTTAAAGGTAGCGTTGAGTTGGAGTTAGGCAGCAGTTCAGCGTGAGCATGGTGGGACGGTGCGGTAGGGAAACGAGTTTCAAAGGGTACCGGTGGGTGAGTGGGGCTAAGTGGGTCCCTCTCTGGCTGTGTGTTGCTAACAGCCGTGGTGCCAGTTCCTCAGTGGATTGGTGGGGTGTCAGTGTCAACTCAGGGTCCAGGCAGTGACCTGGGCCTCGAGGGCTGCTTGGAGAGCAGAGGTGGGACTGACCTCCCAGCCACAGCTCCGAGTGGCTAATGCAGAGAGATCTCATGGCTGCAGTACTTTAGCCTGGGAGTGTTCAGTGTGTTTCCTGGGTGTCTTCCCACTGTTGTTGTGCCCTGAGAAAGTTCTCTGGGAGAACTCTGAAACTCTGCTCGTTGTGCAGCTGAGTAAACCTCCTTTCCTTGAAGTACTCTGGATGGCTGTGGGTTGGAAGGATCAAGATCCACTTGATGGGAGGTGCAGTGGCTGAGATTTTGTCCAGCAACAAGTCATGTCTATAAACTACTGTGACAAGAGGTGGCCATTTCTTTACAGAGATTTGGACAAGATCCTGTGAACTTCCCCATCCAGAGAGGCATTCCCTTCCACCAGCCCCTTAACCCAAGTGGCTGTAGCTAATACTCTCTAGAAATATCCGAGGGGAAGCAGATCATCATAACAAGTCAGTGTGTGCCTTACAGCAAAAGAAATGTTCCTTTTTTTGTAGTTTCTTAGCCTGCAGGTTTGGCAATATTGTCAGATACTCCCACTCTTCTTGACACAATCGCTATGTCGTTCTTTTATTATACAAAGTGATAGCTCTACCTTCTCAACCAGCTTCAGATGCTGGGCTCTCACACTTGTTGGAGTCATTTTCTGTTCCTGTGGATGAGTTTTGTCTATTCAGTCAGCCCTGGAGGAAGAGATTCAGATAAGTCACTTTGTTTCACAGGCATGACTTCCATCAGGGATCTAGTGCGGAGAAAACTGTCTGGAAAATAACACCGAGTGGCTTGAAATGTGTATTACGGGCTCCCTCCTATGTGAGCGGGAGCGTGCGCGCTGGGGTGAGAGCTGTGGGAGGAAACACAAGTGCCAAAGGTCTGTTCTTCACGCTTGACTGGCGGATGAAGTTCTTTCCATGGTCCTTCTTTCTGACTGGCCGTGGTGCTGTCACCAGGCTTGTCCAAATGGGGTAGGTGAGAGTCTGGGTGTAAGTGCAACTGACAGTTAAGACGTTTGGAGGCGGCAGATCCATTTGCACGTGCTAATAAAGGAGTTCTTGTTTTTCTTTTGTCTAAATCCTCCAGGCAATCATTTTGTTGAGAGAATCCACCATGCTGTGCCATTAGGGAGAGAAGGGGATAAAAAATGGTTTTTGGAGCCAGGCATGAAGGATTTGGATGGTAAAGTGTGTTGAAGAGAAACCCTAGGTGGGTAATTTAGTATCTTCTGAGTTGGATTGCATTCTGAATTTATCCAAGAATATGAATTTTTACTTCTAGGACTTTAATTTTAGATCTGCCATCAAAGCTGAATAAGAAGACGTACGTGATGGCTTAGGAGCATGATAGGACATTCCTTTAGAAGAGAAGGTAAGACTGTTGCACTTCTGCTCTGTGGTAGTGCAGCAGGAATAGCCTTTCGGATTGTCTGTGAAATATATATAACACGCCAGTCATTCTGGTAGCTCAGCATGAAGAAACTGCAAAGTTCATGGTCTCCACAGTTCAGTTCTCTCTGTCACTTTGGCCCAGTGACTGGGTTTCTTTGGCTTTGCTGCAACAACAATAGTTTTGATGGTGGTATCCTGGATTTTGTTGATTACAGAACAAATTCAGACTTTGCTTGACTTTTTGGAGGGAGCGAGGGTGAGACGCTCCCAACTCCTGTTCAGTTACTGAGCAGCAGGCAGGGTTTGCTTTGTTCTTTCTACCACAAGGACTGTTTAAGGGGGGGGGAAAAACAGCAAACAACCCCACAGCCAAAATCGTGCCCTGCATTATTCTTCATGGTTATTTTATCCGGGGTGAGGGGATTAGCTGCTGCTGAAGGCGTTGGCCCGTCAGAACATATTGTGTGAGTATGTCACAGGAAGACTGGTTAGTCTATTAAAATTTATGAATTTACGGCCCTAACAGTTTTGGGGTGGGGAAGGAGGTTTGAAAAGTATACTGTACAAATTTGTTCTAGTACTCTTGTGAAGCTAGTATTTCCATTCTTAATGACTATTTGCGAGTCACTACGTGGAGAAGATGGGTTTTAAAAGGACAGTGAGGAAAATGAGATTATGTGTCTAGAACTGCTCTAAGGGTGGTGTCTGATCAGTGATGTGCCACAGGCTGTTTCACTGAAATGACAGAGCAGCCATCAGACCAAGCAGAGGGGCACCTGCTCTTTGATACTGTTAGAAAAAGCTCTGCCTGGGGCCCAAAGTTTTTTGGGGAAAAGTAACGAGAAATCTCTCAAGAAAGGAAGAAAGCGCTGTAATCACTCAGGAAAGGTGCTGGATGGAAAACGTGTTATGAAGAGTTACTCTCATTTGTTGAAGAAGCACTTGTGCTCAGATTAGCCTGCTGATGGGCATATCATCGAAGGTGCCTTTTGAGATTGCAGTGTGACTGCAATTGATTGTAGGAAAATGAAGTAGCAACACCAAACAACCTCTGTCTCTGAAAAGCAAATGTTTTGAAATAAAAAGCTCCATTTGCAAAAAATGTAGAAAGAAATTTTCCTTTAAGACAAGGAGGCTTGTTTTGAAAGAGAAGGATCTGTTATGAGAAGTTCAAACTGGAAGCATGGGTGAGAAAGGGAAAAGATGTAGTCAGCAAGGAGGTTTCGTAGCTGCCAAAGGGGTGATACACTTTCTCAGAAACAGTTATCCTATGTGGTTGGGCTTGTTTTCATTGTAGCAAAATTTTGGGGGAATCCTTGGAATCGGCACTGGTCCTCACAGGATGCTGAGGAGGATCATTGACTGCTGAAGAGGAGCAGCGACTGGCAATGCTCGCATGGGTAAAAGTGTCTAACTGAAGGCAGAGTGGAAGGGAATAGAAGAAATGTGATGGACTTGTAAGCTCTGGAAAGCCTGCAGCAAATATGATGAGCAGAAACACAGTACTGAGAGCAAACCAAAATGACCTGGATACCCCAAATCATCCTTCAAAAGCTAGTTAGGTCATTTGCCAAGTATCTGGTGACCACCTCAGTAGGTCAGGACAAAGCGAGGAAAGACCAGAGGCAGACTCTTACTACGTGGTGGAAGTCGGGGAGGAGCTAAGAGTTACAAGAAGAAGAGATGAAGTGCCATTGTCTTTGAGGGTTTCACAGCTGATGAAACAGAATGCTTTGTGGTCCTTTTTCTTGGTTAGGCTTTCTTTCTCCTGGATATGCTAGTCCAGTTGTGCAGGACAGTGGTGTTTTTTGTAGAGACTGATTTTATTTAGCAACTGTTGTGTGAGTACTGGCTTGTAAATGATAGCTCTTAAGTATGTGTTATTGAAAATGGGACTGAAGGGATCAACTTGTGGCACGACAGTCAAATTCTGTGTGATTGCCATCAGCTGCTGTGAAGAGGGGAAAATTTAAAGTCAGTGCAAAAAACCTTTACCTTCAAACTTGTGTCGTAAATGTGGGGAGAGGATATGTTTTGGATCCAGAGAAAGAAGTGGTGATGGAGAGAGTGGTCAGCGTTTTGCATCAGGGCTTGCTGGCTGTAGTTTGTTCTAGAGAGCAGCAGTGGGACAGATTTGGCAACGGGGAGGCTCTGAGGAGCGTAGAAGTACTTGCACAGATGGTCTTAAACTCAGTAAAACTGAAAATTAAACAGCTACTGAAATGTATGTGTTAAGTCCTGTGAATTAAAGCAAAAATTGTTTGAATTAGTGAATAATGGACTGAAAATGTGGTCTGCTGGGACTATATTGTGAATTTTCCCAAGATTTCCTTTGTCTTGGGGAAAAATGATTCCACTCTGTGTCACAAGCAACCTAGACTTAATTAACGCTCGGAAATTGCTTTGAGATCTTTGGGTGAAAAGCTATGAAGTTCTAATGATATTTGATTAAATGCAAAGAAAAGCAAATGCTTTTGTCGGAGAATTATTAGAGTTTGAACTTCCATCACAAGGAATCATTTTCTGCTCCGGAGGCGGGCGTGTTTTGATCAGCATTCTTATTCTTGGTGGCAGTGACTTTAGGTGGCAGAGATAAACAGACTAGGAGCAGCACTTGTGCTATGTGCCAGGTTGGTATAAAAAGCCTCCATCCCAATGAACAAGTGGGAGCTCACCTTACCTGGTACGTTCAGCCTTACATTAGGGCAAGCCCTGTAGTAGAACCTTTAGGGATGTTCACTAACTCAGTTCTTATCATATGTGCCACTGGGTGCTACTTATCTTGGTCAAGAAAACTGATCTAAAACCACTTGGAAGGTGTGGGGGAAAGAATCTTAGAATAGAATAGAGTTGTAGAATGCTTTGGGTTGGAAGGGACCTTTAGAGGTCATCTAGGCCCAGCCCTTGTGCAGTGAGCAGGGACATCTTCAGCTAGACCAGGTTGCTCAGAGCCCCATCCAGCCTGGCCTTGAATGTTTCCAGGGATGGGGCCTCCACTACCTCTCTGGGCAACCCGTTCCAGTGTTTCACCACCCCCATTGTAAAAAATTTCTTCCTTACATCCAGTCTAAATCTACCCTCCCTTAGTTTAAAACCATTACTCCTTGTCCTGTCACAACAGGCCTTGCTATAAAGATTGTCCCCCTCTTTGCTATAGGCCCACTTTACGTACTGAAGGGCCACACTAAGGTCTCTCCGGAGCCTTCTCTTCTCCAGGCTGAACAGCCCCAACTCTCTCAGCCTGTCCTCACAGAAGTGCTCCAGCCCTCAGATCATTTTTGTGGCACTCTGATCCCGCTCCAACAGCTCCATGTCCTTCTGGGCTGGGGGCTCCAGAGCTGGACGCAGGACTCCAGGTGAGAGTACTGCGTCTTTCTACTTCCTAGAAAGCTAGGAATAAAGAGGGACTTCCTAATCTTCTGATATAAACCAGGCTGTTCTCTTGTTCTTCAGCATTGGGTCGATGTGGACTGCCTTGCCAGTGGGGAGGAAGGCTCTGCAAACGTCGCTCTTCCTTCCCACATTTCCATGGCAATGTAACGAGGCATCTTTCGCTCAAGTGAGGCACAGGCTGAAAGATGGGGAGGCTGCTGTGGGCTTGCCCCTGCTGTTGCTACCTTCAGGTGAAGCTTAGAAGAAACTTCAGTTTTGGCTGGTGGCTCAGGCGTTTCTCTTGCAACCCCACCTGGGAGAAGGCACAGATCAGACATTGAAATCCAGGCTAATCTGTCTCCTGTGACTGCTGCTGACAGGAGATGTAGAGTGTAACACTGATTAAAAGTGACTTGTGTCCAGGAGTGGTGTTTGTAGAATCAGACACAGTGCCCAAACGAAGGCTGGGAAGGAGTTTCTTCCACGCTCAGTGATCCAAAGGAATCTGAGACCTTTTTCAAGGCATTAGCTCTCCCTGCCCCCAGATACCGTTCAGCGCAGGCTCACCTGGGCATTTCTCCTCTGCTCACACTTCCCATGACTCTCTGGTGATACGCAATTTCTGCTCTGTGGGGACGGGGATGAAGGTCTTTGGCTGTTCAAAGAAAGAAGCTTTGATGGGAGAAAGAGAAACCTAATGTTTGTGTACATAGTTGATTAATTTGAGGCTACGAGGTGCCAAAACACCCTCTCAAGCTATCTGCCAAATGTGATTCATAACTTCAAGCAACATGGAAACAAAATTTACATCTGACAGTCTTCTAAAATTCTGTCCAAACAGGATTAGCCGTCCTTTCAGCTGTGGTTTGGGAAAAAAAAAACCCGGAAAACCAACCACTTAACGCTATGGCTACAAACAGTTGAGCTTCAGTGAGTAAATACTTGTGAGAATTTTGCAAGGACGAGTGAAGACTGTACAGATAACAAACCAGTTACTAGTACTTGCAGCATCTGGTGCCTAATATTGCAAGACTGTTTCTGTGTCTGCTGCTCTGGGAAGCACTCCGTGATGTTGTTCAGTATCTGCCCCCACGCTGCCAGTGGAGGAACTCAAAAGGTCACCTGTGAAACTCCAGCAGTACTGGTAGAAGAACCATTTTTTTCCCATTGCTTCTTTTAGACCATCCTTCCCCAAAGTTGTCCCTGTGATGGCAGAACGTGTTGTGTTTATATATCTTAATACTATTAACAGAGAAGCAGTTTGACCAAAAATAGCCTGTATAGTTAAAATAGAAGATCTAATTGTGTAATTTGTTTGAAACTCAGACTTTACACAGACTTTCTGCTTAGTATATATTTCTTCTAAAAAAAAGGAAAACCTGTCTGCTTTCAGATCAGTCAGTGGTGGGAGGCAAGTAAAAAGGTGGGAAGGTTAAAGAACAACTTGTTTGTGACCTTAAGAAAAAAAAAAAAAGGAAAGGAAAAAAAAAGCAGTTTTTCTGGGGAGGAGAGCAAGCTGCAGGGGAAGAGGGAGGAGGGTGCTGTGATGATAGGTCAAAATTCTAAGTTTCCAGTTTTACATAAACTTAAGTCACAGTAGCGGGAGCACCTTGTGAAATGAGAGATTAAAAATCAAAACGAAATTATTGTGAGAACGTGACCTGTGGAGAGTGATGTATGCCAGATCCTGCTGAGGATAACCTGGCAACCTTGATCACCCTCCAATCCGAAAAGCCGTTCGGCATCACAGGAGCGAGGCAGTATATGAACACCGAAACACCTGCAAATCAGGCTCAAGAAGCAATCAAAGTGTGATAAACGTTAATTAGTATAATACCCAAACCCTTAATGGAGGAAGGAACGTTGATTACACTGTCTCACTTGGGATTTCTTTCTGTCAGGGATGGTATATGATGATAGTTTCTGATTACACTTACTCAGACATGAAGTAAGACTTTAAAAACTGCTTAAATGTGGTGAGAAGAGCAGAAAGCCTACAAGTGGATCTTTCTTTGCGTGGTTGAACATATTTGGCTTTTTATAAAAGCAAGCATTTTTACTTTTTGCCTTTCAAACTTTCGAGGTGAATTGGCATTGTGATCTGGCTTTGAACGCTTCCCTGGGTCTGTGCAAATGGCAGATGTCTTCTCAGCCTTTCCTTTGGCTTCTCCATCCTGGTCCCTGACGTTGCCAGCGGCTGGAGCAGAGGTGCTGCGCGGTCAGAGCGGGGCTCAGCCATCTCACAGGCCGTGAGCTGCCCGCCGCAGTGTGCAGGAGCATCCCGATGCGGTAAGGCTGTTTGTAAAGCACACTCTGGTGCCTCATAGAACACTGTCCTTGGTTAGCCAGCCAGAACACGCTTAGATATTCTAGCCTAGCTCTCTAGGCCTGCTTCAGTCGAGTGGATTGTGCAGCAAAGCCCTGAGTTATGGGCCCGGGGGGCGATGCATTGATGTTTCCCCATCACTTCAGCAGCCCGAGGAGCCATAAAAGCCCACGGCCTTGTTTCAAGAAGATTCTTAGACAAATTAAAACTTGGAAAAGTTTGAGATTTTCTTCTTCTCTGCAGCGTACAAGTAGAAGAGAGCAGTGACATGCCTCCGGGTCCCAGGAAAGAAGCAGGGTGAGGAAGTAGCCTGAGAAGAAAGGTAGACATTTCATTTCAGGGGCGTTGGGCTAGATGACCCTTAATGGTCCCTTCCAACTCAAACTACTCTACGATTCAGCTCCCTTAGCAGTACCTTCTGCTGTTGCTTTCATCGTGGGATGATGTCTCCTCTCCCCTGGGAGGTAGTCTGTCCTCACCTCACCGGTGGTTCTCTCACTTCTGGGAAACTACTGAAACTTTTCCTAGAGGTTCAGTGGAATCTCAGTCATCAGTAGTGGTATCCTGCCGGTTTTGGCACCGCTGCTGAGGAAGGATGAATGGCAGCCAGCACTGTTGTTTTCCCTTGTTACCCTGCTCCACGACAAGCCGCTTGGGGAGGCTGGGGATGTAATAAAATAAAAGAACGATAAACTCCGTCCCTTCTAATTCATGCCTGCTGCAGTAAGGGAGGGATTTAATAAAAGCATACTTTGTTGGGAAAAAAAAACAACAAACCAGCTTGACTTTTAGGCAAAAAGCCAAGGTTTTGTAAAACAAATTTACTGTGTGTACCCTGAAGTTAAGAACAGCAATGCTGAGCATCCCCCTGCTATCTCTCAGGGCTGGAGCCTGGGCTGGGAGGAGACCAGAAGCCTGACTGGCTGTGATGTACAGTCCTCATTTAAGAAAAAAGTCATTTAATACTTCAGCTGCCTTATCGTCCTGTGCAAATTCTTTTCTCATTCTGCTCCGTAATGTTCTTTCTCCTTGGCTGATCGCTTACTTTTGTACGTGAGACATGAAATTGAAGTTCTTTGGTATTCTAGAGAGGTTTGCTTCCAGCCTCTGCTGCCGTACTTTTCTTGTTCACCTTAGTGTGGGGCTCACCTCTTCTTTCTCCCACTTCCCGAGTTTCGTCATCCCTGTCGTTTTTTGGGTAACGTGTATGTGGACAGCAAAGGGTCTCCTGCTGCTGTGATGCTTCCTTCCAGATGAACTCTGTCTTGCTCAGCCACCTTTCTGGGACTTTGTCAGCCTGTCTTTAAACCTGCTCTGATTTTAAACTTTTTTCTGATGCTGTCTGATCCCTAGCACATACAGGTGATAAAAATCACAGTTCTTTTTTGGCATTGTGGCGTGCTTGGAGAGACCCTTATAGAAATACAGTATTATTACCAGTGCTGACAAGTGACAGTGTCCAGTGTCCTGGATGCCAGATTCCTCATGCCTCAAACCTTTTTCCTGGGGGAGTAACAGAACAGTAATTTTTCCCCCATGAGCAGACACAGACGCAGCAGAGGAGGTCTTTCAGTAGCTGCCTGAATGTGAGATTTATTAGAGGAGTTCCAAGGAAATAATGGGAAGCGATCTGCTCCGTGGGTGCAGATGGGACAGAGGATATGGGGCCAGCGAAGGGAGGTGGTGAGGTGGGAGGAAGTATTCCTGGGACCTGCTGTGGGTGTTGGAGAGAGCTGCCTCTAAAATGGAGAGGAGCTCAAGGCACCAGGATGAGGTCTTTAGGAGAAAGGAGATCTAAGTTAGGGCTGAGGCACAGGGGGCTTGACTGCAAAAAGATTTCAGAGGGATAAGAGAATGTGAAAGCTTGAATCAAAGCAGCTGAAAGATTGGCTTTAGTATCGGCTTAGATCAAAAATAAAACTCTGTATGGATTAAGAGATAATCCACTAGATAGATTTAATCTGCCACGTGTATTGCTTCCCCAAAGAAAAGCGTTGGGAGGGGGAGGCTGGTCTGGCTCAGTGCCCGGGGTTTGGAGGCAGGTGATATATTCTGCTTTTTCCCGCAGGCCCCCTTTTCGCTCGTCCCGAAGCGTGTGTCCTGCTCAAGGGAGGGGCTGTTGCTGTGTGACTCCAAAGTCACCTTGAGTCTAACTAAAGGGGTTTCTCAAACAGAAAAGAGCACCGAGAGCAAAATAACACAGCGATGACTAGTAGGATAGGCGAGGGGTAGGTTCAGAGGCTGATGGTGGTTTTGGCTGTCTGAGGGGCAGTAATGGGCCGTTTTATTAACCCTTACCCCTGCTGTCCTGACTGCAGTCGCCTTTCAAACAAATGCCACTCACTGACACGCTCCTCCTTAATTGGAGGTTGAGGTCTGAGCACCACCTTGCTTCCAACGCTTTGCACCCAAATCCTTGGCAACAGCCCACTCCATCCCTTCGAGTTTCCTTCCTTTACAAACACCAGTCTGGCTCCTTGGAGCAAGTTCCGTTTCCACAGCAGCAGAAATATTAAAGTTGCTGGAGTACACTGGAACACGAGGGGATTTTTTTCCATGTATTTTTTCAGTATCAGTGTGGTATATTGTCTCTTTTAACTAACACACAGAACTGTGTCTTGCAGTGTGCGTGCGTAACCGTCATGCGCTTCTAGGAGCCTGTACGTGTGACAGAATTTGGACGAGTTGGATTGAGGGAGTTTAATAATTTTTTTCACAGTTGTCTTGCTCAGCAACAGATAAATTCATCCTGCAAGACTGGTGCGTATTCCTTCTGTGTTGTGTGCCTCAAGTGAAGGTTTTTGGCGCATCTCCTGAGGTCAGTGGGATTTGGCCTGGCAAATTCTAGAGTGGGAGATCATAGGAGAAAGTATAGAGTGCCTCGGAGAAGAGCCATCTTGGTTGAAGATACCTGAGGTGGCACTGGACAGCTTGTGCTGGGAGCGGGCCATCTGCTGATACTGTCCTTTTACGGGTGAACGTGGTCCCTCTCGGTTGTGTTTGGTGGGCAGCAGGGGTGGATGAGCTATAGCTGTCTGCCCTCCTTCCCATCTGGATGCACCCTTACTGTTGCAGCTAGGGCACAGTAATTGCCAGTCATGCTCTGTTTTTCGGGACTCTTCCTTTTTGAGAGGTTCCAGCAAACCTGGAATGAGAAGGATGGAGGCAGCGCTGTGGGCTGAGAGGCGCTTTGCTTCCTGCTGTTCCCCGGACACCCTGCGTGCGCTGCGGGAGGTGTTGGTGCTCTGGCATCAAGAAGGTGCTTTGTCATAGCCAAGGCTGTGTTTGGTGGGGGCAGAAAGGGAGTTGTGGCACCGTTCCTCTCCTAAACCGGGCGTCTTGCAGGATGAATGTTACATGTGGAAGTGGTGAAGGGTGAAAGGTGAGGATAACTCGGATTCCTCAAAACCCCTTTGCTTCTTCACAGCTAGCAAAAGTGAGCGTGGGAAGGAAGAGGAAGAGGTGATACCTGGTGACGCAGTGGGGATGATGTGGGACAGGAAAGGGGGTGAGGGAAGCATCAAGCCTCACTTGACTCACATTCCTGGAGTGGGAGGGAGGAGAACGGTTACTGGTTTCCAGACCTGAGCTTGCGTAACTGTTTGGTTAACGTTTCCTTCTGGGAGAGAAACATGTGCCTTGTCAGCCCCTGAGAATGGTGTCTGGGAGTCAGCAGGGTGCTGGCTAAAAGGCAATTGATAACTTGCTTTTATGTGGAGCTTCAGGAAGGCTTTGTTGAGCTCTTCTAGGAGAGGGGTCTCCTCACAGGTGAGATGGAAAATTGCATCATTGATTTGAGGGAGAGCAGCAAAGCAGAAATAAATGACCGATTTTTTCCGCTTTGAAGGAAGTAAAAATAGTTAGATGCCCCCAGGAGCAGTACTGGAAATGGTGTCAATCAATACAAGTATGAAACATCTAGAAAAGAGGTAGCAAAATTTGCTGGGGAGAGCAGTTAGGGAAGACTTAGGTCCTTCAGAGGCATCTCACACTTCAAAAAAAGCAAGGCAATGGGACAGCCCTATAACACGTGAAATTTGCTGCAGGCAGGTGCTAGGAAAGAGAACAACAGAAACTGCTCTGAGAACCTCTGAAGTGTGTAAGTGATGTGGGCTTCCTCCACTGAGACAGAGGGAGAGTGTGGGAAGGAAATCATGAACAGATTCGTACGTAGTGTTGGTACAAAATGCAAGCTGTTAGGCTGTGTTTAAAATGAAAGGATGGGGAAATGGAGAAGAATTCCGAGAGGGAGAATCTCATGAGGTTCTGTTTTGCTGATCTCCCACTCCAAAAGGAGTGACGTGCGGAATCAAACTTCACAACTCAGAGGGTTATCAAGCAGGTGTGTTTACTGCAGCGCCGGGTGCGAGGGGGATCGCTCCTCCTCACTTGCACACCGAGTCACGAAGCGTGCACCTATTGATTACAAAGCTTATCTAAGTAGGCTGGGCTATTGTCATTATTTCTAGGAATTCGTTATCATACTCCACCCCCCTTCAGCACTTGCGCAGTGTTGTCTGGTGGTCGTCTGTGGGGGTCTTCTGGATGAAGGCTCGTAGTCTTCCTCGCTGCGTGCTTTCACCTTTGGCTTAGAAATTCCTGAGTTGTCTGTGTTGGCTGAGTCCCAAACCATAGGACCAGTTTCAGCTGGAGAGTTGCTTCTTACAGACAACAAAGTTCTGGTTATCAGTCCTTGTTTCTCTTCATCTGTCTCGCAAGCAGCCCTTGTGAGCTACATTTGAGCCATACCAGTCCTTGGTAGCAAGATTACAAAGAGCAGAACTAAATTAATTAACAGTGTTTAACTCTTACCTTAACATAGCTGCAAAGTTATATAACGAAATTAAACTAAAGCTATAGCAAAATCGAACTAATTGTAACTGTGTCCAGTTCTGGGCTCCCCAGTTCAAGAAAGATGAGGAGCTACTGGAGAGAGTCCAGCGGAGGGCTACGAGGATGAGGAGGGGACTGGAGCATCTCTCCTACGAG
>Ga0065711_1010620_pt1 | contig 14073 bp, 8 predicted proteins | sample Hoacrofraction12_FD_59098 | JGI IMG/M metagenome (GOLD analysis project Ga0065711, IMG submission 59098) | Hoatzin crop microbial communities from Cojedes, Venezuela - Epithelial fraction 12 v2 (version 2) | ecosystem: Host-associated > Birds > Digestive system > Esophagus > Crop | place...
CCACTACCCTTTGGCTGCGACCATCCAACCAATTCCTTATCCACCGAATGGCCCACCCATCAAATCCATGGCTCTCCAATTTAGAGAGAAGGATGTTGTGGGGGACCGTGCCAAAAGCTTTACAAAAATCCAGATAGATGACGTCCATTGGTTTTCCCTTGTCCACTCTTGTTGTTACACCATTCTCTACAGCTCTTTCCTCACTGTTCTCAACCGTTTTATCCCAGGTTTTCACATTACACTCGAGCTTTGGTCTGCATCGTGCCACGTTCCTGTAATCCAGGCTGCCAGGCAATGCTCCTCCTGAGCCAGTACGAACCCCCAAACCTAAATCCTCCTCCAACAGATTGTCTCCACACTTCCACAGTGACCGTCCCCTCCCGCTCCAGCTCTTTTAAACGGCTTTGGAGAAAGAAGGTGAAATCATCTGACTGCATGCACCAGTCGTCGTTTCGCCACAAAAGGCCACACATTATGCATGGGAAGCATCTCCTTGAAAACACGTTTTCTCTAGCACAGTAGCTGAATGTGGCATGTGACACACACTGAGATTAAATGTATAGTGCTCAACATTGAACAGAAAACCTAGCAGAAGCATTTTCCTGTATTTTACTCCCTGTAAGCTATGCTATTCTTTCAAATGAAATGATTATTTCATGATCCACAGGTTAAATGTGTTGCTAGTTCTATAGCTGAGAGCCTACAGAGGTCAATCCTGTAGGGGAGAATCAGGATATGGGCAGTTAAAAATCAAAAAGCATTTCAGTAAGATGAACACATGCGCAACAAATTCCTCACTACAGAAACCATGTGGAATCCTAATGCAGGATAAACAGAGCAAAACAACACCCTAAGCAATGTAAAATACACAAATTTGGGCATTACCAACTACTGACATTACCAATAGCAACGCTCCACCGTGCAGTGCTGCACTGAGACCCCCAGTCCTGCAGCAAGACCGATGCAGCCAAAGCCCTTCTGGCACCGCAGGTGAACGCAGTGAAGAACTGGAAGGAGGATGCATTTGGGTTTTGGGGTTTTTGGGGGGTTTTGGGGTTTATTTTAAGTAGTCTTCATTTGCACAGGAAATCAATATCTAGAAAAAAATTACACCACTGCCAGTTGTAATTACACTGCTGAATACAGTACAAAATTCACTGCACAGTGGGGACTACCGATTTTTGACAGAACCACAGAACATCACTGATCTCTCTTCACCCCAGTGCCAAACTCAGGTGGCTTGGGGATGCCTCCTACCTCCCTCTACATGCTCTTCGTGCTGAACCTCCACCCTGCACGCTGCAGGCCACAGTTCAGACAGTGCCCCGTGCGCTGCTCGGCACAATCCTCCGGACCCAGCGTGCACCCAGGGATCACAAACCCAGACAAGCACTGACCACCATGCAGCTGCCTGCGGCAACGACTACCTACAGGTTCAAACTCTGCTTGCACAACCAGATGCCTTAAAAGAAACCAAAACCGAAATCTCATCTTTGAAGGTAACTGGAGCCTTCATTCATAAATTCATGAATCTAGCAAGCTCCCAGCAGTTTTGGCCTTGCAGAGGAAGGACTTTAATTGCGATAGTACTGCCCACACAACATATTCCCTCTTCAGAGGCTATGTTCCACATACAAAGCCACCCAGTTAACAGACACACTACCAATTCTCCTGGCTGCCAGCTTCTGGATACTGGTGTCACAGCTGTAAGCTATGAAGGCATGGTGCTTTACTGGGTGTAATCAAGCTATTCAAAACACATGACTCTTCACTGAACTCTATAAGCAGCTTTCAGCCTCTTACTTGCTATCGGCCAGGCGTCCTCTTCAACTCTTTATCTTCGTTCACGTCTTTGCATCTCTTTAAAACATAGATCTCGGTGGTCTCTGATTTTGGTTCTTATGTAGATGACCAACAGGATGCACTACCCAAACTGCGTATTAAGCTTGCCTGCAAACTGCATATGAAGTATCAGTAGATCCCTCTGTACCACTGCAGCAGATATCATGAGTTAGCATAAACCTATTAAGGAGTTAATATTAAAAGCACATCTAACTCTCCACCTGGGGACTTTCTGTGAGACACTACATGTTTACAAACTGTTGCCCACCTCAGGATACCCAGGGGTAAAATTTGTTCAGCTGTCGCTTCTTACATGGGCTTTTCTATTTGTGAACCACTGCGATTTAAATATGTTTTTGAAATAAACCAGATACACTGGACTGAACTGCTGTGATTCAGCATTTGCTACACAGCCAGCCAAACCACCTCTGCAGAAGGTCAGGAGGCTGAGAGAACACGAGGAGGCAGCTTGGGGCACACACCAGAATAAGCACGTACTCTTCTTCAGTCACCGCCTGGAGTTTCATGTTGAACACCCCCACAACGAGGAACACCTCCCAGACAGACACATCCACATGAAGTCTGCTTCAGGCCACCAGACTGACTTCACCAAGGCACCCTCCGGCAGAGGTGGTGACACAGTGAGGCTCTCCAAAGCAAGACTGAGTTTCCTTCGCCAGCTCTTCCCTCCCCGCAGTCCTACGATCGACTCATCTGCCAGTTCAGGTCAGCTGCAGCCAGCACTGCATCTCGGATCTAAACCTACGGCTCAAGAAGGCCTGTTAAGTTTTCCATTTATATGTAGAGCTGAGGAACAATATTCTTTATAATCAGCTTAGTCAGACCTGAATTTTCTTCACAAGACAAAGATTTACCTTTGCACCCCTACTAATATGCTACCGATAGAAGGCAAAAAACAAACCATGTCTTTTGCGCAAAACCTAAATAACCAGAGGCAAGTACCAGTGCGGCAGTGAGAAGGGAAGGAGCCGAGAGCAACTCCAGCCCTGCTGCAGAGGTGAGTGGCTAACACAGCATCAAGCTAGAAGGTATGCAGGTGCCTCTAGCAAATCAAGCAAGTTCGGAGCAAACTGGCTGAGTAGCAATGACTGGGCAAGAAGCCTGGACTGCTGCTTGCACCGATGAACTGGAAGGAATAAATTTGTTCAGAGGTTGCAGGCCATCTAATTGTGGAGTTGCTCAAAACTAACACAGGAGTAGCTCAAAACTCTCAGAAGCTGATGGGCTAAAGGCAAACAACCGAGGACTTAATGCTTAATGGCGGAAAGCATAAGAGCTCATCTACAATTTAAGCATAACCTCAACTAATAAGATAAAAGGGTACAAGATGGTCACTGAAAGCCCTGTGAAGCTGAGGGAGGCATCAGATGCCCCCACAACACAGAGCATCCAGAATTTGTTGCCTTTGTTAGACACCTGCTTCTCCCCCACTTGGTGCTTCGCTTGGTCTGAAATATTTTCTGAATGATAAAGGATTTTGATGAGTCAAATAAGCTCCAGATAAATAATACAGCCAAGATGACCCCAGAAGAGCCAGTAACTGGACTGGTCAGTTAAAGCCACATTGTCTGTCCAAGCCTGTATCTGACAGGACCTGTGTCAGCAGAGACCCTTAAGCTCAACCCAGACTCCTCAGACCAATGCTGCAGTGCGTGTTGTGCAAGTGCTTGGAAGCCACCCCACAGAAACCCTACCCTTCCCACTGCTTCTGCAGCATTCAGGACAGAAAAGCAGAATAAGGCCAGGAAAGAATTACAGATATCTCCAGAAGAACAGTAAACAGAGAGTGAAATATGACCTTCCTCTAACTAGGTTTCTGCCTTCTGATTCATCTGAAATCAAATCTATTCGACATGCAGGGTCAGCACAACCTATCCATCACTGGATTCCCGTCCTGAGCTGTGCTGAATAAATTGAATATGGACGATTTTTGTCATGGGAGACCTATCACATATGCTTGTGCCCCATGTTCCCAGAAACCTCCTGTGCAATTTAGAAACCTTGGAAAATACTGGAATTTACTCTCAGTTCTGAGGGGGAAAAAACAGTCAGGCAAAATAGCTGTGTTTGTATATTCTGTGTGTGTGTCCATGCAAATGTCTCACGGACAATGCTTAAGACTTTAACTGAGACACTATCTGCATCTTCCCCATCCCTTTGTTTCTTTAGCCAAAGTAAAGGAAAAGCCACAGTGATAACTTGACAGTAAGAAGCAAGAAACCAACAGCAGCGTCGCCAAGTCTGAAAATAAACCTGAGGCAGAGGAAATACAGGAGAAAAGGTGACATCCATTTGAAAGGCTGAATTCAGGAAAGCTTTGCTCGCTCCAGTCCAGGTCACAGCACCCACCAGCTTCAGCACTGAGTCTTTGTTCCTGTCTGCACTGGAACCCTGCTGTCTGGCTACATTCAAAATAACGAATCTGAAAAATTCTTAGTTCTGAAGTGGAGTAGGAACGTGGCCAGGCTACCAGGGCTTTTGCATTTGAATACACAGATACAGCTGTCCTGTAAAAGCTACTACAATTCAGTGTGACCTGAAAACACCAGCTCCTGCATGTTGGCCCAGCAGGATTCAGTAAGAGCTTACAGTAGGCTGTGAACAACTTCAGTTTCCCTATTTCACTACAGAACGGCTAATTTAATGCAAACATGCAGTCATAGAGGAATATTAAGCCACACTTCCCTCACACACATACGCTTTTGTAAACCACTCTTCTTTTATATATATTAGGGCTTGAATTAAACTCAGAACAGTAATGTAACACTACATTAGTTTTACTCGCTACAGACCATTGCTGCCACACTCATTTTTTTGCCTTTTTCTCAAAGTGCCTTTCCCCACACTGCAGTCTCCTATTCACAAAAGTAGAAGTGCAAGAGTCGGGAATGGATTAAGGAATACGAATTTTTTTCCCCCCTAGAGACAAATCAACCTCTGCAGCGATAAGCACAGAAAGGAAAACAGTATCTTGCAGCAGGCAAACAAACCTTGCAAGGAAAAATCTAATCCAAACTCACTGTGTTAAACCTGGCGAGTTGGCTCCGAGTAGTCATAAACAGCCTTAAATTTTAGCAGCAGCCATCCTGTACAATGTTAAGAAGAAAGAATGTAAGCAATAGGATGGAGACAGGTCTAAGTTAACAGGGATCAGAAGCTTGAACTCATTCCTTGTAACACACAGCTCTCGCTGCAGCTTCTACACGTTAATTAACCTGGCTTAGAGACAGAGGACTGAAATCAATACAGTATTTCAGTAAAGAAACACTGATTTTTAGCAGGGAAGATCAGTTGTTCAGCCATGTCTACTTGCAATGTGTAGTGCTGGAGTCACTGCAGGAAAAGACTTTACTTAATTCAAAAATACTTCACAGAGCAGTCGATCATCAAGAGTACTAATGGGAGACGAGGACATGAGCTTTGCGTTAATGACAGTCATAGCACTACAAAAATGATCAATACCTTGTGAGATCAAAAAGGCTATGTACCATTTTCATTTCCTACTATCTGTTTTAAGGTTTGATTATGTCTCATACCACAAGTCAGACTTGAAACCCCACAAGAACACATCACAACGTATTTCCTATTTAAGACATTTACAAAAGTTAAAACTCAGTCTATTAACAGACATAGAAATAACACTACTAACAAGCTTCTGCCACGGAAATCATATTTATCAACAGCTGTTACTTCCGGAGCACCCATAAGATAAACTAAACATTCTATACAAGGATGATCAAAAAATTCTTGGCTTAAGGCCCACCCACATTACTAACCGGTGCACTTGCTGCTGCAGAGCTGCTGTTCAGACACACTTTGCAAAGGAGAGGGGAAGCACCAGTTGCAAACGCAACGCAGCATGCAGAAGTGACACGGTGGTCTGGATACAGAAATAAATGTGCTGAGACTCTCTATTCCCGTCACGCAGCAGGCTCATTACAAGGCACTTGCTGCACGAAGAGACTAGTTAAAGGCTTCACAATCTGGTTCAAAAGTGTAATAGAGACACACCTCAGACACCACTGTAGCTTTAAAATCAAATACTTTCTTACTATGGATATTCCCAAACCCTGCTACAGAAAATATATGCATATGAGGTGCTAACTATATCTTAAGTATGAAAACCTCAGAGTATTATTCACTTTTCCCCATGCAAGCACTTTGTCTAGTTCCCAGAAGCGTATCAGTCAGTAGTAGGAGACAACTTGCATCCCCTCCAAGGGCAGACTGGACAGCCATACCAACCACCACACGCCCAGCACAACATCCCCTGACTGTAGGCACATCAGCATTCTGTATTAAACTGCTAGCATCATCTGTTGGCGGAGCTACAAAACTGCAAGCAACCACTTGCAAGCAAACACACAGGCAGCTAGGAAAAGAGCTGCAGTTAGTTGGTGGAAACAGCTGAGTTTTTGAATTAGCTATGGATCTATAACACGCACTATTTAAAAGGGAAAACAGGACCACTTTGTATTAAAAGAAATCTAATGCTTAAGCTGAATTTGTACCCTATTGTCATTTAAAAACGGTGCCATTTTTGTACTCTAAGCAATTGCATTAGAGGCACTATCACCACTCACCAGTGTTCACATCAATGCCAAAACATCAGCAGTGTAACAGAAAAAGAGATGCAGCACTTACACTTCAGGGTGTTTTTTTGAGGGTTTGTTATTAGTTTTTAAATATTTCATATGCCATTTCATATAAATCCAAAGCATTAAGCAATTCCACTCAAAAGAAAAGATTAAAAGCCATTTCAGCAAGACTAGGAAACCTACATGGAAAATAATATCCTCACCCGTTTATTGTTGATTTTACCACTTGGTAACGCGGCTGTTTTGAACTCAATGTGAATACAATTTAAGTTTTGCAGAAAATCACACACCTGTATTTTTCACATGTATCAAACACACTTAAAGTTTAAAATCTGTGTGCCTTGACTCGCTCCTCTTAATGTCGCTTTAGGGATGTCCATCGTCACTGATCCGACAAGAGTCCAGCTCAGTCTCTCCCGTCGGGTGACAGACCAGTTCAAAAGGTGTAGACTTCTCAAAGACGGTCTTCTCTGTAGTGCATTGTGCTAGTGCATTCAACCAGTGTGTCAGTATTCAACCATATAAGCTTGGGGTTTTTGTTAACTACACAATACAGAAATATAATTTTACATGTAGCTTTGCATGCCTTATGGCTGCTTGCCCTACTATAGGACAGTGCAATAAATACAAATATATGCACACTAGAAAAGATTTAACTGCCATGATCTACATCTCGTTTATGAGTACAAATTTACCTAGTCAACAGTATGACAAATTTAGCAGAAAAAGTGGCAATGGCAGTAATATTCTACTACAAAAACAAGGCTAGAAGCAAAGTGTTCTCAAGCTACAGAAAACCTGCTACCTCCTAATATATGATGTAGGGCCCAGTTCTGCCAAGTGCAGAGTTGTGATCAGTACGTTGCATCAGAACATGCTTTTCCCCCCATTCAACAATGAATACTTCTACAATTTATTTGGTTTTGATAACTGTTTATAAATAGCACACTATAATGACTATTAAACTATACAGCAACATGACATTTATAGCCTAATCCTGAATACAGAGTTCAAAGAACATGACTACAAAGGCCAGAGAGCAAATGTCACCGACTAAAAGCATTTCCACTTCAGAATTTATTGAATCTTCTCTTATACAAACACTTCTCGATCGCGAAACCAAAGGAACAGGATTTCCTATTCCCTCTCTGCTCCAGTAGTAATTTAGCCACACACCACCTTTATAAATTAGTGATGGATTTTAACAGGTAGCCCCTTGGGGCTGTATATTTTATATACTTTATATATATGCACATTTACTTTGAATTCTATGTAAAAGTTGAAAAAAATGTTGGAAAGAAAAACTCAGAATATATCACAGCTTTTTCAGCGAAAAAAATACAAATTAGTTTTATAACCACTATTCAATTTATCAAACTTTTTTTTTTCCTGAAGTATTTACCTTTAATTATGTACACATTACAGGAAATAAAACTTTTTCCCCAAACATCCTCTTAAGGTGACGGTTATCAATAGAATGATAGAATAATAGCTGGAAGAATATTAAAACAAATGGGGGTGATCAATTTCTGCTTTTAAAAAGTAAAAAGTCACCATATAATTAAGTACAAAAACCTGCACTGAATGACAGCTGCTGGTGTAGTAACTTGATCAGGTATGGAGACCAAGAGTATAGTAAAGCCCTATGGTAATAATATTTCTGTAGCATTCCCGCTTGGTATGTATATACTAAATGTTGGCAAAGTTTCTGTAGCATTAGCTTATACAAACACAGGAGTCCTCAGTCTGCTGCATAAAATGGAACAAGTGTGTTTTAACGCTCCTGAAATGCACCTGAAATCCAGAGTGTCACTTACAAACTGCATAAGGAAACTTTTCTTCAGAAAAATATCTGTTTGGCATCTCCAGGGCTCTGCTCCATCGGACAATACGGGCATTTTAATCTGGGGACAAAGACAACGCGTTAGAATCGCAGCGATGTGCGACACTGAGCATTAAGCTTTTTCACCCACTAGAAAGCTATCACATTTGCAGTCATAGTCCTTCCTCTTTTTTCCCCTGTAGTATGAAACAAATGTACTTGTAAGCCATAATGCTTTCCTTGGCTTCATTAAAAGTCACCTTCAGCTGAGAGAGACCGTATCATGCTTTTTATTCTAATTATATTCTTTCTCACCTTTCACCCACACACTCCTGAATTATTAAATACCAAGAAATTACTCTTCATGATTAATCTATTATTTGCACTTCTGCACTAGTTTGTTGCATTTTAGTCATTTTAAATAGTCTGGCAGCTTTTGCTTTGACTTCCTCAGCATCCAGTGCGTTTTACTGTCTGGTTCCCAAAACGCTGTGATTTTACAACCCACTTAGATCAGCTCCTGCAGGCTGTGACTAAAGAGGTCAGCCTGGCCTCCCTGCTGAGGTCTCCGCTGATACAATTCCACCTGCTTACAGTATTTCTTCTAGCATTGATCCATTTTTCCCCCCAACTCTAAATTTGGGCCTTTTAATATCGTTAGAGCTGTGCTGTCACTAAAGCTGATCAATGAAAGCATCAGGAATGAGCGACTGGGGACAGCAATAGCGCAGCAGCAAGTCTGCTGGCTTAAAATGGCTAAAGTCACCCGTGAAGGCATAACCTTAGGCTCTTCGAACCGGGCAAAGAACGCAAACATCACTCTACATTTTCATTCACAGCATCACTTATTTTCACAGTGGATTTCGCAATACAATTTACGGCTCTAAATTAAGCTGACAGCCTCCACAGAAGCTGCATATACGTAATCCAAATTACCACTGGTTCTTTCTCAAGGAAATCCGTATGGCTCGCTCTCCCCCGTTTCCTCCTTCCCAAAAGCCTGCAGGCACCCCACTGACATCTAAGGAGGCGTATTTGAGTATTTCCACAGTGGTAACTCAACTACCTGCTCGATTACTGAGCCATATTTCCCCAGAAGTTTAATTTTATTTTTAAGGGATGTTTCATGCATTACTAACCTTGCTCCCAACGAAAACCTGTGTGTGTAAAAGCAGCCATTTTTAATTTAAGACAACACAACGGTACTTACAACTTGGAAATTACTCTGCTCATTGCACTCCTTCATGTAATCTCACTTTCTACAACATCAGAGGATTTATTACGCTTTTCTCCAGTGCATCAGCCCGGCTTATCGGGCTTTTAAGTCATTCTCTAGGATTAACAGTCTTCCACCAATTATGTAATTACGGACTCTGTTTTCCCAAAACACAGTATTCTAGTCTTAAGATTTGTCCTTGTCTGTATGTTGCTTGAAATAAAGGAATGGTACTTACTTGCTGCCATTAAACATTTTATTCAAAGCATCTCTTGATATAATATGACCACAGACTAATTTCATAGGTGGATTATTATCTGTTGTTTGCTGACGAAGAATAGGACAGGCAAATATTGAATGATACCAGCACTTTTTACCGAGGTCCACTTCAATCTGTGAAAGAAATTAACGTAAAAATTTATCTTGGGAAACTACGTTTCCTGACAATTATCCCTTTAGGTCATGGCCCTTACTGAATGGATTTCACAATTCAACTGTGAAGGCAGCACAACCCATTGTGCGGATGCCTGAAAATTTTCCAGCCAAAAATACTTCATTGTGATCTTAAAATGGTGATTTGTATTGCTTCTCCCCATCCCCAACAAAGCAGAGTATTCTGCCAAGGAACAAGTGCACGTTTTAGTGCAAATCTATGCCCTGGCAGGAAAATTGAGCTGATGACCCAATAAGACTTTCTGTATTTCCTAGCCAGTGATTTCCAAAGCGGTTTAGATGATAGATCTCATTTAAGGGGGAGGGGGAAAGAAAAAAAGCAAAACTCTTGGATTGATTACGTTAATGTTTCTTGCAAGACTCTCCCTACACCTACACGTCATGTGAATAACGAAGTGTATCAGAATCATTTATTTTCAGTACCAACACAGAAGACACTGGTACAGCACAACTCTTGCCATCAGGACCAAGTGATTTCAGAAAGCGACATCTCACAGAGAAGAACAGGTCCATGACTTCAGGAATCAAAAATCCCAGCTTCTGTACCTGAAGCTCCTGGCTCTGACCAGTCTTCAGGTTTCTGACAGGTTTCACCTTCAGCAAAATCTGACAACAAACTTCTCACGCTACTTAATCTCTGCCTTTGCACAGCGAAGATAAGGCTTCCCACCCCATGCTGCCTCAGCAGCACACGCTAGAGACCCTTTGGTTTAGAAAACGCAAGGAGGGATGTATGTGTTGCTAACTGCTCTGCATCTGACAGCAATCTTTTCCCAAATGGTCCCCAATTAATCATTCCTGTCTGGACAGCAGGGCATGAATCTGTCACACTTGGAGGTTACGCTCCCAGTGTTACAGAAAAACTAGCTGGGAGACACTCGCCACGCGTACTTACACAGCAAGTGAATCCCTCCCAGCTACAAAGAGGCTAACTCAGTTCGTGCCCAGGTTGCACTAAACAGGTTTTCTTTCCAAATCAGGAGCAGGTCACTGGAGAGCCACACGCCTGGTAAGAGCTATAAAGGGAAACTGGGGCGTCGTAACAGCTGAACTTCATTTCAGCTGCTATAAAGGAGCTGTGCTGGAAGCATACTGCACTGGATCCCAGTCCAGTTCCCGTGTCCCCAGACGCAGCACTAATTCTTTCATCTCCTATCGGTCCGACAAAGCGTCAGTGCAAAGCACCCCACAGACAGAGCTCAAGCCTCGCTAGAGGACGTTAACGATCCTCAGTGGGATGCATTGCCGTTCCAGTCATACAGAAACATCTCATATATTCAGTGTAAGGTGAGAGTATCTGTTTCGTTAAGGCCATTTGATTAAAGACCTTTTCAACGCAAAGGGGGATAACAAGCGAAGGGGGAGGAGCAACAAACAAAACCGAGATACACAAACCTGACAGACAAACATAATGGAGACAACAACAAAAAACAACCTTCTTAGTCACTGTAATTGACAGGTCATCAACGAACTGCAACCAAACCTGGACTTTGCAACAGATAGGAGCACAAACCTGAGGGTCCCAGAGAAGAGAGGGTCGGCAGAGCTATACAAACTGCAGGAAGAACGTGCAGGGGAAGGGGATTGGGGAGGAATGGCCAGAAAGGGGTACAACAGGGGCCAGAAGAGCCGTGCCAGTATTTAAGGGTCCATGAACATGCATTTGCCTGTGAATCTAGAGTGCTGCATGTGTGCTTTCACCAGCGAACCCTTTCCAGCCATAGAGGAGGAAGGGATCTTGGCCGTCTATACTCATGTTTTATGCAAGTCCCATATGTGGGCGCTGCTGAAGGCAGAGCCTCGCCTGCGGCAGCCCGAGCAGCCGGTCACATCAGTGTCCTTTGTGTGTGTGTGTGGGTGGCTGCCTGCGATTCGCGCTCAGCTTCGCCGCTGCTTGAACCTCCAAAGGGGAAAGCAGCAGGCACCTCCGCTGGCCTGGGACGGGGACCCCCAGGTCTCTGTACCGCAGGAAGACCCAGGCTCAGGAGCTGCTGGAGGTGGCAGCTGAGTGTAACATCCCTGAACATTCAGTACAAAAAAACCCTGAGAAGAGCATTCGCCATTAGATATCTGCCCTGGGACCGCTCCGCCTCAACTCACCGGTAGTTCATCCTTCTGGTTCCACACACCCGTGCACTGCCGTTGTTCAATAACTGCCTTGATATTAATTAGAGCTGGTAATGCTACACAACCTGCTGAAAAACTGCAGAAACAGGAAATGTTACCACACAGTGCCCATTAGGAAACCAGCATTTTTTGCATTTCTACTTCAAAGGTTAACTGGGACACAAGAGTGTTGTACTACTACATTCAGTTTCTTGCCTGCACTTCTTAGCTCCTCTCAAGCATACCAAGCAAGAGTTTGGGCGCAGGTCACCAGTTACCCTGCACCTTAGGCTAGGGCCCTCGTCTACTACATTCTGGACCGAAAACAACAGTTAATCCTTGCTCTCAGTCTAACACTGAGTTGATTTTCTTTACCACCTAATTTGATTTTGAGCTCTACAGGAGGAAGACATGATGTTAGCTTATATAAGTAGTTTATCTCTTTAACTATAGAAGAGTACACACAGCCTAAGAGTTTCCATGTAACCCACACGTACACACAACCCATAATCCTTTAATTATATGTAATTATCACGTAAAGAAACATCTCTTTCCACCTTCACTTTAAATCAAGAAAACAAATGTAGAAAAAACATAGGAAGGCAAGCGAAGGAAGAAAACCACAGCCTTTAACAAGACTGGCAGTGTGCAGCTGAACAAAGCCAGTGTCCGGACCTCTCAGCCTGCTCTGGGAGTTACCCATTACCAGAACTTAGCACGTGATTTTGAAATACTTCACCATGTTACAAAAGAAAGTATGACACTGAGTTTCAACAAATTAACCGAAGTTTTGATGGATTTAAGCCTAATGACAGTACTATAGGCCTGGAAATCCACTGCAACAGATACAGGATTTGACCTTTGTATCAGTCTGCTGTGATTCTTTGGCAGGTTATTTTACTATATGTGCAAGTTTTACTGTCTACAGATGTCACAGTATTCCTCTCCATTCTGCCTCTCCTTGTTTTAATGTTTCTGCAGGAATATTTGGGCTAGTTTACTTGGGAGAGATTGGCCTGAAACCTATGGATCTCATGACTAAGCTGGGGGAGAGAGGAAATCATATCCCTCATCTCCAACTGGCCATTTTAATCCTTACACTTTGCTTTTTGATTATTTCAGCACTGTGTGTAACTTTTGATAACCCTGTAGACAGTTTATACAAGCAGTATTTGTAGAAATACAAGCATTACTGCTTTAACAGTTCTGTATGAAAGCATCTCTGGAACAGCCTTTGAGAGTACAACTACTGAAGTACACAGTAAATTCAAATGGTGTCCTGCAGCCCTTCAAGACCCTGAACCATGACCTCCTCAGGACAACAAGAGTTTTCCCACTGACTCCACACAGTAACACAGACCATGACACCTGTACAGGATTAGATAAACATTGGAGAAGCCAACCAGCCTTAAAAAAGTGACCGCTACTCATGTTCTAGAAAGCAATATATTTTACAGCAGGGATTTAACTTCAAGCTGGGTTTAATTTCTAAAGGACTTGCAGCACTCAAAGGTCATGCCAGTTTAGAAGAGCCTTGTTTATGACAAGAGTATCAATACCACCTATACTGTAAATACATTCCAGTGTAATCGATTTCACACCAGGCACAAAGCAAGCGTCCAAGCAATCCGAACATCAGTAACCGGGATTTTCCACTTCACCAAGAACCTCTTGGCCATTTGCCCTTAAAACCACATTACAGCATCAATGCATGAGCAATTAAAATGTAAAGGATTGCTGTTAATTTGACTGAAACAGGAAAAAGATGAAAAGCAAAAACTAGAGACAGAAGTTTTAAACATCTGTAAGACCCTCAAACTGAAACTCGTAATGTTTATCGTAGAAAGACAATTAATCTGAAAGTGCTCCCGTTGTTGCTTCTGTTGTCTTTTGTGACAGAGGTGCAAACAGGAGCAGCAGAAGGCTGGACAATTTTACGAGCTCTAAAGTAAGCACAGAAGTCTAATAATAGAAACATGCAAGCAGTAAAAAAAAAAAAAAAAAGCCAAAACAAA
>Ga0065711_1007805_pt1 | contig 14071 bp, 13 predicted proteins | sample Hoacrofraction12_FD_59098 | JGI IMG/M metagenome (GOLD analysis project Ga0065711, IMG submission 59098) | Hoatzin crop microbial communities from Cojedes, Venezuela - Epithelial fraction 12 v2 (version 2) | ecosystem: Host-associated > Birds > Digestive system > Esophagus > Crop | place...
ATCTCCTGAGTGCTGAACTACTCTCTGGTTGCTCATTTGTTGAATAGTTCTGGATTTTTGGATGTGTAACTGTGGAGTTAATCCACAGTGTGAGTGCAATAAAAGAGCTATCCTCCCCACCCAATGTTTTCCTCCCTGTCTTGACATGATCTAGGTCTAGGTCAATAATAATGCAGGATTATAGAGAAGGGTTAATTTTCAACCTAGATCCGTTTTTTTGACCACCTGGTTCCCAGCCTGGTCTCAGGAAAGATTGTGCTATCTGAGCTGACAGTGAACTGTAGCAAGGGGGACAGGGGAAGCAGGTTTCTCTGTAGAAAGGATGAAAACACAGCTCTAAAGTCAGGGCTGGAGCTCAGGAGCTGGTGAGGCTGGAGTGCAGGTCTCCAGCTAAAGTGCTGCTGGGTGGAGGGCAGAGTGGTCCTTGGACTTGTCGGGTGAAGGCCTGACCATGCACCTGCTAAAGCTCTTGAGAGCTGCTGGCATGCATCGCCCATGGTCCTCAGCCTGTGAGCATCTTGTTTACTCCATTACAAAGGCCATGCCAAAACCTGACACAGTCACCCTACGTACTTCTCCCGAAATTCCCTTTGGTGCGAGATCTTGGGGGAAGGTGAAAAAGAGAGCACGCGGTTGCAGGGTATGGCAAGGAAAGTGGTGCTTGTGATAACACAAGATCAGGTTTCACTGAGTCCTTTTTCAAACACCAGCTTAAAACCTCTCCGGCCACTCGACAAGTTTCCAGAATCCTTTTCTTTCCAGGATGTACCCATGGCCCTTGAGTAAGGAGAAGAGGCTGTGAAATGAAAGCCCTGTTTGGTCTGTGAAAGAGCTTGACAATGTGTTGAGGGAAAGTGTTACTCACTGCCTTCAGAGCATTCAGAAAGGCATCCATTTATCTCTCTCCTTTCTTTTTTTTCCCCTGCTTCTTCTAAGGAATCTCTGGTTGTAATCCCTCTCTGGGATTTTTCACAGTAGTCTGATAATGTTAATATTTACCCTAGCTCAGAGATGAACTAACAGTGCTGTGTTCTCTCCTCTTTCATTTTATCTCTGTACATCTATTAGGTGTTCTGTATGGCTTTAACTTCTGCCTGGTGCAGTGACAGGTAAAACCAGCTCCCATCACATCTTTTCACCTCTCACACCTCCTGTGGTTTATTTTCTTTGTTTGTTGTTATTAACTTATTTATTAAAAGACTAAAGATTTTAAGTAATGCCAGAAGCAGTTCAGCGGTCAAGGGATTTGGGGTATCTGAGGATAATTCCTAGACTATTCCTTGTCCTGTATTAAAAAGTCAATTTCAGACTTTTGGCAGAAGGGTTGTGGGGACTTAGAGACATGTTTGCCAAGAGTTCAGTCTGTGAAGAAATGGACCCATGAAGGGGTGGAGTTTTCTTCTACTGATGCTCAGAGTATTCTGGAGCCTGACCATTAAGGTCATTGAAAAGCCCATCAGGGTTTGTGTTGCCCTTGGAAGGGAAGCCTACAGCACAACAACAGCTAGACATAACTTGTTATGGAGACAATCAGAATTTCCCACTCTGATGTGTAGCGCAAGCAAGTGCAAAAAGGCAGCGGTGGAGTTTCTTTGTGTGGAATTAACGCCCGACAACAGTTGTGATTTTGCTGCGAGTTTTGTGAACGTCTGTGTTTATCTTACAGACTCCTGCCCAGGAGTCAGACGAATACAGGGAAATCTTGGTTTGCATTTGTAGAAAAGTGAGTGTGTATGTCTCGTGTGCATGTCTCATGTGTGCCAAATACAGCCACAAAACAAGTAAGCAGGTATGTAAACTGGCTTAAAAACTGTGCAACAACTAAAGTAAGCTTGCAACTGCTTTTAAGAACCTGACTTGGAAAACTGGAGTGTTTGCAGCTGGCTGTACTTCCCCAGTGACTTCTGCAGTATCTACAATCGACCCTCATACATGTTTGAGGAAGATGTGGGAGTGTGCAATGTTCCTGAAGCCTCTCACAAGAGGATAGATACCCAAAGTCACTGATTTCACCTCAAATTTTTACTGATGCAGTGGAGTATCCTCATTTGAGAGCACAGATAGGAGTTTGCTGGTGAATAAAATTTTGGAGATATTCTCTCTAATTTATTACTGTAGGGTTAGATTTAGCAATGTTTGAAATTGCATTGAGAAGATGGAGTACCAGGTTGTGTAGAGTATGGTTTTATGTGCAAACACACCATAGTTCTAGGACTGAAGTTTTTTCTTCATCATTTCTACTCCATCCAGAGCTGAGCTCATTTTAATCTTCCAAACCTTCTCTTATATAGGAAACCTGATTCCAGGTCTCCTCCAAACTAATGTTTGTCCTATAAGGAGCTCCAGGTTACATTATTTCAGCTGATTTTGAGTCTTCTTTCATCTTTAGTGGCAAAGAAGAAAGAGGTTGAAGAACCTGGAAGTTTTATGAAGATTTTCACACATATGACACCAGAGGCATGAAGACTAATGACAGTTTTATTCCAAAAGCTGAAATAATCACTATCATCAATAGCTCTTCAGATTTTGCCTTCATTCATACACATTCAGTTTGGATCATCTGTTGACCTCCGACTGAAGAAAATCCCTCTGTCAATCACCACGTTTCTACAGGAAAGGCAGGAAGTTCAATGATGTCTGCGCTCATAAAACAAGGGAAATGTGAAACTGCATTGCAGTTTCAGTGAGGTCAGATCCAGCAGCAACAATAAAGATGTAATGGTGTCACCACGAAAGTGTTTGTTGATGGGAGCATCCACATTCCCAGAGCTGGTGACTCCAAAATCCCCCATTTTGAAGAAGCTGCTATATGGCAAGGTTTTGAACCTATGCTTATCACAATGATAGAAGAGGAAAAAAATCAAATCAACCAAGACTTTTTGCTTTGTGAGGAGAAGTTATTGTTCACCACTAAATGCTGACTTGTCACAGGATGACTGTTAATTATTACCAGTCATGTTAACAGTAACTCGGCTTGCTGTTATACTCCTACCCCAGATACAGATGTTATTTCACACCTGATTTGTTTTTTTACATCGTGTACATTTCTAGCCATAAGCAACCCACAGACCATGTAGAGTTATCTCACAAGCTGGGCCAAGATAGCTGCTGGCCAAATTTTCAATGTGGCCATTCATTTCTCTATCATCATCAGGAGATGTGGATGCTAAGGATGGTCAGGAGCCGTCTTTCTCTCTCTTCTGATCGAGCAGCACTGGATCAGGCCCTTTCAAACCAAGACAGAGGGAATCAGGCCAAGAATATTGAAGGAAACAAATCGTTTAATGAAAGGCTGCCACTAAAAATATCAATAGCACAAATATCAGAGCTATTTTTTTGAGATCTACGCTGCAAGTAGCAGCCTCCAGAGAAAATCCTATTCCCTACTGTCTGTAGTGTGCTGTAGACACACAAATGTGTGTTACTTCACATGTCAGCACACCCATCTGAGTGCTCCTTTCCTCCTCGTGAAATCGCTGGATCATGTTGAGGAGTATCACTGTCTACACAAATTCCATCATGCTGTATCAGGATTGACCTAAGAAATCACTGCTGCCAAATTAAACCATAGCTACATCCACACTAGGAAGTACTAATCCTACCCTGCTCCAAGAGGACTAAAAGTACGTATGTTAATGTTACACCAGAAAATTTATACACTTATTAGTTACAATTAATTAATTCTTGGATTGCACATCAGACAGACACATTGCTGCCTTCTACTGCAAAACTCCTCCCATCACCTGACCTGGCTCCTTGGAGCAAGTTTTCACAATCAAACCAATAGAGCTTTTTTCAGTTCTTCCACTAGATCTGCAAAATATATGCAGATTTATACAGTGAGACATACACTAAATACTCTGGGGGAAGGAGTAAAATAGACATTAATCAGATATTAAAGGACTTATGAGACAGGGAGAAATATATATTTGGGCATAGTTCGGTATCGGTTTTAAATGTTACGTATACATATACAATTACTATGCGTATGTATGTATTATTGTTCTGCTTTAAACAACTGGATTGTATAGGCTAAGAAGAAAAAAAGAAGAGGCAGGAGAAAAATACCGAATACCACTGATGTTAGGGAACTGTGGCTAATTTGCAAATGGATACCACATGGAAACATGTTTCCTTTAATCTGTGTTGCTTTAAAAAAAAAAAAAAAAAGGAGGAGGAGGAGGAGGCTGGGGTTAGCAATCTATCTGACAGTCTGAGCAGCTTGACTCTTTGCGAGGATTGGACTGGGAGCAGGTATTCCCAAGTGCCTTCAGTATCAAGTGCATTGGATACAGCTTTTGATCAGAGGGGCAAAGTGCTGCTGTTGCTTCCCCGGGATGGCTCCCATGAAGAGCAGGTGCCTCCCGACAGAGCAAGGACAGAGGGTTTGGTGGTGGCGAGAGGGACAGGGACAACCCTGCATTGGCTGTTTACACCAGACCCTGGCTGTGTTCCTTGTAATTTCTGGAAATCAGAAATAAGCTGATGTGATTAGAGAAGAACAGATCTGGCTTAGTGCTCTTCAAGCTTAAAAAGGTGTTAAAGACTTGCCAAATTACAAATACAGAACTAATAGAGATCCAAAAGAAGGACAGTTGCCTAGTTCCTTCACATCAAGAGACGAAAACGAAGGGTGGCATTACTGTGATTGACGGACAGGTAGCAGCCTGGCCAGTGAGAAATATCTAAGAGCTGGTGCACATCTAAGAATATTTTACATCCAGCCCACCCTTGCGCTAGGTGAGGACTAGTTTTTGCAGGCTCTTCACTTTGGTGATGGTTTGCTGCTGGTGACCCAGTGGAAACAGAGTTTTGTGGTGTTGCTTCTCCCAGGGGAGGGGTCAGGCTTGCTTTTTCTTTAGGTTACACTTCTTTTTTCTTTTTCTTTTTTTCTTTTTCAATGCAATCTCTTGAAGTCATCTTGCATTAATTAGCCGCCATCTTAACGACACTGTTGCATGTTAGACGAAGAGATCTCTGAATTCAAATAAGACTTGACCCTAAGAGGGACCAGCTCCCTGGCTTTTTTTTCTCATCTCCTTAAATCTAAAAATTGCTAAGTGATCTCTGAGGCTCAGGCTTTCCTCGGAGATTAGTGTAAGAAAAGCCCCAACATCTGCAAAAGTGACTGCTTTTGACAACCGTACAGATATCTTAAAGAGCAGGAATTTCCCTAATAAAACCCCTTAAAATAAGTCTTCTTAAGATTTCTTAATGCCACAGTGATCAGTTTGCATGTTTCAGAAATTCAAGAATTTTTTATCTGCTTTGGAAAGTTATGAAAAAAAAATGAAGCAGGTTTATTTAAAGGGGAGAAGTATTTGAGATGCAGGAGAGACGGGGTAGCAAAGCTTAGGAATTGGTGATAAAACCATAAATTGTATAGCTCAGGGAATTTGTGGACTGACTAAAAATGACAAAGCAAAGCAGCGCAAGTTGGTCATCAGAATAATAACAAAGGGGACTTTTACCAAGAAAAAAAAAAAAGCACGTGGACCCTCTGGCATTCCGTAGGCAATTTAAATAGCTTAATTCGGCATTGTTGCGATTAGCCATATGCCTGATAACCCGTGGGCCAGATCCTCTGCTGGTGTAAAGCAGAAGCTTTTCAAACTGCCTTATTCAGCAAAGCATCTCTATTAAAGACTGTGTTTCGGCATCTGCTGAAATGTAAATGTGTGCTTAGATCCCAGCAAAGACATGGGGAGTTAAGCGTCAAGAGGAAGCTGCCCTGGCACAGAGAGATGATTAAGTAAATATATCCTGGAGCTGGGGCATGAGCCCCTCACCCAAATTTACAACGTATTTCTAGCCTCTTGGATGCTGGCACTCCTTTGCCCTGCCTGGAGGTAGGTGTAAGTGCACAGATCTCTGGTGCGTGGCAGAACCAGGGGTACTGTGTTATTAGGGCTGTGTGTGCAGAGTGTGATGGGGTGGGATGAAATGCTGTGCTGTTGCTTCCAGGGGTAAAATTCACGCCAGTGCTGTTGCCACTCAGCTCAGGGGATCTGCGGCAGGGCGAGCTGGGCTGAAGAGGTCAGAGGAACCCTCAGCTGCGAGCTGCCAGCACTCGCACACACAGAGGGTGTGCAACCGCAGCGTGTGCTTGAGATGGCAGTACCCACTGACACGAACATATTTGAGGTTGGTTCCTTGAGTTGAGTTTCAGTGAAAAAGTCCCACTGAGGGCAGGATTACTGGAGAATTTGGGGGGTCTTGTCTGGTTGGGTTTTTTATTGCATATTTTTGCCATTTTGTAGGTCTCCAGTAACATGAAGAAGAGGGACAGAAATACAGGTGTCTGAATTTCTGGCACCTTTGTGCTTGCCTGCTCTTGTACTTCATTTCCATTAAGATGAGTGGCCTTAGCACCAAATAGTCTCATTTGAAATTTTGTTTTTTTTCATTTTCTTTTTCTTTTTTTTTTTTATATGTTCTAGAAAGATCACAAGGAATCCACGAAGGTCATGGGAAGTCGCCATGAAGATTTCTGTAGCAGTTAGTGAGAAGGATAAAATTAAATTCTGCCAGGGATAAACTACACAGGGATACACTTATACACTTAGATATGTTTAATTCAAAGAGACATGATGCTGATGATCTATGGCTCCCACTCTGCAAGCAGATGATTGACAGGATGAAGGCACTGTCGGGGTACAGAACAGATTTTTGTGCAAGAACTGGCTGTAGGTCCTTGGTTTCTGGTGCAGATACGTCCCACACACCTCTGGTGCTGCAGGATGGGGCAACAGAAGGCAGCAGGAATCAACTTATTAAGGCCCACACAATTGCTTTTCCTTGTCCTTTCCCTGCATGGGGACACTTTCCAGCTTTGTTTCAGAGCAGAGAGACATACCAGAATTACAGAATAACACACTGAAACCAAGAAATCTGGTGCATGCCCAGCCCTAGCAAAGGTGGAGCAGGAGATGGATCAGAGATTAGACCCATGAAGGGACATAAGTTCACAATTATCATGTTAAACCCTTCAGTCCACCTGTAAAGACTCTGAACCACCACCCAGTTCCTGCTTGACCCTAGGTACTCCTTAAATCTTCTTGGTGTGCTGGTTTGTAGTGCTACAATTCCCAGGTACTCAAGAGATATGATACAGGGCCTCCTGGGAGCACCTCCATCGTGCCTTGGCTGAGCAGCTCAGTGCCCCTTGTCAGGTCCTGAAGAAGTTTCTCAGCCTCCTTCATCCTTGATGTCCCAATAAGGAGTCCCAGTGCTCCAAACAAAACATCATGGTGATGGTGCTGGTAGGCATCAGAAAGGGTGGCAGAAGACCTCATAGCTAGCATCTTTTATCCCTGTATTTGTTTATATGTCTTTCCTCTGGCCGAGTGAATTGGTAAACAATTTTAAAAAGAAGCCGAGTAGAACAGAACAGAGCAGAACAAAATAGAATAGAATAGAATAGAATAGAATAGAATAGAATAGAATAGAATAGAATAGAATAGAATAGAATAGAATAGAATAGAATATTCTGGTTGGAAGGGACCTACAATTATCATCTAGTCTGACTCCCTGACCACTTCAGGGCTGACTAAAAGTTAAAACAAATCCTAGAATTAAAGTTATGTTAGAACTGAATACATAGGTGCTTGGAGGTGGGAGACATCAGGTCAAAACCCCTCAGACAGAGGTGTAAATAAATACACTGACGGGGTGTAACAAGGCATGTGATGTTGTGTGATCAGTCTTAGGATTCTGAAATGTTTACTGGAAAGCTTAATTTTTTTTACAAAATGTGGTTTGGTGGGGTTTTGTTTGTTTGTTTGTGGTTGGGTTTTTTTTTAAGAAGAAAAGTAGGACATTTTGCTGACAGGAGAAGTTCAGACTCCAGGTTTCACAGGAGAAATCCAGATGAAGCAAACTCACCTCTCAGCCTTTCCGTGTCACAGTTTTCTTACCTGTGAAGTGGGCACAAGACTGCTTAGACTGCCTCTTCCAAGGTGCCCCTGCACTGTGGGCTCCAACATGATGTAAAAGGTGCAAATTAAGACTCAGGTGTTTTATCCCTATGCAGCAGTATTAGAAATACTGCTCTGAGTGAGAAAGAAATATATCACGGTAAGAAAAGTCTTATTTAGGACACTGCAGGTCCAGATTTGCTGCCAGCAGCCTAAAACCAACAAGAACCTGGAGAAAAAAAAACCTTTCTGGTTTTATATCTCAATCAAGAAGAACTGTCCTTTTTAATTCAAAAGCCGGGGTCTAGAGTTGTTTTCCCTGCAGATACTGCGTTGTATTGGGAATATCAGGAGCTGCCAATTGCAATAATGGTTTCTAATTCCAAATTAATTCAGTGTAAATGAACTGTCAAGAGAAGATTGATTTGTTTTGGTAATTGCCCTGATGCAGGCTGCTGGGTGACAGAGGGAAAGAGCAAAGTAGGGAGTTTTGGCAGGTCTGGCTGAGCCTAAGGGTGGATTGAGGAGACAGAGGCCTAGCTGCAAATATCATCTGTCAGGACCACTGCTGAGCCTGATGCTTTTTTCCAGCCTTCAACAATGTCTTCGGGAATGAAGCTGATGCTGTAAAACACTCCTTGGGTTAAAGAGATCGGTGTGTTAAGCAATGGGGAAGGGGGAAAAAAAAAGGACCCCCCCCCACTGAAAGGGCTGCTCTTCATTCAGCCCCCACCTCTTCTCCACTACTGTGTCGATGGGCCACCAGCCCCCACCTCCTCTGGGGTGGCAAGGTGACAGTCTCGCTCAGTCTCACGGCTGGGAAGGGCTGCAGACAAGGGACGTGGGGCCAGGTGAGGCTGGGTGCAGGGCTGCCTTCCGAGGTGCGGAGGGGTATGCAAGCATGGCGTGCCGAATGGACATTTCATGCTACCTGAGGCAGATGGAGGAAGTTTGGTTCCCTGAGGAGCTCCATGTCGATGTGTCTGACCTGCTGAGCCCTTCCTAAAGGCTTCATCTGCAGCCGCAGCCTGCAGAGTCCATCTACACACAGACCTGCACCAGCACCACCCAAGTCCACACTGCTGCTGTAGGGTCCATAGCACGAGCATCAGCTCCATGTGCAACCCCAAAAAGGTATTTTAGCAGGAAATTCAACATGTTATACTTCCAACAGTGAGGAAAAAGGCTGAACAAGCCTGGACATCAGAAAGCAATGCTGTCTGTAGCCCAAAAGAAGACTTTGGAGGGTAGACATCTTACATTAGCTAATCCAGCAATGTGTAGGTGCCTTAAAAGGAGCAATAACCAAATGATTATCAATCCATATTACAGATNAATATATAAGCTTTGTTAAAACTACCCCATAGATATAGCATTCAGGCTATTGCTACAGTCTATAAAACAGCAAGCCAAGAAAACTCCCAGAGCAAATGACACAGTAAACTCCCAAATGTTAATGAAGTTGCTTGCTAAAGCACTGCTAAATGAGCTAGCTTTTGCTTGCTGTATTTTTGGGGTTTGTTTTTGTGCATGTGCTTAAATTCACCAATCAATACAGGTGCTGTGTGACTGAATTGCTAATGGAGTCTGTAGATTAGTTTGTCAATAGCATTTAAATACTTTTCACACTTGCAGTAGATTTTGAATTATTTATTTGTTTCTGGTCAATTGCTTATGATCTCATTAGCTTTAGTCTGTAAAGTGATACTAGACTTGTTAGAATACTTTAAAGATTTCATGGCTCCGCGAATTTTTCTGGGGGAAGGAGGTGTCAGGGCTTAAACTCACAAAATCCAAGTCCTACAAAGAGTCCTTTCTGAGGCAGGGGATCTGCTAGCAGGAGGGGCGCTCTAGGGATCTGCTGGTTGGGGAAAGGAAGGAGGCATGATTATAAATCATCCTTGGATATTGAGAGAGATGGTTGGTATATTATTATTCATCCACGCTCAGTGGTACAAAGTGCTGTGAATGCCACAGCCCTGGTTGTGCCTGGTGCTGCACATGCAGGTAGACCGCTGCCACAGAAAGCTCAACCTTTACAGTGATTCCTGAAATAGGCAGAAAGTAAATTGCCATCCTAATTCTGAATTTGGGGCAGTGAACAGGACACAGATAAGTCTGGGATCCCACAGAGACCTTATGGCCGAGATAGAAAATGAACTGAAGCCTTTTGAGTCCCTTTCTTTAGTCTTCCTAACAAATCCATTCATCTTCCTAATTAAAGGAGTCACAAATATGCTAAATAATCTCACTTCATATGTTGTGTTATTCTGATTTGTGGAGGAGGGGTTACATTGTATGGACAGACATTAAATTTGTCTTTAGTCTTTTGCTATGCTGCATGTGGATGCCACATAAAGCTCATAACAAGCTGAGTACCTCAAAAGGGGCTGTGCCTTAAAAACATTTGAGGTATATAATTTATAAGTATTATCAATGTACTTTAAGCAGGGGTGAGTAGATTAAATGTAAAGCCAGGATAGAAACCAATAGGAAGAGACAGTGGAAATAGCACTTGAGGAAGGTTGCGGGAGGAGGAAGCTATTTAATCCTTAGCAACATTTTGGCTGCTCTGGTGGAATAACCAGGACCATGAGTTAAACCTGGTGGAGAATTGGTGAACTTCGGTCCTGGCAAGTGAGAAGAATGACTAGAATTCATTGTCTTCTGCTGAATTTGTCTCAGCTGTAGATGCACTATCCGTCCTCCCTTGCAGCAGAGCCTGCAGCTGCAGACACTTTCCCAGTAATGAGGGAGAGGAGGGAGGACCTCATGAGACTCTCATGGACAAGGTAAAGTCTAGTGAAAGTTACCCAAGATGTCCCTGTAAGATGCCCTTAGTTTCGCTGAGGAATCTTTTAACAAGCTACAAATGTGAACCGCTGTTCCTGCCATGTGCACTGTATACCACCGGCAGAGAAACCCAGATGCGATTTGGTAGCACCAGCATCACCTCACCAACATGAGAACAGGGAGTCCCACTGAATCCCACGGGCAATGTCTGGTGGAGCAGTCACAGGTAACCTGAATACTGTGGGAGAGATGTGGTGGTGTTTTTGGCAGAGATAGATGCACGTTTTTTCTCATCCTGAAAGGCTCTGAGACCACGTAGGACATTGAGTCAGCTGGATCTCAGATGTAAGCCTTTTTCCTTTTCTGTCCTCTTTTGTCTTCTTTTCTTTCAACTCTTTTTCTTTTTCAGTTCAGCCTAAATAATGATCTAGGACAGCTCTGTCTCTTTAAAGGTGGCCTTTTTAAGTGCAATCTAATCTTCTTCTATCCACTTGGACCTTGGATTTAAAAAATTTCACCAATCCGGATTTCCAAATCCTTGCAGATTCTGAGGGGGCTTGTTTATGGAAGTATCCTTTAGAAAACGGCTTAGACTTTAAGATGAGGAAACGCAGGGAGCTAATGTGAAGATTTAGGACTTTCTAGGAAGCTTGCAGTGCCTAAGCCCTGCTTGCTTGAGCAGTCTGAAGGTCCTTTTGCAGACTAAGAGGGATTAATACCCCTTTAACCAGCGGGGCTATGCACACATTGATAAACATACCATCTCTCTCTAATCGCTTCGCTCCCTAATCCACAATGATTTCTTAGGAATTATCATTTTATCTCAGCTAAATAAGCACATTCCTTCTGCTTTCCTGTGGAAAAATAAAATATTTCAGAAGCTTTTCTTTTCAAATGTGGTGCCATGAAAATCAAGCTTTTATTTAAAACCTTGAGTAAGTAAAGGAAGCTTTGTTTATGGGCTTCAGAAAAGAAGGGTGATGGGTCATGTCCACTGCGCATCTACCTGCTGTTCCACTGCTCCCCGTCAGAATGACTCGCCTGGAGTCAGGATCAGGCACATCTATTTGCCCAATACCTCATGAAGTGACAACAGCTCTCGGAATGCACAAGAGTCAGGTGGAACAGGATTTTGCGAATTGCTGCTAATACCAATGTGATGATCGTTGAAAGAGACTGTTTTTAAGAATCCTGTACAGTTTTTCATGTTTTTTGTAGGGCTTGCTTTCTCTCTTTTTGCTTTTCAGGTTTTGTGGGTTTTTTATGCGTCTTTATTTTTTTGTGTTTCTCTTGCCCAAGCTCAGCTACCTTGCACCAGCCCATCAGTCTGGCGTTTAGGAAATGTCATCCCCTTTTGCAACGAGCTGCACTCTTGGTTCTCATGCAGGAACATCACACGGGCAGTAAACACCACTGGGTTTGTGGGGTTGATCTTCGGGCAGGGAGGAACTACAGGTAGTAAGAAATCTGACTTGTAATGGCTTTTAAAAAAGAAAAGAAAGCAAGTAGTTCTTTTCATTATAAGGACATTGCACAGAAGTGAGTATTTGGTAAATCATTCCCCACTTTGGCTTTGGTTTCTGAGATCACTTTCAAATCCAGAAATGAGTTCAGGCAAATTCCAACTGACCTGAAACACTCAGCTCTGGGTAAGGCTTTGAGTTTAATATAAAAATGCCTCTGAATTTCCTCTATTTCTAATTCTCACTCATTTTAGTTAAACTCTTGCCTTCTGTCATGAAAAATACGCATAACCTTGAGAATCACTACAGCTATCCTGCATGGGGAGCTCCAACACCTATAGGTTTTAATGTTCATAGGCTAAAAATGTTGTAATAAAGTGTTTATTCTTGTGGATTTTATTTTTAAATAGAATTAATAGAGAGAACATGAAAGATAGTTGTAGAAAATCAAGAGAGTTTTGGAACAGTTCTGTTTGTTTAACATAAGAATATTTAAAAAACAAGCTGGGATGGGAATTAAAATATATCTCTCTTCCCTTAGTAGATATAATAATGATAAATGAAGGATTAGAGTTATCCAAGTATTTCTAGAGTTCAGAGGTATTTGAATCTGTGGTTTCTTTTATGTCCCTCTCTACTGAGACCATTCAATTTAATAAGAAATGAAATAGTGTGACAAATCTGCTGCAGCCTTTTATTACTTACAGTCCCTATGGGCTTTTTTTTTTTTCCTCTCCTAGCCCTTCTCCCCTGCCCCCCTCCTTATGCACTCCACAGTCAGAACAGAATTACAGAAGCCATAACATGGAAATAGAGATGTCCTAGAATGAAATCTTTGTCCCACCGGGCGTGTGGGCAGTGAGCACCCCAGGCTGGTGTTCATGCTCCACCAGGTGTGCTGAGGACAGACCCTGACAAAGGTCCTCCTGCAGAAGATGTGGAAGAGTCCCAATCCCTCTCCTTGTGTCAGGAAATCCTTTGGTGTTTGCTGCACCTGCAGCTGAACTCTAGGTAGAGCCAGCTTTTGTCCACCCTTATCTGCACACAGGGACCTAGATTTGTGGCTTATGTCAGACGAGGGATGGGACTGACTCAGCTGAAGCACTTTATGAATTGAGTTTGACAGCAACCAAATGAAATCTGCTTTCATAGCAAACCCATCCTTTGTGGAAAGGTGCCGCCGGCTGCTGTTGGAGGACGTTTCCTCATCTGCAGCTCTGTCACCATCGTGTCGGCCGCTTTCTTTTGCTGTAGTTGGGAGGTCTTCAAAGCAACCAGACCAATGGAGGGCTGGTATTCCTGGCCCTGATTTTTAACCTGTGCTTGTCTACTGGTCGTAGTGGGTCCCCTCATGGTATTATAGGACCTGTAGACCTTCTGCCATGAGGATGTTTCCAGTGTTGCTTCCTGAAGTCTTCTTGCAACAGCAAAAATATCCATAGTGATCCAAAGGCTCTCAGTTAAACCAGAGACTGATCTGACTTTAAGGAGATTTGTACCTGGGCTGAGGCCCAGACATCACATCTTTCCATACAACGCTTCTGCCCTAATGCTCGCTGAAAGCCTGAAAGTGGCTGGGAGGATTAGTTAATGGTAATTTAAATGGGTCATTTCATAAGAGATGCGTATGATAGGCGAGCTTGAAGCCTTGCTTAAACCTGTAGCTTTGTCTTGTCTCTGTGTGTCTCTTTGTGTTCTTGCCATATGTCTCTTGGCTACTTTTTCTGTTCTCATCTCCCACTCCATCAATTGCAGAGCTTGCTTTCTTTGTCTTCTCAGCGTGTCTCAGCTAAAGCCCATTTTTTACAATGGGAGTCATAGATTAGGCCTTCGAACTCCATCTGACAATGAATCTTCCACACATGGAAACAGAGGAAAAAGATTAGGTTAGGGAAAACA
>Ga0065711_1044490_pt1 | contig 14071 bp, 7 predicted proteins | sample Hoacrofraction12_FD_59098 | JGI IMG/M metagenome (GOLD analysis project Ga0065711, IMG submission 59098) | Hoatzin crop microbial communities from Cojedes, Venezuela - Epithelial fraction 12 v2 (version 2) | ecosystem: Host-associated > Birds > Digestive system > Esophagus > Crop | place...
ACGCGTGGGATGGAGCGGGGGCCGGCGCGCCGGCCCCGCCGCGCCTCGCCCCGCCGCGCCGGACAGCTGCTCGGCAGGAAATACCAAAAGACTGATCCAACCGCGCGAGGGAGGGAGGGAAGAGATGGGGGAACAGAGGAAAAAATAGAAGGGGGAGGAAAAAAAAAAGGGAGGAAACGTGCAAAACGCGGGCGGGATCGGCGCGGAGCGGACGCGGGGCTCGGCTCCCCGCGGCAGCGTCCGCACCGCCCCGGCCTCTCCCCGCCGGCAACGCCGCGGCTCGGATTGCGATTTCCCCCCTGGAGTTTGTTTCTTTCTTCTCCTCGACACAGGGAGATGCTGAGTAAATACAGCGAAAAACCCAGACAAACCCGAAACGCCCAGACAAAAATCACGCAGACCCTCCCTCCCCCGGCTCCCCAAGCAAGCAGCTGGCCCTCCCTGGAGCTCCCCGCAGGAAAGTCAACCTGGGGAAATGGCCACGCCGAAGCCCTCCAGCCGCAGGAGCGCTTGGTCTCAGCATCCAGCCACACGCCGCCTCTCAAAGGCGCCCGCGCAATGTGCAGCCCTGACACGCAGCCGGGCGCGCTGCCCGCTTCGCCTGTGCGTCCGGAGCGAAAAATCAGCCCCACTGCGAGCTCGGACCGCTGAGCTCTCCGGAGGCGGGGGCAGTCCCCGGCCACAGCCTGCCTGCCCCTCGGGCAGGCATGACTTCGCAGGCAGCACAGTGTCCGGTAAAGCGTCAGGCACAGAACGCGACCCAGGCATGCACCATTTCACTGCTGCTTCTTCCACCCTGCAGGTCCCACAGTTCACCCCTGGACCAAGAACGGGAAGCCAAGCGGGACTTCACGCTGCCTTCATTGCCACGGGAAAAAGGTAATGCCAAAAGTCCACCAAGACTCAGAGTAGTAGAGTCAAAAGGCACCCGAACTTTCTGAAACCAAGAATCACATGAGGGAATAATGTGACCAACACGCGTGCCTGACTTTCTTCGCCGAGTCTGAATCACCCATGTACAGCTGAGCTCTTGGGGTAAAACACAGCATGGAGCTCCAACTCGTGCTTCTGAAACCAGAAGTGCAAAACCAGATACCCAAAGGGCTCTGCTACTCCACCCTTCACAGAAAAAGCTAGATCCTTTTTCTCTTTAGTGCATGCAGCCTCTAAACCAAGACAAAGACCCACCAGCTCTGATGTTCCTCATGCTAGGAAGCCAGCTTCCAACTCTAAAGAGCAACAACTCATTAATTGAAAAGGTCTCCTAGATCTAATAGAAAAATCCTGAAATCATCCAAAGCTGCAAGCTCAACTTGGACCAGGACACAATTTCTCTCACTTAGTGCCTCCAGCCAGCTATAGCCCATCCACAGACTACAAGGCCACACCCTCCACCACTTGTGCCCACCTACCTAACATTGGCTAGCAGAAGTAGCCAATTTTCTCCTGGGGAGCTTGGTGGGACATAGAGCAACATGCACTGTATCTAGCTAGCAGTACAGCATAGTGCTGGAGAGAAAATTCACCATTTTTGCTCTTTCCTAGAAGTTCTCATACAAAGCAGGACTATAAATGCATCATAAACTAGACTATGAACAGCTCACACAGCCTAAGCCATCCCTACTGGTCAAGAGCCACCATAGCCCTTCTGTACGCATTAAATAAGGCCCTGAATCACTTGCATAGGCAGGTAATTATTAAATTCACCTGTATTTGTAGTAATTTCTGCCATCATCTGCAAGCTGTGGAGAGTTGTCATGGTTCCAGCTGCCTTCAAGTTGACTGGGATTTTGACTTAATCCTCACCAAAATTTTACCAAGGGCAAGCCTGTACTGTGCAATGGGGCAGGGCACTGGGTGGAGATGCCAGAACAAGCATGAGCCGAGGCCTCTCCTCGCCCTGGCTCAGGGCACTGCCAGGCAGAGCTGCTGTGTTGCTGGCAGAAGCAGCCTACCCCGACTCATACTGCCTCTCCCCCTCCCTCTGCCTCCTGCCCTGTCTGCCCCAGGCCACACCAGGCTCCTTTCTGTGCCATTGGCTCCCTCCACCCTTCTGCTTTTAGGGCTGGCTCACTCAAATGCAGCCAGGTAGTTTGTCAGCACCTTGCCTGGTCCAAATGCCTTTTTCACGAAACCATGGGCTTGACATTGATCCTGCTGTCTGCATCCAGACTGGCTTTGTCCAGCTCTGGCAACAGAAGTGGCTCCTCGGCTGCTTTGGTATGGAGATCTAGTGTCTCTAGCATCCCTACACCAATCACAGTGGGACTCAGAGTCCGCTTTCCAAGGACTTCTGTTTTGAAGGTTTTTGAAACCCTTCTAAAAGTGTTTTGGCTTAAGTTTTCTACTAAATTTTCTTCTCAGGTAATCATTCCACTATTATTAATATTTCATATGTTCACTGCCACATCGCCACACAGAACTCATTTGATAAAAAACTGAGCATACAAAAACATTCCTGTCAAAACAGTGAGAGGCCCTTATAAAGAATAGTACTTCATGTTTTCCTATGTGCACTAGGACAGCGCATGTGCCATTAGCGATGCGCATACGCAGAGCAAAAGGCTTGCCAGTTAAACTGTCAGTATTTTGTAAGTAAAACTGGACCAGCAGAGAAAATTTACATCAGACTGACGCTTTGCATCATGTATCCATGGCATTTCTGATGTGGCCTGGGGAGCCCTGAAATCGGGTTTGCAGTGTCTTCAGACTTGGCACCAGATGGGTCCTCTGACTGGGTTAGACAAGAAGCAACATCCATCACTTCCCTGCCTATCTGTCAAAGACAGGACCTGGACCCGTTCTCCCCCTTATACGTCCCCTACAGAGTGTGGGGAAACTGAACCACACAAACACTAATATTTTTAAAGTTTATTTCCCACAGCCCTCTAGTGTCTGTCCTGTTAACAGCCATTTGGAAGACAACACAACTGCTTGAGCTCTGCTTGTTGTGGTCACCTTGTCTGCGCCATCTGCACTTCAGGCAGATACACCTGAGCTGCACGTCAAACCCTAACGGGGCAGCTGGGGAGCACAGAGCTCGTGACCCAACCCTGAACTTGGGGTGAGGTTTGCTGTGTGCACCAGCTTCTGTCCTACCACCACCTGAGCTCCCCAGCTTAAAGCTAATTCATCAGGGTCCTCCAGATATGACGTATTCCTTTGAGAAAGGCTTTCTGACAGATGTACGTGGCAGTTAGGGCTGAGGTCCCTTCTGATTTCCAGTCTCCTTTGCAGGAAACCAGCCTTCCTTTTAGGGTGTCTGCAGCTGCAATATTTTCTTTGGGCATTTGCCAGTTTTGAAACGCTTACCTTTCTCACCACAGCAACATTAACTGTGTCCTAAGAGGACTTTGTAAACTGGTGTGAACGCTGTCATAAGCAACGGTAACAGAAACAGCAAAGCACAGTAAGCTGTAATTGTAGGGCTGGGAGAGTGAAGTCAGAGTGATTCAGGTGTGTTACTCCAGTCCTTACAATCCAATAATGCAACCCAGAGAACTTTACAGTCGGGGCACTTCAAAACAACGTCTAATGTCCTCTTATGACAGCCTCAGGAGATATGCAAGAGCATGGTATCAGTGCTATTTAAAAATCGTGGTAAAGGGAGACAGGGAGGTGAGCTCCAGCAACGGACGGATCACAGTTCTTTCAGGTCAGCAGCCCGACGTTTCCTCAAGGAAATGATTGCAACGCTTTCCCCTGCATCCTCCTCTTTGAATCCTTCACCTTTTGCTAACTGCTGAGCTCCTCTTCCCCTCAACAGAGATCAGACCCCATCTATGTGAAATTATCTGCAACAGTTCTACAAGCTCCTGTTTATGACTAGAAAGATTATTAAACACCATAAAAGCCATCACATATATTTATTTGCCTCTATTAAAATGGAAATTGAGATGAACAATCATATTCTTATCGTTATAATTAGTACATTGTCTCTACAGCCATAACCACATTAATCAGACACCATGTGAATGGTTGTTAGCATTGCAATACACTTGCCCTTAAGCTCATGACACAGAGTGAGACAAGAATCAGGAAGCTTTAAAACAAATGAGTTAAAAAAGAAGTTATTAAACATGGGTCTTTACCATTAGCCATAAGCTTCAACACAGCTGTACACAATTAATTATAAGAAAAAGATCATTTTTTACCCCCATACATTTTCCAGTGCAAAGTTCCTTAGCAAAAATATTTAATGCCATAGCTGCATAGAGCAGGAGTTTCTTGGTAATAGTACTCTGTCTGTTTAGAGCTCAAAAAAATAAGTCCACAGCTAAATATGTTTGCTCATTTTACATTCTGAAAAACAGAGCTGCTGCTAAACCAGGTTCCTAATTGCAAGCTTGCTAGAACGGGTCTCTGGGGAAGTTAGAAAAAGCCACAAGCAGCTCCCTGGGAGCCACTGCAGATTGGAGTCCTCTTATGGCAAAAAGTAGAGGAAAATTTTCAGCAACTGATGGCTGCTGAAAGTTGGGGCTCTACACAGGAGGCTCCACAGTGAGTAACAAATACTGGGAGTATCAGCTTTGCAAAGAGTTTCATGTCACACTGCAGAGCATAAAAGCAGCAGCGTGAAGCCTTTGCAGCTGGCAGTGGGCAAGCATCAAAAAGAGAAGAATGCCACCATGTTTTGATACTGCAGACTGTTCTTCTGTTTACTTTAGCAGCTCCTGCCTGTTAGTGTGTGTTCCCTGCTGAGATGATGTTTCTGGCTGGGTTTGTTTTCCTCAGTTTGCAAAGGTGATTTTGCTCAAGTGTTACGCTAGTGAGAACTTTTCTCCTGGCTAATATATTCACCGTACAGTAACACAGGTTGGTTCCCGTCCTTCTTGTGAGTCTGCTGCTGAGATGGGTAGATAACACAATTCTAAGATCTTGTTTAGATCCTGCTGCTCTGTATTTCATCTTATTTTCTGCTGTGTTGTTTTTTACCTTCAATAGTCCCTATGGATTGCCTTGAATTCAGCTTCGGAGACATTTTGTGTGAATGATGGATATTGGCCATGTTAGTGCCGTGCTCCCTGCCTGGAGCAGTCCTAGAGAAGACAGAGTAAGTAAACAATCTGAGGATCTTTCTTTACCCATACACTGTGGTCAGAAGATATTCAAATGTTTACATTTGGGCTTTGAGTTACAGCAAAGAGGTTGCCTGGCTAGGAATTTCACCTAGTGGGCTAAGCCTCCAAAAGGCTCACAAGCTACTCACAGCTCTGACAATCCTTTAAAAGAAAGTTTGAGCTTTCAGAAAAGAGTCTCCAGCATTAGACTGTAGCAGAGGCTTCAGATGCAATTTTAAAGACCTGCCAGTAACAAGATAAAAGATCACAGGTGTTCTTACCAGCTTCATTTTCTCCATACAACCTGTCACGTGCTTGGATGGTGCCTGGCTCTCTCCAACTTTAACCCCAAGGGTATTTTTCAGGAGTCTAAACACGGTGTCATTTCAACTACTTCCACCCAGACCTCATCCTAGAGAGGTCTTTTGTGATCTTAAGTATCTTATATTAAACAAGACGTCTTTGACAGATCTCACCTTCCCTACCCTGCACCCTCGCTAACACAAACTTCTGTCTCAAGGGGGCTCACCTTCAGGAGTCCTAGATTAAGGTCTGTGCTGGGAGGTGAGACTGTTCTTCCACACACCTTGGTCTTGCTACAGCTGGAGGCAAATGAGATTTAGTTGTGACTACCTGAGATCCTAATTTCTTATTGCTCATCTGAAAGCCGTTCACATCAAGCACCATGAACCTATTTTATTTTCCTCTAAGTGTCTAAGATAGCAAATTAAGCTGAAAGATGCCATTATGACTTTGTTGTGAAAAATAGATCAAAGAGTTTAGTCACCACTGATTTGCTCCTGCAAGCCTTGCTAGTGAGTAACTGCAAGTTTCCTCTCAGAGGGCAGCCCAACATGCTGAGCTGATCTGGTGAGCAAGGTTCCTTCTGCAGCTAGCAGCAGGCTGGAAAGCAGCCAAGATATCTAGGATCTGACAAATTGTCCAGTGAAATCTGGGCTAGATTTCAAAACCCTTGATAAGACATGACATGAAACCAATTTGCTATTCAAAAACATTTCAGTAGCCCTTGTTCTTGGTCATATTTCAAGCTAATAGCAAAGCAAGCCAGCTGTTACAAAGCTTTGAAGGATAAAACAAAAACATGCATGTATATGTAAATATATGCATACAAATATATATATAAATAAACTTTTTGCGTGGCTGGATAAGATTAGAACATCCACATCAGTATGGATAGCTGACATGTTTCTGAATGATCACAGATTTCTTCAACAGGTACTGGGAAATGTCCATACAAAGTCAAACTTTATAAACAGCTAGGTTTTTTTAGTTTATTTTTCTTCCTGCCCCAGATAAACTTTGGAACAGATGCCAACAAGTTTAATCTGTCTGGACTGAGTGCTGTTGTCATACAGGAAACCTTTCAGTGAGAAGAAACAAAAACACGTCTGTCTATAAAAGATTTGACTATCAGACCCATAGATGTAGACACACAGATCTTTGTATAGGCCAGTACCAATCTCTCTACACGTACCTATTTATTTATTGACTTATTGATACTCTGTCCATACATAGATCTGGATCTAGGCAGACAGAACGTCACAGCTTAGTTCTGCTTTGTTTGTTACTTCATTCCTTCCAGAGAGGAGCATTTTGACTTACAGATGACTGAATCTCATCCCCATCACCCCATGTATGCTATTGATCTGAAAGTCAGGCCAGAGACTCACAAATCTGATCTATTAGTAGCTTTGTAATAACAGTATATCATATTCTCAAGCTTGCAGCTGCTTCCAAACATTACAGGATGTGTTTGTCCTCATACTTGACCCCTTTTATTTTGCCTGACTCTTGCACCCAGCTCATCCTTGTTACATTACGGAACCTCTTACAGCTTCTTTCCTGCTCTGCTCTCTGAAATCCATCTACTGTCTCCATTCATGATCAAGCGAAAAAGTCTCCTTGACTGTTGCAATTCCTTTTAAGGATTCTTTGTTATTGCTGATGGCTCCCATGAACAGGACACCTGCACTTGCCACAGGGGCTTGAAGGAGCTCAGGAAGAGAAGGTACAATAATATTCTCTGCTACTGCTTAGTGGCAGCTGGCTTATTGGTTTGTCAGCACAGAGGGATGCCAGTATTTTTAGCCGCCTTTTGCTTCAAACAGGGAGACCCATCCAGCGTTCCTGTCACAAATTACAATTGCAGAACAAAAGAGTGAAGCCTGGAAGAACAAAATCTGTTTCCCAAGAACAGATCTAACAGTATCAAAGACCATGCTTTGACATATAACCCACAAGGGCAACACACAAGGGTGTGTTCCAGAGTAAAACGTCCATCTCTTTTATGCCACAGAGGACCTGACTTGATCCCATTAGACCTGTGCTAATAAAGTCCAAACACAAAGGCAGTCTCAGAGAGGATGGCTGGATTTAGCTACTATTTGAGTCTTGAAATAGTGGAATAATAGTTTGGGATGTATGACAGTGACCACAGAGAACAACTGTAGATATTCGCTCCATCGTTTTGCAGATAAAATTATTAATGCCCCAGCTGTTATCAGCTCTGATGAACTTCATTATTCTGCTGCCATTTATCATGTCTCCTGATCCCCTCAGACACTGAAATCAAGCTTGCTGTGGTGTGTGGCTTTCTCATGCTATTGCTGCATTAGCAAGCAGGAGCAGATCTGTAGGGGGAATAAATTGGTAGTGAGGATGCAACATCCACATTATTTGCATTTCAGAGAGCTGGCTTTGGACTAGCTTTAGCCTGGTCCCATCAAGTCAGCATCCGTCAGCAGCTACAGTGAATTAGGTATGCTGCTGGAGTACATCTTCCCAAGCTGTTTCACTGAAAGGGAATCCAGGTGTGTGTACTCTGAGACTGCTCTGGCTATGAATCAAAGAGCAGTAAATAAAGACGATCTGGAGATTTACCTCAAAACCACATTGATGAGCTATCTGAAAAAAGAGAGTGACACATCTGAGATATGAGCAGGCTGCTGACTGAAGAAAGAAATACTGGTGGAAAGAAATACTGCTGAACGCAAAGAGACAGATTTTAGGATAACGTGTCACCTTATCTACTGACTGGTTAATAGCTCCTCAGGTTTGCACAAGCCCTGGAGCACACTTCTTAGCCCTTCTGTCATAGGCTTCCTCAGTTGCTACCTAGCAGTGAGGGTCAGGCGACTCGTCCCCACTGTACACCTAGGGGGGGACAGCTGTGCAGCAAGTGGGGCAGCTAGCCCAGTGGGGCACCCACCGCTGGAAGCAGGACCCACAGCTGGAGCACCGCGGCCCCACATTCCACCCAGGCCTCCACGGAGTGCAAGCCTTGCAAAGGGGCCAAAGGCTGCTTTCTTCAGTCAGCCACTGTCATATGGTGGTTTTATGCTACTGTCTTGAAGATGAACCAAGTTAGATATAGCAGCCATCCACTCTGAACTCTCATGGTAAAGGTACAAGGATTAAAAGTAAGACCAACTTCTAAGAACAGAAGCCTTTTTAAAAAGGCAGTTAGTGAAAAACATACCATAGTTTTGAAAAACAAATGCTACCTGTGGTTAGATAGACCAAGAAATTGTAATAAATATATATGAAATGTGTTAAAGTGTTACTACTCATATTTATATTTGTATGACTACAGGACTAGAGGAGTAATGTTGATTAGGCATATTTGAATTAAACCAGAGTTCAAGACCATCAGTGATCTCTTGCTACCCAGAACAAGAGACCCTCTGGGACTCTATGACGTGCAATTCATCCTTGTCCTACTTCCCATTTGATTCTTGGATACAAAGGCAAGAGTAGAATAGAGTAGAATAAAATATTCTTATCTGATCTCAGGGGGAGAAAATAATTGCATTTGAATATTGGAGAGCTAACTTTGCAGTACTTTGCAAAAGTACCTTTAAGTAACCCTTGGCAAAAGAGTTTAAGCAGAGCAGAATGAAAATGACGCTTCCGGGGATGGAGGTGGGGTGGGGGAAGTGTCATATTGAAACCTTAAAATTCAGCCTATTTTCATCAAAGCTGTGCCAAGCATCTCAGCCAACTTGTGGTTCGGCAGCAAAACTCTGTGCTCCTCACAACTCTGCCAAACTTTCCAATGAAACCAGATGAAACTCAGCAGTTCTGGACTCAGTCAGAAAACTCACAGAAGGCCTGTATCAGCAGTGGCACAGATACAAGGCTCTGTTGGTTAAAGTCACAGTGAAGTCCAGCATATAGATCAGTTTTAAAAAATGCAGCTTGCCAGCGGTGGGAAATTATTTTTATCAGGCAGCAAAAACACAAGAGACTAGATCTGTAATGGAGCAATGCCATTTGATGTCAGCTGTGGGTTTGGAGATCATTATGAATTCTTTTTCTTTACCTGAGAAGACTGCTTTGAGGTTGCGTCACTGGATTATGTCGAATGGGCTGGTAAATTTTGGGGATATTCAAGTAAAACTTTTTTTTTTTCTCTCAAATACATGTCTTAGAAACCTGCTTATACACGTACACAGTTTCTCCCTGAACAGACGTTACTTTTCACAAAATTACAGGCTATCATCTGTGATGAATACTAAATAGTTTCAAAAAGCCTATTCTGCGAGCTGGTACAAAGCATAGAGCCCAAAGGAAAGAAAGCAGGATTTGGTGAGGAAAATGATGTCCTCATCAGACCAGGTCCTAGTTCTGGCCTCTGCTACTGAATTTCTCTGTGTAAACCTTTTACCCGCTCACAGTTGTTCATCTGCAGGATGGAGCCTGTCCCACAGACTTTGTTTACTTTAAACTCTTGAAGTCAGTAGATGTCTTACCTACCATGTCTAGAACTGCAATCGATCCTATTCTGATATAAATGACAATATTTTATTTCAGTTCATTATTGCACTTTATCACTTGTATAGAGAAACGCAGTCACTGACTTTGTTCTTCTCTGTTGCTTTCCTGTGGGTTCATTAGATTTTCCCTTAAAAAACGCAAGGAGTTTCTAGAAGTACCAATGGAAGATACTGTTTTCCAAAGACCTGCAAAGAAGAAAAGTTACCTTTAGAGAAGAGAGAAATCGGTCAGAGATGGTGTCTCTATTTCTGTGTTGAGGCTGTTGCCTGCCTAGGAAAAAAAACTAATAAAATTCTTTCTATGTTTATCTTATAAGAAAGCCAGTAAAATAGACCCTAAACAATGTAACCCTAAATAATGTAACCCTAAAAGTATAAGGTCATGAACCAGCAATAATTTCTTTTCTCCTCTCCTCTCTTTTTTTTTTTTGACAGAAAGAAAATCTTGCTTAATATGGGAGCAGTATGCCTGGTAGAGGGAGGCTGGGAGTGGAAAGGTCTGGGGAGGGAGCAGATTCTCAGTTCTTACCCAAAGCACATGTAAATGGCACCAGAAAACACAAAGGATTCGATGTCTGGCAGCTGTTTGGCAGACTTTCAGCTTACTTGTAAAAGGAAATTCTGTTCTGTTAAAATGGGAAGGGACCTTTCTAAACATAAGGTGAATTTAAATAGGTAACTGTGAGCTTGTCTACGCAGATTTTTTTTTCGTGGTTATACTTGTCTAATTAAATGGCTTCTGTTAGACCTGGGTGGACATTCTGATTCTAGGTGAAGACCAGATTTTGTCAGGATAGCTAAAGAATTCATGCAGCAATATGAACTAAAAAGGGCAGGCCTTGATTTTAGACACAAAATGTCCTCCTGGGAACTACTGCTGGTTTAATTACAGAGGATGAAACTCTCTCCCTTTCCCTTTCTATTATAACTATCCCATGTCAATCAGCCAAGTTGGAAGAGAGACTGAACTGATTGCTCTGCTGCATGATATTCGCCTTCACTTGAACGGATGCCAATTCAGCTGACAAGTATTGTAACTGTAACGCCAGTAAACATTAACTATTTCGTTTCTCAACAAAGCACACAAGGAAATCAAAGGACCAAGGGATGTGGGCCTGCAGAAACGCTTCCCAGAATACAGAGGGTGGCTGCTGGTGTACATAAGACGAATATATTTAAGTCTGCCTGCAGTGAAACTGCAAAGAAGTCTGGGGAGGGGGGGGGGAGCACCAAATTAAGTCATTTTTCTAGAAGAGGTTAGAGGTGGGCTCAGCTTTCAAATGCTAAAGACATAATACTCTTGTTAACACAGTTCTCTTTTGTTCCCAGAAAGACACCCCTCTTAGGCTCTGGAAACAGGGCACTTCCAGTGCCCCTCCAGTGGTGTAGCACTGACCTGATGGGTGGGCAAGGGTTGTTCGGGTGTTTTCAATGAGCTGCAATGGCTTTCTCCAGGAACTTCCAGAGCTTAAGATGCTGAGAACAGTTTATCTCAAAGTATGACAAGCGGGAGGAGTGACAAAGGAAACAGGGACAGGTAGTCTGTGAAATTCATTGCCCTGTACAGAAATTACACCTTGACAAAATCAGTTAACTGTCTGTTGATGAAGAAAGAGGTTTTAAAATGACAGAGATAGTATTGGCTGCTCTGAATTAATTATATTCTGTACTTTTCAAGGAATTCTGTGAGAAGCCTTCTCCGAGGGTTTCAGAGAATAATTACTGCCAGTTTTCTGAGCACCTCATGATGTAAGAAGCAAAGCTGGAAATCACCTCTGCAAAAGGGCATACATACAAAACATATACCACCAGCTAGGTCTGAATATAGCTGTCTTCCACCTCCAGCTTTCCAGAGACACAACACCCAACATGTTCTCTAGTGCAGAAAGGGTACCTGGTACATACAAATTCTCAGAAAACAGAGCAAATTCAGCCCATTGTGCTGTAAAAATTCCCCATGCAACTGTCAGAGAAGCGTACATGGTCAGCCACAAGCCCAGTTAACCACCCAAAATGCGGGTCTTAACTCTGCAAAAATCTGCTTACAGGAGTAAATCTTATGGCCCTTAACAAACCTCCTTGAAGAAACAGGATAGCTGTCTGCTGTAGTTGTTTGACTGACATCACATAAACACTGATTTACTGGCTATACATCCCTTCCAACTGTGCTGCTTTTTGAGACTCATATTTCTAGCTAGGAAGGCAAATCTTTAGCAGACAAAAGGAGAAAGTGCAGTGGAAGGGCAAAGTAGAGTTAAATGAAGTTCACTAAAAAAGATTTAAATGTACAATAGCAATTGAATTGGGAGAGAAGGCTCCAAGGACACTTAATTGTGCCATTTCAATACTTAAAGTAGGCTTATAAGAAAGATGGGAACAAACTTTTTAGCAGGACCTGTTGCGATAGGACAAGGGGTAATGGTGTTAAATTTAAAGACGGTAGATTCAGACTAGATATAAGGAACAAATTTTCTACAATGAGGGTGGTGAAACACTGGCACAGGTCACCCAGAGAGGTGGGAGATGCCCCATCCCTGGAAACTTTCCAGGTCAGGTTGGATGGGGCTTTGAGCAACCTGCTCTAGTTGAAGATGTCCCTGCTCACTGCACAGGGGTTGGGCTAGATGATGTCTAAAGGTCCCTTCCAACCCAAGCTGTTCTATGATTCTAGGATTCTATGATAAAATTAAGCACTCTCATGGTATCTCACGCCTATTTCTCACATGAAGGCAGGGCTGGTGATTGTTCTTACAGTGACTTAAAAATTGAGAGCACAGCTACCATGAGGCGTGTCAGACCAGCAAAAAAATCAACACAGTTCCTCACCACTTCTTGCCAAGATCTGTGAAAATCTAGAAATTCTGGATGGAAAAGGCCTTTTAACTCAGTCCATTGTGTCTTGGTCCAAGATTCTTCTTAGTCCTTGCTGTATTCACCTCCCCACAAAAGCCTGGCCACAGCAACTCATTTGCAGCACAAGGCTGCAATGGCTCAGGGCTGGAGATAGCGACCAGGGCACAGAAAGCCTGGAAAGAGAAGCTTTCTGATAACCACAACCAAATTGAACTGAACAGATGCACTGTTGTGATAATATGACCGGCTTTTCATGCAAGCTGCACTGGCAACCTCAGCTATAGCACAGCAAAGCTCTCCCTCTGGTCAGATCACGAAAGACATTTTCTCTGAGAGCATTCAGAATCAAATGTGCATTTAACTCTTCTTTCCATTTCACACTCCATTTCTAGTGATTAATGCTTGTGTTCTAGACGGATGAAAGCTGAAACAGATGTTATCCACTCACAATGCCATTCTGATAACCCTGAGCTAAAGGCTGAAATCCTTAGCAGATTAGTAGCTGAAATTAAAAATGGATAAATAAAGTGGGGAATACGGGTGAACAAACTCTTACAGGTCTTATTTCTGTGGATAACAATGCACAGAGGCTACGCAATCTCTGTGCTAATCTGCCAAAAGAAAGATTAAATGGCAAAATTCCAACACTGAGACCTGCAGCTCTCCTCTGCGGTACTGCCTCAGTGTGACCACATATCTTTTTAGCAGAATGTCAGCGTGTGGACTCCATTATGTTGTTAAAAATTGGTTTTACAGCTTTTTTTTTTTATATGAAACATAATAACAGTTTTCCTTATGCATCCCTATGAGTTTATCCTATTTCTACCATCAAATGTACTTGCAGCCACTGTATGATTCAACCAGTACTAAGGAGCTTAGGAAAAGTATTTCAATTTTCACTTAAATGAAATTTTGAGTGGCTTTTATCAAAGAAGAAGATAGACTTTTTAGAGACTATTTGGGACTATTTTTTATATTCCTTCCTTCAGATCTTGGAAGTCCTTCAGAGCAATGAACCTGGCATAGCTCTGTCAGTCAGGGAAAAATTTAAAGAGTCTCCCTTCTTTGTTCTTTGCCTCAGACAGCTTAACAACATGTCAAAAAGCTGTGGTGTATTAAACTATTGGCAAGATAAACTGACTCAGCTGAGGGCATGCTGTTGGAAATCGAGAGAAAAGGACGAGATCTGAGGCATCAGTACCCTGAAAAGCAGAGAACTGGCCAGGTATGTACCAGCTATATAGCCCGACATATCAACTAAAACTCTTTCTTTTTTTGGAGACCCTCCAATTCACAGAATCACAGAATCACAGAATGGTAGGGGTTGGAAGGGACCTCTGTGGGTCAGCTAGTCCAACCCTC
>Ga0065711_1007807_pt1 | contig 14070 bp, 12 predicted proteins | sample Hoacrofraction12_FD_59098 | JGI IMG/M metagenome (GOLD analysis project Ga0065711, IMG submission 59098) | Hoatzin crop microbial communities from Cojedes, Venezuela - Epithelial fraction 12 v2 (version 2) | ecosystem: Host-associated > Birds > Digestive system > Esophagus > Crop | place...
CCCCCCCGGGCAGCGGGGTGCGGATGACGGGAGCCTGCGGGACCCCCTTGTACTTGGCGTGGCGGAGGACGGCGGCGTTGGCGCGGTCGAGCTGCACGGCGAAGTGCCGTTCCACGGCCTCCAGCGCCGTCTCGCTGAGCAGGCGGCGGAAGCGAGGGCTGCGGGAGGCCAGGCGGAGGGCCGCTGGGTGGAAAACCACGTCGTAGATCAGGAAGCGGCGTCCGCCGCGGCCCAGCTCCTCCCGTCCCGGCGCCAGGCTGTAGGGCAGGGCCCAGCGCTGGCCGCCGGGCTCCGGGCGGGCCTGAGGAGCTCCGACGTGAGGGTTGCTGCAGACGTTGAGGTAGCAGCGGCGGGAGCCGGCCTGGCTGGTCCGCAACACGTAGCCCGCAGCGGGGTGGACGAAGCGCACATCCACGCCGCGTTCCCTCTCCAGGGCCGCCACCTCCTCCTCGTAAAGCCGCCGCTGCTCCGGGTCGTTCAGCTCCGCCGCGTATTCGGCGAACAGCGCTCGGAACCGCTCGTCGCGGAAGGCACGTTGGAGCCGTTCCGCCTCCTCGGCGCTGAGCTCCAGCTCCTCTAGCCGCCCCGCACCCGCCATGGCCCCGGCCCGGCCGCTCCGGTTGCTGTGGAGACGCCAAACAAGATGGCGCCTGGGGGTCCGTTGCTATGGTGACACTAAACAAGATGGCGCCCGGGGGCCCGTTGCTATGGTGACACTAAACAAGATGGCGGCGGCGGACCCCTCCGGGCGGTTGCTATGGAGACGGCAAACAAGATGGCGGGCCCTGCCCCCGCGCTCTTCCTCAGAGGCCGATTCCTCTCCAGCTCCCAGCCCGCCGTCGCTGCCTTTCCCCTCCGTTCGCCTCAGCGGCTTCGTGCCGGCTCCCAGCCCTCGCCCCTGCCTTCCACGGGTGCCCGCGAGTGGCTGGAGCAGGGTTTTGCTTAGTTTAATGGAAAAGGGATGGAGTTTGCGCGCCAACAGGCCGCTCCCCGCTGTAAGCCAAGCCAAGGCTGATGCGGAGGTTTGCGCTGCCAGGCCGTGACTCTTTCCCACCTTCCCGACTGCTCCTCCAGCGAGATTCCCTCCTCCCGGCCTTCTGCAGGAGTTCCCGAGGACCTTGTCCTTGTTCCTCTCGCCCCTCCTCGCCCCGCCTGCGTAACGCCGTCCGCAAACACGTTACATACTGCCATGGCTAAGAAACACCTCCTGTCCAAAAAAAACCCACCCTAGCCCACATTTCCAGTGTCTCCTGTGGATAACTAGCTCTCAGTTCAACTCGGCACAGTCAAAGACAAAAGTTCTCCCTATCTTTATTTTTTTAAAAGACTGATATTTTCTCTTTGATACGCATGCGTCTGGTTCGTCTACTTATCTTCTTTTATTATGCTTTGCCGATTAATCTTCACTGTGCCTCTACATTTTATCTAAACAAACACCAGTATCTTTTCCTGTAAAAGTTTATTTGTGTACAAAATACACCATTTTTGGCTTTCACATTTATTATAAAGAGTCTGTAAACCAGTCATAAAACCAATCCACCTAAAAGCAGCGCGACAGCCGGCTCTACAAAGGCTCGCTCCCTTGTTGCAGTCTCGCAGAAATTCAGAGACCCTGCAGCTTGCTGAAAACACCAAACACAAACAACACTTAAGGGTTTTTTAAAAGACAGTTCACAATACTATTTCTTGATTTATGAAAGACTTGATCATGTTTGAAACTATTTCAAGACCCAAAGCATCTCACGGTGTGATATTTGCTATGTTCAAGTGGAGGTGACACGGGTTGATCCGTTAGCGATTCCCTCGGGAGCATGGGCGCGTTATGCCCCCTCGTTTGACAAAAACACCGCACCAGACGAGGTAAGTTTGCAATTTTCCCATCGGGTTCCACTATCGTTATTTCAAACACTCAAATTTTCACCACTGTTGTAAGCCCTTTGCTACTTTTCGATACTTTCTGGTGTTGCAGCTGGGCTTTTTTCCCAGTCATTGGAAGATCACGGTTGGAATGAGTAAGTACAGATTTAAAATACATGAAATCAAAGCATGAAAGTGGCTTCTGGGCTTGATGATGATCACAAAAGGAATCAAGAATTGTTCCCAAGTGTAATTAACCTACATAACAAGCCTCATCTCCAGAAACAAATCTGTTTCCCAATTGGGTCTCAATTATTGAAAATCATATAGTACAGTCTATCTTTCCTTTTACTTTTGGATCATGCTCCTCATCATTGTTATTTGACCATAATTTCTAAATTTATTATTTTAGTTATAGGCTTTCGAATTTCTTACATTGCCTAAGTATGAAGCGTAAGTCTATGTTAAACCGCCAGAACACTCACTCTGTTTATATAATGAATTTTCTGTGTTCCTCCTGATAATTAGAAAGTCAGCAGGTAAGAAAGATACGTCCTTTTAAACGAGAAACTGAATATATTTACCTGTCTTCAACTGTCTTGTTGGAGGGGTAGAATACCTTGAACGAAAACCCACTTCTTGGAAATGAACCCTGTAAAGAAAAATGTGTACACCGCAGCTGTGTAAGTAAAATACTGTACAAATCGTAAGAGACACACTTGGATGTGACTGCACCCCCTTCTTATTCTGGTAAAGCCAAAGGAAATCTTACGGGATTTATGCACAGACAGTCAGTGTTGGTGACAGTGAACGGGTCGTATTTGTCTGCAATGACGAGCATGTCTGGCACAGGATATACCCTCAGGGAGTAGTCGTAGGCCCAGTACACAGGGCTGACGTACAGCGGAAGCGGCGTCAGGTGTCCTTGTGATAATATAGTCTTTACAAACTGCAAGACAAACATAAATAGTTTGAGCCATTTTCTGCAAGTCAAATTCATTCCTGTAGATGCTAACGCCCTGTTAATAAAGAAGCTTTGGACCTGGAAATGTTTTTTGTGTATCTCATGCCCTCAGATTATTAATGACTTCTCCAGTAAAAACAAGAGTCAGCTGTTGTTTTGTTTGTTGTGTTTTTAATCCACAATGTCCTTTCTAAACATATCAGCCAATATTTGAAGATGTCAGAACTACATCATCGATCAGACTCTCCAACAGAGAATCTGCTTCCCTGTTCCTCCAACCCAGGATGTACCACCATTGCCAGAATTTTCATTTTGTGGTGTTTTTTTTTCCCCTCATGCCTTTCCTCGCAGTGCCAGTTACCCACAAGACCCACCTTCAACATAGTCTTTTCCCTGAATGGAGGAAATAATTTGATTCCCAAATTATTTCGATTCCCTTGGCTGTTCTGGGAGTTGCTCTGCTCCAGACACCAGCTGCCCCCTGAAATTCCCTTTTCCATCTGGCAAATTCCAGCCAGGGTATTTTGGTTCCTGAAACTCTCTCCTCAAGCCCCTCGGAAGCTTTTATTATCTTTAATCAACCATGTAGCTGCCGTTCGGCTCCACTTTCCCCAAAGGGCCAAAATCACTACAGCGGCTTGGTGAAAGGGTCTGCTGTTGGAAGAAAAGAATGTACCAAGCACAGGCTCAGTTATTCCACTAATACTGTACGAGGCCTAAAGACATTATTAAATTCAATCTAATTTTAGTAACAAAATTTCCCTCTCTCATTCATCTTTTTAAACTGATAGCTGAATTAAAAAAACTACTGACAGGCAGAAAAGGCAGAGACAAACTGAAGTATGCAAAAGCAACCCAACGCTCTTATCCGCGGAAAGCGTTGCAATACATAATTCTACATTTCCTTCACGATTCCTTCCTTTCCACGCATGAGAAAGCCCTGTATGAGCACAGGGAAGCGACAGCTTGCAGCATATACACACACGTATGCAAACGTGCACGCCAAAACCAAGGTGCATCAGTGTCCACGATGGCTTCCCCGTGTTCACAATGAAACTGAGCGCTGCCATGACGGGTGGAAGGCAGAAAGAGCTAAAAGAAGTTTCTGAGTCAAACAAATAAGTAAACAAACCCCTATAAAATAAATAGACTCCATCCATCACTGCAATGAGCCAGTACTGCCTGGATCATTCTCATTCAATTCTATCAGTAGGTCCCATCAACCCCCGCTGTGCATTCATTAAGTAGAACCATAACTCCGAGTGCCGTGGCGATGTCTCAAAAGCAGGATTAAGATTTCAAGTGAAAAGGCACAAGAAACAGGTGACCTTTTGGAAAAGGGACATGCTGCTTTACTGCAAATGTCACCGGTTAATTGACCCAATCTTCAAAAAAAGGGAATTTGTATTAAACGTTGCCTTTAGGAATCCATGTTTCTTGGTGCGACATTCATTGCTGGTGTGCATAAACCAAGAGTCAGCAGCTACAAAGCTCGGCGTTCAAGGGCACCTGCAGTGGGGCGGTCAGGAGGACTCAGTGCCATCAGTCACCATCACAGTTTAAGTTATTTTACTCTCAAGACGTAAAATGAAAAGTAATAATACTAAATGCACAGATCCTTCTTACAGTCCCTCTCGGTTACTCTTGTAACGGATTGTGTGAACACCGGTCAGAGCACCCTACATGCAGACCTGCTGATTAAAGGAAAAGCCAAGGAGATGTTAGCAAGAAGAGCTCACTCACATGGTTGGGAATGTCCATGTTGCTGCTAGGGAAGCGGACACAGTTTCTGCACATTTTGTTTACCAAATCTTCACGAAAGATAATTATTTCTTGGGTGCAATATTGAATCCTAAATGGAAAACATTAATGAAATTAAATAAACTGAGATGAAACTAAAAGACATGGAGCTGCATTATACAGTTGATCTCCCTCTAATACAGCAAAATGAAAAAGCATATTTAAATTAAAATAATACTTTCCCATCTTCCCTTCATTCCCTCCAGATTCAGAAAAAACGTCATGCTTTTGAGTAGGATTTTTATACTCGCTATCAAGCTTTCAGCACTACTTCCTTTCATCACTAATTTATGTCTTAATGTACTTAAAACTAGTTACAATTAATGCAAGTGAGGAATTCTAATAATCTGAGAAATTTAGAACCCATTTTTCCAAAATTTGTAATTTTTGAAAATTACATCTGCACGTAAATTAGTCATTCAGTAAAAAAAGAAAACAAAATTAAAATAGCAGTAAGTTACACTGTCACCTGCAAGGATTTGTGGTGAAAACTGAAAATGGCACCAGCTGTCTGAATTCCTCAGTAATATTTTCAGCCAGGGGAGGTCTAAAACAAATAGCAACAGATGTATCAACTAAAATTCTTACAGAATCACAGAATCACAGAATGGTAGGGGTTGGAAGGGACCTCTGTGGGTCATCTAGTCCAACCCTCCTGCTGAAGCAGGGTCACCTACAGCAGCAGGTTACCTTCATTAACTTTTTAACTCAATATTCCAAAATTTGAAAAAGTGAAGCAAACTGACCTTGGTAAAATAGAACCAGGACCAGGGTCTTCAGGGCCAGGAACAAACACAAATCGACTACTGCAAAAAAATTCAACACATCACTTTTCTACAAAATGCTCCTAGGAGTATTGGTTATACAGCGCCGTTACTGCACAGATGCACGCAAATGACGTGTTCTGGGGGCAGAGGTGACAGCTCTTCCTGGCCCCAAGAACCACAGAAACCACAGCTAAGGCAGAAGACACACATCCACTCCTCAGGGAAGTGGAAGAAACCCTAAAAACTGCTCACGGTGGTAGGGGGGCTGGCTGTGGGCAGGGAGACAGACCTGGTGCACAGCCTGGCTCAGGACTCGGTGGTGATGGGCTCCAGGATCCCAAAAAGGGACCCCAGATAATGCGGCAGCGGCACACCAGGAGAGCTCCGCCGGGACACCGGACAGAGGATGGGTACGGGAGATGCGCTCGCTTACAGCTCACACAGAGCTCAAGAGCAGGGACACAGCACGGGCTAAATAAAAGATTCCTCTGCAGGACTGGGTTGCTTTGGTTAGTTCTCAAACCAGCGGCCGTGGAGAACCGTGTGTGCAAGGACGGCAGGGACAGAAATGAGATGGCTCCACGCAGGCAGCAGTCAGTGTGTCAGCTCACATCTTCCAGGGCTGGTACAGAAAGCTCTAGGTGCTCATAGCAGCATCAAGACTTCGGCATCAGTTTATAAAGCAGCACTGCGCGGGCAGAGCCCTGCTGGTATCAAGGGAATTCCAGGGAAAAGGGCTCACCCAAACAGCGCTTTTGGGGAATCAAGGGCCATGTTTAATCCATGTGGAAAATGTTTCAGGGAGAGGCAGTTTCACCTTTGCTCACTCAATAGCAGCTTCCATGACCAAGCTGCTTTATCTAAAACCCAGAACTTATGTCGCTCCCAAAGCAAACTTAAAGGCCTGTTACAAGACCAGCTTGCTATCTGATCATAGCTGGCCCGTAAGAATGAGAAAACACAGTGTCTGTTAGCTTATTAAAGTAATTAAAGCAAAGTTTTCACAAAATAAACAAATTTCCCTTTTCATAGCACTTTGCTGTGTACCTTTTATGAATGCTGGGATATTCACATATAATATCTGCCAGAGCCTTCAAAGAACCTAGAGTCAGGAAAAAGAAATCTGTGATACAACACCCGGTTGGACAATAAACACACACTATATGAATCACCCCCATACTTCAGTACATTAAAAAATGTGTCACTTAGAAAATAAGGGTTTCTTTTCTGCTCTCCTAAGTTGTTTCACCATCATTATTTTAATTTAATGTACATGCTCAACTGTATACAAAGACTTCCCCACCTTTCAGTGACTGAATCTGATTTTTTCCATACGGTGCAGATGAAAAATTTCCACAAAAGAAAAAGCAGGTTGGAGGTGCAGAAGAATAACCTGGGAAAACAGAGTCTCTGTGAGTATAACATCCATTCCCTTCAGCATCTGTCATCACCCAGCCTCCAGTCCATTCCGTGAGAGGCAGAAACTGAAACAGTGCTTCCAGCTCTGCTGCTGTTAATACACCTGAACTATTCTCTTGATGCAGGCTCCTGTTAGCTTAAAAAGGACGATGGCAATGTACGAACGTCACGCCAAGGGAGCCCTCTGTTATCTACAGGCCCAGTTCCAACAACATTGTTTGCGTGTATCCAACTAACTACTGACCCAGTCGTATAATTACACATAGTACAATTATAATAAATAATACAATTTAAAAATGCACTCTTTCTTTAAAGAGAAAAATAGCGAGTAGATAGCAATCGATTACTGTTAACGTCCATGCGTCATTCCAATTCAAGGGCTCTACCAACACTTAATTCGCTCTTTGGAGTTATAAAGCAACAGTAGCTGGAATTGCCTGAGCATTTCAAGAATCTGATGAATCCTCACAACATCACTAATCACCCAGAAACACACGCTTTATAGCAAAGAGTGAAAAAAGAAATCCAATTCCCATCCCTAAAAGAAAAATGAAAACATCTACTCAGGGATTCACCTCATGCTCCAGGTTCCTCTCCATTTTCCTGACATGCAGTACCAGACTTGGATTTATTTCACTATTTTTCATCCAGCTGGTTAATAGGACAGAATTGTTTATACCAGAGAAATGGCTCATCAATGTTTTTTCGTTGCTATTCCACTCAGCTATTATTTTTAGTTTATAATTATGAAGCTTATTACTTGCCCATTAAAAATAAGTCTCAAAATAGTAAATGCAATGTGTGCGTCTTTGCCAGCTGGGCTCAGCACATTAACCTTACTGACCGCAGTCCCTTCGTTACTCCTGCATATGCACTCTTAGGTCAAGCTCAGTTTGCTACAAGGATCTTGCCAACTTCGATCAAGACAGTGGACTGGTTTCGTAATTTCTGGACGAGCGTGGTAATTTCTGTCCAATTTTCTTTAAGCAAGTAGCAGTTTCCCACCCTTAATTTTATGTCGCTTATTTTTAAAGCAGCCATCCTCTCACACTTTCATTCTACTTAAGACAGACAGGACAAGCTGTTCCAAAACTGCTCTGGAATACAAAGAAGCCAATTCACAGATTTCGCCGATGCTTGCTGTCCAAATGTTGTCAGCATTACTAATGCAATGATGCATGGAAGAAACAGTTCATATCTTCAGAGTAGCTGACATTTTTCCATTGGTAGCAACCAGAAAGCATTCAAGTGACTGCTGATCTCCAATGAAGTAAGAAGTTTTCTTTAAACTAAGCCTAGGAAGAACTCTCATGAGCAAGGGCAACACTCTTGTCACAGCACACAAAACGGCTACTGTCCAAAACAACATTGGTACTAAAGGATTTATGAAATGGAAGTATCAGCTTGCAAAAATACAATACAATCCAATTTTTAAAACTGTTGTTAGCGAAAGATCCAAAAGATATGTAATAGCAACGATGAAATGCAAATAGATCGCGGTTTGACCGTAAAGTTGGCCTAACACTGAGCAGACCCTAGAAAGAACAGTCTTGCTGTCAGTTGTCCACCGTCCAGCTCCCCCTGCCCGGACGGGGACGCCCACATCAGTGACCGCATGATGAAGAGTTCACAAAGCTAAACCAGCATAAAACTAATTCTCCAACAAAGGCAATTAGTTTTCTGCTGGGGTGTTCCCTGAATTAGCTCACCACGGGGTCAGACATCCCAGCCCACACCAGGGAGGGGACACAGCGGAGGACCAAGGACTAGCAAGCCATCAGACTGCCTTGCCACACGTGTCAGCTCCACCCATCAACGCTGCTAAGGACTATGGAAAATGGTAAAAATTCTCTGGAACAAGGCTCCGGGTCAAAGCAGCTCTCACCTACCCGAAAACATTGTGTGAAGCTTTTCCAGTACTTCTGCTTGGTCCAGCCATACATCCGAAAGAAATACAAACATGGCATCTTCATTTTCATCCTCCAGCTGCTTTAGTTTTGCAGAAGCCTTTACTGAAACTGAAGAAGGCCCTCCAAAGAAGTTTACATTCCCATAGAAGGCTCTACATCATTAAAATATTCAAGTCAGTTCTGTTTTCTTCCCAAATAGTCACTAATATTGATTATGACTCACTTAAGCCTATTATTATTATTATTATTATTATTATTATTATTATTATTATTATTAAGTAGCTCAGATGTTATCAATAATCATCTAGTACTTCATGGAGAAACCACGGAAGAGAAACAGCAGTCATCTGGATATAAAGCAGGGGCACTGCCCTGCCATAACTCAACAGATCACCTCAGGGAAATATTTATCCTGGGTTCTCTCCCCTATTCATTCCTTGAGCAACAAGGAATTTGTTATTCTTACACAATAGTTACCTAGTTTTGCAATTGAGAAGGGCTCAGATCCTAGCTGTTATTCTATGCAGAACCCAGTGGCCTTTGGAAGCATTTTTCTGCTAACATTACAGACTTCAGTACTGGTGCAAGGAGACCAGCAAGTCCTAGAATTGCTTCCTTAAAACTGTATTTATTTTGAAGCATTTGGGGAAGGGGGAGAATAGAATAATGTCACAGAAATGGTAAAATAATGCTGCGCTTACTAAGAAACCCATAACAAAACATGGGGTGAGGCTGCCAAAAGTCAGTTTTATACCTAGTGGTAGCAGAAGGCTCAGTAGGCGGAAATCCAAAAGCGTTCACATGAAAAACTTCATCTTCATACCAACCTAAAGAGATTTTTGAACAACAAAACAACCTTTAGTTTTTCTAACAACATCACGTCCCAGACATTAGTCAGACAGTTGGCAGCTGTGCCGCATAGCTAGACCCAGCCTCCATCAATCCCCCACTTGTGACAGCACCGGTCCCTGTGCTGGTTAGCGGTGAACCAAGACCAGGGACCAATCTGGCTGAAAAACAGGCTGAGCAAGAAACCGATTATTTTTATTTCCCCAGACACTTCTTTGAATGGATTTGCTGCACAGCCACATAAACAACCTTCTCAACCCAAGCGAGTAAGAATGTGGGGGAACAGGAATCGTTTTTGCTGGCCCTGCCCCAGGAGAGTCCCCATCAAACCGCACTCTTCCTCGAGAACCGTCCCACCTCTTGGAGGAACACAAGTAACAGGGTGATACTCGTCCCCGCTGTCATTCTTGCTCTTGACTTCTATTTAGTCTATTTTACAATTTTAAACATGAAATACATTATTAGAAAATAGACTGTGATTATGTGTATCACACAGAGTAATAGCTTACCAACAGAAATGACCATAATTTTGCTAGAACATGTGCAAGGCTCCAAAAATGCAAGCCCTTACATCATCTATAACGAGAAGACTCACCAAAGCCTCTGAAGGACCAAAGCTTTGCCAACAGACAGCAGCATTTTCAGATTGTTAAATCATGCTGTTTCATTATTCCAGTCTGTCTTCCTAACTTAGTCATATCTCCTCCGAGCGTGTTGGAGCCAGGCTAACAAAGGCCAATCCTCAAAGCTGCTACAGATGCTCACACCCCACCAACATCGCTGAAAACCACAGACTTCACAGAGCTCTCTTCTCTACCTCCAGAGCCCACAAGGTAACAGGAAAGGCTTATAGCCAAAAATCTCAGTCACAAACTCAGTTTATGGTCATGCCTGACCCACACGAGACTTGTCTGTTCAGCCACAGCTGGCAGACATGTAACTGCAGCAACAGCCTTTAACAGAATAACTTCTTACAAGCTAAGAAAAACAGTCTGCTTTACCTTCTGCCAAAACAAAGCATGATTCAGTATATAAACCGCTGTGGAACTGGTGCAGAAAGGTTAAGAAATAGATTTTTCTTAGATCAGGACTCTTAAACTAGTTCTTTAGCCAGAGTTTGCTTTCCAGCTGGTGTCATACATTTGGACAGTACTGAGAGTTCATAGGCTGCCTTAAGAGCTAGGCAATCGCCTGGCAGCGGAGCGGGCAAGCTCAGAAACAGCCCACAGACAGGAACAAGCTCTGCTTCCACCAGGAGGAATGCTACCTTTGTCCTAACAGTCTCTGTGGAAGGGCACTGAACTGCGACCAAGTAATCTGAAAAGGAGGAAAATGACAGAGCTACTATTCTCAGTACGTAATTTTTAATGGTCAGTATTGATTCATTATTCAATTTAAAATTCTCCAGGTCTACAGGAAGTTTCTTCAACTCTCACATCACAGAAAAAGGATATGGCTTTACTAAGGTCTAGCTGGACAACTCCTGTAGGGTCTTCTAGGAAAAACTTCCCCTAAAAAACAGGATGGATTAATAAAGCAAAATACACCCAAACACATAAATGCTTCGATCAGAAGCGTCTATCAGTCAGCATCTAGAAATAATTTAGAGGGTTTTAATATTGTAAGCTTCGTACACAGTGGCAGAACTGAAAACAACGTCGTTTATAGTAAGTGTATCTTCGCACCTCCCCTCTGCGCTGCTGCGGTGCGGATTGCTGGGCCCCCCTCCCCTACAACCACAGCCCGATGCAATGGCAAGCCCAAACATGGTCACTGGAAGCTCCAGCAGCTCAAGAAGGGGCATGCCTAGAAAGCGTAACTGGTTCTGGTTGCTGACATAAAGCACTACAAAATTCTGTAGTGAGAAGAAAAAGACTTTTTCCCTCACACACTAGCAACAACTACTTGTGGAAAAGTCCCTTCTCAGAGAATGGATCTTGCACCACTGACATGGATGGGAGTTCTGCCACTGACTTCTATGACAAGATGAAGTAGTAGGGTATTTAAGCCTTCTCATTTTCTAATATATTATAAAACTGAATGAATTGTGACCTAGACACTCCACAATAAAAAGCAACCTACCTCCTTGAGCTGAGTTATCATCCCGAGCACAATCACTTCTCCCACTTTAGCTGTATTGCCCAGTAGAGTTTCTATAGTTTTAAGCTAGAACCAGAGTCAAATAAGAATTAAATCAAACTCTCCATGTATCCGTTCTTCAGCAAACAAGCCAAAGCACCACACAGCATGTGCTCTTATGCAAATACACAAACGAGCTATGAGAGAATACAGGCTCATCAGAAAAATCAGGGAGATGTTTCTGCATGTCAAACGCAGCACAGTTTTGGAGAAGATTTCCAATAACGGCTGTTAGCACGAAGAACTGCTTAGCAAGTAAATATTTATTGTGATATTTGGCTTACAACTGGATTAAAACTGAAAAGAACAAGTGGTAATTTCCACTCTTGTCAACTGTAGTAACTGGATCCTCAGCAGGATCCAATCTGAACTACAGGGCCAGCCGGCAGCCATACAGCAACACTGATGACTTTAATGGAGGAACCTCGGATGGATGACAGCAAACGCTCCAGAGTAATGCAGGTGACATCGCACGGCACGCTGTCCGCGGCTTCTGGACAAACTTATTTTGGTCTGTCAAGCTGCAGGCGAGAGAGGCAATCCTCCTACAACACCAGCACAAGCAACGCATTTGCCACCGCTGACAGGGGGTTAGGAAGCAGCGGAGGGAGAAAGATGCCTGCAAAGCCTGGATGGAGACGCAGGCTCGACTCAGCTAAGCTCAGCTGCTTTTTTCTACGTGACAGCACGCTCGGAACAAGGAGAAACAGGGAAATCAAGCAAAGCAAAAGCTGCTGTTTGGTACCCAGTCTCACACACACACACGTTCATCTTTTTTTTAAAAATACTTAACAACCATGTAATATAGGGAGAGCATTTAATACGAGAAAGCTGAGATGGGAGCAGAACAGACTAAAGTTCTGACCTTCTTCGATTGTAAGTCTGTGAATTTAGTGCTTGTGAAAGAAAGGAGCAGGAAAAATATCCCCAAGCAGAGGGAAGTGTAAGAAGCTGAACAGCTAATGCCCTTCCATCTCAGGAAGCCACGTTTCTCTTGCACTTCACAGCTGCTTTTGAGCGGCTTGGTCAGCACACTGATCTGAGCCAAACAACTGCATTTTTGACACACGGGCTAAAAATGATCAAAAAGAACTCATTTCCATTGATTAGCCATGGGATGTAAAATTAAGATGTCACTGGAGAACTATGACTGCATTAAAGCGTAACACAAGTGCAGGTCCCTTTGCAAGACAAAAAAACAGGTTTTTTACCTGGAATTTGCTCCTACTGTCATCAGGATGAACAACAACTGCTGAAGGAGTAAACAACTCATGTCTATGCGTCCTCTGCAGAAACCAAAATTGAAGTAATACAGTTTAAGAATAAATGAGCACTGTCAAAAAGCCAGTTCATTACAACCACTACAGAAAATACTTTTTAAAGTTCTCTTACTCTATTTTATCCAGCAACGCTTGATTTGTTGAGCATAATCAGTTCTTGTGACAAGAATTTGCTTCTAAGAAATAGATGATCGATAATACTGGACAATAAAACTAAACCCAAAAAGTAACAGCAAATATGCAACGCTTTTAAAAGCAGCTATTTCTAAGTACCTGGAAGGAGTGAGAGAGCAAGGGAAGGTGAACTGTATCAAATGCTAACTATGTAGAAAAGAGCAGGTTATCTCTTCAGGGCAGAGCCTATTAAAAGGAAGCTTTTTTTTTTTTTTTTAGCAACAGGCACAAGCTACACTGAGAGATAAACTGCAGAGAGCTTGAAGAAAACGTACCGTAGAAATTTTCCCTTCTTTCACTGGTTTCCATGCGGTCTGAAAGCCTCCCCTTGGACCCAACCCATCGCTACCAGCCCACGTAACACACCCAGTAACCCACATCAGCAGCCCTCACCCACACGGTGGCCTGAACCTTCACTTTTCTGGAGGTCGGAAAGGCGTACACACAACAACCAAACACAAAACCTGTGCAAGGGAGTCTACGTGAAAGCATGAGGCAAAGAGGTGCAACAGCACAACACAGTCTGTAGGAAAGGGAGGCGTCGGGATATACCCTGCGGACACCTCCTGCTGCTGTTCCATGTGAGAGAGCCACGTCCAGGAGGTTTCACTAATCCTGATCACTGTCTGTATGGACTAAAGCTTCTTCAGTCAACGGTTACAGAATCACAGAATGGTCGGGGTTGGCAGGGACCTCTGTGGGTCACCCAGTCCAACCCTCCTGCCGAAGCAGGGTCACCTACAGTAGGCTGCAGAGGACCACATACAGGCAGGTCTTGAACATCTCCAGAGAAGGAGACTCCACAGCCCCTCTGGGCAGCCTGGGCCAGGGCTCCGTCACCCTCAGAGGGAAGAAGTTCTTCCTCATCTTCAGCTGGAGCTTCCTCTGCTTCAGTTTGTGCCCGTTGCCCC
>Ga0065711_1044489_pt1 | contig 14069 bp, 12 predicted proteins | sample Hoacrofraction12_FD_59098 | JGI IMG/M metagenome (GOLD analysis project Ga0065711, IMG submission 59098) | Hoatzin crop microbial communities from Cojedes, Venezuela - Epithelial fraction 12 v2 (version 2) | ecosystem: Host-associated > Birds > Digestive system > Esophagus > Crop | place...
AGGAAGTTCCGTCTGAACATGAGGAAGAACTTCTTCCCTCTGAGGGTGACGGAGCACTGGAACAGGCTGCCCAGGGAGGTTGTGGAATCTCCTTCTCTGGAGATATTCAAAACCCGCCTGGACACGGTCCTGCGCAGCCTGCTGTAGGTGACCCTGCTTTAGCAGGGAGGTTGGACTGCATGATCCCCAGAGGTCCCTTCCAACCCCTAACATTCTGTGAAATGATATTGGGGAAAAAAAAAAAAAAGAAGAATTCTCATCTGGTTCTACCTTTTGTTCCACCAGTGGTCAATATTTGCTGCTGGCTGTACCTCCTTCTTAGCTAACCATCTTCAACTCCTCCTTTCTTCAAGCAGGTATCACTGAATCAGTATTGTTTTTGCAGATGCAGAAAGTTCATACAGCTTTTCTGGGCAGTAGTTTTTGAACTGCTGTCACTCACAGGCTTCTGCATTCAACATAATGGGTGACCAGATCAGCAACAGGGACAAGTTACTCTCCTTTAGTCACCGCTAGTTGCAGCCAAGTCTATGAAACCATGCTCTGCGTGACAGACCCAAGCTGTTGGATTTATTGTCATTTATGTGCACTGGTGAAACCTTCAAATCAATGTCCTTAAGGTTATCACCAGCTGGAAAGGTGCAAACAGTTTGCAATTCAGCCCACACACCTGCCTAAAATTCAGAAGCATCCAGCTGGCTTCAAGGAGCAGCTAGGATTCCTGTGCCTTTTGTTATTGCTGTAATGTCACATCAATGTGCAAAACGAAGAGCCAGAAAGTGAGGGCCCCTATTCAGACAAGAGCTTCTGCATCACCAGAGATCCTGAAAAGTTTGTGGACAGCAAGAGAACTCAGACAGTAAGGGAGACACAGACATCAGCTCAGGGTTATTTAGCATGTAATAGAATTTCATGTGTTTTCCATGTTTTCCTGCTTTGTATTCATTGATTTCAAATCCTTCCTCAATACCCATTTCTGCCACAATAGCTATGGTAAATTGCCAGCTCATATTGGGTAGGAAAGTGGCCAGCTGAGGCTATGGACATTATCAACATGTCTATTTTAGCAACCCACCTCAAACCTTCAATTTATACAACAATACATCTATGTAAAAACATCTTCTGTTCACCGTCTTTTGTGTTTGGTTTTTTTTTTAACATCTGCCCCTCATATTTGTTACATTCACTCATCACAGCATCTCATAATTTAAATTGTAAGTTGCTGGGGACAAAAAATATTCTGTCTTGCTACATTCTTGTACAATGAGACCATGAACAATGAGACCCTGCCACAACAGCTCCTCTGGAAATTAATACCCATAATAATATTATTCTAACCTTCCAACCATTTCCTTATCATTTCAAAGTCTATTCTTTTCCTGTGTTTTTTAAGCAGAGTAGTGGAAGCTGCTGTCTGAGTTGCATTCAAACGTGAATAAGATGCCAAGTGCTGCATCCCTCTGCACTTTGCACCGTGCGCTCCTTACGGCAAGCATCTTCCACAGAGAAAAGTGTGCTGCAGCAGCAGCAGATAAAACAAATCCAGACAGTTTTTCCCCTTCAGGGAAAGACGCCTTGTTTTTGTCACGCTCCAGTCTGTCGATGCTCCAAAGTCACAGGACAGCAATCTGCAGTGCACAGCATCTCAGTATAGCACTGGAGATCAGACATGGAAATTGTGGCGTTCTTTAGGAAAAAAAAAGCGATCTTTCTTACAACACCTATTGACCAAAATGCTGCAGCTCTGGTGAGCAGTTATCATTTAAGCAACCTTTGGCTTCCCACAGACCAGTGAAGGAAGCAGATGGGTCTCCACATGTCCCTGGTGCATATTTTCCCTCTTCCCCATTCCCTGAACACAGAACACATGAAACAAGGCAATGACAACACCAGGTTTACCTGCACGTTTCCCTTCAGCTGAACCTATTTTGAAGAGCAAACCTGACATCAAAAACCCATCTAGGGAGTGTTTTCCACCAAAACCCTGCTCAGAGAGAGCACGCACAAATGGAAAGGCCTGCTGCCTGCCAAAGGAAAAAAGCTCTTGGGGTTGAATCACTCACCCATTAGTATCTGTGAACAGTAACAGCAGCCTGTGATCATGAATACTGCGACCTGAAATGACCATTTCATATTATTTTGCTTATGGCCAAGGGTGTTCTTAATTTTTTTTTTCACGTCTAAGTCACTATTCTTTTGACAGTGTGATTCTGTGCATTCACAGAAATTAAAATCTATGCAGGAAATTTTTTTTTTAGATATTTGTCTTCTAATGACCATGAGTTATAACCAAGGTCCCTCAGATGTCACCCACAAGACCTCCTGTTTTAGTAGGGATCTGATGGCTCTTTTTGATGCATGCAGCCAACAGCACACATCCTGCTTAGCTCACTACTCCGCAACCAGCTCTTCCATGCAGAAAATAAACATATCAGTGCTTTTATCCCTCCCTTCCCTATTCCAAACCCACCCTGTGACCCCAAGGACCAGGCTGGATCCTTTCAGTGCAAACAACTGCTGTGAATGGTGAGCAAGACAGGAATGCTTGCCAACAGAAACCTCACCTTGCTTTCTTCACCCGTGGGAAGTTACGATTTTACCAGACACTTACAACCGTCCCTCAGAGACTAGTTTAGAAGGATGCATTTATTAGACTTCAGTCTTCCACCTGGCAGAACAAACAGATGCAGAGTAACCCATAGCTTTAATCACTTTCCCTCAGCAGGCACAATTCGGCCACCCAGCTGATTCATGCTGTATATTCTGCTCAGCAAAGCACTGCAAATTATCCACACAAGCAAAAAACCGCTTCCAGAGAGCAGATTTAGGTTAAGCATCATTCAACGATTTGCATGCAAGACTCTCACCACAGTGAACCATGAAGACATTAACACCATGATACAGTGAAAAGATACACCGGGCACATTTATTTATTTAGAGCACAGAGAAGAGACAACTTTTCATTCCCAAAACAGCGACAGCTGAAAATTAAAACTCTTCAAAAGTACCCAGGAATAACATGTGGTGGTGATGTTTGTTTGGTTTTAATTAAAATATTCAGGCGTCTGGAGTTGAAGGGAATGCCAGCATCCTTCAACTCACTAGTAGAGAGAGGAAATAAGATATTTCTAGGGTATTCTTACCACTTGATTTTAGTTCACACAATTAAAAACATTAGTCCCAATCAACTTGATTATCTCCTTGTGTAGCCATACACTGAGCATTAAACTTCACATAAGATCTCTGAGTTTTCTCAGCAGCTGGTCAAGGCATCCCGCACAGCCCACCTGCCTGGCAGAGCCAAGCTCGTAATCCTCAGCTGAAAACAGTCCTGAAGAACAAGCACTTCAGTCTGCTGCTACGAATCACCGCTCTGGTAAGACATCGGTTGATGCCAACTGCCATATAAATCTTGCTCAGTAAAGTACAAAGAGTCTGTTCACTTCTTTATAATGTTTAACAATGTTTCTTAAAAATGTCTTTACTAAAGCTTGGGATGCGCTCATTTAGACATTTCTTCTAGGCTTATGGACAACATCAAGTCTTAGTAATTAAATGTTCTCTACAGAGATGACAACTAAGCAGGTGACAACTGAACGAATAACACTATGTATAGGTGTATTACTATTTTTTTTTCTTTCCTGTTTTAAGATATTGCTCTTGCAGGCTACAGAAACTCTGCTCAGGTAATTTTTGTTAGAGAAAATGATTCTTGCAGCCATTCTCAATGAGGAAGAAGTGTGACTCGGACAGGTTTAGGTCAACTAACATGAAGGGAAAAAAGTAACTTCTTAGGAAAAAACCTCATCACTAGCAATAAGCTCCAACTGACTAGAAGAAACTTTAATAAGAGAGTGTAATTATGAAACGTAGCATTTTTCCAAACAGTTTAAATGTGATTAAAAGCCTTTTAAAAAGTTATTTAACATTACCCAGAAATACGGGATCACTACAGCTGAAGAGTGGAAGTCAAATCTTTTAAATGACACTGAATTCTAATAAGGAAAAAAGGATTTCTGGAGTTTGCCTCATGTTGAAAAATAAGATCAACTACTAACTAGCCTTCAGAGAAACTAGATCTGGACTGAGAGCTTTGGTGGGTGGAATTACTCCAGAGATTTGAGTATCTTTCCTGGAGAACTGGGTTTAGTGTGTTTTCAATTCTGCACAAAAGATAATTCAATAAATATTGAACCTATCATGTCATAAAACAATCACGTGGCAAGAACACTGCTTGCAAAAATATGAAAGTTCTACAGCTATCATTTTTTCAGTCATAAAAACCATTATCGAAAGCACTTTAACAGAACCAGTTATACAACTATATGGTATACAGAGATAGGATTTATCCCTCCCAGATCTGTGTTTAAGAACTTTAAGCAAGTGTCACACAGGTGAACTGCTTTAATGTTTTCAGCTATCTAGTAGAAACAAGTGGCTCTTCTCTCCTCTACAATCTAACTCAATCTGTGCTGGGAGCCCACATCGCAGTTAAAGTGAATATCCCATCATATTTGCTTGATCATCAACCTGGCCATGCCAGCTTGGCAGCTGTGCTTCAGATGAGCTTCAGCCTTCAGTTTGGAAGCAATTACGCAGGCTAAATATTCTATTCTTTTTACTTCTGGTAAGGCTAGTGAGGTTGGTTTGTTTTTTTTTCTCAGAAGTCCCATTTACACGTGCTCCAAAACAATTTGGAGATCAAAACAAAAGCATTGCCTCTAGAACTGGCATAAATATATTGTCATGAGGCCTCCTGGGTGTAAGAGGGGAAATTCTACAGAAAGATAGCTAAATGTGTTTAGAAGAAAATTTACTCAGTTTTTTTTATCTATATGCAGTCACAATTTCATTTGGTGGGAACTTTCGAAGGGCAAAGGGAGGAGTTAATTTCATATGGCCTTCATTTGGCCTCTTTAAAAATTTTATTGTGTAGGGATTTTTTTCTAGCTGATGCTTGAAGAGAAAATGAATGTAGTGGCATTCTTTAATCTAAAGTTGCAAAATCCTCAGGTTTCAAGGTAAAGCCCTACATATCTCATAAAAGTCAGTTTAAGCCAAAATATAGAGGCAATAGACAAAGTCCACAAACATCAGTGATTAAATTAAAAAGGACATTCCAATTTATTTTCCCACTGCATAATACATTCGAAATTTTTACTAAACAAAATTCTAATATTCTTTAAACAAATGTTAAAACGGTGAGAAATGTATGTTCAAGGATCATTTCTAACCATACTGAGTAGAAACAGGCAGGGGAAGGAGTACTGCACTTACTTCATACACGCCCACACTCAGCACATGGCTATAGCTGCACTACCAACATGTTCAACTATTATACCTCTTACTACATACCCTACAACTGATTTGAAACATATATTTAAATAATTTTACTTTTCCTACTTGTATGTTGTTTCAGATATTTATACTTGTTATTCTTGATATGCTGTAACAGTCATGAAATTGTGAGAAGAAAGACCTTATCTAAATCCAAGTGAAAACCTCCCTCAACTGTCAAAAATGATATTTCTATTAATACTAGATCCTGAAAAGTGCAGTTCCACAATCATCCCTTAGGACACAATAATCTAAAGAGAAAAATATGATCAGTTGTAGCTAAAACTTACCTTCAACAATGCTTCCTGATTTAACAGACAGACGGTCTAAGAAACCTCTAAACTCCCTTCTAAGTCCTAGTGTCAAGGATTCTCCCTTTTTACATTCAAAATCATATAGCAGCAGCAATCAGAACTATTCTTTACCTACAGGTTATTAAGAACTTCAGCTATTTTTAATTACGCTTTAACACCAGAGATCAGAATAGAACTAACAGAACTAATGTCATTCAATAGGCTTCCTGGTATTTTTCTACAGCCAACCATTTCTCTGAAAACTGTAGCTGGCCACACCACTGACACTCCAAAGACCTGAACACTGCATACCTGAACCACACATTTCTAACTCCTAGGTCTGTCTCCTAAGACTGCTTCTTTATTCTACCCCAAAGCACCAGAGCAGTTGTCTGAACCAAGGACACTCCAGAAATTAGAGGATTAGGTTCTTATCAAACATAAAACTAAATCCTAATGTCATCAACTTTTGCAGCCAACAGGGCCAGTCGGATCACCTACTTTGAAGAGCACAACACAGACCATTACATTTCACCCCGTAGTTCATGAATCAGTTTGACTCGTTCAGGTTGAACAAAGACAGACACTTCTTCTGGTCTAACTTGATTTTTACTGAAACTGGTGCTGCCATTCAGCATGTCAGAGACTCTCTGCGCAACACCTCCCATGATACAGCTCTGATCCTGAGTAGAACATAATGCTCTTGTAAAAAACATTAATCTTATGCCATATCTGCTTCTGCTTTGCTAATGTTCTTTTCATTATCCCTTGTTCATGAACCATCTTAATTAAGGTTTATATGACAAAACATCTTCAACTTGGCTGAGAACTTGCAGTTCAGCTAGAAACACAGCATCTTGTGACGCTTTCACTGTGGTTAGTATTTTTGTTTTAAGAAATATTGAGAGTTCATACACCTTCCTGCTGTTTGCAGCCTAATCACCAATCATGCTCTCCCTCAATAGATCTACATCGATATCACCTTTCTGCCTCAAGCTATTGATCTATTTTTCATCTACCCTAAACCCATTTCTAAAGTCTTCCAGTGCTTCCTCTGTTAAGAGATTAGTATTTAGGTATCTATTCCTATATATTTCCCAGCTAAATTCACTTTTGACTTTATTCCAATGTTATGGGTTTGCATGGCAAGGGTTTTGTAGCCAGGGGGGCTACACTGGTGCTTCTCTAGGAAGCTGCCAGAAGCTTCCCCCATGTCCGGTAGAGCCAACGCCAGTTGGCTCCAAGACAGACCCACCCGGGCCAAGGCCAAGCCCATCAGCAACAGTGGTAGCGCCTCTGGGATAAGATATTTAAGAAGGGGGAAAAAAACTGCAGTGAAGCAGCAGTCGAGAGAGAGGAGTGAGAGATGATGTGAGAGAAAGAACTCTGCAGACACCGAGGTCAGTGCAGAAGGAGGCGGAGGAGGGGCTCCAGGCGCCAGAGCAGAGGTTCCCCTGCGTTATGTAGTAAATAAGGAGGAATACACAGGATGGTGAAATAAGGAGACTGGGAACAGCAGAGGTTAGTTAAAACATGCCAGTTATTTTTTACTACACTGTAGGTGTGCTGGGGGACAGGGAGGAACATGACACCAAAACACCCATACAATGACCTAAAAGCACAACGTGATTCTTCTGGGGATTTTTAAGAAACTCCAAATAGATACAGATTTTAGAATATGCTATATAAGCTTTTAAAAAAAAAAATATCTTAAGTATCATGATGTGAAATCTACCCAAAAGAACCACTCATATTGAGATCTTGACTACATCTGTCCATCTGTAATCCATTAGATGTTTCTGATAGGCACTTGAGAAAACAAGGAAAACAATTATATTGGGATAAGCTTGCCCAAAAGCTCTGGATTATGTCTGCTCTGCCCTAATGTTTTATGTACATGTAGGGAAGAAACAAAAAAGCACAAATGAACTCTAAGCTTTACATCCTTGCAACAAATCTGAGCCAGGAAGACAGAAGATGCTAGCAACCCAGGTAATGTAAATGTCCTTGACAGGCCAACATGTCTAAGTAAAACTAAAAATTCTTGCCATAGATGCAAGGTTTTAAGAGATTTCCTTCCTTAGTTACAATAAAAAAAAAAAATCCCAGGGAGGCAGCCCTGGGTTTCTGGAATCCTTTATTGTATTTAGCATGTTATCAGATTTGTGGGAAAAATGGGTCTTTCAAATAGTAAAATCTTCAACATATTAAACCTCCATAAGTATTTTGATAGTGGAAACCACAGGAAATTTCACATTTCACAACCACGTAAAAATAGCAGCACCACAGAGCGAGCACCTGCATCACAAGGACGTTGCCCTATCTCACCCTCTATTCTTCCACGTGTCTTCCAGTTACATGGGCTTGAGACTGCGTCACCATCTTCAAGGGAATCTCCCAGTCATCCTCGCTTACTCCGCTTTGGCATGCGCTGCTGATTGGTCTGAGAGCATTCAAACTGGACTCCTCTTGGAAGAAATCCACCCAAAAGTCACACTCTGCAACGCTCCTCTCTCTGCTAACAACAGCTCCAGCCACACTGTAAAATCAGTCAAGTGGAACTCCCAAAACACACACAGAAGGAACGCCACGTGCTCGGCATCAGCTGTTTTGCTCCACAGATCCACTCCTACTGTCCCACGGTAACAGCCGCTCTCACCTTTCCCCTGCCAGGGCAGCTCCACATCCGAGCAGAGCACTTTCACACAACTCATGAGCTCCTCACCCTTCCTTCTGCAGAACACCCAACAGTAAAGTTCTCTTCTTCATCAGATCCTGAAAGGCTTTGAATTCAGAGGCTGTTCTATTGTCTTTGATGCTACCACTTCAGAAGACTACAAGCTAGAGATTGGCATTCCATTTGAAACATCCTCCTCTAAATTAAACTGTGGTATATTTAATATCAGCTGTTGTAAAGAAGGGTACTCCCTACATGAACACCATGGATGTGCAGGGCTATCTTTTGGCAACAGGCACAGTTTTGTGCATCCCTTCAGAAATGCAAGCAAATATTATCTCTGTCTCATTTAATGACCCGGAATACAGAATTGTCTTGGTCCAGAACAGTTTCAAAATTCAGATGTTTGTGTGTCCCGTTTTTTTTTTTTCCAAGTTGCAAAACGTAACAAAAGTTTATGATAAAGAGCCACTTGGAAGGAGAGTTGATGGTTGCAAACAGACCCATCTTCACTGTTTTACTGTAGAAATACATTTTCTTTTCAACTTGTGAGAGCAGGGTTTGGGATTTGGGGTTTTTTGGTTTGGTTTTGTTATTTTTGACTACTGCATAATCAAATCAGGGTCACTCAGTTTTCAGAATGCTTATCTTCCGCCTAAATATAATTTTTTAATAGCACTAATAAAACATAGGAAACATTTTCAAATGAATGATTTACATATTCTTTGACACTGGAAAGGCAAAATCACTTACAGCTCTATAATCAAGGCACAAGCGATTTTTATTGACATTACAAAGCAGTATGAGTTTAAAGCTCTAGAAGATGAAAAAATCCTTGGTGTTCCAAGGCTCAAAAAGAGGATTCTTATTTTGGATTTTTCTGCATTATCAAATTCAAAATATTTTGCTTCCAAAGAAAACTCACAAGGGTCAAAATGTGTAAAATACAAATACAAACTGACATTTTCTTCAAACAGCAACAAAAGCATTAATTTCAATCATTTGCTAGTTACTTGTAACTATGTTATAATTTGGACATTTTTCTCTTATACATTTCATCATACTCCACCTGACAGGTTAAAAAAGGCAAGAAAATACAGTTTAAAAGAATGTGCAGTACTATTAACCAAGAGAGGCAAATTGGCAATGATGCAGTAACCCAATGAAGGACAAAGGCTTTGTCACATACAGCTATGCTTGTTGCATTTCAGATTAATATTTTTCATTCAGAGGATTTGTGTGGTTATATTCCCTTCCTTGTAACAGAATTTATTTTTAAATTTTATGCTTGAATTCCTAAAAATAACTTTCTTCTGCTAATGTAGCAATCCAATGCAGAATACGTGAACAAGCCACCCATTCCCAACATAATAGATTTCAAAGTACACATAAAGCTGAGAAATGAAGCGCTAGAAGTTTTATTCACACAGCAAGTGACAATGTCTGCATGAGTAGGGTTCCAGCATAACAGAAAGGTTTCTACTCAAATCAGAAATTACAGTTTCCCTTGCCTGGGAAACACCACCTGCACTCTGTGCCTCGACCACCTCACTCTTCTCCCAGCTGTTTCACTTAGGAACATGAATCTCATTGCAGGTCTGAAAGGTTCACTTCTGTTAACAGGATCCATGATGTCCACTAAGGCACCTCCAAATCAGGTATTCACTAATGCAAAATTAGAGGACAGCTACCACTTGCAAGGACACTTCAAAACCCCGAGGTCAAGTTTCTTAACCACCTAATACAACCAGTGGACTTCCACACATGAGGTGGGGTGCTGCCAGGAGCTTAACCAGCAGGAGAAACCAAGCCCATGGCTGGTCATCGCTCCTTGCTTCTTCGGCCCAGAGCAACCACCACCCTGCAGGATCCAGGTGCAGAGCCTTTGCTCAGGGTGGATTTCTACAACTCCTTTGAATATACAATATCCAAAGGAGTAAGAAGCTTGGTAGCTTACACAAAGCAGTCCCTAAATAAATTAAGGAATAATTCAAGGAAGAGAAAAAGAACAGTGACTCCTGGCAGATCCTCTTCTAATAACAAACAACATGTTTTACTTTTAAAGCCTGGTGTAGCACCAGCCCTGTGCAAATTATGTGCCTTTAAAGAAACACTCTACATATGAGAAGCCAAAGATTTACAGTTAGCCCAAAATCTTGAGAGTCATCAAATAGTCTTTAGTCCATTCACAATACAAATAGTCTAAATCAGTCAATTACTGTAGAGAAAATAAAACCTCTAACTCAACACAACCAGCAAATGCCACACACTCTTACACTCCCTTGTACCTATCCCTTCCTCTAGTGTTGCACAGACCTTTCCATTGCCCCTCAGGGTTCTGGGATCAAAAGCACACAGTCAGGCTCCCATGTCGATAAACAGCAGTAGTATGCAGATGGTGAGGATTGTTCTTTCTTCTCTCTAGAGTCCACGTGGTGGAATATTACACACATTACCAAAAACATTTTACTCTTCCTTCTTCATTGGTCTGGCAATTCCACATTACAGCCAAATAATGATATACATAGTGTGGTTTATTCACGTTGCGTATCTGTTCCTTCTTCCCTTATCCCTACCGACTTATTTTGCCCAACTCTTTAGGCTGTATTTCTTTAAGGATCAGCACTTGGCCATGGATGATTTGTTTATATCCATGTGGCCTCTGACACCTAAGATCACAGATTAATTCATTCTACACAAAATAACTACTTCTTACTAGCCATTAGCTACAGAAACACATCAAAATCATTATAATAAACATAGGCAGTACACCACGCAATTGTACAAAGCTAAGCTGACATTTGACAGCTGCTGTTACAGCTAAAACCAAGCTTCAGGTAGGGCATGATAAGCCCAGCAAAATCAAGCTCAGCGAGTCTTCATGTGAAGGCCTTGCAGAGTTCATACAAGTTACTAGCAATGACAATACTGTGTTTGTGGTTTCAGGGCTTTGTCGGTAGCTAGGTCACTCCCCGCAGAGTGGGTAATGTTGTCTTGTAACTCCTTAGACATCAAATGAAACAAAATTCAGGCCTTTCAGATCCCCGGGAAAATACTCTAACAGCGTGACATAAAATACCAGCCCTACTCGGAACTTCCACACACCGCACGGTGGCTGCTGCTCAACTGAATGCCATTCATGTGTTAGGTGACTTGGGCTTTGGGGGAATGGGTGGGATTTAGGGGACCCAAAGCTGCACTCAGACAGCTGTTCAGCTTAGCAGCCATGCTCAGACACGGAGGAAACTTTAAAAGGAATTTACGCTACCACGCTTTTAGCTTCTTCAAGATGAGTCAGTTGGTAGAGCATCAGCTTTCTGGATTACCTTCTTACATACAGGTGTATAAACTCTGCTTATGTTCTATTTCAAGCACCACAACCAGCTCTCTAAATTTAGTGTCAAGGTACACAAATTCGGAAGCCGATTTCCCTCAGCTCCTCGCGTAGAAAAGAGACAAACTCCTCCAAAGGGTAATTTTTATCGTAAGAACTCCTACTTACTTACCATCCAAATACATCTAAAAAGAAAATACCACAAACTTTAGCTCTGCAATTTATTTATTAAGAAACAACGTATAAAAGTGACCACAAAATGGAATAAAAATATTTAAACATTTTGAAGAAAAACAAAAAAGGTAAGTCAGAAAAAAATCACTTACTAATTGGGAAGGTACTTTCATTTCCCATCCTTCAACATGCCACATAAAACAGCATCCTAAAATAGCGAGAATAAGTACTGGACCCAATTACAGCTTCAGGATCTATCTTTCTTTTCTTCAGCCTATTCAAAGCACCAAATGCCTGTGTCTTCCAGGTAGTGAAGTGCCTATTCTTTAGCACAGAGACAAACCCAGCTCGAGAAGGGAAAGAATGAAAGGGAAAAAAACAAACCAAACCAAAAAACCCTTGTAACACAGCTGCTTAGTCTTCAGTGAAGTACGCCTCCAGTCCCTCCAGTTCTGCATCAGCTGTTGTAGTTGAAGAGGTGGGAGCAGAATTTGAATTTGTGCTTTCCTGACCATTATTTTTTTGTTGAGAATTTCCTGAATTACTTGGTTCCTTCTTCAGTTCTCTACCACCACTTAATAGCCTTTGACTCTCTGTAAAATACTGATTAGGATGATTCAAAGAGAACCCAATGTCATCAACCTGCACATAAAAGGAAAGGAATGCTGAGTTGTTATGTTTATTTCAAAAAGTCATCTTTTTCACATTCAAGACAACTTTATTAGAAATTTAATAAGTTCCAATTTTGTTGAAGAAAAAGACACCAGTTTCTAAATACTATCCCAGTAAATATTAGCATGACACAGACTTACTTCCATCACAAAAATTCTTCCTTCATGTCAGAAATAAAATGACTGCTTTGGCATATTCAAACAATACTTCACATTGTTTTTGCTGTAGTAAGAAAAATATCACCCCATAACACATAAAACAATATAAGTAAAATCGCATACCTTTACAGATGTGGGACAATTGAACCTACACCTTAAAACAGGATTTCCCTTCCCAAAAAGGGACTGAGACAAGTCTAGAGTGCAAATGGCAGTAGAGAATACCACTACAAGTTGTAACAACTGCACAATATAAATCTAGATCTAGAGTATCCGTGTGAAAATGTGAATGGAAACAGGTAGCTTCACCTCCTTCCCTGTTTTCTCCAGTAGCCACAAATGCAATATTTACAAAGCAGCAGGCTAAGACAGAAGCCCAGTAAGATCAAGCTTATCCCTGCTCCATCAGCACCAACATCAGCATCCTGAAACCAGATGCACGACCAATACCAAAGAACACTTAGTCTTCAGTGGAAAAGAATACAGAAAACTACTGTAAGGTGCAGCATATTTTTATTGCTCCTTTCTACTTAGCAGGCACATCTTTCAGCTCTGTAATTATCTGATAAATGAACGTTCAATTCATGCTCAAATATTACAAATCAACCAAGCTTTCTGTTTTCAAAGTAAACTGTTCTGAAATATTCACCACAAATCTCAGTTGTAACCTTTGTATCTCTTTTCTGGGGCTCAGAAGTTGGAAACGTTTACTTTAAAAGGTGCTTCCACCTCCTTTCAGGCAATCTGCACCTTCTACCTGCCTGTCAGTTCATGTGAACACTAACATTCAAGAAAAATACTGCTCTTAACAGGTGGAAAACTTCCCAGGCCTGAGACACAAGAAACCAAGGAAGACTAAAAGCTGTACACCGGTAATTGTCTGCTCCCACCATCTTCCCTTTTTTCTCCCAGAAGGGTGAGGGCAATTCAAGCACAACAAGCACCTCTGCAAACACATCATCTCATAAGGACATACACTGTGGCTGATTTAATATGCCAAAACCCATCAGTTTAAATTTCATTCACTTGTGAAAATTCACAAAGCAGAAGATCAATGTGTGCTCTAAATTACCCCCTGATTAATTGCATTACCACCGTCTACCTTAGCCGCATCAGAAAATGATGATGTGTATAACAAGATCCAATTCAGACACGAAGAAGACATTAGCAACTGTGGTAACTGACCTTGCTTGAAAAAAATCTTAAAAATAAATGTGTCCTGGTTTCAGCCGGGATAGAGTTAATATTCCTCCCAGTAGCTACTGTGTTTTGGATTTAGTATGAAAAGAGTGTTGATGTTTTCAGTTGGTGCTAAGAAATCCAGGACTTTTTTCAGTTTCCCATGTTTGGCTAATGAGCAGGTGTGCAGGAGCTGGGAGGGAGCACAGCCAGGCAGCCAGCCCAGGCTGGCCAGTGGAAATATT
>Ga0065711_1044492_pt1 | contig 14069 bp, 5 predicted proteins | sample Hoacrofraction12_FD_59098 | JGI IMG/M metagenome (GOLD analysis project Ga0065711, IMG submission 59098) | Hoatzin crop microbial communities from Cojedes, Venezuela - Epithelial fraction 12 v2 (version 2) | ecosystem: Host-associated > Birds > Digestive system > Esophagus > Crop | place...
TGAGGGTGACAGAGCCCTGGAACAGGCTGCCCAGGGAGGTTGTGGAGTCTCCTTCTCTGGAGATATTCAAGACCCGCCCGGACAAGGTCCTGTGCAGCCTGCTGTAGGTGACCCTGCTTCGGCAGGGGGGTTGGACTAGATGATCCACAGATGTCCCTTCCAACCCTGAACATTCTGCGTGTGATTCTGTGTGCGAAAGCCAGTAACGCTTCCATGAGACCTGTAGCTAAGAAATCCTTTCTGAGTGGACAGGACTTTGGCTATCCAGCTGCTATATCCAGCACTTCCGAAAAGCGCTACAGTTCATACAGGAATCGGACATACAGAGGCTTCTTTGAAATGACACAGCTTTCAAACAACAAACCCACTTCTCAATAGAAAAAGTGGCTAGGAATTCTGGTACCCCTTACCACCAAGTTTGCAGGATGTAGCCTGACATGCATTTTAAGCAACACAACAACAAAAAAAAGGCCTTTTCAGTTTAAGATTTTTTTTTCTTCTAAATTGGTCCTGATCTGGTTCACCTTTCAGGTCTGATGGATCTTGCTGGCATAATGGCAGGAGAACAGTCTGGAGTGGAAGTTGTGGCCATTCTCCTGGCTTGAACGAGTACACAGTGTAGCCTCAGAAAGGGGCAAAAATGCTTTAGTTTGAATACTGCAAACAGAAATCAGTTACACATTCCTTGCTTCGCACTCTATTAAGCAAAACAGATACTGGAAGAAACCCAAAACAAGCAACGCCTGAACAGACCACAGACTGTTGGCAAATCATCAGCTAGAAAAAGCTCAAACAGTCACTTTTAAGAGGACGGCAAGATCCAGCCCTATTGCACAACTTTTCATGTAGTTTGAATCTCGGTTAATACCTGTTCTTGAGAGCAGCACTGGGGACAACTCTAGACTGGTACAGGTATCTCACATGGACCACTGAAAAGCACTCAATGCTAGCACAGATAGAGGCTGCTGCCTGGCTGTACTTGCCTCAGTGATGACGACTCTACAGAGCAATCACCAACACCAATTGCTGGCACTAACTCTGTTCTCAAAATCAGCAAACTGAAGGAAACCTGTTATAAGAGAAAAATTCTTAAGCCATTTCAAGTGTGCTTTTTCACTGTAGGAGTTATCTGTCAGGTTAGTTGGTCATATGACCCACGTTCAAAAGCAAATACAGTTCTTCGGTATACACCACCACCTCGTGGCCAGATGCCCGAAAGTCCCATAACTGAATATATTCTGCAGTTTGAATTTTGAGAGCCTCTGAACAGAATGCCACTGACAGATCCTCAAACTGCACTGACACTGTGTGAGCTGCTCACAACTGTTTAATTACCCATGAAGAGGGAAAAGTATCCTATAAAATGCTGCACCATTTCAGTTTCAAGGCAGCTTCCATATCATAAGTGCAAGCTATCTAATTCGTCCTACAGCCAAGGAAGCTGCTACCTACTAGGCAAATGAGACACCAGCATTTGTATTTTTGACTTTGAATGCCTCAAAACTAGTACCGATTTCCCCTTTCTTACTTCCACAACGAAAAATGAAAACTGAGACAATAGAGATGAATATGCTGAATTTCTTCTGCTAGTGCATTAATTCTACTGATCTCAAAAAATGCCTCTAGTTCCTCAAGTAAAAAGGGATTTCAGAAACATTCCCGTATTTACTTTAACTGAGGTGAAAACATCAAAGTATACTAAAAAGCAAGAATCAAAAGCCTTGCCCCCGCAGTAACCAGCACACAAGACTGTAAAAGATACACAGCAAAATATTCTGAAAGCAATCTAAAAAAGTGCGGCAAATAACAAAGGACAGACAATAGGGAAAAGAAGGCGGCCAGAAAAGCTAGACAGAACAAAAATCAAACACAAGACAATACTGTGTCTTAGATAAGACTAAGATGACTTACCTCTAGCTGGAAATTCCTTATGCTGTTATTAGGCTGATCTGACAAGTAGGATAGTAAATTGGTCTATTGCTCCAGAAATTCCAAGCCTACATATACTAACAGATAATTATAAATGTGTCCAGTGAATGAGTTACCTGTCAAAAGTGATAAAGAGGCTCTGTTTGGTTTCCCCCTTCCACATGCTTACTGTTAGAAAGACTCACCAACAGTTGTACCGTCTTCACCCATAATGCACTTCATGGAGGTGATGATTTGCTCCACAACAGGAGGTGACAACGACGTCGCATACACAGCACTGTGAGAGTATGTTCTGAGGTAATCAATCAGTTCCTAGCAAAACACAAGAGACATCAGATATTGCCGTCCCAGCACTGAGAAATGCTTTATTGTCATGCCTTAATCATACAATAAAATGGGCCACCGCAAGAAATCTCTTTCAGAACATCCTGCAAGAGAACAGGTATTTCGAGGATTGATTTTACAGTAAAAGTAATAAACAGTTGAGAAGTGGAACAGCAGGGACACGACAACCCATAATCATGTCACAGGGCAAGAATTTGTGTTGATCAAAGACAAATGCCTATGACGGACTTGTTTAGCTAACACCACCAGCACTGGCTTGCAACAAGGTCTTTCCATTACTCAAACTGTGCACAGGCTGTGTTTCAAAAATGTTTATTATAACAGCAGGAGTATAAAACAAATGAAATAGTGGGTAGCAGGATCCACAGGTGCTTATGTTTAATGCTCAATATAATTGTTTCCCCACAAAAGTCACCAAACAGTGGAATAGGTCACAAAATATTTTCTCCCATTTATCAGCACAACATAAATAAAGCAGCAGGTGTAATTTAAGCATGCAAAAAGCCTAACCCTCCTGCATTTCCCAGTTAAACACACCTGCTACATTTGTTACAGGGCACAAGCAGGTCATACAGGAACAAAGGACCAACGCACTGTAGATCTAGGCTGCTTGTTGTTAACTATAACAAAACCACTCTGAAAAACCCAGACCACTCCAGCAAAATACTACAAAGACCAGTATGAATGCCAGGACAGATCCTGTCTTCTGTTACTAGAAAATTAATAATGATGGCCCTGTAGATAGCACAAGCGGGGAACATATTATAGAAATACGTGGAAGTGTTCAATTTTATGTTGTTGTCTACCTGGAGTCAGAGCTAAATGAAAGGAATTTGTAAATGGACTTTGAAATAAACTAGGTAAGAAGATGTAAGGCCTCCTACCTCTGAAGCAATCCCTCAAACAGTAGCTAAAACAGTTGTAAAGGACTCTTAGCTGCTCACCTTATGCCAAGGCAGTCAATCCCACTAGCTCACTACGTTTAGAGAAAGATTAATATGGTGCTTTCTTCTGGGGAAGATGTCAGAGTAATTTTAATCCAACTGTAGTAAACTCCCAAAGAGGAACATCTCTGCTGGGACGAACTGAAGTAATTGTCACTATTAGTATCTAAAAAATTATTGTTCTGATAGGAAAATAGTAGAATTTTACTCTCAAATCAAGGTTAGAAACCTGATCTGCAAGATGCATTTACGGACATGAGAAAGGGGACAACTGCAACTGTCTACACCATCCCTCCCAAAAGGAGGGGTTTGGCAAGGTCAAGACTTTCTAGTAGTACTTTCCAACAGAAGAGAGTCAGTAGCCAAAAAACAACCCCACAAACCAACCCATCAAAACAAAAACAAAAAAAAACCCACAAAAAGGCAAGAAGTGTCTTTTTTAGAAAGCAAACTGAGTCCAGAGGGAATCAATTCTCCCAGTCTAACCGAAGAAGTGGATTTTCCTCCAAACAGGCTGAAAAACTTCAGCTTTTGGCATTTTCCTGCAAGTCTCGTTAAAAGTAACATTAAGAAACCCCTGCTTCCTGGCTCCTAGCAGTTCCTGAAAAGATACTACACTACTACTATACATTCTGCAAACTGCTATGATCACTGACCATGTGAGAACTATACAATTATGAGGTATTTTACTAGACTAGACTCTTCCGCATTGCACAGGCTTTCACTGTACTAGACAGCATGTAAAATTATGAAACAAACGGACAAAGTACTTGAGAAACAGATCAACTTTGAAATGCTTAGTGAAGGGCTCCACCACCAGCCTGAAACATCCATGAGATTCCCAGCTTTTTACCTTCTTGCCCCCAATGTATCCTCCAGCAGCTCCAAAGCTTTTGGTGAATGTTCCCATCATAACATCCACATCTTCAGGACTGAGTCCAAAATACTCGACTACACCTCGGCCATTGGGACCCAGGGCACCTATACTATGAGCCTCATCAAGGTACAGATAGGATTTGTACTTCTTCTTTAGGGCAATCACTTCAGGCAAACGGACTATGGATCCCTCCATACTGTCGAGAAACAGAAATTCAGTGTAAGTTGATTTAATGGTTGGGGCCTCCTTATAAAGCCTACAGTCACTAAACTTTATTTTCTTATACTCTTTCAGTAATTATGAACACATAAAATTTGCTAGACACATCGCGTTCTGTGAGAGAGATGAAGGATAACTCCTCCTTGCACCTGGGGCCCAGATCTCTACTTTCAACATCTCTGGGATGCTGGCATATGAACTAAATAGTAGCAGCAACAGTAAGTTAAGGCAAAGGAATGTGTTCAGTGACAATTTTATATATGAATTATCTCATATTTTCTTCCACCCTAATCTCAGCATTCTGATCTGACATGTACTTACCTCTTGTTTTTATGTGTAAGAACTGACTAGGCTTTCATTAGCAGCATTCCAAAACATCCCATTTTGTGTTGAAAGTCACTACTATTTAAATGCCTAACACAGCTAAGCCTACTACGTGCTCCTATCCACTCTCAGCAAAAACATTCAATTTGTGCAATTCCATTCACACTAGCATCATCTAGTGAGCACAGAAAGAATGGAATGTACAATCAATTTAAGATCTCAGCTCTGATGTAAACAATCAGTTTAAATTCTACAATCTAATCAGGACGTGGTAAGCACTGTGGTAACATGAGGTGAAGCTACAGTACTAGCAACAGAAAGTCCAGGATGTGAGACACACATAGCTCAATTTAATTTGTAGATGAAATGAATGAAATAACTATGAAGCTACAATATTAACAGTTTGATTTGGTAAAGGAACCCAAATACTAAGCAGCTAGATCTCATGTGGAGGGTCTTAGGAATATAAAGAATAGTTTGTACCTGTATATTCCTTCCACCAAGATAAGAATTTTTTTCCAGGGCCTCCGTGTACGAGGTTGCCCATGCACAATAGCATCTTTGAGCAGCTTCTCCAGGCTTTGCATATCTGCACCAGAAATTACTGTTAAATGGTACCAAAACAGATACTAGCTAGAGCTTTGACATGACTAGAGACAGCACTACTCCAGAAATGCACAAACTGCTCCAGTGTGGAGCACAGACCATACATAAGTCAATAAGCATGGGCTTCATCTAGCTGCGGGCCTACAGATGAGATTAAAGGGAATGAGTGACTGTATGAACTCCAAGGAAGAACTTCATCATCGTAAGCTAAAAGCACAAGTTAGAGCATTAAGCACAAACAGCAAGGAAGAAAGGAAGGAAAAAAAGAAAAACACCAGAAAAAAAGGAAGGTATCTCACTGTGAGGAAAAGAGAAAGCAATTTAGGTAGTAAGCATGTCCTTGTGGATAGAAAAGCATGCTCAGGGATAATCAACTAAAGATAAGTAGAAGATGGACCAAAGTGCAGGACAAGAAGGAGAGCAAGTGTATTTTTTCATTACTTTGTTTAAAACTGAAGGGACTGGAGGTGTGGAACAGGGAGATACTAACTCAAAAACAGAAAAGGAAGAAAAAAGAACCACCAGTGTAGGAAAGAGGACAGTGCTCAGCATTATCAGAAACTAGACAGATGAAGTTATTAGTAGCAATGTATTCTGAAACCTTACTAGCTCTGGCTACGAACACTTGACATGATCCTAGGAGACGCAACTGATGTGAGCAAACAAATACACATGAAATCAGCCCTGAAAAAAACCTGAGGAAAGGAGTAGAGATGAGAGTAATCAAACCATAAAAGCTAAAGTGCTGAGCCAAAGATGGATATAAATACTAGGGTATGAAAAAGAGCACAATGATTAAAAGAGGACTGGTAGACTAGGGCAGTTGCAGCAGCAAGAGAAACTTGTGAACTAGAGCTAGACTAGAAATACACAGCAAAATAGGTCAGTTAATAGACTGTTAAAAGACAGCTAACGTTCAGAAAAAGACAAAGATGAATTTAGCAGTGGAGTCTGCCTCCAACAAATCTCTCAAGGAAGCAAGGACGAGTTCAGTGGAGTTAGGGAGAACAATGGAATATAAATGTCTGCTCTGATCTCAAGAAAGAGGGAAGGATGGGAATTAGGTCTGACCTTAACAAAAAGCACAAAGTGGAGAATAAGACAGGAAAAAATGAAAACGTTGAAAAAGGATTTTAAGGATTTTTTTTCATTTTTTCCATAATTATTAAAAAGCAGAATATGAATGAAGCCATTAACATCTCAGGAAAACGAAGTTAACTAAGGCAGCACAGACTATAACAGGAGTAGGACTGAACACATACATAATCATGAATCGAACATCATTCTGACAGGCCAAGATCATTGCTGCATTTTGCCTTCTGATTCTAATCTGCCATTCCATTCTCCTTCACAGATCCCCACCATCTATAAGGTATCTAGAATATCTGCTGGTTTGTACCCTGTTCCCACAGATTATCTATTCTTCCTCATCACACCAGAGCTTCTAAGTCCTTCTCCTCACACCCAAAACTATGTTTGACACCAGTATTATCTGAAATTCTGGAACTGGATGCAATGTTCAGAAATACGTTTGTACAAATGCAGAAGATGAATGCAAAGCTTTTGCGATCTTGCCCAACAATCAAGATTTATGAAGAATTAAGGAAAAAAAAAATCACTGAACATTACAGTAAGCTCTACACTTCTCTAAAGAAAACCATTCAAATGAGAGAACAAGAAAAACAGAACACAAAAGAAACAATAAGCACAGCAGAGGATCCACTGTGACACAGGACAAAGAAAGAAAAAGAATTCTGGCCACCCAAGCTTTGCTATCACCATCACACACTTCAAAAAGAGCAAAAGAGTCATCGTGATCTCACAGACTGATACTGTAAAGAGTATTAGGAGCAGCTGAAGAACGAAGGTAGTGGCTTTACTAATCAAGGACAAACAGGTACCTCTTTCACTGCGAATGAGAGAAGGAAACCCTAAGTATTTTCAATCTGAAAGTTATTCTAAATATCTGCTTTGGAGGAAGCTGAAACTAGCAAAGTGAAAATTCTCTGTATTTTGGAAACAAATACTGAGAGCAAGTAACTCGGTGAAATTAATCTATGCTTCACACCCTAAAAATTCCTTTTGTACTGCACTGTACCAATGCACAGCTGTCTAATTTAGCTAGGACATCTACATTTGTAAGCTTTTGTTACCGTAGGATCATGTCAGCATCTGGTCCTAAAATTAAACTTTGTTATCCTCCAAATTACAACCTAGACCACTACAAGACTGCATTACTACGTGACATGGACTGTTCAAACAATCTAACCATGCTGAGCTACCCAAGTAACAAGAAGCCATGTAAAAACACTAGTGCCCCTAGACTTGCCAAAGGCCAGCATGTTCCTCTTCATATGCAGAAGATGTAAACCAGAACAGCTTCAGGATAAAAATCTTATTAGTTGAGACTGAACATATCAAAAAGTATCCAATTCAGGGTGATTAAATTCTCAGTAGCAGCAGTCTTCTGACCTTCCAGGTAACCAGCAATCGATTTCCTTGCATGAAATCGGATTTCCAACTACCAGAAGATAGAAGAGATTGTAGCTGATCTACAGCATCTGCAGAAAGGCAGAGTCCACCATCTGATACTTACTGTTGTGCTTAAAGATTCGAATAGTTGCTCCTGACAGTCTTGCTCCAAGCACTAGTGATGCATGATTCAGTTCATCACTCAAAATCAGACAGCCCTGAATTAGAAGGGGAAAGAGGAAGATATTGAAAAGGTTACGTTTCACAGCCAACCATATAACACCTTTCAGCTCTGAACTCCTTAGAGATCATTTAAGAAAAAAAAAAAATTTGCAACAGAAACGCAGCTAGTCCATGCAAGACTTGCTAAGAAACAATCTGCAGCCTTAGTACGGCAAGTAAAAATTCACAACTGCAGTTAACCGAAAGAATCACTTCAGTTTCACTTTCCCCAGAAGTCCTGCAGCTGAATCTGCCTGAATATCTCATGTTGATGATTAATACATATCCTCCTATGCAGCCAGGTAAAACAGAGAGCAGAGCAGCCTGCCACAGTTGACTCGGCGAGTCTACAGTGGTGACAGGAAACAGGCCACCGAAGCCCTAGATTAAAGACCGTATCAAAGTCGCACTATTTCTTACATGAGGGGGTAACCAGTGACTAAACCTATGTGTGCTCAGTGGTACCAAAGGGACAAATTTTCTTTAATGAACAGAACTATTAAGTACTTTGTAGACAGAGATAACATACAAGAGACAGGAAGTGGAAAATAAAATTGCAGAGTGAAACTGAGAAATTTTCTGAAGCCATTCAACATTAGGTTGAAATTGTTTGCTTTTTCAAAAAAGGGAAGATACATCCTTGGAAAAAATATCAAAACAGGATACGTCTGTTTTGAGAGCAGCAATCATTAGAGGTCAATAGCTGATATGCTGAATATTCAGTCACAGTGTTATCGCTGTAGACTACAGAAATGCATATTGGGGGATTAGTTTGTAAGAGAGCAATAATATTCTAAATAACCTTGGCCCACTCCAACTACTATGCAAATCTGCTGGAACTCTAGAATTGACTTTGTTGAGTTAAAAATCCATCAACTATGTCAAGATGCTGAAGATTTGACACTTAAACACATGCTCATTCTATGTTTCTCTACTAACAATCAATGGAGAGAAGAGTCAAGAACATTTCTTCTCTGCAGCCAGAGTTACTAGAAGGGACTGTGAAAAGCATTGCCTACAGTTACAAAAGGAGGTGTCGCAGACAAGAGGAGTATTTTGTCCGCAATAAAAGAAATTTTGCTCTAGAATTGCGATTTAACTAGAAATATTCTATATCCTGGGAAACTTCAAGACTGGTTTTCCACATAAACTGCACTAAATCTCAAGCGTTTGAACTGCTTTTACAAGGATTCACACTGCATATTTCAGAGACTTTGGCACAGGAAGCATGGAAGTCTGCAACCAGCATTTGCTCTTTGGAACTACTATACCAGACTAGGACTACGTATACTACGCAGATAGCATTATTGTTAAACACTACTGTACCAACAACTGAATATATCCTTCTTAAATAGTAGGAAAAGTGATAGATTAAAAAAAGAGGCAGAAGAGGTCTAGAAGGAGCTTCTCCATAAAAAGAAGTACAAGCTTTTGGTAAAGAAGATTCAACAAATCGGTGAGCAGCCTCTTTTCACACACACACCAACACCTTTCCGCCCCGTCCGACAACAGAAGAGGACATTTAAAACTGAAGAGGAATTAAAGAGTCTAGTCTTGTCTGCTACTATACAGAGAGAGCAAAGAACCAAAGTAGCCACTGGTACAGTACAGCAACCACTGATGATCATACATAAAACTGAGTGCTGCTACTACAATGATAAGACTTCAGTTGCATTTATCAGCAAACTTACATTTGAGAGAGTATCCAGGAGAAGACTAACACTAATGGAGATCACACTACTGGTATCAAGAAAAACCAACGCCAGCGAAGATCAGACTTTTTAGCACCATTGCTCTAACTCCATTATCTAGCCTCTGTCAGCCCAGAGCTATGATGAAAAGCTCTGTGCTACAGGCACTACAGAACGCTGTTATTAGCTAGTTTCAGTAACTACATTAATGACACTTACTCCAAAACAGGCAAGTTCCAGAGTCTAGCTTAGCCTCAAATGGTGTAACAACTTCCAACTGTGTAATCCTCAAATCCCACATTATCTGTGGTCTAGACTCGGAGTGCTTTGCAGTGACTGTACCAGGTAGCCGACAACTTGCTGTCAACAGTGGGTCTCCTGCTGAAAACTACCAGGTGCAGAAAGACCTATTTTCAGTGATGCTTTAACAGTGCTGAAATACAGCTTTCAGCATACACCAACCATACCCATTTCCAGCAGCTGCTGTTAACAAGGCATAGTGAATAATGATCAACTAGGTAATGCTGATGAAGCTTCTGAATTCTTTTTGCTGACAAATGCTGCTCAGATTATGGGGTAGAGTTGGATCCTAGGGTAGTCAAATCATATTCGATGCTATTAAAAGAGGATTCAGTAATAACATAAACTAAGTGCTTAAGGATTCCACAGGGCAAAACCAGAATAGGTGGTCCAGCATTACATATACGTAACTATCACAGTGGTTTGTCTTTTAAGCTAATTAAGTTGCAATGTGGGTGCCCAGATATCACGTAAATAATGATTAGCTTCAAATCATATCAGTGACTGTCAAAGAAACTCCTTCTGGCCAAACGCAGATGCCTTTACTGATCATATTTGCAAAACCTCCAAAAATTCTGTTCCAAGCAGCTTTGCAGCTGAAAATGTATGCAGGACATGCAGAGAGACACAAACAGTGGTAACAAAAACAAGAGCCCAAGAGTTCAATCAGGCATGGAAGTCTCTGGGCTTCACTGAGAACTCTATCAAAGCACTGCCAAGCAGGCTGTGCTCACAGCCAGCTGTGTACTGCATGGTGCCAGAATTCAGGGCTTATGTGAGTCCTTATTTGCAGACAACGAAGAAACCAAAAGTGCAGTGAGAGGCATCCAGGTAGCCAAAAAAAGCATTTAGTGAATGTTCTGAGCTGTGAAATGGTGCATTTGACAAGAACTCTCTTCTTCAGAAGAGAGTTTGGAGTATTCACCTGACTATACGGGCACTTCTAGTGTTATGAGGCAGAAGCTTCTTGCTGCTTTAAATAAAGTGCATGAAAACAAAGTATGCTCATTATTAACACAGTACAGACTGCGGTATCCATTTATGAAAAGAGCCGGTTTAGTAAATGTGCAAGTTACACGCATGAAAACTGGTATGTTACGTGTCTTGGAATTTTCTGTTCAGATTCTCTCAATGCTTGTAAAAGCTGTTCGTTCAAATGCGACAACTCAGGAGCTGAGTACAGTGTCTCAAAGGTATTCTCATAAGGTATTAAAGATCTACAGCAGGATCCACATAGCTGGAAAGAGACTGAGCAACTTTGCACTAATGGGCAATCTGTACTGACCTACAGCAGACAGAAGTCTACTTAAATATATCTGACTCTGTGTGTTCTCAACCCAAGAGGTCTCACAGAAATCATGAGTCATTTTTCTGCTGAATAGAAAAATTGGGAAGATGTGGGAAGACAAAGAGCAGAAAAACGCAAGCAAAATATATGTCAGGAGTAACACAGGTCACTCAAAATCTGCAGAGGTATTTGACTCCAGAAAGACTAGATTTGAAGCACTGAATTTCTCTCTGGCACTGGACTCAAAAACATCTTTCATTATGGAAAGCATCCGATATTTAAAACTTGACGGACCAAAAGAAAAGAGGTATTATGTAGTCGGTGCTGCTTCATTGTTACAAGTAAAACAGCACGCAGGAAGACACTACAGCTAGTCAAGAAGAGATTCACCAGGAGGAGAAGCTGCTGGGAAGAACAAGGCAGCAATTTTATAATTTGTAGATATCACAAGTGGAAGAATTTAGAAAGTGATGTCAGGAAGTGGAAAAATACATAAATGGAATAAAGGGAAAATAATTCTCAACACAGGGACACAGAATTCCAATAGGCTAGTAGTATTAGGCTATCAGTGAATTATTTTCAAAAAGAAGAAACAGTTCCCATACTTGCACTATTTTACCCTAAGTAGGAGCTAAGAAAACATACATTTTGCATCACAAGATGCAAACAAAGAGCTCTTTTCCATTACATTTTCCAATAACTAAAAAATCCCATAGTTTGAGATGCAGGACACTCAGGTTGCACTGTGTACTGTTTTAGGAGGCACACGTTAGACATCATCAGTCTTTACATTTGACCTTGTGTCTCTCAAATAGCTTTTCTACTAGCATTTTGCTCCTTCAAAGGTGGGATTTTTCAGCTGTTGCTGAAAGATAATAAATGATGTATGTACCAACACGCAATTCAGCTTATCTGTGTGTCTCACTGACACAGTCACTTCTTAGTGTCTCAAGAGCATCAAAATAACTTCAGCCAATCAGCCTGTCAATCGGCCACCATTTCATACACTAATGAGTAGCCTGAGGAAGCAAGCCTTAATATGCTAGGCTCATTCCCAGCAAGAGGGCAAAATTTGGACTGCTACTGGTCCCATTGATGCTGTTTCCCAAAAAGATTTTTGCAAAAGTTTGAGATGTATACTGTGATCTATGGTTTCCACAGCAAATATCTGCAGGGGTTGCCACTGAAGAAAAACAAAACAAAACCAAACCAGTAGCTTTTAGAAAACCCAACCAGCAGAATTCTTTGTTAGATGAGCTTTTGCCAGCAACTTAAGCCATACCTTGCCAACTAAAGCAGGAATGTTCATAGAGTTGGTTGCAAACCCCATTCCATACGCCATTGCAGATTCCACACCTAGGAATCTGGCAACTAGCTTTTCCAGCTCCTCGTGTTTGTCCAAGTTTCCTGTGCATAAAACAAATGAGAAATTCAGAGTGAGGAGAAGCTTTCACTATTGCTGTACTCTACAACAAGAACTTCCATCAAGCAGGCTGCTCTTTATTTAAAGGCTCATAAGGGAACACTAAATATACATATATGTATATGAAAACACAAGTGATCCATCTGCTGTGCTATGTGAACTAAACCCAGCAAATCAATTTGTCTTTACTAACATAAAAGCTTCTTTATTGATCAGACTGAAGTTCAAAAGCTGGAACAAGTAATGTTTGGAAGACCTACTATCAGAGTACAGACTTTGAAACATACATTTGGGGAACAACCTATCTTGCCCCAACTTACCCATCTCCTGCCTAGTGCTGCACACCCCAGCTCCATACTGGGACAAAACTTTAGCTGCTGCTTCTTGGCAAGTCCCAGCCTTCTGTGCAAATCCAAGGTAGTTGTAGGAACCCATATTAATAATGTCCTTTATCACTCTCCCCGTGTACCTGTGTTTTAAAACCACCACAAGTTAGGACACCGACAATTTAAAAAATTAACTACACCAGAAGATTCTTATTTCAGTTTCCTAGGGTATACGGTGAAATGTTAAAAATCAATAGAACCAACCATAAAGTTATTTCAGTACTGCCCCTCACCATCAAACTGAAATGATCAGTGAAAAAGATGCTTCCTCTATCTTATAGTTGCAAACTAGTTCACGTAAGAGTTTACATTCAAAGGCGCATTTGCTATCATATCTAACATTGCTTGAGGCTTCCCAAACAGCTTGTTTTTTCTCTGGCATGTACCCCCTACATCCCAGAAACATACAACTTTCATTTCAATTACAAAATAAGATCTCTAAATCAATTAACTTGGCAGCCCCTCAAGCAGGATATCCTCTAACTACAGAAAGGAAACACATCTGGCACTGCTGTGCTAACAATACGTGACAAGGAGATTAAAGAAGTTTAGCAGAAAAAAAAGTTTTAATTAATTTGCCCTTGAAACTAGTCATGTCTCTCCTTGGCTTTCACCAAGTACTGTGCTGCAAGCCTCTTCACATCAAACTTGCAATATGTTGTTTCCAATTTGTAAAAATCCTTGTCCTTGCATTTACGATTTCATTTCTACAGACCACTTCAGTTCTGACTCAAAACAACTGTGTTAAATTCAGTTTTAGGCAGCAATATTTACTTCAAGTGTGAAGACTGATTCTAAATCAACAGTGAGTCACAAGTAGCAGTACAATCCAAAGTATTTACTCCAGGTTCTGGTCATCACCCACAAAAATCTTAGTTTTATTATAGGTGTACGCCCATGAAATGTTAACACAGTGATAGAGGGGATTGTAAGAAATGTGAAACTATAATAAAAAGCCTTAATATTTTCTAGTTTTTAGTAGTCTTTAGTACTGTAACTTGTATTTCTGCATGCATAGTGATCTAACAATATAACTGTTACAC
>Ga0065711_1009386_pt1 | contig 14068 bp, 12 predicted proteins | sample Hoacrofraction12_FD_59098 | JGI IMG/M metagenome (GOLD analysis project Ga0065711, IMG submission 59098) | Hoatzin crop microbial communities from Cojedes, Venezuela - Epithelial fraction 12 v2 (version 2) | ecosystem: Host-associated > Birds > Digestive system > Esophagus > Crop | place...
GTCCTGGTCGGGTGGCCTGTAGCAGACTCCCACTGTAATGTCACCCGTCCCTGCCCTGCCTTTAATCTTGACCCATAAGCTCTCCATGGGCTCCTCATCCAGTCCCAGGCGGGGCTCCATGCACTCCAGCTGATCTTTGACATAGAGGGCGACACCTCCTCCTCCTTTCCTCTGCCTGTCTTTCCTAAGGTGGAAAGGTGGAAAAAAAAGATGCCCATAGGTTCAGGGGAGGAGTTTGGTGGTGTGTGTTTGTTTATTTGTGTTTTTTTGTATTACCACAATAATTCACTAGAAAGGAAGAGCAGAAATGCAGTCCCTCCCCTGGTTTTATCTATGTTGCAAAAATTAGTCATGTTTAGACAGCTATATAAGCCTGAAAACTTGTCTAAGAATATATTCTAATTCAGTTGATAGTTTCACAGATAATCGAGAAGACAACTAAAAGGAAGGGAGACATTTTCTCTCAGTAATATTTAAAAACTGCCTTTGATCTGTGGGTTTTTATAACTGAAACAAATACGCAAGTAGATATTGCTGTGAGTAGATATTTAATTTATTTAGATTTAACAAACACTAATTTAAAATGTAATAGATCTGACATTATCCACTAGATTATTATCAAAGAGGTTACAGTAAAAGCCCATAAACACTTTACAATGGAATCACCTTTAAGAAGCAATGCTGTAATTCCTTTATAAGATAAACATGGATTACATAGCTCTGTGGAGACCTGCGGATGACTTGGCTTTCTGTAACACAATATTACTTTAGATTTTGAGCAAAGATGTTATTCAGTTTTGAGAGGGAAAAAAAAAAGAAAAATACTTTTTTGGAAAAATATTTCCAGAATTTCATTTATCAAAGGTTTATAATAGCATAGGCTATGGTCTTAAGAGATCATGTCAGAAAAAAGAGCTAGGGAAAAAAAAAAATTTAAAGATAATAGTGATTTACCCTTAGTTTGTTGGGTTTATTCAGACATTGTTCTATCTAAAATACATACATATGAAAATTCTTCTAAATGAAGATTTTGCTTTAAACTAAACACCAGATTTTGATTGTTGTTAGACAATAGTAATTAAGTATGGAAGTATCAAAGGATAGGGAAAACCTTCAGACTGTGATATTTGACAATTCCTTTTCCATCAAACCAATTTAAAAAAATGTAGATGGCAAGAGATTTGAGTGGGAAGGATGGGTGTTCATTAATGGCAGTGAAGAACTTGGATTTCTTTGTTGGATTTGCTATCGACTTCTCCTCTAACCACGAGCAAATAATTTAATTCCTGTGTCCCGATTTCCCTTTTTTCTCCCCATTTCCATGTTACCAAACCACACCAATTTTATCTGCCTTATCTGTTTTGTTTCATGTTCTAGCTTACAAGTTCCTGTGCAGAGGGATGATTGCTTACTATATGAATGTGCTTGGTTTCATGGAACTTTGTTTGGAGTTTCTAGAGGCTAGTCTGATACCAACAAGTAATCATAGTTTCAATAATCTTTGAAAATATTTAACAAAAGTTAGTGTTTTAAACTTCGCTGTAAGTAGTTTTGCTCCAGTGTTTCTGTGAAAATAACACTGACACACAATAAGTCATAATAGGCTAGTAACTAAGAAATTTAGCTCTGAATAGTTTTTTTTATTGCACCTTGCTTTCATCAGATAAAAAATATGTGATTTCTTCAGCTTCTCTTCTCTGGATCCAGAAAAGATAAACCATATTGATAATTTTGAGTAGCTTGTACTGATTTGCTATCACCAACTGCACAGTCATTAACCATTGTAACTACAGTGATAATACTAAACATAAGATCCTTCTTTTTTGTTTCTAGAATGTCTTTATTATGCATTACAGTTTTAGAATATGTTTATGTCCTCCAATCTGTGAATATTTTCACGAGATTGTGGAAATTTTGTTGAAATTATTATATCAATCCTTCACACTGCTTGAATGTTTCAGTAAGTCAGATTCAGGCTTCTTCCGTTGGCACTATGCTCAGTTTGCTGTTATCTATGGAAAATAAGGTTATTTATGAACAGAATTTCTTGGTGAAACTAGACTGAGAACCTTTTACTAAGCCCACAGTCCCACCAAAGAACATTTTATTTCCACTGTAGCTCAAACTAATTCAAGACAGTGCAATGTTGAAAACGGTTTTGAAATCTTTTCAAATATTTTGTTATCTTATAATCAGCACATCTCTAAAAACACTGTACATTTGAGTGAAAATTCTTTTACATGAGATTTTCCAATCTTGCAGCCCCAGTCAGAGATTTGACAGACAGCAGTATAAGTCTTCCAGCTCCTCCTAAAGATGCTAACTTGCTGGTAGATCCCACAGCTATTGCTAGGTACTAGCAGTAACAACACTATGTTTATAAATATGCGTTGTAGCATAGAAAGTGAAACACCTTCCTGGAGCCAAAACAAAAGCAGAACTTTTGTGCTACTATGACTGAAAATCTGAAAAAAAAAGGTGCTCTGAAGAGGGGACGGTGTTCACAATAATTTCTGTTCTTCACTTCCTTCATTACTGCCCTAGAACGTTAGTCTTTCTTGCCCTACATTTCAGCCTGGCTGGATTCGGAAGTTAAAAATCACACTATGAAGACCTATTTCACCAGCATCTCAGTTTTCCCATTATAGAAATATATGTAGCTAATAGTTATTTTTTAAAAGGGCAATGTATTATTACTATATGGCGAACTGCCAGATGTTTTTTGCTGTCAAAGCCTTTCTCAAGCCCTCCAACTGCTCCCTGTGATAAGATTCTGTCCTGGTTTTGGTTAAAACAGAACCGATTCTTTTTTAGTGAATCTGCATTACAGCTAAGATATTCTAACTAACTGCATTTCTCTGAAGCTCGCTATGTATTTTACAGACAGTGTCCTCTCCAAAGCTGAGAACACATAATGTCGATATTTACACTGAGCTAACGGTAGGAAAGGAATGCAGAAAAAGGCCCCTCTTTATAATTGTTACTATAGCAGCCAAGGTCACTGACAGATCTCTTAGGTCCTACAAGTGAGGAGTCATAAAGGGTCGCACTTGCAGGGAGGGGCGGACAGAACAGGTGACCCAATATTGACCAATGCGGTATTCCATATGCCATACACCTCCTACTCAGTTTGAAGCTGGGGGATCACGAGGACCTCACTCTCTTCATCCATGGCCGGCTTCCGATGAGGACCCTGCTTATTGTCCTGCCTGTGATCCTGATCCAGATTCCGATTCGTGTGTTCCTGAGTCCAGTTTCCACCTACTGCTGAGGCCAGTCTGGGACTTCCTGGTGCTGCCTGGCAGCTGCTCCTGCAACACCCAGCTCTGGGAAACTCAGTATTGGTTTTGTATATTTTGCTTTATTTCTCTTATTATAAATATTTTTGGTATTATTAGTGTTATTAGTAAAGCTTTTTTTTATATTCCATTTGTAAGTCTCTCCCTTTTCCTCCTTTTTCCCTTCCTCTAGTGGGAGGTTGGGGGCTAATAGAGAGCATCTGCCACTCAGTTTATTGCCACCCTGCTCTAAACAATGACAGATTTATTGGCACCCAATGTGGAGCTCGAGGGCTCGAGAGCATGTTTGAGTTCGAATTCAGGCTCCGGCACGAGACCACATTCAGTCAAGAGAGTATAAGGTTTTTTCTTTGAGAGTTCCGAAGAGTTTGGAATTTAAACAGGCAGCTTTCATTTATCGTGCTGAGTGCCCTGTCATTAAGCTCAGTATTTCGTGATGTCTCCTTAGAACTTTGTGTAGAGCTGATTGCCTTGATGCAGTATGGGTAGTTTGCCAGAGTTTTCTGAGGTCTATGAAGTTTGGGAGTAGGCTGAAAGGCATTTCTTTGCTGTGGGATTTTTTTCCTGAGCTATGTTGTGGTAAGATTGGCCATTATTGCTCTGCTCTCTTATCATTATCAAGTAATGAAAATGAAAAGCATAAAACCCGAACTCGCACCAACCCCTTCGTTTGAGTACTACAGGAGGTACCTTGTGGTCTTTGTTAGTAATCATACCTCTAATTTGAGAAATCATATGCTTTCTTGTTAGGCTAACATGACTTTGCCAGAGTTTGGGAATTTCAGATATTTTTGGGACGACCAAACCACGTTTCCTTTTTATTTGGCTGTCTGGCATGTTTTCCTGATGTGGTCTAACATTAAACTTTGGTGCAGGTGTAAGTGCTGTGGAATTAATTTAGCTTTTTCTAGGTATTGCAATGCAAGGTGTGTCAATACTACCTCCTCCCTCACCGCAGATACTGCAGCCTCCGCAACAAGTGCTGCAAGTATTGCCGCTCCTGCTACAGCCCCTGCAGTCACTCCATCTCTGACAGCAGCCCCTGCAGCCACTCCACCTCCAGTGACAGATACTGCCGGCATTCCACCTCCAATAACAGGCTCTGTAGCCACTTTGACCCTGACAACTGGTGCTGCAGCTACATGAGCCTTAGTGATTGCCGCTGCAACCATTCAAACCTGTACGGCAGGTACCATGATTACACAGGTGCCCGCAGAATCAGTCACCCCTGCGGCCAAGAGGAAATATAGAGGAAAACCAGACCAGGGAGATGGCGCATCATCATCATCATCAGAACCAGAGATAGTTATCCAGTCTTATCCCTGGAGGAGTTGAGAGGTATAAAGAAAGATTTTAGCCGTCATGAAGTTGAGTCACTCACCATCTGGTTGGTTCAGTGCTGGGATAATGGGGCTGATATTTTTGACTTATACGGCAGAGAAGCCATGCAGTTAGGATCCCTAGCCAGAGATGCTGGCATTGATAAGGCGATTGGGGAAAGGGCTGAAAATCAAAGCCTCTGGAGATGAATCTTGTCAGCAGCGAAGAGCAGGTATCCCTATCAGACTGATATCATATGCCGCCTAAGCAAATAGACCACGATGGAGAAAGGTATTAAGTATCTGAGAGAATTAGCTGTATGAGAGATAATTCACAGCAATCCAAAGACAATTATAAATCCTGATGAAGTGCCATGCACCCGACCTTTATTGCAGAAGGTTGTGCAGAGTGCACCATCAACATATACCCACTTATTGGCAGTAATTAACTTAATATAAGATGATGAGGAAGCAACTGTGGGTGAAGTGGTCACCAGATTGTTGCAGTTAGAAGACAAAGTCTCTTCCCCCCTACAGGCCTGTGTCTCAGCAGTGGAGAAGCTGATTAAGTCAGCTGAGAAAAATGAGTACATGTTTCAAAAAATACTTGACAAACTCAACTTTCTATGTACAGGAGCCTGTGTCAGAGCCATTAGGAGAAGACGCTTTTTTGTGGGATCAGCTCAAGAAAAATGGAACATGCTGTGGGGTAAACTGATTTTTCCTGCATGACCAGAGGGAAGATATGAGGAAATGGGATGGGAAACCTACTGCTGACCTAGAGGCATGAGTAATTGAATTAAAAAAGAAAGTGCCCAAAAGAAAAATTACTCTGGTTTCCAGCGGGCAGTTCTCCAGACAGAGTAGGTGGAATTCCTGTTGCTCTGTAACAGACTTAAATAAAAAGAATTAGAGGGGCCCTGCCTCCAGCCAGCTGGAGGAGACGGACAACTAAGTTTATCAGACTGTGTGGATTCGATGTCCTGGTACATCAGAACCACATGAGTACAGAGCTTTGGTAGACACTGGCACACAGTGTACTATAATGCCATCGAATCATAAAGGAGCAGAGTCAATCAGTATTTATGGAGTGACAGGGGGATCTCAAGACTTATTGGTATTAGAGGCTGAAGTGAGCCTAACTGGAAATGAATGGGAAAAAAACCCTGTAGTAACTGGCCCAGATGTTCCGTGCATCCTTGGTATAGACTGCCTCGAGAGAGTATTTTAAGGACCCAAAAGGGTGTTGGTGGGCATTTGGTATAGCAGCTGTAGTGGCTGAGGACTTTAAACAGATGTCTAGCTTGTCTGGCCTCTCAGAGGACCCTTCTGTCATAGGGTTGCTTAAGGTCAAAGAGCAACAGGTGCCAATTGCTACCAGAATAGTGCACCAATGACTCTATCACATCAACCGAGACTCCCTGATCCCCATTCAAAAACTGATTTGACAACTAGAGATTCAAGGAGTGATCAGTAAATCTTGTTCACCCTTTAACAGTCCAATAAGACCAGTGTGAAAATCTGATGGAGAATGAAGACTGGCAGTAGACTATCGTGACCTAAATGAAATTACACTGCCATTAAGTGCTGCTGCACCAGACATGCTTGAACCTCAACATGAGCTGGAGTCGAAGGTAGGCAAGTGGTATGCCACAACTGACATTGCTAATGCTTTTTTCTCTATTTCTTCAGCAGCATAGTGCAGGCCACAATTTGCTTTTACCTGGAGAGCTATCCAGTACACCTGGAATTCATTACCCCAGGAGTGGAAACACAGACCTACCATTTGTCGTGGACTGATTCAAAGTGCCTTGGAACAGGGTAAAGCTCCAGAACACCTGCAAGACATTGATGACATCATCATATGGGGTGACACAGCAGCAGAAGTCTTTAGAAAGGTGAAAAATAATTTAAATCCCTCTGAAAGCTGGTTTTGCCATAAAAAGAGGTAAGGTCAAGAGACCGGCATGAGAGATCCAGTTTTTAGGAATTAAATGGTGAGATGGGCATTGCCAGATCCTGATGGATGTGATTAACAAAATAGCAGCAATGTTCCCACCAATAAACAAAGAGGAAACATGCTTTCTTGGGCGCTGTGTGGTTTTGGAGAATGCACATACCAGATTACACTCACATTGTGAGCCCTCTCTGTTGAGTGACTTGAAAGAACAATGATTTCCAATGGGGACCTGAACAACGACAGGCCTTTGAAAAAATTAAAAAAGAAATTGTGCATGTAGTAGCCCTTGGACCAGTCTGGTCAGGACAACATATTAAAAATGTGCTGTACACCTCAGCCGGAGACAATGGTCCTACCTGGAGCCTCTGGTAAAAAGCACCAGGTGAGACTCAGGGTCGACCCTTAGGTTTTTGGAGCCGAGGATATAAAGGCTCTGAGGCCAACTACACTCCAACTGAAAAAGAATTATTAGCAGCATATGGAGGAGTTCAAGCTGCTTCAGAGGTGGTCGGTACTGAAGCTCTACTCTTCCTAGCACCCCGACTGCCAGTACTTGGCTGGATGTTCAAGGGAAATGTTTCTACTACTCACAACACAAATGATGCTATATGGAGTAAGTGGATTGCATTAATCACACAGCAGGCTCAAATAGGTAACTCCAGTTGCCCAGGAATCTTAGAAGTAATCATGGACTGGCCAGAAGGCACAAGATTTCACAGTGTCACCAGGACAGGAGGTGACGCGTGCTGAAGAAGCCCCACCATACAATGAACTACCACAGAATGAAAAGCAGTATGCCCTGTTCACTGATGGATCCTGCCGTCTTGTAGGAAAACATTGTAAGTGGAAAGCTGCAGTATGGAGTCCCACATGACAAATCACAGAAACTAATGAGGGACAAGGTGAGTCAAGTCAGTGTGCGGTTATAAGAGCCATACAGCTGGCCTTGAATATCACTGAATGGGAAAAGTGGCCAGTACTTTATCTTTCTACTGATTCATGGATGGTGGCAAATGCCTTGTGGGGGTGATTAAAACAGTGGAAGAGGAGTAACTGGCAGTGCAGATGCAAGCCTATTTGTGCTGCCTCACTGTGGCAAGATATCGCTGCCTGGCTAGAGAACTTGTCTGTTAAAGTACGTCATGTGGATGCTCATGTCCCTAAGAATAGGTCCACTGAAGAATATCAAAACAATCAGTGGGCGGATCAGGCTGCTAAGATTTAAGTGGCTAAGGTAGGTTTGGACTAGCAACATAAAGGTGAACTGTTTCTAGCTTGGTGGGCCCATGATGCTTCAGGTCATCAAGGAAGAGATGCAACATACAGATGGGCTTGTGACCAAGGGGTGGATTTAACCATGGATATTATTGCACAGGTTATCCACAATTGTGAAACATTCACTGCAATGAAACAAGCCAAACGGCTAAAGCCCTTGTGGTACAGGGGGCAGTGGTTGAAATGTAAATATGGGGAGGTCTGCCAAATTGACTATATCACATTGCTACAAACCCACCAGGGTAAACGCTATGTGCTTACAATGGTGGAAGCACCCACCGTATGGCTGGAAACATATCCTGTGCCTCATGCCACTGCCCGGAACACCATCCTGGGCCTTGAAAAGCAAGTTCTGTGGTGACATGGTACTCCAGAAAGAATCGAGTCAGACAGTGGAACTCATTTTAAAAACAATCTCATAAACAACTGGGCTAAAGAACATGGCATTGAGTGGGTATATCACATCCTCTGTCACACACCAGCCTATGAGAAGATCAAATGATACAATGGATTGTTAAAAACTACCCTGAAAGCAATGGGAGATGGAACTTTCAAAAACCAAAATAAACATTTGGCACAAGCCACCTGGTTAGTTAACACCAGGGGATCAATCAATTGAGGTGGCTCTGCTCAGTCAGAACTTTTACATACAGTAGAAGGTGATAAAGTCCCTGTGGTCCATGAAAGGAACATGTTGGGGAAAACTGTCTGGGTTATTCCTACTTTGGGCAAAGACAAACCCATTCGTGGGATTGTTTTCGCTCAAGGGCCTAGATATACTTGGTGGGTGATGCTAAAGGATAGTGAAGTCCAATGTGTATGTGAAGGAGATCTGATTCTTGATGAGAATACTCAGTTTTGAACAGTATGAAGTTAATTGCTACATAATACTAACAGCATTCAATAAGTGTCTTCTGGGTTAATGCAGTGGTGATGAAACCTGAGCTAGCTTCACCAACTGGCATCCAGTGGCTTCCTCGAGATTGACATCTCTAACCTACAATCCTCAGGCATGAACCTCATCAAAGTACATACCATCTCTCCTGCTCAGAAAGACAGTTATGACGGACAAAGACCCACAGTTATAAACTAAAGAACTCAGTGAACATTTTGTGTAAAAAAAAAAATCGTAACCTAGTGATATGCCTCTATGTATTTATACATATTTCAACACGCAACAGTGATTTGAGCATGATGTAAATGGTATGGAATAAGGGGTGGAATGTCCTGGTTTTGGTTAAAACAGAACCGATTCTCTTTTAGTGAATCTTCCTTACAGCTAAGATATTCTAACTAACTGCATTTCTCTGAAGCTGGCTGCATATTTTACAGACAGCGTCCTCTCCAAAGCTGAGAACACATAATGTCTATAGTTATACTGAGTTAACGATAGGAAAGGAATGCAGAAAAAGGCCCTTCTTTATAATTGTTACTATAGCAGCCAAGGTCACTGACAGATCTCTTAGGTCCTACAAGTGAGGAGTCGTAAAGGGTCGCACTTGCAGGGAGGGGCGGACAGAACAGGTGACCCAATATTGACCAATGTGGTATTCCATATGCCATACACCTCCTACTCAGTTTGAAGATGAGGGATCACGAGGAGCTCACTCTCTTCGTCCATGGCCAGCTTCTGAAGAGGACCCTGCTCATTGTCCTGCCTGCGATCCTGGTCCAGATTCTGATCCATGCGTTCCCGAGTCCAGTTCTCCAGGTTTTGTATATTTTGCATTATTTCTCTTATTATAAATATTATTAGTGTTACTAGTAAAGCTTTTTTTTATATTCAATTTGTAAGTTTCTCTCCCTTTTCATCCTTTTTCCCTTCCTCTGGTGGGAGGGTAGGGGCTAAAAGAGAGCATCTGCCACTCAGTTTATTGCCACCCAGCTCTAAATGGTGACATATTTATTTAAACTTCATAGCCTCTCATTTAATACAGCAGAATGCCAAACATTTCGTCCTGTCTTCATGGCTCTCTTCTAACAGTTTCCTCTCTCAGAACTCTGCTTGGGACATAGTTGATGAGATCCATAAATCTGTATGTAGTTCTGTGACAGTCTTTAGTCTTTGGGCCTATGGGTCTTCAAATTATTACCTGAATAAGAGTAATTTATTTGCATTTACTTAGAATGTCAGTCTTCATTGAGAAGAATACTAAGCAGGCTAAATGACTCAGGTTTTATGTACAAAACCAGTGATTATATGCTAATTTCTGTCCAGTTATTGAAGGCCAGTACCTCTGAAGTTGCGATTGAAGAGTAGAAGATTCCTGAGAGGAGTCTACCTCTTCCTGCCATGCCCCTATTATTCCACATTATATATTTATCTTCTTTGTTGTCATTCTAGAATATTAATCTACACAACTAACAATTTTTTACTGATGTTTCTTTCAAAAATATTGTATAAAAATTAGCAGTAGGCTTTAAACTGTAACATAGATGATTTCATTTTGTCTTATTTGTCACTGATAGTTGCATATGTGTGGACCAGTATCAGGTCTAGCCATGGCTCTGGACGTATAAAGATGTATAATTTAAAAGGAGTAATTTGATTAGGAACCATTTAATTCAGGATATAATTTCAGACATATTTATAGTGTAAGACTCATTTATATGTTGGCATATTTTCATACACAACATTCTAACAATCATTAATTGGTAAATGTTTTAACACTCTGCCACATAGTGATCATGAAAAAAGGGCACAGATATTGATCAAAATGAGACCTAAAGAGCACAACCAAAAATACATTTTTCACCTTGAAGGAATCATAGAAGCAGCTTGAGATTGTATTAAGAAGCAGTACATTCACTTCACTGATTACCAGAAATGGTGTGGCTCTGTCATATGCAAATACAGAGATTTTGCTTGATAAGGTTTTGTCACATGACCTGATTAGGATGCAGGAAAATCTGGCAGCAACATCAGTGTGAATTGCAGCAGAAATGAAAAAGCAGACTAGCATTGGAGAGGGCATAATACAAGGTTGTTCATCTCTACCATGGGGCTTTGCATTGTAGATTGCTTATAAAGTACTGCAAAATTGTGGTAAATATTGTGTATAGAGCTAGTCATGAAACAAGCTTCACATTGATGGCAAATTTTATAGCTTATTACTGTGTCAGTTCTCAGTGGCATTGATATTTGCCATCTGTTAGCAGAGGGCTGATAAAAATAGGGTTCAATATATAGACAAATCATCCATCAGAGCAAAGTAAAATTGTATTTTGAGATTAAAGGGCTTCTCATGGAAAATACTCTAGAACCGAGATCCTTACTGAGATTAAATATTTATATCGATTTCCATATTGGACCTTGTCCTAAATTTCACTTCCGTACTTTCTAATACCTAAGAACCATAAAGTCCACTCTAACCTTAATGCAACTGGGAAAAGCTGTGAGGCTAAAGACAAATATTTCAAGCATGACCATGCAATGGTAATGTTGACTTATGAAAAAAAAAAAAAAAGATTCACTTCAGAAACACAGTATTGATCTGACCTGAAGCATCAACGTTGATGCACTTCAGTTGAAAGCACACAAAGAAAGAACCCAGAAAATGTATTCCAGAAGAAAGATGTTAGTGGTACGTAATTTACAAATAAGAACCTCAAATAAGTTAAAATATGTTTTTATGTTCAACAGAAAAGCATAAATTAGAAAAGAATTTGCCTCATTGGGTAATATTTATGAGTTAGAAGCTTATGAAAAATGTTAGAGCATTGATTCAGATTAAGTCTTGGAGACAGAATTTATAATGTGTGATGTGTTAATTCTTTTTCTTTAAAATGTTTTTTTTGCATAGTCTGCAATATCTGATTTAAAATGCAAACAAGGATCAGTTATACAGAGGCAAATCTTCCGAATGCCTGCCAGTGCCCATACACAACAGGCATGCCCATTATCAGTTGGCCATTATTTGTTTTCTGCAAAGATGTAACCTGACAATCAAAAAAATCACCTCAAAAAAACATACTAGCATTCAATTCTGCCCCTCTTGCCTGGAGAGGTCACGTGGACATTGAGGGCCATGTACTTCCCTGACTGCAGGTGACTGAATGACTATGAATATTGCCATTTTTTAAAAAGAAGGAAAAAAAAGTGCAGGCAATAAGAAGTCTGTGATAAAAACAACTCCAGGTAATCAGCACTGATATGGCTACTGAGAAGTACCAAGATCTACAAACTTCACTCTTACAGTTCTTGATTTTCAAAGAAAATATAGGGCACTGAATTTTGGTCACATTTTGGCTTTTTAATCTGACAGCTACTGCTATTCATTCCGCTGAAAAAGAAAAAAACAAAAAAGGAAAAACAGGGGGAAAAAAGGGGGGAAAAAAAAAGATCTTTCTGAATTCCAGTGCAAGATTGGACTTATTATGGTAAAAAAAAGCATTTCAGGAAATGTTCATCTTGTTTCATATTATTATGAGATTTATCAGTTTAAAGTCATAAGAATCTGCTAATAGCCCCTAATTATCCTGTTATTATTCATCACAAATTAACATAGAGCTTGAATTTAAAGGAAATGTTTCTGCAACAACTCAGCAGGAAGCCATAACAGCCTACCTTAGAGTTCCAGGCTTACAGAGAGTAAAGCACCAAGTACAGAGTCTGTTCATGTTTAAAATGTGCTCTTTGGGAATTAACTGGAAAGCACATTCAACGTCCAATAATGAAAAAAATTGCAACTTAACAGCTCCTCTCATATTTTGAAGCCATGGTAAATGCTGGCTTCTTGTTCTCTTCCGAAGGCAAAGTACTCTTGTATCTTGCCCTTAAAACCAGTGGAACACAGATTCTTTACCATGTTTTGGAAACTGAAACCTGTACAAACTATTGCTCTGTGATATTGTATGAATTACTGATGATATCACGCTTCATCGATGGGAATCATGTCTAGGTACATGAGCGCAAATGAGGCCAGAATATAGCCCTGAAAGCATGTTTGAGTATAGCAAAACAAAAACATGAAACAAATCTACACCTAAAGAGCCTCAGAAATGTTTCTGTGGTTCCTTTAATATGTGTCAGCCTCTTCAGTGTTAATGATGACTACAGGACAACAGGAGAGATTATTTTCTTTGTGCTGCATGCTTTTCCCCCTTTAATCTTGTGTTAATGCTTATAATACTGATCAAATTAGACATAGTAGAAGCAATCTGTATTTTTCTTCAGAAGATTCTGTAATTATGGCATGTTTTTCAGTGTCAATAAATAAAACTGTTATATCAAAGTAATATTTTTGCATCTAATCATGGTGCTTGTAATGTAAAAAACAAGACAAAAAACCCCAATAGCGTTAAAAATGGATACCAAACATAACTTTTTTTTTTTTATATTTAAGCAATCTAAACAGACTGATAATCAAAAATGTTGCTCCCTGATATTCTTGTAAAAATCAAGGCGACCTGTTACATCCATGCTGAGCATGTCTATAACCTTTGCAAACCTGGGGTTAAGGCAGAAGAGATCTTCTCACTGTTTTGGTCAACTCAAATTCTATTATTATGAAGCCGATGTATAATCTGCACCCTCGAAGAGCTACAGACAGGCAAGTTTTGATAGCAGGTGTTTTGATTTGGCCTGGATAAATGCCAGGTGCCCACCAAAACCGCTCTATCACTCCCCCTCCTCAACTGGACAGGGGAGAGGAAATATGATGAAAGGCTCGAGGGTCAAGACAAGGACGGGGAGGGATCACTCACCAATTACTGTCAAGGACAAAACAGACTGAACTTGGGGAGAACAGGGAGTTTAATTCATCACCAATCAAATCAGAATAGGATAGTGACAAATAAAACCAGATCTTAAAACACCTTCCCCCCACCCCTCCCTTCTTCCCAGGCTCAGTTTCACTCCCGTTTCTCCCCCTCCTTCCCCCGAGTGACATATGGGGATGGGGAATGGGGGTTACGGTCAGTTCATCATATGTTGTCTCTGCCAATCCTTGTCTCTCAGGGGGAAGACTCCTCACACTCTGCCTCTGCCCCAGCGTGAAGGTTCCTCTCACAGGAGGCAGTTCTCCACAAACTTCTCCAATGTGAGTCCTTCCCACAGGCTGCAGCTCTTCATGAACTGCCTGAGCATGGGTCCCTTCCACGGGGTGCAGTCCTTCAGGAACAGGCTGCTCCAGCATGGGTCCCCCACGGGGTCACAAGCCCTGCCAGCAAACCTGCTCTGGCGTGGGCTCCTCTCTCTCCATGGGTCCACAGGT
>Ga0065711_1044494_pt1 | contig 14068 bp, 9 predicted proteins | sample Hoacrofraction12_FD_59098 | JGI IMG/M metagenome (GOLD analysis project Ga0065711, IMG submission 59098) | Hoatzin crop microbial communities from Cojedes, Venezuela - Epithelial fraction 12 v2 (version 2) | ecosystem: Host-associated > Birds > Digestive system > Esophagus > Crop | place...
CCCTCGGCGCGAGCCTCTGCTCCAGAACCCTTCACCTTCAGTAGCTTCGCCGAAATGGTCGAAATGGCGGGCACACCGGCTTTTAAACTTTTAAAGATCTGTGTTGCAATACAGACATTTCCCTTCTTCCTCTAGTGAAGAAGGACATGCTACACAGTTTGCTCGGGCCATGAAGACATTTAAGGCCAGAAAACTGCAGTCACAGAACCAAATGTCTCTTTGTGAGAGGGAATCATGTAGATGCTTGTTTGTCTGATTCACCTTCAAAAAGAGGTTCAAGTGCATAGAAAGAGGCAGGCTGCAAAGGTTTTCTTTACCCTGATACTGGAGTTGTAAAGTCTCCATAGCAATTAAACTCACATTTGAAAATAATATTTATCAGGAACAAAATGGGTAGATTTCAATTAACAAACTGGGCAGCTGAGCCCATCCTGCTCCCTGCTCAAGACAGGGTGCTCTGCCCACAGCTGAGGAGGTGCACGAGCCTCTCGTTGTCCTTCACACTAACAATGGACTTCTGGAGAATCCAAAGGAGAGATGAAAATTCATTTCAAAGGACAAAGAAGCAAAATATTTTGTTACGTGACTTGCGACAATCACAAAGCCTTTTGGGCATGCGGTGCCTTTGTCAGGTCTGACAAAGAGGCAGTAAGCAGTGTACGGAACAATTGTTCTTCGTTTGTCTGAACTGCTGATCAGCTGGACAAATTGAAAGAGAAGGACTTTTGCCATTAATAAAGCAGTGGGGTATTTCAGTGGGAGAAATAGTAACAGAGACAGTCTCTGTAAAATTCATTGTAAGTAAACCTAAATAAATTATGCACATAAGGGAAGAACAATCCTGAGATTACTGTCACTAACGGGCTCTGAGCTGAATATTACACACACAAATGGGACCTTGGGGCATAACCGTTCATATGAAACCATTAGCTCAATGCTCAGCAACGGTCAAAAAGCAAACAATCTGTTAGAAAGCATTAGGAAAGGACTTGAGAACAGAGCAGAGACTGTCCTGTTGCATAAGGATTGTATACATCTAAGCTCTTCAACTTATATAAAATATAGCATGGTATTTTGTATTTTTTAGTCCACTTCACAGAATAGCAGCAACGATATTCAGAGTTCTGGAAGGTTCTGTACAAGGCAAGACTCTTCAGCCCAAAGGAGACACATGTGAGAGGAGATATGATGGACATTGATAAAGATGTAAGAGGAACTGAAAAGGCAGCCTGGGGAATGGTAATTCTCTGCCTTTCCCAGTAGAAGGACTGGCGGGCATTGCATGACACCTTCAGGAGACAGACTCAAAACAAGCACAATGTGTCTCTTATAAAGGCAATGAGATGTTTTTCTGCTCTATCCATTTTCTGTGAAAGTTCATTATGATGCATAATGCTTGGTTGCATCACCCACACGCTTTCCAAAACAGCTTTTAGTGCTTTACTTCAAGGATTTCTTTTGGTTGTGTGAAATGCTGTCAGCAAATTTCTTTTTTAATTGAATTTTAGAGTTGCTGCACGATGTCAGTGCATATTTCTAGACTATTCTATTTTTCCTTTTTGAGGAAGGAAGGCTCTTTTGGTGTAGTGGTATACAGAAATTTATAACTATTTCTGAAGTCTTGCCATGGAATTGTAAGGTATATTGATAGAAATACAGGGGAATGCTCAGTCAGACATGGAAAGTGCTGACCATCTGACGCATAAACAACTGTAGATCAAGATGGACACTGCAACATAATTAATCTGAATTCTTCACTATCAGTCTTGTACTGTCCAGAGATACTTTCATGACACGTGAAAACTGTGGGTCAACGATGCCTAACCTACTTTAGCTGCAGAATTCAACTTCTTGACTACTTCTCTTTTCCAAATAGAAAGAACTTCCTACTCCTTTAATTTCTTCTTCCCCTCACTCAGCATTGACTTTAATGGTCATAGGCTTGTCAGCTACTCAGTTACACCCAGTGCTGGGGCAGATTCTTGATTCCTCTTCCAAGTAAATGAGATATGACAAAACACATTTCTTTTCAGTTGGTTTTCCCAGATCCAAAGACCACCTCTATCTAACCAGCTTCTAAGTGAAATACAGGCTGTCGAAATGCCTCTGAGCACATCATCTTCCAGTTTTAAGGTATGCTAAAGGGAAGCCTAAGAACAACCTCCATCTATTGTGTAGCTAGTCTCTTCTAGAATCCCGCACCGATTAAAAGCAAGTCAGTATAAAACCTCTGCATAACATATAAAGCACAGAAAAGCTAATCACGGAAACATTCACAGTAAAACACACTATCTATGGTAAGGCCTAGCTACATTCTTACCCCAAATCTCGCATTCATAAATGAAAATGTTTCTTATTCTTACTGTAAAAAATGTGATAACTTAAGCTTGAACTTCCTATCTTTAATCCATTTGTGCTGATCTCTAGTGTAGCTGGGTACTATATTTCTGATTAGCTATACATATTAGATATATGGAAAGCTGATACCCTTTCCATATATCGCACCAATGACATCTACTAAAAGGAGGCAGCATAATTTGAGGCAAACAGACCCACAGTACGGTATAAATAAGCATTTGCAACCCACACTAGGAGAGCTCTTCCCTGCATTTAAGGCAGCTGCCAACAATCTGTCAGAACTTTGTAAGCCTAACATTGAATTTATTAGCGATTGCTGGTTGTTAGTGCCAAATCTGCTTAACAAAATCAGCTTGGTGATGGTAGATAATAACTAGGAAAAAAACATTTTCTGTGTCCACAAATATTTCTTGTGACAGTTTCCATTTACTATCGATAAAGGATGAGAGCAATAGATGGTTGCGTTGGCCGGGACTTTTCACGGGCTCTCACAGAGCAGATGTTGTTGGGTCCCATGAACTCTGCTATTTTCTAATTTTCATTACAGATGTGAGTAGTAAGATAGCAAGTATTTCCAACAGGAGTTGGAAGGAAACTGCCACAGTAGGCTGGACCTGATCTTTCAGTTCTGAATTTCTCCTGGGATCTTCTCCACAAAACTTAATCCAAATTTTGTTGCCACTGAATATTTTGATGTCTGAAGAAGGAAAGAGTAACTTGTTTAGTGAAGGACGCTTATGCATTACACTGCAAAGTACACTCAGTTTTCAGCTACTTGGTCCATTTCTGAATGCAGCTTGCAGCCTTTCCTCTCCCATTGGGCTGTTGAAAACCTTGCTGAATTAGCTTTCTGTCAAGCTCCCTGATGCAGTGCCCATCCAGAACACTCTGGCTGGGACACACTCCACCACACTCCTCTCATCAAACCTTTTGGGTGCACCTTCTAACTACCCTCCCACATTGCTTCAAATCTGTGCCCCAGAGGACTTCCAACAAGCCTTGGAGGATACATTCAAAAGGAAGAAACCAAGGCCAAATATTATGCGTGGAAACTGTGGCACCACAATGCAAAGCAAAAGGTAGCAGTATGTCCCGTCAAATGATCTGATAAATGACTTCACTGAGTAGTATAATACTACAGCTAGATACATATACAGGTCTGCTCCTCCCTCTGCCTAGAGCTATATGGAGATTCAAACTCCTGCATCCTTCTATAGACGCATAGATGCCAGCTGCCAACCAGAGAGACATAGAGAGCCTGAGGATGAGGAGTCACAACCAGCTGAGCTCCTGGTGTAAGTGAAGGCTGGGATATACAGTGGAAATCAGCTGGAAGCAGCGTTTGTGCTGGAAGAGTGTTGCTGGGGAAGAGCGAGGGCTTGCAGGAAATGTGGTGCCCCTGAGAGCTTTCGGGGTGGTGGTCACTGGGGCCAGAACTCCAGCTCTTTCCAAACACCCGCAAGCACCTGCAGCCCATGCTGAAATGAGGGGCTCTGGCCTGAGGAGTCTTGTCAGGGAGCTGCTTCAGGAACAGGCTCAAAGGTCAGCGGTGGCCACACCAGCACAGGACAGGATTCACAGGACAAACTCCTTACTGGTATGGTACAATCTGATCTAAGTTACTCTAGTGCCCTGTAGGATCCCACTCGCTTCAGCTGCGATATCTATGGAATAATACCCACAATGACTGCAAAGCAGCAGGTCATCAGCAACTGTCTGTATTGCATTCCTTTCTACTTATTTATAGGGAAATTCACATGCATAAAATAAACAAGAATTTTTAGAGACCGTGGAGGTTGAGGCAAGGCAAAACCTTGCAGAAGGAAAATGCTCATTGCTAGTGAGCATTTATCAGTCCAAAATGTCACAAGGGGCTTTTTAAATTAGAGACTATATGGCAGAGGTAGGAGATGCCTCCTGCATGTCCTCTACACAGCTCATGATGATGCGTCCTGTAGAGATGAAGTAATAAAAATTCCGTATTGTCTAAAAAGTAGCTGGCAAAATGAAGATAGCACATGGCAAACAGCAAATAAACAAGTCTCACCTAAATACAGCATGGAAAAAGAGAAAGCTGGGCCAAATCTATATGCGCTTCTAAGCCAGCACTACAACAGCAATTAATGAGAAGAGAAACTAGATGTCTGATTTTAATGGATACTGACATAATAGGTGTACCAGAAATTTGATGGAAGAAAGATAATTAGTGGGACAATAACATCGTGATACTGATTACACTGAAAGACAAAGCAGATGTAATGTACTAAAGCTGAATCAGAATAACAAGGTAATGTCATTAATGAGCAACACAATCTCTGTGGATGGATTCCATGCTCAGATAAAAACCACAGAATTATGTTAGTGATCACCCATTGGGGCACCTCACAGTAGCAGGGTTAAACTCATTATTAGGGAAGATATAAGGACAGAAAACAAAACAGTAGGAGTAGACTTCAAAACCCCATGCATAGACTGAGAAGATGTCCTGCTCAGTATGATGTAGAGACTACAACTTAATAGATCTTATGAGCATGGAGAAATTAGTTGGGAAACTTGTAACTCTTGACTTACTCCTGAGTGGTGTGGGGAACTTGGTTCAAAACCTTAGTAAGAGATACCTTGTATCTGTGAGTAAAACAGACAAATTCAGCATTGTTGCAGAAGCAACAGATGTTAAAAAAAAGTTGTGAAGAAGGGAGTGCAAAAAAACCAAGAGCTAATTAAAAGAAATTAAAAGGCTCAGCTAAAAGGACAAATGGTGTGTGAAAACTTTAAAGATATTAGATATACTACAGGCATCTAAACTATTCACAAATCTTTCTTTATCAGTGAGTGAAAACAGCAGATAATATTCAGTGTTGATAAACGCAAAGTTGTGAACTTGAGGAGTAATCCTACCTTTACATATGTAGTGATGGGTTCTGAATTAGCTTTTACCCCTCAGGATAGAGTTCTTGGAGCGATGACAGACACTTCTATGAAAACATTAATTCACTGCTCTGCAGAGATTAAGAAAAGACGAAAAGAATTATTAGGATCATTGTAGGAAACAAAGAACAAAACAAAAAAGTCACCATGCCACCACATGTATTCATGATGTACCCACCTGCAGCACTCTGTGCACCTCTCATCCCTCCTCTGCCAGCCCCAGCTCAAAAAAGTTATGACAAAATTTAAAGAGATAGAGGAGGGTTTGACAGTTATGGTCAAAGACAGGGAATACTTTTTTTCTATGAGAATGACAACACAGAACAGATTTCAGGCTGGAAAAAGAGACAAATGAAACTCACAACAGCCAAGTTAAAAAACAAACCTCCTTTTTTCTGTACTGGGTAGCTGTTCCTGAGAAGAAAAAAAAGGATAGGTTTTCTAAAAGGACCACTTAGAGACCTTCATCCAATAAAAGAAATGTAACTGGGTCTCCACAAGAATTGTAGGCTTTCCAAAACTGGCCCCATTGTCATCTTAAACATTTCATATTCTGCTTACTTTGTTCTTAATATAGCTGCGATAGGGTATACACATACCCACACAGACAAGTACCTGTGCACTTGTATCAGGAGAGTTATGATTAAGCATGCAGGGAAAAAAAAAAATGTGTTACTAACATTTTATCTGTGTTTTCTTACACATCTATTATGAATCATTTAAGTTATTTTTAAAAGCTAATTAGACATACAAAGATGAAACCACGTTTAATAGCAGAATTCAAGCTATGTTCCTGATTCCTAGAAGGAATCCACAGTCTTGCCAAAGGCATGGAGGAGCCTGGTTCTCTGCTGTGGGGGAAGTTACTCACAAGGTCTGAACATAACCCATTTCTCATCCCAGTGCTGAGGATGGCAGTACACCACAGACCCTGCACTGCAGCTCCATTTAGCCCAAATATATTTATTGAGGAATATGGAATAGTCCTGCTTTAGAGTGTTTTTCATGGTATTTTCCACTCTATTACTCTACTGTGTTCACACCAGAGAAAAAAGAATACAGGCACAAAGATATTCCAGTCTGCTCAGTGCCATACACAGGATAAAATTCAGAACCAAGTTCAATGGCAAAACCATAAAAAGTCCCAGAAAACACATCATCATGTAGGACAGAATCATCTTCTTCAGCTCACAGCTCCACCTCACCTTTCAAAATAAAGAAACCAATGAAGAACTAAAGATAAACAGAATCAAAGCAGCTGGCATTTTGTCTCTCAGCTAAGTAGTTTCTGGTGATTGTGTTCATCATTCTGATGTTTTTCAAATTGCAGCCTCTTGTTTGGGTGCTAGCCCGTTGTCTGTCTTGACTGTCTTCGTTGTTTTATGAAAACAGACAGTTTTAGGTATCTCTGCTGGGTTTTAGGATCATGAAACTTACTTTTGGAGGAACATCTCATAGCTCTGTGGTCTACTTCTCTCCTCTCAGATTTTTTACACCGCAGCACAAGAGGAGCAGGCAGATGGTCTGATATTATGAGACTGCATTAACCAACAGATGGGCTGACTGCTCAGAGCTGAGTCCCTACGCCAGCCACAACAGCATGCTCAGTGTTTATTCCTTTCACCGTTTTTTATTGATCACTCCAATATTTCTGGCTTGTAATTCCCAGTATTGGAGCAGCAGAGATGAGCAAATGACTAAAACCATCAGAATGCAACTGGAAGAGAAAGCGTGAGATTTACATGACCCTTTTAAGCTGACTTTAATGCTTTTCCCAAACTAGATGCACAATATTTCTCAATGTGTACCCATTTGTATATTTTATTCCTCTCTTTTCTCTTGCACTGAGTGTGAAGAGGAGAGGTCAAATTGAGATCCAGGTGTCAGTTCTAACACAGAGGGTAAGTCTGGAAAAGCAGAGCAATGACAGCCGGAGACAAGAAACACAGGGACAGCAAACATAGACCAGGAGTAACAAAGCAGATGGGACCTAAAATGCAGAGAAAATGCCATTCTGCATAGGTAAACAGAACATCTTCAAAATCAGTAGTGCAAGAAAACCCAACACCCATTAGATCTACGGAACACTCACCATAAAAACTAGCACCTACTACATGTTTTGCAGCTGCAATATGCTTGCAGCATCATGCTGCTGGCTCTGGAATTGAGTGTTAAAGAAATAACTAGATTTTCCCTGAGGTTGCAGACCATCGTGAGTGCCACAGGCCATGGATGGTCAGCATCTTTCTGACAACTGGATCTTGATAAGGAATAGGGAGGTGCAAGTGCACCATGAGGGTCACTCTTCCCACAGCCATCTCTGCTCCATTTCCCAGGGGTGTGACAGCGAGGCCCTGACCTCAATCTTTCAGTCACTAAAAACACACGTTCTGGGTCTCTCACACACTATTTAGGTCTAACACAGTACCTTACAAAGAGGAGTCAGGGTTTCTTCATCAAAAAACAATCCACGGAGAAGGAACCATTCCCATCTAGTACACAGGTGCTCTCCCTGCATCTCCAGTGCAAGTGTTATTGTCATAAAAAGCAGGACATACAAACCTGAGGCTGTCAAAGGCAAGTGAGCATAACTGTTTGTTGCTGGCAACATGAACAAGGGTGACAACTCCCCCATCTCCCTGACTGCTGCAGCATGCATGGAGAGCAAGAAGAAGAATGAAATATTTTTGCACAAAGAAGGAACACTACTTGCACCATGGCATTCTCCTTGCAAATTCACACCACCTAAAACCAAGTTTTGCCCTCATACACGGTTCTTTCCCTCCCAAGTTGGATGAAATCTGTCTAGATGACTGTCACAGCCTCTTGTGGTTTCCCTGTGTTGTTCAGCAGCTCAGGGATCTTGGGGACAATGACTGTGAACCATGGGCTAACAGGAGCACCTTCTTCCTCAGGTAACAGCGTCGGTGTCTGAGGCTAGCAGCAATGCCAGTGAGGAGGTAAGAAGGATGCATGCTCTCCAGGGCAGTGCTGCTTGGATGCTGATGTTTCTTCAGCTGCTCAGCAACGCAACGCAGTGCCCAGCTTGTCCTTCAAGTGCAGTGCTCTGGATTTCATCTCAGTCAGGTGCAATAACCTCAATATTCTTCTGGAGCACACATTGCTCAGCTCCACTGTTTCTAGCATACAGAGAGGTTTTGTCATATGATGAAGCATGATACAGAAAAACCCCCAAAGTCTTTACTTGCTTGTATCAGAATTCCTCAGCCAGATCAAGGTTGAACTGACAGAGGAGTGACGTGAGATGATGTCCTACCGTAGCTCAGACAGACTCTATCAGAATAGATGCGTTTCACTGAGTTATGAGGAATCTGACAAGTATAAACCTTTTCAAGATCTCTTTGGCTCTCTGCACCATTGTCCAGCCTGATTACTTGCTCAGGGACACCATGGTACAGTGTGACAGCTCAAATGAGGCTGCTGTGGTCAGATCCCTGAACTCACAGGCCAGGAGAGCAGTTCTGCCGTTAGCAGGGCTGGTAAGCAGCAACCACAGATCGTCTTCAGCGGGGAGCAGAGACTGAGGCAGTAGGTGTTTCTAAGGAGGACGAAATCTCACTGAGGCATTCTGAATATGGGTTTACCCCAGTTAGGAAGCTGATTTTGTGTCTGAAAGGGCCATCAGAAATCAGTACAGACTCTGGACTATTGCTTCTTAGGCATCACTCGGGGAACGCTGGGGCTTTCAGCAGGCAGCATCACATAGCTTGGCAGGTAATAGTTTCATTTATGGCAGTTTTTTATGATGGTATAATTTCCAAGCCACTGGTCAAAATGCATGACTAAAATTTACATGCACACAATTCCTTCCTATGCTGCATATAACATAGTTAACATGACTCAGCAATCTCCTTCAGGAACAGCAATATGATTTTCCCAGAAGAGATCCTTTACGAGGAAACAGCTCATGTTTATGGATTAAAAATGCTTTGAACTCTAACAGCAATTTCTCTGTTGGCCACGTATTCAGTGTTGCCTTGAGAACTGGTACTAATATTGGATCTTTGACAGTCATTTTCACGACCTGACCAGCCCAGAGAAGCAGCCAGAAGGGGATTTCAGTATCGTTATTTCATCTGGAGATAGAACTTCACAATATGGCATCAGAAACTGCTGGCATACTGAGCTGGCACCAAAAATCAACTTTTCTGATTTGCCAACAAGTTTATAATCATACATACTTAGCACAAAACTCCACAGCTGCATGTGAATGTAGGTGGTAGGAGGTATAGATGTGTATTTCAACTCTCTAAAACTGGTTTGTTGGTTCTATTAATCTAAGAAGCACAACAGTAATTGAAATTATTAAATATTGTGGTTCTAGAAACAGCAACAAATGCTTCTTTATCATCCTTCACATAACCTCATTCAGATGGTATTCAAATTCTCGGTATTTCAGTCCGAATCGCTAATGAATCTGAGAATGGCTTTAATAACACAGTGGAAGACAACTAAGAATCATCTTAGTATGTTGTGGGGAAAGAGCACAGAAGTGCCTGCCAGTAATTTCTTGACATTCTTGAGGTCAGTTTATCCAGAGCGCTCTCACAGAAGAATCTGTGTCAGCAACTGTTGCTTTTGTGTGACGGGAAATTGCAGTGGATTTGAACAAAGACTACTTGATGTTTGGTTTGTATTTTTGCTCAGGGTATTGTGAATGGTCCTTAGTTTTTCCTACTCCAAAGAAAAAAGGCCAGATGCAAACCAACAGAATAACCTATGACAACAGCAGCAGTTACCCCAGTTTTACATTTATGCTTCTTAACTTAGATACCAAACAGTCAAAATCAGCTCAAAATTCCTGAAAGTCATTAATCAAACTGTTCTTTGGATTCCTCAGTCAGGAACTCACTGAAATGTGGTATGATGCCTCGAGTTCTGCTAAGCAGACTTTCTGTGACTTTTTTCAGAATTCCTATTTCAAAGGAAAGTCAGCACTGGAGATTCCTGACTCAGAGTGCTCCTTGGTGAGAGGTAATAGTGTGTTCATTTACAGCGTCTTCCCTGGTGATCAGGGCTAACTTAAAAGAAAATAATCAAGTTTTCTGAAGAAGTTTTGAGCCCTGAGATTCATCACAGGCTGAGGTAAAGCTTCTTTACCTCACTGTCAGAAAAATACTAAGTTTGCTTCATTCATTCAGAACTGCCTGTAATATCCTTTGTTAATACGTTGTCTCTGGCAGATGTACTTAACGCGATCACCAGCTTTGCAGAAATGCTCTCAGTATCTGAGTCTTCCTTCAAAATGTTCATGCTGCCCTCCACTGTCTGACAGAAATGCAAGGGACTGATCTTGTTAGATGATTCATGATGTACTTGAGTTCCTAAAATTTCAGTGATCATGGGGGTAATAGTCTTTTCAGTCACAATGAAGAGTATGTTCACTTGAGGTTGCTGGAAAATGGCTTTCCTTGGCATGCAACAATGCTGATGCAGTGGCTAAGTCCATGAGGAGGTGGCACAGATGCTTTTCTCCAGGAACTCCACAGAGAAGGCAATCTCCTAGCACATTGCTGAGGAAATAACAATAGCTCAGAGACATGAAGAAGTTCAGTAATGCCCCAGCTGGTTTACTGATGATCTTGGGAAATCAGACTCTCTGGACAACAGCAGAAGCACAGATGAAAAATGTGCAGGGCTATGTTTTCATTTTAGGCAAAGCTGATGATCATATAGAGTGCAACCTGTCCTGAGATCAGATGATACACAGGTGATACAATTCCTTCTGAAGCAGGAATTCTATGATGTAAGTTGACATGTGAAATTTTTCAGTGAGCCCCAGCTCTTCCATCTCAAGATCTAGGTGAGCAGCTCAGCCCAGGTCCTGTAGTTCCAGTTCTTTAGCTTTGCAAGGAGGCTGCCCTGAAGATGGTGACCCCTTTACCTTCAGGAACAGCTCCACAGTCTGTGATATTCAGCTTCAGAACAATCCCACTTGTGACATATAGCATAATATCTGTGGGGCAGGAGCAAAGATCCAAAGTAACTCTACCATTGTCAGGAACTTTGTCAAGGATGTCATAGACTAGTTAGTGTAGAAGAACCAGAGTGAAAAATAGCAGGACAAAGCATGTTAAAACAGCCGATGTTGAATGTACCAAGATTAGTGGGTCATCAAGATCCTAGTGACCATCTACTTGCAGCTTCTCAGACGCCAGGTTGGGAGATACAGGACAAGTACAGCATGACGTGGAACAGAGATGTGACAGAACAGCAAGACAGATCTCTGTCCGCTCTTAGCCAGGACAAAAATGAACAAGCAAAACCAGCACATTTTTGCTAACCTACAAAAAGCCCAGAAGACCTGAGGAAGACTCAACAGGTGGCATCTTCTATATTACTTCAGGGAATCCTGGAAAGATTGACTGAATACATGTGTCTTGCTGCTTGCATGCTGAATGGACTCCTTGCACATGCTCGTGCTTGTGAGAGCGTGTGTACGGGAGTGTAAGTGAAATCAGTTTTGATTTAGTTTTGTTTCAAAGTAAAAGACTCTCCTTTCCTAGTAGGTCTCACGTCACTGCCACAATGTCACAGCATTATCTCCTACAAGGTGAACAGGGATGACACACCGTCTAACAAATGCTGCACATAGTGAGGAGGAGGCAGGTCAGAACCTGACATCTTTCTGCATTGACAAGGAACATCCTTGGCATAACAGGCGCGTCCCAGCTGAGCTCTGTACACAGACCCGCAGCACCTTCTCTGCACACGTAACAGTTGGTTTGATGAACAGGCAAGGAAAAAGCATAAACAGGATGAAAAACACAAAATGAGAAAAAGCTGGTAATTGATAAGAATACAGACTCTCAGATGCAGGCCTTCCAGGTAGGAATCTCCAAATGAATCAAGTGCTGACTCTTCTGAAGGAGAGATTTGTGCACAAACGCCGAGTTAGGCCAGACAAACCCCTGGAGCAAAAGACACAGGCTGGTGGGAACTAAGACAGACAGGAAAGGTGACAGCAGAGAAGACATGGAAAGAGAAAAGTCCTCTGGAGAGCTTCCTCCCTGTCACCTGGAACAACTGAGGTCTCCTCAAGAGAAGGATCTCTCTACTGTGCAGGAAGGAGGCTGTAAGAGATTGTAAGTGGAAGTAAATGATGCCAAGTGACTGCCTCATGGATCTCACGTTGAGAGAATAGCAGTGGGAGATCACTTCACCATCAGCACAGAATAGAAAGACACTGTCTCCTGAATTAATAATCTGAATCAACTGTTCTACTTCTGGCAGCCACAGGAAGATGCAAATCCAGATATAGCTTGCATTTTCTGGATGTTATTATTTCAGATGAAATTCAAAATCAAAGCAGGCAGGACAGGACACACTGAGAAATATGCAAACACTGCATGTGTGCCTTACCTTCCCCCACATTAAATGCATTTTAAAAAGGCACAGAGCAGATATTCAGTGTGCACTATGAAAGAAGACATGAGAGTTAGACATATAGAGTTCCTTTCCAGATAGGAACAGGACCCAAAAAGAAGAAAGAATTGTCTATGCCTCCCATGGGAAGCTCACCCAGTCTTTGTGTCTCATTGGGAAAAGGTTTCACAGGGCAGCAAAACTCATGTCTCATTGAGCCATTCATCAGAGCCATAGTTTAGCTCTGTTTCTACTCCAGTTATCCCCTACACCAGCCAACCTCCTCCCTCCAGCAGCTCCCCCAGCACATTAGACCTAGCAACTGTGCAATTAAAAAATAATAGAATGATTTAGGGTGGAAGGGAGCCGTTAGTCCAAGCCCCTGGTGAAAACATGTCCATTAGATCCAGCCACTCAGGGCCACATCCAGTGGAGATCTGAATGTCTCCAAGGACAGAGATCCCACAGCCTCACTTGGGCCCCTCTTCCAGTGTTTGCCCACTTTTTTTGCTTAGCTCAGTCTGGAATTTCTGATGTTGCAAGTTTTGTCTTATCCAACTCCTGTTTAGCTCTAAGAGTCTGGCTTTGTCCTCTGTATCCTTCCGTTAGGTAGCCTTCAGCAGCAAAACCTTCACCTTCTCTTCTACAGGATGAGAAGGTCTAGTTCTCTCTGCCTTACCTTGTGCGTCATGCTCCAGTCCCCTGACACTTTCTCACTGTCTCCCACACCCTTACAGCTCTTAAAATTACAACCAGCCTTCTCCAGCATATCAGGTGTGAAGATCTCCTTGCAAGGTTATCCTTTTGGCAAAACCACTCGTCCCATTTGACCAGGTGGATCCCGTTCCTCTCAGCAGCGCTTGTTCCTCAAAGAGGACCCTGTGGTTAGAGAAGCCAAAGCACTCTCTGTGACACCAGCCACACAGTTAGGTGTTCGTTCCTCCCATTCCTCTCTCCTACACCAGCAGGACACAGAACAACAGCTCGGCCCCCCTGCCCTCCACCCTCACTTCCCAGTGCCCTGCTGTCACTCCGAATGTGCACAAGGCTGCCTCGAGCAGTAGCCCCTCACTTGCCTTCTTGACATGTTAACGTGGAACCTCCCACAGAGGCATATGTGCATCTCTTCAGCATCCTGTTATTTCTCAAGGACGCTATGTTTGTGTTTACAGCATCCAGCTTCAAGCACTGTTTCACAGATGGGCAATAGATAAAACATGCACACAACTGATGTACATCAACTAAACCCCCAAATCATCAACCAGTCACAGAATCACAGAATGGTAGGGGTTGGAAGGGACGTCTCTGGGTCATCTAGTCCAACCCTCCTGCCGAAGCAGGGTCACCTACAGTAGGCTGTAGAGGACCTTGTCCAGGCGGGTCTTGAATATCTCCA
>Ga0065711_1044495_pt1 | contig 14067 bp, 13 predicted proteins | sample Hoacrofraction12_FD_59098 | JGI IMG/M metagenome (GOLD analysis project Ga0065711, IMG submission 59098) | Hoatzin crop microbial communities from Cojedes, Venezuela - Epithelial fraction 12 v2 (version 2) | ecosystem: Host-associated > Birds > Digestive system > Esophagus > Crop | place...
CTCAAGGGTGGGTGTCAGGAGGATGGGGCCAAGCTCTTTTCAGTGGTGCCCAGTGACAGGACAAGGGGCAATGGGCACAAACTGAGGCACAGGAAGTTCCTTCTGAACATGAGGAAGAAGTTCTTCCCTCTGAGGGTGACGGAGCACTAGAACAGGCTGCCCAGGGAGGTTGTGGAGTCTTCCTTCTCTGGAGATATTCAAGACCCACCTGGACAAGGTCTTGTGCAGCCTGCTGTAGGTGACCCTGCTTCAGCAGGAGGGTTGGACTAGATGACCCACAGAGGTCCCTTCCAACCCCTACTATTCTGTGATTTTGTGATTCTGTAAAAATATCTTAAGGCTGGGTGTCAAGAGGATGGGACCAGACTCTTTTCAGTGGTGCCCAGTGACAGGACAAGGGGCATTGGGCACAAAATGAAGCATAGGAAGTTCCTTCTGAACATGAGGAAGAACTTCTTCCCTCTGAGTATGATGGAGCACTGGCACAGGCTGCCCAGGGAGGTTGTGGAGTCTCCTTCTCTGGAGATATTCAAGACCCGCCTGGACGAGGTCCTGTGCAGCCTCCTGTAGGTGACCCTGCTTCGGCAAGGAGGTTGGACTAGATGATCCCCAGAGGTCCCTTCCAACCACTAACATTCTGTGATTCTGTGAAAAGTAAGGAACCTCAGATTTTTTTCCAGATGATGTCTAAGAAAACAGTGTCACAAAAAATGAACGCCAATTCTTTTGCATTTTCAGTGTTCACCTGGGTATGTGGTTAGGAGAGGAGGCTCTTGTAATTATTCAATGAAGGTTACATTATACTAAATAAATTTATAGAAGACAATTGTAATTATTTAGATACTTGATGCTTACATTAGACCTTAAAGATACATGTGAAAATTTAATGGTTAAAAAGTGTGTATGCTTTTTATTGTTAGGGTTTCTTTAATTTGGCCCTTGTCATAGAAGAGGGCAACTCCATACCTTCCTACATTCTGGATCACTTGGAAATTGATCGGGCATTGCATTCTAGTAATACTTCACTTCTTCAGGAACTTTATTACAGGTGAGTCTTTTTTTCCCCTCAATCAGCATCTTCTGTTTTTCCATGTGAGTAGCATTTACTCTGGGGAACAGCAACTCGTGTAATTATTAACTTTGGTCATTTGTATGATTTAAGGCAGGTTAAGGTCAACATGTTTGAAATGCTTAAACTGCCTAAATATATTTCAGTTTATGCCTCTTTTGAGAGACCTGATTATATGTGGTTACCTGAAATAGCAGGTACTGGATTTAATGATCCAGGAAGTCTTTTCCAATTCTGTATATTTAAGTTCCTAAGTTAGGCACTGACAATTTGTATACTGTCCAAAACAATCTTTTAATGATAAATATAGCATAATTTTAATGCAGAATTTAAAAGTATGTAATTGGGATAACAGCAGTTGTTCCTATTTATTCTGCAAAGACGTTCCAGCCTGTTTATGCTCACACTGTGCCTCAGAGCATCCTGGCACAGGTGTTGTGGCACAGAATATTAGATATGTGAGAAGTTCACAGGTCTGCACCAGCATTGTTCATGCACAAACCACCTAGAGACCTCTGGTTCCAGTACAGAACTTAGGTTTCCTTCACCTGGGTAAAGCAACGTCTGTTGAAAAGCACAGCAAGAATGGGAAGCTTACACAATATTTGGTGGATTTGTGGAATTGCCTGACAGATATTTAAAGAAGGAGGAGCTGACGGTTGATACATGAAGCTGTGAACCAGGAATGAGTGGTTTATCTTCTGTTTTGCTAGTCAGTGTTGTGTGACCCAGAAAAAGTGGAGGTGACATCAACATTAAAATCTCATTTGTCGTTGCATCAACAATCCACTGAAATTGCTTTTCACTGCAGTTAGCTTGAACTTGTACCCTAAATTACCTCCACTCTGCATGAAATTACCAGTCACATAAATAGGGCTTCTGGACCAGGTGGTCCGTCTGGGACTGTAAGCTGGAGTCTGAAGTCTGCCTTCATTTGGGCTGAATCAGTCTGCTTTGCATTGAGACCATCTCCAGAGCTGACAGCGCTGCAGGGATTTCCCGTCATCAGCCACTTTTGTCCAGAAAGGCACATATTTTTACACACACACCCCCCTCCCTCCTCAGCTTGGTAGAAAAGAATCAGTTGTAGCTTGAAATAGGTGCCTGTGGTTTAGCTGTCTAAACTTCCCTGGTTGGTGAAGTCCTAACTGAAGGAACAGAGGAGCAACTCAGCTCAGCCCATAGCAGATACCTCATAGCTAGTCAGCTGAAGCACTCGTTAAGCTCTAAGACTGCATGATGTTGTACTCCATTGTCTCTAAAGGGATGTAGGCACCAGTCTCCTGCATAGGCAACCAGATTTTGTACATCTAATCTTGGAATCCAGTCCTGCTGCTGTTCACTCACATTCGTTAGAACAAAGTACCTTGGGTATGACCTTGTGCCGTGACTGCTTGGCAAGGGTAGCCTGGATGTTTAGACCCAGTGTTGTCTAATAAGAATATAAAAATGTACTCCTAGGATAAGGTATTCTGTGCTTAATGAGGTTAATCTATGAATTTTTACTTCACTGTCTGTGAAATAATGAAAATATATCTGCTTGTTTTTCTGGGTTACTGGGGTTTGCTGCAAACCCACTTGAGATTCCCAGATGACAGATGCCACAAAATTGTGGAGCGGGACTAATTAAGTATTTTAATCTTCCTGTTGTAGGTGCTGGAATAATAGTAACCAAGAATCAATTAGTCCATGCACATTAGCATTGCTTTATTTTTACATGAGAGTTATCTGGAACAGTATTATACAGTCTACTCTGGTATGTATTGCTCCTTTGGCACACGCACAGTTCATTTGGAGCACTACCTTGGCTTTGCACTGTGCTAATATATGTTTTTAAACTTACTGTTACAGATCTACTTCATGGGAACCTTTGTTCTATCAATTCTGGTTGCATTGGCAGTGCAATGTTTTCAGTCTTTAGCTGGTAAGTATTTGTCATAGTGAAAATGAAGAAATAAGAGTGATCTTTTTATTTCAGTATAAACTTCAAACACAAAAGCAGGAATTCCAGATTTGGTAGAGCTGCCTCTGAACAGCAGCTGCTTTGATGCAAAAGTCGTTTTTTGGTGGTTGAAAAGGGTGGATGACGCGAGGCATAGGTTTAAACCTGTTGGTTTCTGGAGAATTTCCCTTGATAAAGGAGATTCATAATAAAACATTAACTGCAGGAGATGGTGACTGGAAATAAGAGATTAATTCATCATGCAGTATTGTTAGAGTAATTATAGGACTTTGATTTCATATGTTGTCTCCGCAATATGCGACGAGACTGTGTTCGCTGTTTCATGTGACTGGATCCGCTCAGATACAAGGTGGGAGAAAAAGTGGGGTTCAGAGACCTGGTACATTGGAGGAACTCGGCAGTTCAGCCTGCTCAGACCAGTAACCGAATCAGTAAATACATTCAGTCAGCACTTGCAGACTCCTCTGTCCTAAACTAGAAAGGTTTGTTGTGTGTTCTCTGTTCTGATGGGACAGAGAATATTAAGAGACAGAAAACCAAATGGCAGACTTCAGTCTCTTAAAACTCCCATTATTTTCTCACCGTAGTGAAAGAGATATCAGAGACCAAACTACATTGCTCAGGAAAGGGAAAAAAAGAACCCTACCATTACACGCAGAAAAAATGATTCATCATTTCAAAAGCATTGCCAGCTTTAACCAAGTGTTTCACTTTATATTGCAAGACAGGATCTTAATTGGGAAGTCTTGAAATGAATACTGCCAGTTATGAAAATAATTTCTTCCACTCAGTACATTTTCTTATGTTGTGGTTTAACCCCAGTAGGCAGCTTAAGCCTATGTCAGAAAATACTGTTTTCTGACATATTTCTGTAATAAAATACAGAAAAAAATACTTTCCACATTGACAACCCACACCTATAGGGAGTAGTTTTTTTAAAAAATAGACATTATATATAAAAAAGATTATCTGAACTTTATAGTTCCTAGGTAGCATTTAAGACGCATAGCTGTGAATAATGCTGACTATGGAAATAATTCTGAAACCCTGCTTTCCTTTCTTACTAGCTATAATTGATGTAACTTGGGAATCATACTACACGTGTATGAAGTATAAAGTTACAGATAATTCTTCTTTCAATATTTTGTAACCTTCGAGTATTATCTTTATATTGTGATTTTATATCCATATAGTATTTAAATATTGATGAATAGGCTTCTTAGATGCAGTGGGGTCTTTTTCAATAATTTCTTTTGATGTTTTTCTGAAGCCCGTAATTCTTCTGGAGCAAGGTCAGAACCATCATCAGATGAACCTTCTTCCTCAGGGAATAGCAACGAGGATGCTACCAGACTAGGACAGCAAGAAGAATCTACTTCTTCAAACGATGTAGCGTGGCAGGATTCAGACCCTCAGAATCCTCTTGTTACAAGCTGAAGTGCAGTTTTCTGGAGGCTGACGTCCCGTCGGGAAGATGGGATATGAGCAACTACAAATCTAAGAACTGGCAACCAACCCTATTAGTGGCGTTAATAATGCAGTCCAACAGCCCAAGTTGTAGGGGAATTCACTGATGTAATTTCTCCACTATAGAGGAAACCCACCTTTACAATTTATTTAACACTCCAAACAGATAATGCAGATTATCTCATGATACCCAACATGTGATCATACTGTATTTCGTTGAAGGACTGGAAGAAAACACGCAAAGTCTTTGACTAATTGAAGAATGAGCAAACCTCCCATTTGTTTTTATGAAGAAGAAATTTTACTCACATACCTAGTATCTTATTAAGTTGTCTTTACTGCATTTTGTCTTATTTTACTGGTGAAGTTACCAGAGTTTTCCAAGTTGGAAGCATAGAAGCGATACAACAGTGAAACCCAGTCAACAACACTTTCCAAGTTCTGTGGCACGTCCGTCGGGACTTTGGTACATGCAGTGATAACAATTACTTTTTTTGGCATTTTTTGTTCCATCCTAACTCTTTGATGTGAAAAGTGCTTTGTTTTGAAAGAAAAACACCAGGAAGATGTGCAGTATGATCATAACGTAGTATTTCTGCTGGCTAACCCTTGAAATGTCAAAGTTTCAGAAGTGTCAGCAATTCCCTCAGGGACGCAAGAGTCAATGTTTCCCCTCTCTGCCAAGAGTCGCTGATTAGAGAAAGTAGCTTCCCTAATGAATAAATAAAAGAAAATTTAAGTGTGAACAGGTGACACAAAGTGAACAAACAGTTTATTTTTGGATTCTTACGTAGATAACATTGGAAAGGGTTTATTTCATGTGCTACAGTAACTCTTAAAGACACCTGTTTAAATGACGGTTATTTTGGTAAATGTTAGCTGGCTTATATGGATGATGAGTACGGAGTGCAAATGCCTTCTGTCTGATTTAAAGCTGTCAGGTAAGTGGCTGTAGGAAAGGTCTGACCTTTAGCGCAGGTGTGCATGCACCTCTGCAAAATAATGTAGATCACAGACTATAAATTGCATCAGTCTATGCATTATTGAGGGTTAAATCCACTCTCCTTGCACTACATTATTTACTCTTGTAAATAAAAATATTTTTCTAATTCAGCCTGTATGTGAAGGATTTTTATTGTTTTAAAGCACCTGTCAGATTAAATTCTTGCTTCATAATATCTTGCTGTTGCAAATTCTCAGGAGTGTTATTTAGGGGTCTGTTTTCTTAGCTTCAGATGGGACAATCAACCTTCATTTTTGTTGAGGAATACAGCATTCTCACAGAGCAGACCTGGAAGAGTTTTTTGGTTTGTTTTTCAATCAAGACATGGGATTTTTCAGTTAGAAAGGGTCAAAAAGGAACTAATTAAAAGATAAAAAAAAAAAAACAAAAAAAAACACCTTCAAGAGAGATTAAAAAATATATATAGAACACTGTATGTATACACATATCATCAGGGAATGCTTCTGTTGCAGAAAACTGAAAATTGAAGAGTGTTTGGAGAAGAGTTGGTACTTCGAGACAGCAATTCCATTGAGTAAGCAAGGGGGAAGAAATCCAGATGCTAAAGCTTTTTTTTTTCCTTTCCATACGTATAATGAGAAAGTGAATTAAGTGTTCCACATTACTGATTTTTTCATTTATTTGAGTAAGAACAGTGCAAATAGATTACTTTTTGTTCTTAGTACAGGTGTACATAGAAGCTATGTAATATTTTTTGTTCTGTTTTTTATGTATAATTTGGTATTCCTTTCTACTAAGTATGCTGAAGTGTTACAAAGGAGCTTCACTTCTGCATCCTGAACAGTTGTTGACGTACAGAGGTTATATGCTGTGCTTTTGGTATCCGTTGCAAATGGATCACCACCATTTTCTGAGTCTGTTTGCAGTTGCAAAACTTTGTGCGGCTAAGTTTGATTATGTCAAGTTCCTTAACAGAAATGTATGGATATTTTAAGAATCTGCTCAACTTTACATTTATCACTTACAACAGCACAGAGTTTTCTTTTATTAAAGCAGGCAGGGCCAGCTGGTGAACCCAGAGGTATTGCAGAAAATCCAGGGTAGCCTTTGAAGATGAGTAAATAATTTTCACATTGTAGGCATGATGTTAGGCCCAAAATGACACATTCTTAGAATGGTCACAAAAACCCCCTAACTACTGAGACATACATATGGCAAGTCTTGCTTGTAGTAAGCTACACTTGTAAGATGGATTTTACTACATGTGTCATGTCTACGTAAGTGACAGTCTCTAGCACAGAGTGTGCTGCTTTTTTTGAAGCCCCTAGCAAAGTATTAATCCCAGGGAAGTTCAGTGGTGGTGGCATAATTGCAACCTGTGTGTTGAAATCTTGGGGAGCTTAGCCAGAGTTAAGAGTTAGCAGTCAGGCTGACTGCCTTTTCCTCTCCAAAAGTAAGCCCGTGTTCTCATCTTTGGTGATTACCTAATTTGAGGCAGTTTGCCAGAAATGTGATTTCACATCTGTATTTCAGAAGACAATTGCTGAAGCTGCAATATATTTCTTGACGCCAGCAGTTAATAGTTAGGTCTTTGTTTGCTGTTACCTATTACATCAGAAGTTCCACCTAAGAATAGCTGAAGTATGTTAAGATAAGCAACTCTTCACAATAAAATGGCAATACTTAAGGCTGAAATAATAATAGCTGCGTTATTATCCTTCACTTCTTGTAAGATCTAGGAGGCTATTATTTGACAACCCAGAGAATCAGAGCACTCCTGGAGAGAAACACAGGATGGTTGGTTAAGCAAAGCAGCTACACAATTCTACTACATCCACATTAAAAAGAAAAAAAAAAAAAAAACACCCAGAAAAAGAAGCTCCTCCTTATGTGGGCGATTTTGTGAGCACTGCATGATGCTGTTTCCTGGTCCACACAGTGATGGGCATTACATCCCACTACACAGGCATGAGCGCGTGCCTAAGGTTATGTGTTAATACATGTTGAAAATTCATACCTTGCAATAGAAATTTATTCAGTGATAAAAAAAGGGCCAATTCACGGAAACTAGTCCTGGTACATTGACTGTGATTATATATATGATTAGAAGTGTATCCACTATTGGACATTTGAATTCCCGTTTGAGCTATGAGGAAGGCATAGATGGTCTTTCAAAGCACACAGGAAACATGGATTATCTGAAAAGAGGTTTGTTTTGTAGCTGGGTCCTGTCTGTGTAATGGACTATGACATTGAACACTGGCTGTTGACCCTAATTGTGGATGAAATGCAGCACAAAGGTACGAAACAGGTTGAAGAAGCTTCGGCTGAGGAATTTCACCCACACCCCCTCTCCTCCCTCCTGTAAATGCATGAACTGCATTCAGAGACTGGGACGTAGAAAGAGAACAGAAGTGAAAGAAACAGCTGGGGTTTTTGAAGAACAAGCCCAAATGCAAGGAAGCTAAAGAACAACAAGGGAAGTCTAAGCATGGAGTGATTTCCCATGCTGTCTTCTAAGATCTAGGTGACAGGAGCAATTCCTGAATAATTAAGAGCGTTGTAAATGGAGAAACAGTAGTCACTGGGACTTAGATGTGCTGGAAATGCATCACAGCTTGGATGTTTATGAAAAGACCTAATTCCTATGCCAGAAGGCAAAATTATTATTTACAGTAAAAAAAGTAACAGCGAGTCTCTGCCTAAGTACGAGGTATCTGCGTTAAAAGCAGCTGCGTACAGATTCGTGTAAGTGAGCGTCAGAACCCAATAAGAAAGTTCCAAACTGAAATTACAGCAGTGCTGTGCGCCCATTAACTTCAGGGACTTGGGCTGTTTGGTAAGTGCTATCAGACACCCATCCACCTTTGGGCGTCTTAATTACCCCTTAGAAGAAAACTGGCTGCAGCAGGTTCGTTTATAGCTCTCTGTTCAGTGATCTTTCCTCTCTGCTAATGTACTCCCTGACCTTGCTCACTCCCAGGTTCGCATCTTCCGATTCCTCTTGTTCTCCCTCGTTTGCCTGTGCTGGGCTAGCCTTAATCGCTCATCAGCCTTCCAGATGATAGCTCCTCGTGCTCAGCATTGCTGTTTGCGCTTACCAGTTCTGTCAGGCGAGCGGGAGAAAGCCCGAGTCCCTTAGCAGAGCCGAGCACCGTTTTATGACGGTCGCCCAAAGCAGGAACCAAGATACCCGCGTGGCATTGTCTATCTGTTCATTACGGTATGGCCTTGAGTCATGGATTTACACAGCGAGTATCTTTTAATTGTGCAAATTAGATTGTGTGAATAAACTAACGAAGGCCAGGCTCCACTGTCTGGCTGCATGTAGTTAAACTCTTCCTGAGAATCCGATTGCCTCATGTGCTGCTTGTTGGTACCAGTCCTGATCCATAAAATCCCCCGAATGGTGCCAGGGCGTTGCATAGGAGGGTACAACTTGACCAGGCTCCAGCCAGGTGAGGGAGCACGCTGCCGAGGAGTGGGGATGACCATCAGCCAGTGCCCAAGCATGTCCTTTCAGCCTTCTTTAGATTAATTGTGGAGACGAACTCCGCTCCACTCCCGTGCCCCCGCGCTCAGAGCTGCTCGGCAGGCTTGCTGTGCTGACATCGGTGTGCTCAGCAGCTGTCTGGAGACCACGGCACAGCCTTTCCAAACCTCACCGCTACTGGCTGACGGAGATAAGCCAAAGCCTCCGCTCGTGCATTACCTTCTGCCAGGAGGGCCAAAGCGTAGTTCCCACTCTGCTCTGCAGAGCTGGTGAGTGGCAGGAACGTTGTCCCTGCCTCCTCGTCCCCTACCAGCTCCGCCTGCGCTTCTCGCTGCAGGCTCGCATCTGCTGTCGGTGGTACATTGCCCTCCCAAGCCGGCTCCAGTTGCATGTGGATGGCTCTTCCGATTTCATTGTTGAGCCAACCACAGCACACTAGTCCCGGAATGAGTTAACCATTCCCATTTGGTTGGTTACAACACCAGTAGGGGAACCCCAGTTACACCGACTGCAATGAAAACAGCTGGAGTTGTCTACATTAAACAAATGTGAGAAATTGTGGGGAATCAGAGGGCTTTCCTCCAGATATTTTTAAATTTTTACTGCTCAGCTGTGTCTGGTCCCAAGCAATAATAAGTTATATATTAAAATGACCAGCAACCTTCAGAAGCACCAACAGGCCAATATTTAGGAGTTAATTTACTGACCTGGAAAGATGCAATAAAACACAGACGTGAATCTGAATATTCCATAGGCTAGAGTAATTCTGGCCAAGTTCTTCAGATCCCCAGCTCTGACAGAAGTGGTCTCCCACACTCATTAAAAGCGTGTAGATGTTCTCAGAGGAGCTGAAACCCACTCCAGACGTGAGAGCCACGCAGAGGTGATGGTGGCAAGCGCAGATGTGACCTCAGAGGCTCTTGGGGCCAGGGGCAGTCTGGCAGCGGAGCTGCTGCAGAGCCTGTTTCCCAGGCTCTCCTAGGGCAAGCGCTTCTGTCCCGCATGGCACTACATCATGCTCTGCAAGCATGACCTCGGTGCCTTCCAGCGTTAAAAGGAAACAAAAAGTTTCCCTTTCAGATCTTGCGTACCTGGTGAGAATGCACAGGAGCTCCTCACTGCTTCGGTACGGTCAGCACCACACGGGTTTGTGCAGAGGAACAGCTTACAACAGAGTCGGTTACACCAGTGCCGGTGTCAGGGGTGGAAAACACTTTGTTCAGCATTTTGAGTAATAAACCCATGGACCTTTCCGACAAGGCTTTATTACTGCATCTGCTAATTCAGTTAGCAAGACAAAAAAGATATAAAAACAATCAGGCTCAGCTTGTTATTAAGATAACCTTCCAAACCTCTGCCTTGTACCTGTTTGTACCTTGTGCCCCAATATCATTATCTGGGGAACATTTAGATTCTCTTAAGGGTATGTTCATAAAATAACATCCCTCTTTTGGTTGGAATAATTTTTATGGTCGTAAGTCTGCCTATAAAGATCAGGTTAATTCCCCAGGCACCCATCTGCCCCATCACCACCACTTGCAGATGAAAGCAGAAATTTAGGTATCTACTCACCGCTTTGTGTACCTGCCTCATATCATTCCAGAACTATTTGAAGGGCTGAAGGTGGGAGGCTGGGTTTAATAAAGGCCCCTTCTTCAAATATATAAAGATACCTACAGTAGATTCTTTCACACAACCCAGTAAAAGGATTTTCTTTGAAACATTTAAAAGGTTATGCTAGTGTTCACAACTACATGCCTAGAACAAAGAGAAGTCCAGCTTATAAGGTGCAACTTTTGATGTTGCACAACATCAGTGCGACTTAACTGAAGAATTATTCATCTAAAAACTCTTAGATATTTGTCTTGCCCTTGATCTCCTCCACACACAAAACCATCATGCCAGAGTCTGGTACTTTAAACTGAGACTAGCTGAAGGAAAAAAAGCCATTTTTGCTTTGCTGTGAATAAAATGAAGCAAGGGAAAAAGAAGGATGGAGAAGGACACACAAAAGAAACCCCAAACCCCACAATCACTGGATGCCTGACAGTCTTCCAAAGCCTTTTATTTTCCATCACTCTTCCATCCAGAAAAAAAGAGCATTCTCTAGGTCTCCACTGCAGCTCTCTGGCAAATACAGTGACTTTGTTTACAACAGCACAGAAGGTGCTCAGAATGTTCTCCTGCAAGTCCATGTGTAGCACCAGTCAAGACAAAGTCGTTCAAGGATTGACTCTTTGGGGTGTTTCCCGGCATGGGCTGTCCCAGGTGCTATCAGCAAGTTAACCTCTCCTTGCTCTTCAGTGCGGAGATAACTGTCCCTTTTCAGCCGACAGCACTGGGCAAAGGTCCAGACAGCAATAGCCCTTGAACCCTGCTTGGGTTTATCATAGAATCATAGAATCATTAAGGCTGGAAAAGACCTGTAAGGTCATCAAGTTCAACCATCTGCCCAGCAACACCATGCCTGCTAACCCATATCTCGAAGTGCCATATCTACATGTTTTTTGAACACCTCCAGGGATGATGACTCCACCACCTCCCTGGGCAACCTGTTTCAATGTCCAACCACTTTTTCAGTAAAGAAGTTTTTCCTAATATCCAATCTAAACCTCCCCTGATGCAACTTGAGGCCATTGCCTCTCGTCCTATCACTTGTTACCTGGGAGAAGAGACCAACACTCGTCTCACTACAACCTGCGTTCAGGTAGTTGTAGAGAGTGATATGTCTCCCCTCAGCCTCCTCTTCTCCAGACTAAACAGCCCCAGCTCTCTCAGCAGCTCCTCATAAGACTTGCTCTCTAGACCCTGCACCAGCTTCATTACTCTCCTCTGGACACACTCCAGCGCCTCAATGTCCTTCTTGTAGTGAGTGGCCCAAAACTGAACACAGTACTCAAGTGTTAGATCACTGTGTAGAGTCATAATGCCACAGGGAGCGGCACAGTGTCTGAACGCCCCTAACTGGTCCAGGGCATGGCTGGACTGTGATATGGGGCTCGTACCCTGTAAATTTTCCATACTGTTGGCCTTGCCACATTTCTGTTTCACCAGCCCCAACATATATCTCAGTCACGCAAGGCTAGTCCATATCAACATACATTTGTTGGCACAAGTAAAATAAATTCACAAGGTGCATAGTCAACACTGCAAAACAAATTTATTTTATCACCATCATATTAAGAACATTGAGTCGCTCTTGCAGTGCCCTCCTCCAAGGCTTCTGCTTGCTAGAAGCTGACATAAGAACGCATCTTCAGGATTTGTGTCTTGCCAATAATGTAGTAATGAGTTAGATGATTGTTCCCTTGGACATTTGAGTTCTGGATGAAGTATTGTACACATTCAGCAGGACAGTTTCTGGTAGAAATGGGTTATTGTTGCGGAAAGACTGGACTTTATATTGCCACTCAAATAAAACAGTGCTCTGGAACAGTTCCCCTTACTGTACAAACAAATATCAAATGACTGTCATTGTGTTTTATGACAGAAAACTGAATTACTCTGCTAGACCTGACTGCAAATATAAGCCTTTACAAGAATCTTCTTCCTATTCGAAGACCGTGGGACAAAGGCCCACAGGCCTTGGCAAGTGCGAGTATTCAGGAGATAAAGGGCAAATTCGGGAGCTGAATGTCCAACATCATTAAAAATTATTATTTCTAACAGTTTCTTCCACATGAAGGTAACACTCAGGTAGTCAATATTTATGAATTCAGAATAGTTTAATTTTCAGTCCAAGCCTTTTACTGCCTACAGGCTTAATTTAGACATCTCATTTTTGTCTGAAATTATAAGCCCCCAAAACCATTTGAAATACCTGTCCTTATTTTTGCCTACTTTGCTCCAGCACTCTTTAAGACTCAGAGAAATAGCAGCAAGGAACTCAAAACTCAGAGATATTTGTGGTACATCTTTCTGACTGACTTTGATTACAGCTTCTAGTTACTGTAAATGCCAAAAATTGTCTGTGTGAAGGTGCCCCAGTGCCTAGCATGTCCAAGAACCTGCTACTCTGCTGCTGCCTTATATATATATATATGTAAAAATAAAAGAGAAGATGTATACCTAATGCACTGATAGTGCTGTGGGATTATACTACTGTCTTTGTATAAAAAGGCAGCTTTTTTATTATTAAAAACAGCTTTGTGACTGGAGAACCTACCCAGGATGAAGCAGCCCTCAACAGAGTCTTAGTCCAAGGAGGTTCATGTCTACATCTCTCACTCCACAGGAAATCGCCCTGCCTCTACAAATTATTGACACAACAGAGAGAAAGGTGAAGGTCCTGTCTGCATCACCTGCATTTGTAACACAGGAGATAGGAGTGGGAACTTGGCTTCATAACCTGTCTAGTCTATAAACGTTCTCAGGAGTTGTTTTACACTCCAGTGCTACTCTAACCCAGAGCCAGCATTCTGGGCACTGCTGATGTTCATGAGTGTTTTCTCGGTTGCTACCTTGTCCTGTGGAAAACACTACAGGGCTAAGATTTCTACGGGTGGCTACATGCAGATCCACCAGCTTGCTGAAGGTGCCAAGGGGCTGTGCAAGGCTGTCCAGCCTACCAGCAACCTTGCACATGGCCACAGCTGGATGATTCCCCAGCTTTTTGCGTTTGGTTTGGTTTGGTTTTGGAGGGTTTTTTTTTGATTCGTTGGGGTTTTTTGGGGGGTTTGGGGCATTTTCTTTGCTGGTGGTGCCTGAGTGTGGCCAGCAAGTCGAGGGAGGTTCTCGTCCCCCTCTACTCTGCCCCAGTGAGGCCCCATCTGGAGTTCTGCATCCAGTTCCGGGCGGAGAGAGTCCATTGGAGGGCTATGAGGATGACGAGGGGACTGGAGCATCTCTCCTATGGGGAAAGGCTGAGGGAGCTGGGCTTGTTTAGCCTGAAGAAGAGAAGGCTGAGAGGGGACCTTATAAATGCTTATAAATATCTCAAGGGTGGGTGTCAGGAGGATGGGTGCCCAGCAACAGGACAAGGGGCAACGGGCACAAACTGAAGCATAGGAAGTTCCAGCTGAACATGAGGAAGAACTTCTTCACTCTGAGGGTGATGGAGCACTGGAACAGGCTGCCCAGGGAGGTTGTGGAGTCTTCTTCTCTGGAGATAT
>Ga0065711_1044496_pt1 | contig 14067 bp, 9 predicted proteins | sample Hoacrofraction12_FD_59098 | JGI IMG/M metagenome (GOLD analysis project Ga0065711, IMG submission 59098) | Hoatzin crop microbial communities from Cojedes, Venezuela - Epithelial fraction 12 v2 (version 2) | ecosystem: Host-associated > Birds > Digestive system > Esophagus > Crop | place...
GCCCCGGCCTGGGCGAGGAGGGAGGGAGGGAGGGCGGGCAGGCCCCGGCCTGGGCGAGGAGGGAGGGCAGGCCCGGCGGGCCCGGCGCCGCGCCTCGGGTTAGCCGTGAGGTGCGCAGCTGGTCGCATGGAAGGGCTGACTCGAAAGAGAGAAACGGGATTTCTGTGGCTCTCGCTAAGTACTGTGCGGTATTCACAGAGAATAAAAATGAAAGCCTCTGTCACTTAAGGTAAGAACGGAAGGACAATTTGTGGGGTCCTGTGGTATAATGGCTTCTAAACTTCAGTGTGACTGACTGTTCAGATGCTTTAGCCTCTAAAATCCCGAATCATTGCTTTCCCTTCGTGCCTTATTTTCTATTAGCAAACTAGAAGAAATACATATGCAAGAGTGGGTCATGCTTCTGGCTGCTGGGTGTTTCCCAGGAAGCCCTTCCAGATCTCTGCTGCGAGATGAGCTTTTAACCATCATTCTTCTACCACACTTCACGCTTTGCTTTGTATTTCTGGCTTTGTCTGTCCTCCCAGAGCAGGCAAATTAAGTCCTGTTTTTAAGAATACTTTGTTACAATGTGTTGTTTGACTACTTGTTTCCTGATTCTGAAAGTATTTTTTTGTGTCCTTCTTTTTCCTCAAAGGTGGCAGAAGGCCTAATTCAGAGAGATGGAGATTTTCTGATTAGGGATTCTCTCTCCAGTCCTGGGAACTTTGTTCTTACCTGTCAGTGGAAAAATACCTCTCAGCATTTTAAAATCAACAGAACAGTTCTAAGACTCAATGAAGCCTACTGCCGTGTTCAGTATCAGTTAGAACTTGAAAGTTTCGACAGCCTCCCCGGCTTAGTTAGATACTACGTTGGGAGTCGCACACCAATATCAAAGCAGAGCAGAGCAATTATTTTTCAGCCTGTCAACAGGACTGTGCCTCTCAGGTGTCTAGAAGAAAAGTATGGTGTAACTCCAATCCAACAAAAAGAGCCAAGTATCCCTGAAGGAAAAACAGAAACTGTAAAAAGGCTGAGTCTTGGTATATCCAGCATGCAGTCCCCGGAGCAGAGCATACCCAGAGGAAATCTTCTGAGGTACTTTAATTTTGCTGTCCTTATGGAGGAAAATGAGGTAACTCTGTCAGTTGTGGGTGATGTGAATTTTCACTCTGATTTTTAGATGGAAGACTAGGTGTGAGGGTTCACTAATTTTTAGCAAAAGATTTTTTAGGGCCAGATTTTTTGATCTTCCTGATGTTAAGAAGATGCTAACTACTTTGTGGTGATGGGCCTTGATATTTAGAAAATTTGAGCTACTTTAAGGAGGTAAAATAAGTGGGGATGGATGAAGCTGTGATGTAACAAGGCTGCACACAGTCTTCACTCATCACGTGACCTGGAGCATGCCCCAGGTTTATGGAGAGGCTGGTATTCGCATTACAATAGTGGCAAAATAGTGCTTCCTGAATGCCATTTGATTAGCCAAAGAAAGTAATTTTAGCAGGCTGGTAAATGAGTGCATTAATCAGATTCTGAAAATACCTTTGGAAAAACAACATGCATGTCTGCAGTTCTAAAGGGACTAGTTGCTTGAAGATGGTGATGGCTTTCGCTCTGGTTCTCCATTTGCAAGTTGATGTATACTGGGGAGAGGGGAGGGATAATTCATTTGAAATCCACAGAGTTGAGAGCACATGGAGACTCTAGAAGCACAACAGCAATGCAACTTGTTCTTCAGTGACTTGGCAAATCTTGACTAGTATAAGACAAAAGATTAAAAGAAAATCTTGCTGCTACTCCAGAGAAGTCTTTCTTTTCATATTTGACTTCTGCAATAAAAATACCAAGTGTGGGATAATGGACCCAAATTTCCGTATCCAAATCAAATGTTCCATTAAAAAGTCTCAACATTCAAAGAAACACCCTCAGAAATACTGCAGGGTATTATAGTCCATTTCATTGCTACCACAACAGCATGAAGTATCTTTTATTCTTATAAGCTGCCCAAGGGGAAAGCTAATGATTCTTGTCCTGGTTATGATATATTCTGGCAATTAGTTATGTATGTTAAGAGTGTTGGATATATTGATATGTTTTTGTTTGCATTTTTGTTTACCCTAGAAACAAAGAAAAAAGTGGTAGCCAGCCAGCTAGTTTGGATCATGTTCTGGAAAAAAGGTTCCCTCTAAAGGCTCATCAGTCAGAGAGCTATCTGCTAATAGGTATGTTTTGGAATTAAATGTTTCACACTTAGAATCTGTGTGTGCCCAGGTGGTCTGTTACACTTCAGACCAACGTGAGACTGTTGAGTGTTCTGAGTACTGTGTATACAGTTACATTAGTGGCCAATGTAAGAGGTGTTGGCATACTGCTTGCTGTGTAAGTCATTGGAACGGGTGTTTTATTTGCAATGCACAGCTAGTTGAGTACCTTAGCACCCAACTCCGCAGGCTTCCACACCAACAAAAATGTCAGCTACAGCTGGCATTAATACCCTTTTTGATAGTATTACCTTTCCTCACTTGTGCTTTACAAGAATGGACTTGTTTCACTCATGTCATTCTGACACGTCTGTTAAGTAGAAGCAGTGTTTCATGGAAATCCTGGTAACTGCTTTTTTTCAGGGTAAAGTACGCAGATGTGGTAGTGTTCCTCACCAGAAGAAAAGCACTACCATGGCTTTTGTCCTCAACTCTGTCCTTCTATCGCTCTCAATCTCTCTCCCCCCACCCCCCATACCTTTAGGATTTTCATTCCTTTCAGCACCTTTGCTGCTGCCTGGTTCCACAACCCCTGTAATTGTCTTCCTCCAGTGATACAAAGTGTACCAACACTTGATCAGTTGTTGATCGTGGCTTTTTCTCTCAGTTTCTTCAGAGGTTTAAGCAATTGTTTCCAAACTAACATACCTTGTAAGGAAGCTTGCAATGATGCATCTGTTCCCATGTGGACAAATTCTAGTGTTTGACTTCCAAGGCTGTTAGTCATTTTGAATACAGTAGCTGTTAAAATTTATAGTGCCTATTGTGGAAATACTTCTTGAGACAAAGATAATCTCAAGTGTTCGTATAGTGAGACTGTATTTTGATAGAAAGGGTGTGCTCTGTGTTTAACAGTGGGGTAGACAGACATTCATAAGACAAGTTTCTGGCCATCTGTAATTGAGTTCATTATCTTATTCCAGTTCATGGCTACAAAAACATTTCTTTTGGTACTGTAACAGTTAACCTGAAGAGTGCTGTTGTGCATTTTGTCATGGGGTCCTTCCACGCAGGTTCTGGTGTCACACTGCTTATGAGTGGTGACAGGCCATGATTTGCAGATTTTGCTGTCTGCGTAAATTGAGAGCCAGCTGGAAACAAGCAGTAAAGCGCACATGATGCAGCTGGCCACTTTGCTGTAGATACCAGCAAATGCACGGAGAACTGCAGACTGGGAATGTCTGATGCAGGGTTCAGTCCTGTGTTGGATGACGAGGTTTGCATATGCAGTGAGTACAGGATGAGCATAAATACAGGGAAGCATATGAATGTGTTTCTCCAGCTCTTTAAATCAGCTACTCTTTAGCAAAAAGATTAGCATCCCTGAAATGCATTCCTTCCATACCTTATTGCAGGTTCAGGCTTGACTTTGGGAAGCTTTTCTTTCATCTCAAACTTGTCGTTCTCAGAAATGACTCATCTTTTTATGTGGTGTGGGTGGAAGTTTCTGGTTTTATAGCCTAGATCAGGTTACAAAGAAACCTCCTATTCCAAGCCATGGGAGACTATCCGGCTCTGACAGTATAGCCTATGCATGCAGCAGGGACTGGAATTATTGTCATCATTACCACAGAATAATATTATAGTGCAGCTATTCTGTGTATTTGGGATTTTGGGAGGATCAGCAAGTGAACGGAATTTGCTGGCTAGCTCATTCCTCAAAATATAATTTCATATACTTTTTTGTCAGCAAATAATTGACATATCTGTCAATATTTTCCTCAGGAAATAGTGTTACGAGATGAACCCTGGGATAGGCATCAGGAACTGTGTATGTTTTTGCCTTCTAAATTACCATTTTCCCCTGCAGGTTCAAGACATCCATTTCGATTACCTGAAGCAGATGTAGACTCCTGTCCAAGCTCTCCTGCATTTAGAACAGGCAGTGAACCTTCTCTAAGTCCCACAGTTGTTCAGAAAGTAACCTCTGAGTCACAAGCAGGGGAAGCTCTTAGAGGGTCAGACAGTCAGCTCTGTCCAAAGCCTCCACCTAAACCCAACAAAGCACCCCTGATGACGCCCCCAGATTCTTCTTTGGCTTCCCACAGCTCAGAAGGACACTATTGTGAACTAAGCCCTGCCAGAGATCCTGCAGCAACAAAACATTTATGTCAGAAAAACAGCTATGTGGAACATCTGACACGAAAGGAGAGGGGAACACACTCATTCAGGAACTCCGAAACAAACTACTTGATCCTGGAAGATGACCCTACAATGAACTCTGCAGATCCTTTAGAAGCTTCAACTGAGACGGCTGATGAAGACAGCATCTTTTCTGCACCTGTTTTTGAGACTGTGTCTAGTTTTAAACCGAATGATTTTGAATCCAGACTACTTCCTCCTGAAAACAAGCCACTGGAAACATCAATGTTAAGAAGAGTTAAGGAGCTTTTCACCAACAACAATCCAAAGATTATTGCACAGCATATTCTTAGAATGGACTGCAAGGTAAAAAAAAAAATAAACCTTGCATTTTATTATATATTGTGCAAGCTTAGACTTTTTAAAGAACTGATCTGAAAAGATTAGTGGGTAATTTGCAGCTAATGTAATAAATGTATTGACTTGCTTGCAGGAATTTTTATGGTGGGGATTTTCTTTTTCCCATTTGAAGAACAAGTGTGTTAACAAACCCTTTGGACTAAAGGTCTCCCACCATCCTTGACTTTAGACTGAAATTCTCAGTGTTCCAGACATCTTTTCAATCTCCTATCAGTTGCTGTATAGTTGTGATTCAGCCTTTCTTCTATACTGGAGGAAGAGCCATTTATGCTGTAAACCATTGTGGAAAGACCCGTTCGTGACAGGAAGCGGCTGGTTAGCTCGCAAGGGCAAACAGCAGACAGACACTGCCAGGTTGCCATACTGCTGGCCATATTATAAGAAAGACGTTCAGTGGAACTAAATATATTTAAACTTGCAAAACTAGCTGCTCTTCTAATCTTTGTCTGAGTCTTTGTCTTGCAGAGCTATCAAGACTTCTGCACTTCTCTCCTGTGAGAGAATGGTATTGCTAGTGGAATTGTTTAGAAATATGTAAACACACAGAACTTTTTTTTACAATGTAGACTTCATTCAGCTGACAGGGCTTGGATATCAGCTATTGGATCAGAAATACGGGAAGACAGGAGAAGTGATCTTATGAGACAATGACTGTGTAATAAAAGAAATGAGACTGCAGCTGAATCTGCACTGCTTTGCTGGGATGACTGAGTGCTGTACCTGCCACAGAGCAGGCTTTGCGCACAGGCTTTGTTGGGTTTTGGGTGGGGTTTTTTTGCTTTGTTTGTGTGTGGTTTTTTTTAAGAACAGCTTGAGAAGCCACACACACGGCTACTTACTGGGCAAGTCCATTGCAGACAAGAGAGGAAGTGGGAATGGTGGTGCTCCAGAAGAAGTGTGTCTGTAGCACTCTCCTCGTGCTGCTGCACTGACTCACGTCACAGGTCTGGGAAGGGGGCAGTTCACTGGAGCAGCAGTGGGATGCGTGAGTGCAAGTGCCTGCCAGCTGCTGGGTTCCTGCCAACACAGCAGACAGCTTCTCTCCTCAGTAGCAGCGTTGGCTGCTGCTAAGTGACGCTTCGTGCAGACACGGTGACTCAGAAAAACTCGGCTCCACAACTGCTTGGTCTTTTCAGAAGTGATAGATCGTGGCTTCTTTACTATAGTTCCAAGATTAGTAACAGCATTCTCTAATATTTTAGTTCCAAAATTCACCTTTTGCTCCTCCAACCTAGTAATAATTAATGTATTGTTAAAGAGTGTGTTGCTTGAAGGCATAGGATATGCACGCCTTAGAGAACTAGTAAGGGAGTTTATACGTATATTATAGTCAATTAGCTCATTATTAGTTTCCTTATTTTAAATCCTACAGACTTTGGAGTGGGGCCAAAGAAACTGGCCTGCTGGAAGTCTGGGAGCCTGTACAATTAATTAAAAGTCACTGGAGTGTTTTACAGGAACAGCAACTAGCTGAGACACGTAGAACAGTCTATTTTATCTTCATCTTAGTGCTGAGAGCCAATGACTGTCATTCACTGGTAACTTGTTGCACACTACTGCACTGATAAGAACTGCGTGATACAATGAGATTGGCATGTGAACTGGGCCAGAATAAATACTTTGTTCTGAGATCTGTGATAAGGCTGAAGTTCGCACGTCTTCTCTGTGGCTTCTGTAGCTCAGTTTGCCTTTTAATTAATGACATCTCTAATAATGAAAGAAGCACCGGTATGGTGAGTGATGGAGTAAATACCTGCCACTTGCATGCGTGAGAGGGCTTTTTGTAGCAACCAGTGTCTCCAGGGGCTTCATATCACTCCTGTGTCTCTAGAAGTGAAAGATGTTTCTCTGCAGTGCTAGATTTTGTACCAGTGAGCCTTGTTGTGCAGCCCAGGTTACTTTCATCTTTTCATAACCAAGAAAGCCTGCCGATGGGTGTATCGGAAGTAGCAGCAGATTGTAAATGTGTCAACATACAGGCCTTAAACCAGCAGATAATATCACATTATCATATTAATGTGGATTTGCTTGTAATTAGTATATATAATTGTTATTGATATCACCAGTAGCTAATACTGTGTTTTTATAAAGCAAAGACAAATTCGTGAGGGTGTCAGCTTTCACATGCTGCTTCATTAAGCACTCAACATTCACTGTCCTCCTTAAAGTCCTTTTACTAGTGAATCCTTGTAAGGACCCTGTGACGTAATCTAAAAACTTTCTGAGCAGTCATCGTTGTAGAAATGAAGAAAATGTGTACATCACATCTTCCAGGCCAAAGAGCAGTGCGACCCTGACAAGGACCAGGCCAAGGGAGCTTGCCTATGTATCTCCTGGAAGTGGAGGACAAAAGTTTGTAAAGTCTTTTGGTCACATTTTTTTATGTGTTTTCTGATGGCTGAATCATGCAAAAAAAAAAAAATTATTGGTCTTTTTTGTGTAAGGCACTGAATGTCCGTAAGTTAGTTAATTATGTTTTTCTTAGATAACTCTATTTTGATGTTGCACGCTGTGCACTTAGCTCTGTCAGTCCTGCACTAACCTGGAAGACATCTGTGTGGCTTGGGTTTTTTCTGAAATGTTAGTTTCAAAATTCATGCACAAATTTTTGCACTTGACAGGTGGCAAGGATACTAGAAGTTTCTGACGAGATGAAGAGGATTATGGGAGTGAACTCTGGTCTTGAACTGATTACCTTGCCTTACGGACATCAGCTGCGCCTTGACCTAATTGAAAGGTAAGTGTTCCTCTTACTCATTTCCAGGGCAGATGGCCAGAAGATCAGAGCATTGCTACATTGTACTCTCCATTTCCTCAAAGAATGCTCTCCTGCACCTTTTCTGACTCCATGTGTGCAGAAGATAATTTAGTGAGATGGCAAGTAACTTCTTTTTGCATAGGAGAAATTCCTTAAGCTCATGGGGCAACTCTATGCACGTAACACCAGGAAAGGGGGAAGTGCAGTTAAAGCGGGGTCCTTAGAGCTGCTGAACACCCTCAGCTCTTAGGAGATCAGCTAAACTGAAGTTCAGGGGACCTATAATCTAGCTGAGTGTGGAAGTGTTTGTAGAAGGGACTGAGGGGGTGGTAGCCTTCTGCAACTGGGGAAGAGGCTAGACAATCTAGTAAAGTAAGAAATGATCAGCAAAGCTTTCTGCAAAACCTCTGCACAAGTTAAGGGTCTTTTCAGAAGTGATAGAAGGAGTTAGGGTCTGCTGTCCCTGATGCAGCTTTTCTGCTTCTCTGATTCAGATTTCAGTAGTTTGTTGCTGAAATTTAGGGGGAAGGTCCCAGGATTTCAGTGTGGAGGGCAAAGGGAATGGGGGCAATTTTCGCCTAACTGTTGAAACACAAATTCAAAGCCAATGTAGGTATATTCCATATCATAGCATTACTGCTCTTGCTACAAAGATGTTGGCAAGAGTAAGTTTGCTGGGCACACCAAAATATTGACGTGCACCTTTTGAATTGCTCGTCTCTGAACACATGTACAGCATAATGTATTGTTGATTTAGTAATTTGTAACCAGTGGTATAAATTGTTTCACTGACAGGCACAATACCATGGCAATAGGAATAGCTGTGGATATCTTGGGTTGCACAGGAAATCTAGAAGACAGAGCAGCAACATTAAACAGAATCATCCAGGTCGCAGTGGAGCTGAAGGACTCACTGGGGGATTTGTATGCATTTTCTGCCATTATGAAAGCACTGGAAATGCCACAGGTAAAAATCTGTTTCTCTTTATGTTCCAGAACATGGAGTTGTTCAATAGTTCATCTAATTTATGAGATTTCTTCAAGACTAGAGCAATCATCAGAACAGAAACTGTGTCACTAGCACTGTACTTTTGCTGTGAATTGCTATGGAGTCAGTAATGGGTATTCTCTATTTTTGCTGAACAGGTCACTAGGTTAGAACAAACCTGGACCTCTCTGAGACGTCTTTACACCCAGACTGCCATTATGTATGAAAAACAGCTGAGGCCGTTCAGCAAAGCTTTGCATGAAGGACAAGATGAGTGGAGTAGTGAGTATGAGGAACAGTGGTTGTTTAGCCTTTTAACTCTCCCACTCTTGACTTGCTGTGCAGGGAAATGAGGCAGCTGCCCTTTCGATAGCTGTGCATCATATGTTAAAATGACTACGTGAACTTGTATAATCCAGTGTAAGACAATGAAATAGGAGGAGACAGTCTGCCAGCCAAATGTTGGTATGTGCTTGTGTGCATGCATCCATGCAGAATATAACGCTGTGCCCAAACCCACACTTCCTCGCTGTGGAGCAGAAACTGGAACACTCTGCATCATCTTGCCTCCAAGACTGGAAAAATCTCCTTTTCCTTTACTTCTGCCAGTTACTTCTGGCCGATTTTGCTTTTTATTTGCTTTGCCTATTGGATCAGAGGATGAATCCTCAAATACAAAGCATGGGTTAGTCAGACACTTCCTCTGATCACATCGGGTGCTCCAGTGTGATTCTTTGCAGCTCTAGTCTCCAAAGTGGTACAAGGGGGAGGGTAACATTTCTCCGAACATTTCTCTAAAAGAATGGATAGAGAGGGAAAGTTTAAAGAATTTATTGGCAGAACCCAAATTTTAAATGTTTTTAAAATCTGTGTGCCACTATTTAGTAATTCAGCAGAGCCTTCCCCTGTAGCAAATACAGTTTTCCAGTGCTAATTTGTCTTGGCCTTCTCCTCCAACCACTTCACTGGAAACTGGTAGGACAGGTGTACCTGAGGTAAGGCGCTAATTTGAAAGATGAAGACAAATGAATACTTCAGTTACAAGAACTTCTTCAATTAGCTGGTTTTATAATGTCTGATGACACGATTTGTTACTCTCTATCCCAGACACTGTCAGTGCTCCACAGACCAACGTAACAGTGCCCCTGCTGATGCCTCTCATTACCTTGATGGAGCGACAAGCCGTCGTTTTTGAAGGCATGGACCTGTGGGAAAGCAGCGACCAAAGCTGCGAAATAATGCTCAAGCACTTAGCCACAGCTCGTCAGGTAGCAGAGAACGCAGGAATGTACAGCCTGACTGCAGAACGGATGCTGGAAGGTAGGCAGCACTAGTAGGAGAAACTGCAGCTGCACATGAACAGAACACGTAGGTTATGTCTGAAGAATAAGGTCTCTGCCTAAGTGCCACTGGAAGTCACTGCAAGAAATTCTTGTCCTCTTTCGTGGGAGCTGAGATAGCAGCAAGTGTCCTGCAGGAAAGAGGACAACATCAATGTTGTTTAAAAGTGGACAGTAAATTATTCATAACTATAATTCTCCAGTAAGCAACAGAGCATATATTTTTGCTAAACATACTCAAAGTTCTCATGACTTAATATGCTGACCCTTCCAGCAACTGAATAGAAGTACAGTAAGGTCTGAGGAAAACTTCCTGTCTTCTGTACAATTTAAAATTCCTACTCTTGATTTTTGTGAATAAAAGACCATGCATCACAGTAAGATTCTTTACAGCAGTGCAACACTGAGATCTTGACCACTTGCAGCCAGAAAGCAGCAACATGTTAATAATGGGACTGCAAACTGCAGTGAAAAAGTTAATGGAGGGGAGAGAAATGTAAGCATTTCTGCAGGCAGCACATACAAATCAGTAATTATTTAAGGTCAGGCTATAATGATAACCCTAGACCATCAGAATTGAGCAAAGGATAGCCTGTCACGGTGTCCCTAGAGCCATGTGTGCTACCAGAATGCCACAGATGGAAAGGATTTTCACTATTTTACTAACTTGTTAAAATCATGGTGCAGAAGAACCCAGCACACTAAAGCTTATCTTATGTGGAGGGAATACAGTTTAAAAGCCCTTTCTTCTGATTAAAAAAACTTGCCTGATGGTGATATTGTGGGGTTCTTTTTACTTACTAGGTTTCCAGCCAGATGAAGAGATGAGTGAAATCTTCAACACAGAGTTTCAAATGAGACTGCTCTGGGGCAGCAAAGGAGCACAAGTTAATCAAAATGAAAGATACGAGAAATTCAGCCAAATTTTAACTGCACTTTCCCGAAAACTGGAACCTCCTCCAGTAAAGCAGGTGGAAGAATTAAGTATATAAGACTCTGTAAACACTATTCAAATTATATACTTGAAATAACCTTAGCTTTCTTTTGGCAATTTGATACTGCACAAACTTCTTGCATTTCACAAGATGTTTAGAACATTTAACTGCACAATGCACACTTGTTTTAAAACTACTGACTGCTGAACAAATTGTACTTCCCTAGAGTTGCAATGTTTTGATAATGCCTATGGGTAAGGGCACTGGCATCTTAATATTAAAATGAAGCAAACAGTGTAAATAAAATGATAGACTAAGTATGTGACATTGCAGAAAATTTGTTGTATAATATTCCTTTAATGAATATAAAACACTGTACATAAATTGTGAATTGAAGTGAATCTATGTGAAATAATTTGCATATTTGCAGGTTGCAGAAATTATCCTTTGTCTGTAACCACAAGGGAAAGCTCAAATATCACTGCACCTGTGAAAGTAGAAAATTAGTTGTGTATGTGTTGGGACAACTTACAGGTTTTTTTCAAGACAGCATCTGTAGTACTTTGCTTTGGCTTTTGCTGAAGCCTGCACAACAGCTACACTGCCAGGACTGAATGATAGAATGGCAAGAACAAACAATCCAGATGATTAAAATGCTTTCAGATATGAGTAAATGTAGGTGTATGTATATATTTAACTTGTTTCATTTACTGAGGTGAATCACTTTGGTTAGTATTTTTTTTCCCTTGGATGAAGGCAAAGCATAAGCTGTTAGCATTTTTCATAGGAAATGAGCCTGCATGGTGTTTATATAAACAGTGCTTCAGCAGCAAATTCCACTTCGTCACATACAGAACTGGTCCATAAGCATTGTCCTCAGAAGTTGTATAAATACTTAAGCAAGAACTACGGTTAGAGCTGCATGTGCTCCTTGTCAGTAAGCATATTTCCGGAGCAAGATGTTACTTACAGCATTTGAAAGTACTTGAGTAGGCTAACAACAAAACCAACACCAAAAAGGTATGATCTGTTCCCTCCATCTACAGTCAGCGCAGAGGTTCTACCACCGTAACAAGAGGTTACGGAGCTCAGGCTGAAAATCTCCGTCAAAGTCTTAACAGAAGACAAATGGGGAAGCTAATTACTTAGACATGAAAAGATTTTTTTTATTCCATGAAAATATTCTCAACAGAGAACACTATTTTTAAACAAAGCATTGAACATTTATGAAATCAACATGTGCACAAAAAAGGATTAAAAATTACTGGAAAATGTAAGATTTTTTTAAGACGACTCACATTAAGAATTTTAGAGTAAGTGATTTATAACTAGCTGTGCAAGTACAAATGTTTTTTTTCCTATGTTTAATAACCCTCATACAAGTTGCACTATCCCTCATGAAAGCAAACTGCCTCCAAAGGAAGCAAATCCTGGTTATAGAAAAACAAACAGTAGCATGAAAAGAACATTTAGTCCTTTACCAGGAAGTGTTACTACTGACCTGCAAGGCTGTTAGCCAGGCAAACCACAGGCCCTTTAGCAGAAAATACACAGATCACATTTCCTCCTTTTCTCTAACTTCAAAATAAAAAAGCACTAGATTAAAAAAAAAGGAAAACCCACAACACAAAATAAAACAAAACCAGCCAACCCTCAAAAACCCCCAAGCCCAAAAAACTACCTAAGTAGTTTTGTCAGTATTGAGTAATATCACATTATATAAATAACCCTGTATACAAGCTCCAAAAATCTAAAATTTAGAGTTTAATAGCCCCCGTAATACACTAGGTCAAGCTGTGTAATAGTGGTATACATAACAAAAGGAATAAACCTCTACACAAATCACTCAAATTCAGTTTTACTGGTAGTACAGTTCCTAATAACACTGAAATTAAAAAGAATCCAGCACTGCTGCATCCAAATATTGCTTCAGACCCCAGAAAAACAAGATGTTTTGATTATTATTTCATTTCCCCTAACAGCAGATGGCTGGGTTGACAAGTTTGCTTTGATACGAGTATCCCTCCCCCCAACATCTCTAGTCTAGTTCTTATCACCCTAATAAACCAGATATGATGTATTTATTAGCAGAACCACAAATGGGAGGCAAGACAACATAAGCAACAGGGGCACTGCAGACAACTATATTTACATGTATAAACATATCCAAATTTCAACTGTTTACAAGTAAAAGTGCACATAGATCATTACGAAGTATCACTCAAATTTCAACCGGTCCATACAATGAAGCATCATCTGGAAATGGACTAGCACTGCAGTAATTAAAATTGGAACTTCTTCGTGAAAAACTGAAAGACAGTCTCCATAAAAATACTTAAAAAAATAGTAAAGTCAAATGAAGAGATACACGTTTCAATGTATAAAATTCATTATGCACCATGTATCCAGTAAAGTAGAGCTCTAGAAAACACCTACCATGACTACCTCAGCAGCTGCAGCACTGTGAAAAGAGCTGAGACACAAAGCCCTTTGTGGGATACTGTAAGTGGTAGTGTTGGCAACAACAGATTTAGGCACTCTAGTTTAAGGCAGCATTTGAATGGCAAGTGGTTGACTTCGGAAAACAGTCCTTAGCTTGCAGTGGTGAATCTCTCTGGTGTGTTGCAGGTTGTCAGTGCTCACAACAGGTTACTGAAGTGCTGAAGATGGACCACAGTTCTAGGAGTTTCTCTCGATTGCATTGTAGGCTAGAGCTGAGATGTCTTACTTCCCCAAATCAACACAAATAACATCATGGGCTCGTATCAGTTATGCCAAAAACTGGAATGTAATGATGGTTGCAGTGGTATAGTTATAGCAGCATACATGGATACTGGGATGAAACTCTAGTGCTGAAGATACTTAAACAAAATGGTTTGTTACAGAATAGACGAGCATGATGGCAAAGTGTTACGCAGACATGCCTGACTGTCCTAGGCATGCAGGAGGAGGTTAAGGGCGAGCATGGAGGTGGCACAGGCAGACTGATAACTGACACGTGGTTCTAAATGACTGTCAATTAAAATGAGTTGGGAAAGAGCATAACAGATAACCAAAACACAGCACAAGCTAAAATATAGTTTGTGCATCTGGGACAACCTAGGACAATGAAAACAAAGCAGTTTTAGGAGCAGTAGCTTTTTTGCTCTGGTAATGGAACTCTCTTTTCCTGCACAAACTGAAAAATTTGTAATACATCCTTGCCTATGTATGGAGATGCTAGATGTTAGTGGCTAAATGTATGTCTGCATGCATTCATGCAACTACCTTTTCCCCTTGGGCCTCCCAACCTAGTGCA
>Ga0065711_1044493_pt1 | contig 14066 bp, 22 predicted proteins | sample Hoacrofraction12_FD_59098 | JGI IMG/M metagenome (GOLD analysis project Ga0065711, IMG submission 59098) | Hoatzin crop microbial communities from Cojedes, Venezuela - Epithelial fraction 12 v2 (version 2) | ecosystem: Host-associated > Birds > Digestive system > Esophagus > Crop | place...
TCCCTCAGCCTCTCCTCGTAGGAGAGATGCTCCAGTCCCCTCATCATCCTTGTAGCCCTCCACTGGACTCTCTCCAGTAGCTCCTCATGTTTCTTGAACTGGGGAGCCCAGAACTGGACACAGTACTCCAGATGGGGCCTCACCAGGGCAGAGTAGAGGGGAAGGAGAACCTCCCTCGACCTGCTGCCCACACTCCTCTTGATGCACCCCGGGATCCCACTGGCCTTCTTGGCAGCCAGGGCACACTGCTGGCTCACGGTCAACCTGTCATCCCCCAGCACTCCCAAGTCCTTCTCCGCAGAGCTGCTCTCCAGCAGGTCCGCCCCAGCCTGTACTGGTGCATGGGGTTGTTCTTCCCCAGGTGCAGGACCCTGCACTTGCCCTTGTTGAACCTCATCAGGTTTCTCTCTGCCCAACTTTCCAGCTTGTCCTGTCACCATCCCTCTGGGACCAGTCCTGGCACTGGAAGGGGAGAGCAGAGCCTTTGCTGAGCCTGTCTGGTTGGGGATGGTCTCCAGGCCCAGCAAACAGCAGCTGTCTGCAGTGCCTAGTGTAGCAAAAATACTGTCCCTCTCCCAGATCATCTCATTCCCCGAGAAAGGAGCTTTGGTCTGGACTTGCTGAGCAATGTTCCTCCTTTTGCCCTCTGCCGAGCTCTGTTCTAATCGTCCCCGTGATCTGCTGGGTCAGGATGGCAGCGTGTGGGAACGGGGTGCTCACAAGACGTCCCCTGCCCTGGCGCCTGGCTCGCCACATGGAATCACTGTGCTCTACCCCAGGACGGGAACCTGCCCAGCGGGGAGTCCATGGTGCGGCAGTTCCTCCAGGGACAGCGGTTCTTCCAGGAGCAGTTTGGCCGGATCTGCTCAGAGGTACTTGCTCTTTCCCAGCGCCCCTTCCTCACACACCACCTCTTGCTGTGCATGAGGGTTTCTCTCTGGTTCTGCAGATACGCTGTTCAGGTGCCTCGCGTTGGCCTGCTCTTGGCAGCTAAAGCCATGATGAGTAAATATCTACTTCCCCGTGTATCAGGGCAGTTAGCACAGCCCCAGGCCTTGGTTATATTGCTTTTGAGTCCATGGCAGGTCTCTAGAGTTGCTCCTCGTCTAGCACATCCTCTGTCCCCTCTGCAAGAAGGCCTGACTACCAAGAAACCCTCCACGAGCTTAGGCTGCGGTTTGTGGCCAGTGTGACTCACGTCTGCCTCTCTCCCTCCGCTGCTGTCGCACCTCCTCCCAGTTCTGGCTGCCGGACACGTTTGGATACTCGGCTCAGCTGCCCCAGCTAATGCGTGGCTGTGGGATCAGGCGGTTCCTCACGCAGAAGCTCAGCTGGAACCTGGTGAACACCTTCCCGGTGAGCTGTGCTTCCCTTCCTCCCTGGGGTTGCTGGAGTGTGTCTGCAGGGCTGGGCCTGTTTGTGCTACAGGTTGGGCCAGTCCTTCAGCTCAGCTGACACAGGCTCTTCTTCCAGAAGCCACCAGTTTATGCTGGTAGCAATGTCCTGTCAGGGTTTAGGGGAAAGGAAGGACGCGGTTAGAGATCCCAGCTAGGCCCTCGGCCTACACATTCCCTCTGCTTCCAGATGGGAAGCTGCGACCTGCATGCAGGTCTACCAGACAGCAAACCCAGCTGCTCCTCTGCTGTCACCTGCTCTTGTGGCACTCCTCATCCGACGATGTGACTGTCTCCTTGCACTGATCTGTCAGGGCATCCCACAACCCCACGGAGAGAAAGTGAAGGCCCGGTGTGAGTCCTCAGGGGGCTGTGAAGCGCCCATCACCTGTGCACTTCCTTGGTGACAAAGGTGCCGGGCTTTGTGTGTTGGCCAGGGCTTGCAAGGAAGCTCGGGCTTTTAGTGCACAAGCTTTGTGCTGATGTGGTTGAAGCGTGCCCTCCACGCACACGCGTGCGTGGGAGGTGAGTTTGGGAGCCTCGAAACACTGAGCTAAGGGTGAATTTCTCTTTCTGGTACTGCCATGACCAGAGAGTTCCTTTTGGGAACTCCTGGGAACAGTGGGGCTGTGCTGCAGAGCGTTCCAGCACTGCGTGGGACAGGGGGGCTGTATGAGACACCGCGCTTTCCTTTGGCTCCCCTCCAGCATCACACCTTTTTCTGGGAAGGCATTGATGGTTCCCGAGTCCTGACCCATTTCCCACCTGGCGATTCCTATGGGATGCACGGGCAAGTGGAGGAGGTGAGTGAGATTGCCAGACCTGCGCGTGAAGTGCAGTGCCAGCCCCTCAGGGCCAGGTCTGAGGCTCCTAGGAGAGGGCACTGCCTGCGAAGGGAGCAGGACAGCTGGCAGCATTGCTGGGCAAAGGCTGTTCGGGTGCCTGGCAGTCAGTTGCCTGCCTCTGAGATGTGTCCGTGCCTGATTTTTGCAGTTTGGGCAGAGGAGGAGAGGCAGGACTGGGCTTTGCACCCCAAAGGCTGACCTGGCTGTCTTGTGTGGAGCGGTGGGAGCTGGGGCTGGGCACCGGGGGATTGCAGCCACCCAAAATTCCTTCTAGATGCTGAAAACAGTGAAGAACAACAAGGACAAAGGACTTGTGAACCACAGCGCTCTCCTCTTTGGCTTTGGAGATGGAGGCGGGGGCCCGACGCAGAAGATGCTGGACAGGATGAAGAGAATGAGTGACACAGACGGGCTGCCAAGGTGAGAGGGGAGCTCCCTTCCTCCCTCCTTGCTGGAGCGCTTGTTCTGCGCCAGGCCTGGCCTTCAGCAGCGCCAAAGGAAAGGGGGTGTGAAGGAGGGCAGGGAGCAAGCGGGGCGAGCAGAGGGCTAGGAAGGGTTGTCAGGGAGACAGAGCCTCTCCATCATTGAGGGCTGTAGGAAGAGGTACATGGGGTAGCCTCAGACTGCTTGTGAGCCCTCCACTGAGCTGTGGGGCGAATGGCCAGCACGGCAGTGGTGCCTGGCAGTCTGTCCCTGCCTGGGGAACGTCCCTGTCCCCAAGGCAGGCAGCAGGAGCGGCACGGAGTGGGAGAAGGCTAGGAGGAGGTTGGGGAGAATCCGGTGTGTGTGGCAGTGTCGGGGTTTCTGAGTCCTCAGTTCCAGGGCTGTCGCCTTGCTGGTCAGGGTTCACTGTCAGCCGTGTCACAGGCTGCTGCCCTGGCTGATCGCTGTTTGTGCATCTCTCCCGCAGGGTTCAGATCTCCACTCCTGACCAACTCTTTTCTGTGCTGGAGAAGGAGTCATCACAGCTGCACACCTGGGTGGGAGAGCTCTTCCTCGAGCTGCACAACGGCACCTATACCACCCAGGCACAGGTGACTGCGTCCATGGGACAGGGGCAGCAGTCTCCCCCACCCCAGGGAAGGTGGCTGTCCCCAGTGCTCTTCTCTACTGCTCAGGCTGCTCCAGGGTTCAGGCAGTGCCCTTTAGGTCACAGTGGTGGGAGCCACCTTGTAGCCAGGACTCCAGAAGGCAGATCTGTTGTCAGACCTCCTTCAAGGGGTGAGAAGCAAGGCTGGACACAGCAGGGCCCCTTTGGTCAATAGCTGTCACATCCATCACTTTAGCAGATAGCTGCAGAGGTTGGGTGAAGAGTCGGATGAAGGGGAGGCAGGTGAGAACAGAGACAGGGGAAGCTACGTCCTGTGCCGGGAGTTTCAGTTTTATCTGTGGCAAAACAGAACTCGCTGGTAGTGGCAACATCATGACGCCTACAAATAACCGACCTTCCTGCACTGGAGCTGGGCTTTTGCTGCAAGAGATCCGCTCCTGGCTACCAATTTCCTAAGCATCTTCTCTCCTTGCTTTGACACCAGATAAAGAAGGGGAATCGGGAGTGTGAGCGAATACTCCACGACATTGAAGTGCTCAGCACCTGGGCTCTGGCGCGGGGCGGCACATTCCAGTATCCTGCCAGCCAGCTGCAGCGGCTCTGGAGGTGAGGGCAACCGGGAGCACTGACGGCACCGGGGGCAGGACGTGGTGAGGGCTGGGGACTTCAGGGTGAGAGCTGGCTGCTCTTGGGACACCACTCCCCATCCCAACAGCTCCTTGTCCCTGCCTGAGTCAGGGTAGAAATCCTTGCTGTCAGTGCACCAAAACAAGCCTGGACCAGTTGGACCGCACTGGTGTGGACAGTTACTGGGCAGCTCGGTGGGCTGATGGTGGGAGATGGTCACTTGGTTCTCGGCCCTGTTCAGCTGGAGCCAGAAGGGTGACTGCCCGCAGCCTGTCCTTCACCTGAGCTGCCTCTCTTGAGTGGGAGAGCGGCGCATGGTTAGGATGTGGGGACCTGTGCGGATTCCGTACCGCAGCCCTGTGTGTACACAACCTCTTCCATAAACTGATCGGGGCTCCACCTGGCAAGTGCTTCAGTGCCTCGCTTCAGTCTCCCGTCGGAAGATAGCTCCAAAGCCTCGACTCTGCCGGCTGGAAGCTTCATTTCCGACCTAAGCTGATTACTCGCCAGTTTGGACTTGTCTGAATTTGTGCAACAATATATCTGGTAGCCCCAAGGGATGAAAACGTTAGCTCTTACTCCCCATGGTTGTGGTTTACTAAGACGACAGTTGACAAGTCCTAACATAAAGGGATTTAGAGGGTGCTACAAAAAAAAATCCTTTTCTCTCGAGCGTTTGCTAACAGCAGGACAAGGAACAGTTATTAAGTTTGTCCATCTTGCAGACAGGGCTTGGTAAGCCAGAATAAATCCAGTGCTCTCCCCTGCTTCGTCACCTGGTTTCTGCTCTGTGCTTTAGGTTATTGCTGCTCAACCAGTTCCATGACGTTTTGCCAGGCAGCTGCATCCAGCTCGTGGTTGAGGATGCCCTGCAATACTACACAGGTGAGCAGGGGGTTTGGCGAGAAGGCCCTGATCTGTTGGAGCACACCAGCTCCTGCCAAGTCGAGCTTCAGAGGTTTCAGTCCTGGACTGTCAGGTGCTATGGGTCGAACATGTGCAGGCATGTTCCTGTAATAGCGCTAACTCAGCAAGGAACTGGCAGAGGAGCTAAGGGATTAAAAAAAAAACCAAACCCATCCTGAGTTATTGACTTCTGTGCTTGCTGTTGGCATGCCGGGATAGACCCCAGCAAAGGTGGGCGCTGGAGTTCGCTCCTGCCTGCCCACAGGCACTCGCAGTAGCTTCACTTTGTTGTAGCTCCACAGTTTTCTGGGTGAGCTGGCATAGCTCTTTGTAATCTTGTAATAACAAAGTTAAGAATAAACTTTAATTACTTACTAATAGATCAGTGATTAATACTAACGATAACTAGTAATTGTAGCCTGGAAGTAGCTAAAGTGTGCATATGTGGCATGGGAGCACCAGAAACTCTCTCGGCTGTGAGAAATGTCCTGGCTGGGTCCCACCGGGCCTCTTATTTGCTCAGAGATCCGCAGGGCTGGCATTCAGCTGCAGGAGGAGGCTGTGCGGTCCTTATGTGGGGATCTGCTGCAGCCCAAGGCAGGGAGCGCCGAAAGCACCCTCGTGTTGAACACTCTGCCCTGGGAGCGGACTGAGGTCATCTCAAGGACTGGGCCATCCGGAACAGAGACTTTAGGTATGTCTAACTTTGGGGTAACTAGTGTATCAGAATTTCTTACAGGGGCGGAGACAGCTAGCAGAGAAATACTCTGCCTCTCCCTGCCCTGGGGAGGGTTTACTGACTTGTCAAATCGCTTCGTGGGACTTTATCCCACTTCAAGTTCTACCCTGAACTGTGGATGAAGAAGAGGAGGGTGTGACAGGAGGTGGCAGGTCTGACGTGAGAGCAGCAGGGCAGCACAGTGCGACATAGGGTTAGGTCTGGGGGAGATGTTGCAACAGAACCTCTTTGCTTTCCAGCTCTGGTGACAGTCCCCAGCATGGGCTATGCTGTCGTGAGGGAGCCGTCACTGCCACCTCAGCCTGTGGCAGTGAGGAAACAGGTAAGCGCAACGGCAGTTGTCCTCAGGTTGATGTACCCTGCGTCAGAGGTTGCCTGGGGAGAAATCTAGGGAATCCAGCCCACAGCAACTCCGCGCACTAGGTCTGCAATTGGGGCGCTCAGCTCCCGCGGGCGTGGGTCTGTGAAATCTGTTTCTGTCGGTTCCCCCAAGGAGGATGGCACCATTGCCATGGAGAACGGGGTGATTGCAGTCCGTCTCGATGTGGCGGGGCGCCTGACCTCGCTTCGCCTTGTACACTCTGAGAGGTATGCGTCTCCTCCGGTTCCTGCAGCCGGGCTCCTCAAACCCCTCTCAGGTCGTCTTCTTACTGAATGCCCTTTTCCACTGCCAGTTCTTCTTATGCTGCTGTTTCTCTGTTCCACTTTGTTCCAGAGAGTCAGTCCCAGACAGCTGCTACGCCAACCAGTTTGCACTCTTTGATGATGTTCCCCTGTACTGGGACGCCTGGGACGTGATGGATTATCACTTGGAAACCAGGTAGAAGAGCGGTGCCTGCAGCACTTGGATTTTGTCTGTGCTCTGAGGTTCTTGCCTCCCATCGGTCCTAGCTGTAACAAAAGCTGTAACAGAACATTCGCTCTGGAGAACTGGGTGCCTCCCATGCAGGAGGCCGGATTGGGATCTGGGGACCTGGATCTACCAGGCTGAGACCAGCTCTGCCTTTATCCCTTTCTCTAGGAAGCCAGTGACAACGCTGCTGAAGCCTCTGGAAATCACCCTGGCTGGGGGCCTGCGGGGAAGTGCGAGCTTCTCCCTGCGGATCGGGGAAAGCAGCACCTTAACCCAGGAGATCATCCTGGATGCCATGTGCCCGTACCTCCGCTTCCAGACCCAGGTCTGTCCAGCAGCTGCCGTGCGATACGGACATCTGTGCTGTGCAGGCAGGGCCCTGGGGAGCTGAATCTTGCACCTGAATTACGTTCTCCCTCCTGTTTCCTCCCCAGAGCCCCTCACTGCCTGTCCTCCTCTGTCTTAGGGGGAGGCAGCCCAAGGGTGGGGGTTCTGAGGGCCAAGGTGGAAGAGGAACTCACCACTTCCTCTGTGTTCAGACTCTAGTATGGTTTTCTTGTACCTGGTCTGGTCTGGGTGCGAGCTGGGGAGGGACGAGCGCAGCCCCTGCCTGTCAGCCCCTGTGATGATGATGTTCCGCTACCGCATTTAGGTTGAGTGGAAGGAGGCTCACAAGTTCCTCAAGGTGGAGTTCCCCGTGCAAGTCCGGAGCACCAACGCCACCTACGAGATCCAGTTTGGACACCTGCAGCGGCCGACGCACTGGAACACGTCCTGGGACTGGGCCCGGTTCGAGGTGAGAGGAAGGGTGGCCTGGGGGCTACCTTTGCTCCCAGGCAGGAGCTCTGTGTGGTGAATACGTCCCTTGGTACCTCCTGCAGGTGTGGGTCCACAAGTGGCTCGATCTCTCCGAGCACGGCTTCGGGGTGGCACTGCTGAATGACTGCAAATACGGGGCATCAGCCCATGGGAACATCCTCAGCCTCTCGCTGTGAGTGGGGTTGGAGCAGGGGTGGAGCTGCAGCGGTCCCCTGGCCGCCTGAGGCATCCCTTGGAGGCCGAGGCAACGCTGGGTCCTGAAGGATCATAGTTAATAAGGCAATAGTCTGATGGCTGGCTGTCACCTGAGGACTTCTGGCTGACTTAATTACAGTTGACTAAGATAATGTAATTCCTGTGAGTAATGCTCATAGGTAATTCAGGAGAACGTTTGCACCAAGTAGTGTTTCTGTTGCTGGCCAAAACATACCCCAGGAGGGGAGACTTGAGGAAAGGAAAGGAACGGCAATGTTACGGATGCGTACAAAGCTGAGAGAAACTGTGTGTTTCAGTTTGACTCCAGCAGCCATTAAGTTTCACAGGAAAACATCCTTCAAAGGTCGATTTTAGCTTCTGGGACTGTCCAGGGTCTGTTTGCTGTTGCCAGAAACCAGCAGCATGTCGGCTCCCACCTCGGGGCCCAGCCTCGACGTAGTGGGGGGAGGCAGTCATCTCGTCACAGTGCTCTGGACCGGGTGGCAGGGGGACAGCGTCAGGCTTGGGCTGGCAGAAGATGCCACCGAGAGCCTCACCTCCCTCTCGCCGCCTTAGGCTGAGAGCGCCCAAGTCCCCCGATGCCACGGCAGACATCGCCCACCACCAGTTCTCCTACGCCGTGATGCCCCACCAGGGTGAGTGACAGGCAGAGCAGGACACGTAGCATGGAAGGAGCTCCGCTGAGCCTCGGCGTGAGCACACCCGGCTGCGCCCACCGAGCGGCTGGTGAGAGGTTCTTCTGTTGCAGGTTCCTTCCAGGACGCCCGTGTGATCCAGTGTGCCTACAACTTGAATTTCCCTCTGCACGCGGTGCCATCCGGCTCTGCCCAGTGCCCAGCCTGGAGCGCCTTTGCTGTCAGCTCACCCGCCGTGGTGCTGGAGACTGTCAAGCAGGCAAGCCCCCGGGGCAGCAGCGTGAGGGCGGGTGGGGTGGGTTCAGCTGCTGTCGTCAGGCACGGTTTGCTGGGTGGTGGGCAGGCTCAGCTGGGCGGAAGCAGCGATCCCTCTGGTTCGTGTGTCCTGCTAGGTGAGGATGAGGCGAGTTAGCACCCCTCTGTGCCAGCTGATGCAGGCACTCACACCGGGGATCCTGGCAGCATCCTCACCTGTACAGGGGTACGGCAGCCACAGTCGTTAACGCTGCACCGTAGCATCACAAAATCATTGAGGTTGGAAAAGACCTCTGAGATCATCCAGTCCAACCGTCACCCCAACACCACCACACCTGCTAAACCATGTCCCGAAGTGCCACATCCACACGATTTTTGAACCCCTCCAGGGATGGGGACTCCCCCACTGCCCTGGGCAGCCTGGTCCAACGCCTGACCACTCCTTCAGTGAAGGAATTTTTCCTGATATCCAGTCTGAACCTCCCCTGACGCAACTTGAGGCCATTGCCTCTTGTCCTATCGCTAGTTACCTGGGAGAAGAGACCAGCACCCACCTCACTACACCCTCCTTTCAGGTAGCTGTAGAGAGCCATAAGGTCTCCCCTCAGCCTCCTCTTCTCCAGACTAAACAACCCCAGCTCCCTCAGCCGCTCCTCATAAGACTTGTTCTCCAGACCCTTCACCAGCCTCATTGCCCTTCTCCAGGCACGCTCCAGCCCCTCAATGTCCTTCTTGTAGTGAGGGGCCCAAAGCTGAGCACAGCACTCAAGGTGCGGCCTCACCAGTGCCGAGTACAGGGCACAATCACTGCCTTGTTCCTGCTGGCCACACCATTCCTGATCCAAGCCAGGATGCTGTTGGCCTTCTTGGCAATCAAACAAAACAAAAGGCATGCACACACTGGCAGAGCCGCTCAGCCGCGGTCACTGCGGTTGGGCTGTACCCTGAGGTGTTGGATCGGATGCGCCCATCTCGTTTCTCCGAACAAACGTTTGCACTGTCCCCCCAAAGGCTGAGGACAGACCTGAAGCTGTGGTGGTTCGGCTGTACGAGGCGCACGGCAGCACGGTGGACGCCTGGCTCCAGACCTCCCTCGCCGTGAAGGAGGCGATGCTGTAAGTCCCTGCAGGAGGGCTGGGTGCCTGTGGCGATGGCCGTCGGGCACTTCAGCCTCACGCGCCACTTTCTTCCCCAGCTGCGACCTCCTGGAGCGTCCGGCTGCACGAGGCCGCCTGCTGCTGGAGCAGCGGGGCGTGAGGCTTTCCTTCACACCCTTCCGCCTGCTCTCCGTCCTCTTGGTCTTGAGGCAGTGACGCCGTCCATCGCCCTTTCTGACGCCGCAGCAACCTGGACCAACGCCGTGAGCCCAAATCGCAGCCCGGGGCTTCCCCCGTCCCAAGAGCTGTGCAAGCAGGCGGTGGTTCCAGCCAAGGGCAGCGTCTCCCCCTCGCCACCCACCCAGCCACCAGAGAACAGCGGTGGAGAACCACCTTCAGGAAGGGAGGACAGCTACCCCTGCCTAACCAGGGCAGGAGGGCCCCAGCGAGCGCCCAGCTAGCCAAAGCGTGGGCTGGGGCTGTGGGACAGGCTGGCTTGCCCCGCACAGGCTCTGCTCCAGCCCTGGCCGGCCTTGGGGAGCAGCAGCTTTGTGTCTCGGCCTTCGTCTTGTCCAGACCCAAGCAGCACCAAGCTGTAACAGGGCAGCAAGTTTAAAGACACACTGCAGTCCTTCCCCTCGCCCCGTGCCTGCCTCTTGCACTGGCCTTATGAAAGGGGAACAGAAGAAAATAGGAGAATTACATGAAAACAAACTCCAGCCTGTTTGCTCAGCTTATTTCCAGGTAGCTGCGCTGATCTGCCTCTTCCCAGCTGTAGCTGCTGCTCTCTTGGTGTCCTCCTCACCAGGATCTCATGCCTGGGAGGGGGGAGGCAGAGCTTACCTTTGGGGTTTTTTTTTCGGGGGGGGGAGGTGGAGGGGAAGCCTGCTCCAGCCCACTTAGGGAAGAGGCTGCGCAGTGGAGGGGTTTATCCTTAGCACACAAAAGGCACGCACGGCAATTTCTACACAAAGTATTTTATAAGTCAGCTAAAAACAGGGATCCAGGCAGCAGCCAGGAAGAGGGAATCTGCTTTTGGGCAGAGGGAAGGGTCACAGTCCAGCACGCTGTGCAGTGGCTCTTACCCCCTCAAATGCCTGGGGACAGCAGGAGGATGCTGGATAAATCAGCCCCATCACCGACCCAAACTTCTTCCCGCACTGGCAGGACACAGTGGTAGCAAGCGGGCATGAGCACAGCTACAGAGCAGCCCCATCTCTCCCCAGCACGACCCCAGGCCCCCAGACTCCTGCAGCCGTTAAAACGCCCCTGGGAGAAGGGCGGCGTGTGGCACTCACACGGCGGGGACTGCGCCTGGGCCAGGGAAACAAGAAGTCAGAGGGGACAGGGTGCCCGGTTCTGCCCCGCGAAGCCCCACTGGGCTCCTGCCCCGTGGTACCCGCTCCGTCCCCCCGACACGAGGGAGCGCGCCCATGGCGTTCCAAAGCCGCGGGGACTGCCAGCCTCACCTCTGCCCCTGCGCGCAGCCGTCCGGCGGCTTCTCTTGGCTTTCACCGGCGCCTTGGGCTCGGACAAGGCCGGAGCAGCAGTGGCTTTCCTCCTCCCGCGGGAACATCCCCTCCTCGGCCTGTCAGCCACCTCCTCCTCGGCGTCCGACTTCAGGGGGCTCGCCGCAGCCCTGGGGCGCCTTTTCGAGGCATGCGTGGTGACCTGGGTGGACATCGGGGCCAGAGCTTGGCAGCAGCAGTGTGCTTGGCCTGCTGGCTGATGAGAAACTCCACGCAGGAGCCCCGCTGTGAAATTGGGGAGCGGCCTGAGCAGGGGACGGGACGGCCTCTACCCCCAGCAGGAGCCACACCAACCACAAAGCGTCTTACCTTGGGGCTCCGAGGCTCAGCGTCCACCTTCAGCTGCGCACGCTTCTTGCGAGGTGTCTGCCCTGCACGAGAAGACGTGCCTGGGTTAGGTGAGGCAAGGAGGAGACGGGGCAGAGTGCCTGCGCCTTGGGGGACGGGCTGCGGCACCGTGACCTTCACCAGACTCCCTCCCCTGCCGAAACACCACTTGGATCAGGTGGAGAGCACACTCTCCGGCTCCCAGCCTGGCAGGCGAGGAAGGGGACATAGGTGCTGGCCTGGAAAAGCACCCTGTGGGCACAAAGGCTGTGCACAGGCAGGCGGCTGTGCCGGGAGGGAGCCTTGGGGACAATGGGCTCCGTCCCCTAGTGCCACCAGCCATCACAGGCCCGTCAGTGCCCCAGGGAGAGGGGCTCTGCTCCCACCTTCGCCAGTGCAGGGCTGGCCAGGCTCCAGCCCTCCCAGAGCAAGAGCGGGTCCCGCAGGGAGACGAGCGGACACTTACCTTTGGGAGCCATGGGGCCAGGATCTCCCTGCAAGGAAGGCGACAGAGCATTGACGGGGGCCCGGTCGTTCTGCAGGTGGCAGCAGCAGAATGCGTGCCCCTTCTCCACCCAGCAGCCGAGGCAGTGACAGGGAAACAGCCACGTTTCCCTGGGAAGCCTGGGGGGAGCCGGACTTGCTCTGCCTGCCCTGTGCCTCAGGGACCCTCCTCTCAGCCCCTGCTCCTTCTGCAAGGCCCCTCCCCGGCACCTTGCCCAGATGCAGGAGGGAGGAACAGGGCTGCCAGGCCTCGTGAGCAATCAGCCCCTCAGCTCCAGACTGCCTGCCACCCCTGGGCCACTGCACAGAGGGTCCTTGTCACCTCCACATCCACCAGTCACAGTAGTCTGGCGGCAAGGGAGACCTCCCACGACACAGCGTAATGCTGAGGGGGTCTCGGGAAGCAGAAAACAGGCTGGTGTCCCCTTGGAGAAGTGGTCGGGGGGGGCAGCCAGCCCCAGGCAGCGAGCCCAGGCTCCTACCTGGAACCATATGGTCCTGCCGCTGCGGTCGCGCAGGGAGCTCATGCCAGGCACCAGGTAACACTGCAGCCAGTTCTTGAAAGCGGCGTAGTTATCCGGCTGTTCTGGGTCCAGGAGCTCCTTCCCTGGGAAGGGAGAGAGGCCAAGGACAGGAGTAGAGAAGAAGCAGAGACCGTGGTGGCGGGGTGCCCTCCTGAGCCTCCTGCTGCTGGGAACACAGAGCCCAGGGCTCGCCGCCACCCCCCACTGTCCCCGTCCCCCTGCTCCCTGTCCCGTCGCCTCACCCGCCACAATGACCTCCATGGGCACGGTGTGGCACAGCTCCAGGAGGTCCGGGTGCTCCTGCATCACCTTCAGCTTCTTGCTCAGCGTCATGGAAGGATTCTGCAGGGGCGGAGAAGGGGAGGGAAGTCACCTGCCAGCCCCCCAGCCTTGTCGGGCTCTCCCCAGCAGCAGCCGCGTTCCCCATCTCCTCCTGCCCTCTTGAGGACAGGCTGCCACGCTCCCCACGGCACGCACCAGTGCCAAGCTCACCCCCCAGCCCCCATCCAGGCTGCAAACCGCACGTTCCCTGTAGCTGTGAAGACACGAAAGAGGGCTAGTGCACAGGAACGCCAGCAGTTTGTAAAAAACAGCCCTCAAGTCGCTTATGTTGTTATCAGCCTCCGCTAAAACAGCCACTTCCTCTCCCCCAAGGCCACAAGATCAGCTGTGAGCTCTACTGTGGGCTTCCCCGGAGATTTTATGCTCGCACGGTGTTTGTTCCCCTCGCCCCTTCCTCTCCATCCACCCCAAATGTACCGCGATGGCTGCCAGGGCAGCACGCAGGCGTGTGCCAGGGGAGCAGTCACGGTTCGGCAGCCTGGCCACAGGCGAACAAACACTGCACGCGTGAGACTACAGCACTGCTGCGCCCTGTTTGCTGCTCCGCTGGAGGGGAAAGACGTGTTCAGGCACGGGTGTCTGTGGCAAAGGACAGTATATAATGTGCTGGAGGAGAAAGATCCCGTGTGGCAAGCGTTATAGCTGTGAGGGAAAATGCCTGCTGTTGGACTGGGAGCAGCAAATCCCTCCCGACAGCGGCGCGTGCAGAGGCTGTGCGAGCTCTGCCAGGGCCTGGTGGCAACATTCTGCCCCATCAGCGCGAGGAACCAAACACGAACTGAAACTGGCCCCGAACCCCGGGCTGGAACAAGCCCAGATCAGCAGACCTGAACCGGAGCTGCACGCCCGGCTGAGCCCGAAGCTGAGCCAGAGCAAGGCAGCTGGCTGAGTGCAGCCGGGGGGCTGGAAGCAAACCGAACCACCTCCCCCGCTGCCAAGCCCAGACCCCAATGGGGAACGCGGCTCAGCTCAGTCCCGCTCCCTCCACGGAAGGCAAGAGGCTCCCGGGACCCCAGGGTGCTGCCGAGACGTCCCACAGGGCCACAGGCAAACAAATCCCCGGCACAGCATCTGTCTGGGAACCTGCCCCTCTCGGAGCCAGCAAGAGCACCAGGCGTTCCTCACATTCTTCCTCCTCGCCTGCTCCTGGTCCTTCAGGGCCTCCAGCACGGTCCGGGCCTTTTCGAAGGGACGGGTCTTCGACCTGAGAGAGTCACAGAATCACAGAATGTTCGGGGTTGGCAGGGCCCTCTGTGGGTCATCCAGCCCAACCCCCTGCCGAAGCAAGGTCACCCAGAGCAGGCTGCACAGCACCACGTCCAGGCGGGTCTGGAATATCTCCAGAGAAGGAGACTCCACAACCTCCCTGGGCAGCCTGGGCCAGGGCTCCATCACCCTCAGAG
>Ga0065711_1044497_pt1 | contig 14066 bp, 8 predicted proteins | sample Hoacrofraction12_FD_59098 | JGI IMG/M metagenome (GOLD analysis project Ga0065711, IMG submission 59098) | Hoatzin crop microbial communities from Cojedes, Venezuela - Epithelial fraction 12 v2 (version 2) | ecosystem: Host-associated > Birds > Digestive system > Esophagus > Crop | place...
CCGGGGCCCGGCCCGCCGCCGAGCAGCCCGCCGCCGAGACGCCGCCCGCGGGCAGGAAGGCCTCCCGGGCCGGGTGAGTGCTCTGCGGAGATGGCCTTGGCCCCCGCCTTCCACAGGGTCGGGGCTGGGGGTGGGGTGCTGGCGGGCGGCCTCTCCCCTGTCCCGCTCGAGCGTCGCATAGGCCCCCGGGGCCCGCCTCCCGTCGCGGGGTGTCCCGCGCCTCCGCCTCTTTGTTCCGGGCCGAGCTGGGGCCGGACATGGGCTGGCCGCGCCGGTCTCTGCCTAGGAATGGCGGCGTCCCGAGTGCTGCCTGCTCCCGGCCGCCCGGCTTGTTGCAGCGGGCGTGCCTTCGGTGGTGAGCGAGACCGTGAGCCGCCGGCTGCGCAGCGTTCTCGGGGCGAGCTGCCGCCTTCCTCGGCGCTCCGCAGTCCCCAGCTGGTTTTGGTCCCGTGTGCCAAGGGGCTCGGGGAAGGAGGTGGCAGGATTTAGTTTCCCGTTGGGAGAGGACTGCATCTCGCTGTTGCTTTATTTCTGGAGTAGGAAACTAGCCATGAGCACGTGTGCGCCTGGGGTGTTTGGTAATGGAGCTGACCTGCCTTGTTCTAATGGCAAAGTCCCTCTGGTTTGGACATAACTGTTATGGGCAAAACCGGGCTTTTGCTGATGTATTGTTGTAGTTCACCAAAGCTTTTTCAGGATTAAATAATCCGTGTTGGTATCAGGGGTTGAAACCAGGGATCTGAGAACAAGGCGATGGGTCTGTCCACAACTGAGAACTAGGGCTCCTTCTCCACATCATTCAGTTACTTGTTTCTGCCACTGTGCCATAGAAGCTGTCTCTTATGCTTTGCGTTTTGTGTTTTTTCAGGTGGACGGATAAAGCAGCTGGTAAAGGTAAGAGCTGAATTATTCGCTCCTACTCTTGTATTTCATCTAGAAAGTCAGGGCTTTCCCATGAAGGTAGCCCTGTTGGATCTGCCTTTTAAAGAATGTTTTGTTGCTTGATGACATGCATTTTTTTTCCAAGGTCTCTCTCAAGATTGTGGAACTACGTTAAGCTGCTGCTGCTATGTGCACGTGCCCAACGAGGGAGAATTTATTCTCCCAAATAACCACTAGGGTATCACTTCGCTATCAGAAGTGGAGGCCACGCTGCACCGCAGCTTGACAACTCTGATTACACGGTGATCCTGAGTAGCTGGCAAAACCTGGGCTCTCATCTGTTCTGTTGCCATCACAAATATAGGTGTAGGTCCTTGAGACACATGTGAAAGATACGTGTAAATAAGAGTATTCAAATATTTACCCTTATCCTTTTCTAGCTTTAGTGGATGGTGAATTTTTTATGCTTATGTCTTCAGGGATGAAAGAGAAAAGTTTTGAAGGGGAAAGAGTAGCTTAATGACTCTAATCAAGAAAGCCCCAACTGTGGGGAGCTGCGACCAGGAACAGAACTTTTGTTCTTCCAATGCAAACTGTGTGAACTCTGTGCATCTGTTTAACAGCTTCTGGTACAAACAAAAAATGTTAGAGGGCTTTGCTCTTTACCCAGTGATGACTTCTGAAACAGTTCGAAGTAAAAGGCTTTGCGTAGTGTTGGTTTTGGTCTGGCACTAGAGAGTTGTCACAGAATGAAATGGTGAGGAAAGAAGATCATACACCTGTGCAAATTAATTCACCTTTCTGCTGGAGCTGTTCAGTTCGTTTGCAGGCAATTGTGTCTCGAAGGCTGCCCTCATGCTTGTAATTCTGTAACTCTTTAACATTATTCGTACAAGTCTGTAGCTTTATTTCATTTGGGTGTTGAAATCCATCACAGCTCTAGCCAGCAAGGTGTATTTTTGCAGACCAAAGCAGAACTAACCGATGTGTGTTTAGCACAGACCCCACTTGTGTGCATTTACCTCTTACCGCATAAATGATGGGCAGACTATTGTAACAGCTTCAGCCTTTTAGGTCAAAGCAGAGATGCTGAAATGTGTAAAAAGGCATGGTGTTGTCACTTAATACATGTATAGTATTAACATCACATTTTAATGATGATTCTCAGTGGTTTGGATACCCTTAAGAAGAAAGGTTTACGTGGTAGTGGTGGAAAACAAGCAGATTAGTTCCATTTTTACCCCAGCTTCTTGAGACGTGCTTGGAAATGGCAAATGTCAGTCTCAAATTTCCCAAGTTTGGTGGCTGTCTGCACTCTAGCCATTTTGGGCTTCAGTTTTGGGCTCCGAGAGATTCGACTGTCCTTGAAGGTGAGGGTGGAAGCAGTATTTATATTAAATTTCTTGGGGTCTTTTTTATGATTAGACTTGCAGCCAAAATGGATGGCATGAATGTTTGCATGGAAATTGGCACTGAGAAGTGATGACTACTTCTAGTCCAAAGGAAATCTGCCTCAGTGATTTTGTTTGTTTGTTTCTTGTCTGTTTTTTGGTCTTTAAAAATGCAGAAGTGAGAAAGCTGTAGTTCTGTGTCCCGGCTGTGCACTGGATGAAGTCCTTGCTGCACACTTGTGCTTATTGGGGAAGATGTGGAAACAGACTGAATAAAGCGTCTTCCTCGGACAGATCATGCAGTATGCAGGAGAGGAGCTTCCCTCCCAATCCTGCCTTTTGGCCTTTAGAATAAAATGTTTGGAGAAGCCCAATCAGGTGTAGAGCAAACTGCAGCTTTCCTTGCACAGGAGGGTTTTTGGTAGTTAGGGGTCCTCGGTGATCCTGGAAAGTAAAATAGCATTTGTTGTTTCACCCCTTGCTGGAGCTGGGTTGAGGAAGAAAACCAGTACAGCTGCTGAGTGGTCCTGGTGAAGGCTTTGAATTTGGTGCTAGTGTTTTCTGATGTGTGTTCTGACAAGAAATTTATTTCTGCATGGTGATTTGCATTATACTGCTATCCTTTACTATAAAATACTAAATCCAGTTTAGAATATTAAATTTGCATGAGCTCAGCCATAACTGTTAGCCTCCGTACACAGGGCAAATGGCCTGTGGAAGTGAGGTGTACCTGGTGACACATGCTGTGTATCTGTCGGACAAATGTAAAACTTGCTGCACCAAAGTTACTTCAGTAAATTTTGTTACCTTATGTTTGGGGTTATATTTTGAACTAAAATCACCAGTGTTGCTGCTGGTAAAAAAAGCTTAGAGGTGATGGCTAAGTTTGTGCTATCAATTGTAACTGAGAGGCTGTAACAATGGAAGTGTCTTGCCGAGTCTTACATTCTTCTGTGTAGTGCCGTGGGATCAGAAGGCTTTTCTGCTTGTCGACTTGGGAGCACAGGCACGAAGGTCTGACTGTGTGGGTCTGATGGGGAGGTTACGGGAAGGTTAAAGTCAAGGGTGTGTATCGTGTCAGAATTAGTATGTGATTGTTACTGTACTAGTGTGCACGAAGGCAGTTGCAAAGTCAGCTGTAGCGATTGTATTTCCTGTCTTGTCTGCTTAGTCATGCAATTGCAATATTTCTCTAATGTGTTTCTGTAGAAATATTAGTTATGTAAGTAGAGCATTTAATCTCGTCTTATAAATGAATTCATGTAGCTAGAGTCAGACTGCGTAGTGTAATTGACATTTGACTTCCCATGACACTGTATATTCTCGTGGAAATAATTTTCATTTTAGTTAGGCTTGAATAATTTTAATTATTGGAATATAGATTTAATGAATACACTTCATGTCCTTCCATCACTGGATTAAAAATTCAGTGCTAACTGTGACTCTTAAAGTCATGTTAACAGTCAAACAAAACATGCTTGTCTGATGTAATTTTACACCCAAACCAGTTTCTGACTCTATCCACCTTTTGGTAAGATTTTACCTCTGCTGTTTAATAACCACTTTTAAGAGTTTGAATGAAATCTTTCGATCACAGTTGAAAAAACAGGATGTGTAGCTATTCTGGAGGGAGTGTTGGAGTAGTGGCTGAATATAAAGATGCTAGGTTTGTGCTTGGAGGTAGAGCCGCTGCCTTACTGTGTTCCCAGAACATACGTGCTTTGTCTTTGAGATGTTAGAGCTGCGGGCTGCAAGATTACTTCTCCCACAGTAAGAAGAAGAAAGAGGGTGGGGTTGGAAGCATTTGTACAAACATAATATGCCATACATGAGCACTCCGATTACTGAATCTCCGTGTCTAATGTTGCTCTGCTTGTGTCACGCAGCTGAAAAATACCCAGTGTAGACTCTTGTTTATGCAAGTGATTTTTCTTGCATGTTTTTGTCTTGCGACTTTATATTGGTATTGATGCATTTTTTGCAATGATGAGAATGAGGTCCAGTGTAATTCTTTAAGTGCATGTAGGTACGCAGCTGTGTAGTCATGATGTTAAAAGGTAGAAAGAAGAGTTTGTTGGAGAGGTGAAACAGGACCACGTGAAGCCTTTATTTACTTAAAGATGCGATCAAAAGAGATGCAGTGCCACGTGCATGGAGAGTCACCTCTTTGGAAGTCTGTTCTCAAGTCACAGGGGTTTTTTTGCACAGTGTGGGCAAGAGGATGAAGCCAGCAGTATTTACACACTTTTTTAGCATGTGGTAAAAGAACCTGTGCGTTAGTCATGTGTGAAATACTTTTGTTAGATATTCACAAGTGTGGAGAACTATCTTCGTGATTTCTTCAGTGATAATTCCCCCCCTGGTCTTTCCATACAAGGCTGCTGTAATGCACTTTGTGGGTGGCTGGTATTGCAGCCATTCTCCCACCATGGTGGCTTTCAAGCTGCGATTTGAAGGCTCAGGAGAGGGGGGAGGTCAGAGAGTTGTTTCTGCAGGGACTGTGAAATGAAGTGAGTGGGAAATACGAGCTTGTGCTGTAGCAGTCCCCTTTCAACTGCTAGAAAAACTGTAAGGTTCCGCAGATTAAAAAAAGGATGGAAAGCTTTAGGACTCTAGTTGTACAGAATGGTTTTGTATCATAGATAACTCGCATTACACCTTTTTATTTGTTTTCTTAAACCTTCATACTTCTTTGGTAAGGACTGCTTTCCCCTAAGACTTTGTCAGTGTTTTGAGAAAGAAATGTCATTACTTAAAATCAAACCTTATTAAAATTTGCTGAATTCAAATAACTTGGAATAGCCAAACCCACTTTGACTCCTATGAAGATTTTCGTGTGTCCCATATGCACAAATTCACAGCTTTTGGTGGGGGGGCAGAGCCACTTGGGTAGAGGTTTACACTAGGATTTTTTTCTCGAATTTCATTTTTGTCTCTGCCATTACAATATTATATGTTCACTGCCTTGTCTATTGTATAGTTACTATGTTAAATCTGAGTCGCAGTCTGAGATGTATCTGTTTGCATTTATTTTCATAATAATTGTTTTGTAACTTAATTCCTGGTTTATTTTCCTTGCACTTAATTGTACATGGATATTTTCTGAAAGTGTCTACTTTGCAGGGTTAGTAGGATGCTTTCAAATGCTGCATGAATCAAAGTTTAGCAAATTTGTTCGTAATCAACAAAGTGTTAATTTTAACAGTTGAAAGTTTCATTTTTCTATACATCAAGGAGAGATGAAGTGGCATGGGTATTTGTTACTGTTGCGATGTCAAAACCAGAGAGGAATCTGTTACTGCAACAAGCTTACCTCTGAGCTGCAGGCCAAAAGGGGTTGGTAAACAAAAGCTTGAACGCCTGAACCAGTGTGGCCGGTGAAAGCAGATGTGCAGTAGCAAACAGCTCCCGGTTCTGAGAGTAACTGAGTGGATTTTTGAGATGCAAATATAGCAGGACAGTTGTAAGAGGCTGCTTTGTGCCAAGTCTACGAGTTGTGCTGTAAGCCGGAGGAGCAAGAAGCTCTGCTCCTGGAGGGTTTCCATCTTTTGTCCCTGGTGAAACCAGAGGACAGCAGCATCTCCCAGCAGTGCTGCCGACTTTGCAAAATGGCATCTGTACTAGCGTTACTGCTGCACACCCTTTCTGTGGGGAATGGTGGTTCGGGTCTCCGTTCTCTGGCTACCTGCTTATCCCTCCCAAAATACAGAGCAACGTCGCTATTGCATCCACAAGTGATTAGAGGAACAGGGGTAGAAGGGGAGCGGTGGACAGACACCGCATGATCATGCAAGTTCTGTGATGGAGCGACTACTACTTCAGGAAGTAAATGCAGTTGGTTTGGACTTTCCCTTTCTGCCCTTTGCAATGAGTAATTGATATATGCCTGGGACTTTGTTTTCCTGCAGTGCTTGGAAAGGAGGTCGGGGAGGTGTCGGCTGTGGGATATGCGTATTTACTGCTCAGGTCCTTGTTGGCTTGCTGTCAGTTACCCAGACATGCTCTTAACACTTGCTGCATCCAGTGATGTAAAACAGAAGCAGTAAGCACCCTGTTCTTGGAACAGTGTCCTGTGAAGAAAATGTTGTGGGGCCAGGGAGCAATGTGGCTGTACATGAAGCAAGAAACAAAGCATGAGAAAGCACGAGTGCCAGTCTCTGTGGCTTCCTGCAAGTATCCTGCCTGCAAAGTGGATTTATGATATAGGGAGGAATTGGCACTCCTAAGGGTGAGTTTATCTCCTGGTCTGGGAGGCAGTGGGCAAGCTTTGGTATTTATCCCTTTTGTTTCAGTTCGCGGCAGCACTGGTATATGTAGAAAAATGGTGTGGGCTCTGAGACAGAGATGCTTTCACTGGTTTGGTAACCCTGCGTGCAGTGCTCTGGGGGCAGAATTCGAGTGTGAATGAGAATGCGTTTCTGCTGCGCGTCTGAAATGGGAATCTGTGCTGACTGGCGTGCTGAGTAAAGATGGGGCGTTACTGGGGTGAGCTCTGTTAAGAAGCAGAGCAGTGCCCAAAGCCTTGTCTTTTGATTGTCTAAACAATTGGAACAGAGCTACAACTTTGTAGCTAGTTTTCTCCCATGTTTCCTTTTCTTGTTGCTTCTCCCAGTGACTGGTGTTTTCTTCACAAAATTTAAGATTGAAGGATATTTGATGCCTCTTGTGTACCATCACTCAAATCTAAACAGTGTCCAGGGCAGAAAACACGTAAAGTTTAAAGGTCGTTGGGAAGAATCAGCAGAATGGTGGAAGTACCTCAGAATGAAAGCTGGTTTTTATTAAGTGACTTGGGGGATAGTTCAAGGTAGGAAGAACCCCAGGAGCCAAAAGATCAAAGGGACTGGTGGGACTGCAGAAAGTGGATTTTCCCCATCTCTTCTGAATGACTTCCTGTAAGATGCAGGCATCTACGCGGTTCCTGAAACTGACTTCTGCAGAGGCTACGGGATGAGGTGGATAGTAATTAAGGTCGGTACTGGAGAGTTGCAGGGGAGTGTGAGCATGGGGGCATTTCTTGCCAAGTCGTAGCTTCAGTTGCCCCCTCTCCATGAAATGTCATTTGGGCCAGCAGACTGCCAGAAGGAAAGCACATAATTCGTTTTGCAGCAGCTGATCTGAAAAGCAAATGCTCAAAGCTTCTTTTTGCTTTGCGCTGGGGGAGGCTTGGTACCTATTGTGTCTTGTGTTCTTTTGTCCTCCTGGAGTCTGAGGTCTTATGACCTGGTGTCCATCACCACTGTTGACACTTGCAACGAAATAACAGGATGTTGGCCTATAATCCATTTTCCGTCCGTCTTCTGGGAGGACATGAAGCTTCCAGAGAATTTGTGGCTAGCCGGAGCTAGTGGTGTTGACATGTTTATACAGTTTTAAATGCAGAATTGACTACAGCCTTTCTAATTTAAAATTTTCCTGTGTGTCAGTCTCAAGATATTCAAGCAGCATCTTTTTTTGTTGGAAGAGCAGAGCCTGGTTATCAGTAATAGCAAGGTTTATTCCCTGTATCTGGTTTCTCTTGCTTCTTTATGCCACTAGCCAAATCCTGCTGACTGAAGACTGTGGCTTTCTGTGTAAAGACATTTGTCAGAGGAGAGGGATAATGCTGTATTAATCTGCAGGGCCTGGATTTAACCAGGCTAAGTGTGGTACCCAAGACAGGACTGAAGATAACCCTGAGGTCCCTGTGTAGTCGGTTGGAAGAGGCAGGCATCTCCTGACTCCTTCCGCTGGTCATATAGAGAGACAAGGGCAGCCATGTTCCTAACCTAAATGCAAATGTAAGTCCTATTAATTTCTGCCCAACAGTAAAGGTTTGGGGAGGAACCCTCAAACGCAGTTTAAATTGCAACACCTCCAGTGACAGGCTTGTGATTACCTCTAATGTCAGGTTAGGTGCGTTAGACAAGAAAGCAGCAGGAGAAGGAAGTGCTGCTTTTCTCCCTAAGCCAGTTGCTGTCTCTGTATTTAATGGGGGGGGGTGTATTTATTTTTGTTTGGTTGTTGTTTGTTTTGTTGTTGTTTAGTCTTTTGAGAGACAGGCTGGATTCATCAGAAAACTGTTTTTGTGAAGGAAAAAGGAATTTAGTTGTGGAAAACAGGTGAAAATTTTATTAAAAATCTAGGGCTTTTGCGATTTTAGATTTTGCACAAAGCCTTGGTGAGTGCTGGTTCCAGCTGATAGTGCAACTTAGTACTTTGCAGATACAAATTTCCTGGTGCAGCTTTGACCCTTGTATAGGGACCTCTGTCCCCTGTTGGGAGGGTGTAGAATTATAAGGATTTTCAAGTAATAGCTCTCTATTGCTTTATGAGTTCTGCAAAGAAAATATTTGATGCTTCTCCTAACTATGGGTTTTTTTGGAGGTAGATAGGTATTCACAGCATGTAAAAATGCAATGAATCTGTAGACAAGCACGATGAAGTAGAGGAAGAGGTAAAAAGGAGAAGTCATGGGGAAAGGCTTATTAAACACCTCCATTGCAGAGAAAGGAAGCAAAATTGCTAGGTGAGTGGTGTACTTTGTAGAAATGTATTTTGAGGGAGGTTTGTTTCAATTCCATAAGTCTAATCTTAAAAATACTATCTCTTGTTAAGAACTCATCTGAATACCTGATCTTCTGAGGAAGTAAGCCTCTTTCAAGAGCAGCAGTGTGTGCTAACACTGGTAGCATGGTTGCATTTGAGGGGGGAATTTCTAGAGCATGATTTCGGGTGGCTTTGGATTCAATTTATCATTCAAAAAACCCCTGAGGATGTTCACAATTAGGATTTAAAATGTAAAGCAGTCATAGTTCACATGATCTGCTAAATCAGGAAGCCAGAAAGGAGCCAAAGTAGTTCATGCTCTGATGAAGTGGGCTTTATACACGCAAGACGTCAGACTTGGTTGCTGTTTTACAACAAAACTGTGATGCCTCACGTGCTATATTCCAGTCAGATATTTTTCAGTCAAATGTTGATTATTCCCACCCTGTTAATCAAAGATTGGGGAATGAGTCCCACAAACTACATGCTAGAAGTAAAAGGATCATTTGGTTCAAAAGGCCTGATGCAAAAACAGAGATTTGAGGCTGGGAGGGATGTCAGGATATCTGCTGCTTAGCACAGGTTCAATACAGAGTTCGCATCGTGTTGCTCAGGGCTCTCTCTGATCAGGTCTGGACAAGCTCCAGAGGTAGGCCCATGTGAACCTCATGAGGTTCAGCAAGGCCAAGTGCAAGGTCCTGCACATGTGTCGGAGCAATCCGTGATGTCGATACAGGCTGGGGGATGAAGGGTTGGAGAGCAGCCCTGCTGAGAAGGACTTGGGGGTAGTGGTGCGTGAAAAGCTGGACATGACCCAGTAATGTGCACTGACAGCCCAGAAGGCCAGCCGTGCCCTGGGCTGCATCCCCAGCGGCATGGGCAGCAGGGCAAGGGGGGGATTCTGCCCCTCTGTTCTGTTCTGATGAGACCCCCCAGAAGTCCTGTGTCCAGCTCTGGAGCCCTTAGCACAGGACAGAGCTGGAGCTGTTGGAGCGGCGCCAGAGGAGGCCACAGCAATGATTCGAGGGCTGGAACCCCTCTGCTGGGAGGAAAGGCTGAAAGAGCTGGGGCTGCTCAGCCTGCAGAAGAGAAAGCTCTTGGGGAGACCTTAGAGCAACCTGCCAGTACTTAAAGCGGGCTTTTAAGAAAGATGGGGACAGGCTTTTTAGCAGGGCCTGTTGCGATAGGACGAGGGGTAATGGTTTTAAACTAAAAGAGAGTAGGTTTAGACTAGATAGAAGGGAGAAATGTTTTATGCCGAGGGTGGTGAGGCCCTGGAACGGTTGCCTAGAGAGGTGATCGATGCCCCATCCCTGGGAACATTCAAGGACAGGTTGGTCGGGGCTCTGAGCAACCTGATCCAGTTGAAGATGTCCGTGCTCACTGCAGGGGGGTTGGACTTCAAGGTCTTTAAAGGTCCGTTCCAGCCCAAACCGTTCTATGATTCTGTAGAGGCTGTACAGCCTTGCTGGGCCCCACTTCCAGTGTTTAGCTGTCCTCTTGGGGGAAAGAGGCTTTTTCTCCAGACCTCCCTGTTCCAGCTGATGACTGCTGCCCCTCATCTACTTGCTGTGTACCTCAGCAAGGAGGTTTGGGCTGCTTGATAACTTGCCTGTACGTTGTAATGCTGCTGTTATGTCCCCCCGGGGTTTTCTGATCTCCAGGCTGAACAAACACATTTCCCTCTGCTGCTTCTCACAGTCTGTGTGTTTCAGCCCGCAGCCGCCTTGGTGGTCCCCTCTGGACTTGCTCAAACATTTTGACAACCTTCTTGTGGGAGTCCAAAACTGGAGGGGGAATCCAAATGTGGTCTAATGGGTGCTGATTAAAGGGGATCAACAGTGTCCCTCTGTTTCCTGACTGTGCCCCTGTAAATGGTGCTCACGATGCTGTGGACCTCCCTTGCTGCCAGGGCGTGCTCCTGGCTCTTGATGTCCAGTTTGCTCTTCACTGGGACTCCCAGTGCAGCAGAGCTGCTCCCAGCCAGTCCTTGGAGGACGGTCCACTGACTTTGCCAGCGGGTGCTTAATAAACTCCCAGGCATCTTGCTGGCACTGCTGACTGGTGCTTAGGCAGCAGAAACCCACCTGAAACTGGACAGCAGTGTGAAGGTATTTGGGTAAAAAGCAGTAGGTCAGAGCCTAGTCTAGAGCACAGGCCCTGCAGCGTGCTGCGGGTATCTTTCTGTACTAAAGCAGTGGCAAACCTAGAGTACCGAGCATAGCTAGCTACTTGGAATTAATTTCTTCAGCACATCATTTGTGAAATTTCAGAAGGCATTTGAGTTCATTAAGACCCAGTGTCACAGCAAGCACCAAAAAGTGAGATGAAGTGAACTGTACTTGGGGAACTTGAGTTTTTAAGGGATGAACTTGCTCACATAGACATTTAGCCAGTTCTGTTATCTTGCCAAAACATATTGAGATCAGCCAAAAAGAAACCACCTGTAGAAACTATTAAGTGAGTGCAAACACGTCAGGCTAACTGCTTGTGATGCTTTTTGCGCTAGTATAAGACCAGAAACATCCAGCTCAGATTCCTCAGGGTTATTACCAGGTGTACAGCTCTGATTAAATATGTGTTTGGAGGATTCTTCCAACAAGACTTTTCACGTGGTCCAATTTTGAAGCTACTCTTTTGTAAAGCAGTTGCTGAGGTTTATAAGTGTCTATCTTTTAGTGCTTACAGCATATCAGAGCCAGCAAATAACTGTCTTGTAAGCCTTTATCAGAGGGAAACGTAAGCTGGTTTTAAATATTTGTGTCTTTACTTAGATGCAGTAGGAAATGTGATGAGAATTTTAAATGAAGGCTTGCTGAGGTAAGGCCCTGGGGTCTGTCCTGCCTGGCTTGGCAGAGCTATGCTCCAAATCTATGAGAGGTAGCGGCTTCCCTGTCAGTAGACAGGGGCAGTTAGGCTATTCGACATCATGCAAGAGAGAGGAGTGTGAATTCATTATAGGATTTATGCTTTTTGGTATAATTAAAGAGATTGCAACGGGTGTTTCAGATCCCAAAGAAGAGAAGGAAGAGGAGGAAGTCTCCAGCATCCTCAGCCATGGCTCTTCTGTCAGCACGGCCAGGCCTAGCAGAAGCTGGCGTAGCAGCAGATCAGCAACGGCAGCCCGCCAGCGTGACACTGAGAATTCACGTGCCTCCAGATCCAAGACTGGTTCCCTGCAGCTCGTCTGCAAGTCAGAGCCAAACACAGACCAGATTGAATACGGTACGTGGGAAGCCCTGGCGTGAAAGTGCCTGGAGATAGCCAGGTCTGGGGAACCTCTGAAGGGAGCTGGATGTGGGCGTAACTTTGAGCTGTGTGCAGACTCTGTGGCTGGTACAGGTGTGGTGCTGCTTGGTGGTGAGGACCTTCTTCTACCAGCACTCCTGGCACTGAATGTCAACGGAGGTATCTTGAGACAGATAAGCTCACTGCAGCAAACACAGATTGAAACCTAATGGTAACTTTTCCTTTCAGAGGTCACAGAGGAGCATCAGTCTCCAGCTGGAATCAGGTAGGAAGCTCTTTATTTTGTGGTATTTCTTCCCATTCATTTCTCGAAGTGAAAAGGAGGGCCTGAGTTTTTTCAAAATAAAAGCTTCTGTGAGAAAGGATCTGTGGGACGGATAGTAGCTCTGTTTTCATTTGGTCCTGGACCTTTGCATTTTCAGTCTGGATTGCAGATGGTCTGTGGATGTCAGGAGATATTGTGAAGAAATTAATAGTAAGCTTTGATCTGGGCATTTCACGTGATAGCTTTATTCCTTCAGGAGCAGATGCTGTAGTTAGGGTTCACAACAGGAGACTGTTCTGCCTAGCCTGTCTGTTTTGGCTGTCATCATGCTCCTTAGTCAGTGCAAGCTGTTAGCTTTCCCCAGTCAGGCTGGGTGAGAAAGTGCTGTGTAATAGTGTCTTTCCCATCCTAGGGGATGATGCATGGATATTCTTGCAGTAGTGCTTAAGCTGTTGCTGCTTAAATCCTCTGTTCTCATTCTCTCCGGCAGTGATGATGATGAGGAGATGCTCATCAGTGAAGAAGAAGTTCCCTTCAAAGATGATCCAAGAGATGAAACCTACAAGCCTCATCTAGAGAAGTATATCGGATTATGTACTTACTGTGGTTTTAGACAAAAAAAATTGTGACATCTGAGTTGAATGAGCTTAATACAACCCAAAGAATATATGCTAGTTGCAAAGGTGGAATGGCTCCCATTAGACACAGTGTTTTCTAAATATTGACTGTTCTTCTCCAACGAGCTAAAGCCTTTAGAGCCCTGCTGACTGCCACGTTGTTCCTCAATCCTTGTTCATACTTCTGCTTAGAAGTGGGACTTGATAAATAGACCTGAACTTCAATCCAGTTTTTGCTTAAATCTTTGTAAAAAGCAAACAACAGAAAGGATCTTGGAGTATTGCATTGTATTTCTATCTTTGTAGGGAAGTGCCAAAGCAAAGGAGAAAAGCTAGCAAGGTGAAGGAGGAAAAAGAGAAACAGAAAGAGATTAAAGTAGAAGTGAAAGAAGAGAGTGAGATCCAGGAAGATGAAGAACCACCAAGGAAGTGAGTAAAACTCTGCAGTTATATGTAGCAGTGTGTATTGTGTATTTTGCATTCGTGCTAGTGCACAACAGTGGTTTATTGTTGTTGACTTCCCACCTCTTCCTCTGGGCCTGAACGATAATAGGACAGAACCTTCTGTTCTCATAGAAGTCCTGCTCCATATTATATTGCATATGTTCAGCAAGGAAAAATATGAGTTGGTATTTTCATTTAGTTTGAGCATGTTTTTCTCTATACTGTGGTTTAGTCAGCCTGCCTGGATATGGCCACACAGTGTGAAATGCTTTAGAGCATTCTTAAAATTGGTTTCTGTTGTGATGTCTGAGGTGGATTAAACTGTATTAGAAAGCCAGTCTGAGAAGGCAACATGTCTTCTGTCATGTGCCTAGAGGCAGACACAGGAATACCTTGTGTGTGTCATGTGATAAGTGTCCTCTTTGCACATTTGGGACTAACGTACCAGAGCTCAGGAAAAACAGCTGTGTTCCCCCTGATATTGGAGGAATAAAAGAACAAACTTTTGCTACCTAGTCTTTTGCTAGTCTGTTGTGCTTTGAGTGGAGAGTCAGAACCTTTGGGTGTGCTGTCACTGGAACTCAACACTGCAGCTTTCCTTCTGGCAACTGAGGTAGATTGGATTCATGTGTCTGTGTCAAAGCCATTCTTTGGGATAGTGTGAGGAGTAAAAAAAAAAAAAAAAAAAAA
>Ga0065711_1044498_pt1 | contig 14066 bp, 11 predicted proteins | sample Hoacrofraction12_FD_59098 | JGI IMG/M metagenome (GOLD analysis project Ga0065711, IMG submission 59098) | Hoatzin crop microbial communities from Cojedes, Venezuela - Epithelial fraction 12 v2 (version 2) | ecosystem: Host-associated > Birds > Digestive system > Esophagus > Crop | place...
ACCCTCAGAGGGAAGAAGTTCTTCCTTGGGTTCAGCTGGAGCTTCCTCTGCTTCAGTTTGTGCCCATTGCCCCTTGTCCTGTCGCTGGGCACCACTGGAAAGAGTCTGGCTGCGTCCTCCTGACACCCACCCTGCAGATATTTATAAGCATTTATAAGGTCCCCAGCTGGGAAGCTCTAAGCAGCCAAGCTTGAGATTGCAGCTCAGAATTTCTGCCTGCACCCTGGAGGTGCATCAAAACACCCAGCACCTTCGTCCGGGGCCACAAAGCTCCCTCGCTGTCAGCAGAGGACGCCAAGCATTTTCGGCCTTCTGTTTCAGCAAGACATGTGGGAGCAGGTCACCCACACACGCTGCACCCAACTTTTTTCAATAACACCAACTCCAGTTCAAGACCAAAGGCCGTGCCCAAATTTTGTCTCATTAGCATGCAGCTGCAACACCGTTTTTGCAAACTGGAAATGAAAATTTCGGGTCCTCGTTAGCCCAAGGGGTTTGAACTGCAGCTCCCAGGTTTCAGAGTACAATTACTCCCAGAAGTTGCTCTCTTACATGTTACCTAGAGTCCTTCCTTCTTATTCAGATACACACTGGCAGGCTCCCGAGGTACTGCCATCTCTTCCTGCATATCCCTAGAACTTTAACTGACCTGCACAGAACGTCAGAGAGGATGGAATTAGGAGTACAACGGAATACATATTATTTAGAAGTCATATATATATTATCTAGACCTTTTATCACCAGAATAAGATCAAACCTTTAGAAAATAATGTCTGTTTTATACATTGGGTCTTTTCATGCTGTCCCTGAATGCGTAGTTACAGATACCCACAAACTTTTTCTTTCCTAACGTACTATCTTATGCAAGCTGAGATGAAGAGAGTATGATTAGAAACAGCAAGATTAGTCACACGGCCCTGCAGCAGGGCCTGTTCTAGCACATTTCTTTCGTAGTTTGAAGCATCGTGATTACAACCGAGAGATGTACCGCACGTTTTTCTAAACCCATCAGATACAGGGGATTAGATCAATGTGCAGATTGAAGGACAAATCAAGTGTAGTTTTAGATTCCCAGTTCTAACCACAGTAGTAGAAGCAGTATACAAACAGTTCATGTCACAGGTTTTCTTAGTTGTTCTGACAAAATAACACAAATGTCAACCAATAGTTGCTACTCATGACCTTTGCATAGAGTGTTTTCTGATATTGGGCATTATGAGACGTGGATCCACACCAGCTAAATTACACCAGCTACTCAGAAGAAGAGAATATTCAAACTTTAGATTTTGTCAATGGCTATGTGAACGTTTCTAATGGGGTGGACATTTCTAAATCCTGTGAAAATCCATCCAAGTATGCTCACAGACTTTGAAGATTACACACAGAGATGACATACAGTCTGATCTGTTACGCAAGGCACGCTTTGGTGTCTGACTTCTTGAAAAATACCCTGATTCTGTTTTTTAATTGTTAAAAAAATAAAGGGTTTTTCAAGCTTTTTATGTTTATGAGCATCATTTCCTGCATCTCACACGAATAAACTGCTCACATTACAAGGGATTTGCAGAGTCAGCCTGTGGAGAAATGTTAAGTGATGTGGCAAGATAATGTTACGGTTTGCACAGGCTATGGAAAGGCAAACCTGTGGCTGGGCGTGCGTCAGCGCTAGCATGAGAGCGTGCTGTGAAGAAGCGAGGATGCTCAGAGCCACGGTGCAACGCTGGTGCCAGCTGCTGTTGCAGGCTGAGAACAGGGAGTGACAGGGGCTACTGCTTTTTGCAGAAGAAAATTGCTGAAAGCACAAGAAAGTCACTCCCATCACTCCGAAACCGAATTTACCCCGTGCTGCTGGAGAGTCACACAGAGAACAAGTCCAGAGGATCTCAAATCCCTCCTGAAGGATATCTAAACTGGTATGTTTAATCAGACTTCCTTGGGCTTGTAAAGACAAACACAGCACCTCTAGGTGAGAAGTAAATTAGTTCAACAATGGATGGTTAATTGTAGCTAACGAAGTCAGGCTTTCTAACACCGTCTGAGATGAAGTTGTGGTGGCTATGTATCCCTCAAGTGCCTTTCAAATATCCTCTGTCCATGAAGACCAGTGAAGTGTTTTACTGTCAGATGCACAGTCCTAAAAACAAGGGAGGACCAGGATAAAGCAACAAGCTCGGTGATGGCAGCAGTTACCTGACTCCATAGAACAAGAAACCCTGGGTAAAGACACATCCTGTATTTGCTTACACAGAGAAACAATAAAACTGAGTATGCACAAGTTGTTCTCAAAAGCACATGGTGGAGAATGAGAGGGAGAAAAAAAACCCCATCTCTTTCCTGGAATGTATCCTATTCCTTTCAGTTACAGTATGTTGAGGCATTACTGGAAAGACACACAGTACAACTAAATACTAACATCACAAATGTGGCTTCCAAGTTGAGAGGGTCATTGAAGTAAACCATCTGAAACATTTCTCACAAGCCCCAAACTTCCTTTGGCCAACACTGAAGATGTCCTCCCTGTTTAAGGGAAGCTCTGCGCATACACTGAAGGATCAGGAGTTAAACACAAAAGATGTCGCCAAAAGACCCCGAGAAAACATGTTTTACATTGTGTTACGTGTGTTACATAGTAGGTAGTTCACTGCCTAGGTCAAAAAAGTCCCACTTCTATTTAGTGCCACTACAATGTTTAGTGCTAGCAAAGGAACAATGCCTTTTTCTTTGTTTTATTATGGTTAATTCTAAATAAAAAAGACAATCAATTTTTTTCCCTTCTCAGAACCCTTGTCATGTTGAGCATCATTTTTTTTTTATTTTTCTGCAGTGTATTCACTTCAGTGCCTTGTAGCAATAACTGTTCAGAGGTACTTTTCCCTTGGTAAAAGCATTGAAGTGCCTAATGTCTTGTTAAAAAAAAAAGCCTATAAAATTCACAGCCTTTTCTCCAATATTATGAACATCAATCATCTGCAAATTGTTCTGATAAAACTCCTTTAAGAATAAAAAGTGGAATAGCAGCAAACGTAAATACTGTTTCAGTAAGTAAAAATGCACACACTTCGAACACACAGTCTCTGCATCTCCCACGAAGAAACACACTAGGCCCATTCCTTTTTTGAAAAATCTAAGGCCAACCTTTTTATTGCAGTAGCGGCAGGACTACAAAGTGCAGCATATATCAACAGGTTACCTGGCACTACCACATTACTTTGCTTTGCCTCAGCCATCAAAATTGTGGAAGCCAGGTGAAACTCCTTGCTCACGACTGTCCCAGTGAGCTGCCAGGAGAGGAAAGGGGTCCTATCTACACCCAAAATTCAACTCTGAAACAGCACAGTATAGGGTACCTCTGAAAAAGTTGAAGAAGTGATTGCCAAAGTGAATTCCCACCCTTGCTTTGCTGCATACAAAGCAGGTACCTGGCCCAGGCAGACACTGGTTTATCAAAATGGATGCGTCTTCCCTCTCTTCCAGCGATGTCAACTCGTTGAAGAGTCACCAGTTGTTACACAGACTTTCACAGTGTTACGTGGCACGGGAGCTGCTCATCCTTAAACGATGTAGTCTTTTTTGCCACTAATTCCATTTCAAGCAACAAACCTTTCTTGTCGGTCCCAGTGATAATGTTATTTTCTCGTTCTAGTTTGTCTGTTTAAAATATTTAGGAGTGCTCATATGGAAGCGATGAATACGCTCGTGATTGTGTCCATCTTTGTAAGATCCAAACCTAAGAAAAACATTCAACAAAGCAAAACCATTATGAGGTGATTTAACCCATGCCATTAAATCATACACGTCCAACAGTGTCATTGATAGTTCTGAATGTTCTAGATAGTTGATTTCAGAAACAGGCCACAACCCTGTTACATATAAACCATAATCTACGTATGCTATTTAACTAGAAGTCTTTGTGTATAATGGAGACATTTAATTACACTGATTGGATTAATGCCATAGGCACTCTATAAATGCAACTCCAGCTGACAAAGGTCAGCGGTGCATTTATCTAGTTAAATCCTATGCTCCTTCAGTTTTTTCTACTGACTTCAGTAGAGATATAATTTAACCCCCCACAGTATTCAGATACTCAACCCTATTATTAATATTGCACACCTTACTTCTAAAAACTGTAATTCTTCATGTCATATTTAAATCTAAAAGTTTTGATTACTATTACAGTAGATAGATTTGCAAAAGTAAAATGTAGTACTTATTCAAAATATCAGTGCTAAACAGCATTCAAAAGCAGTGCCATTGTACTTCGAAAGAAATACAATTAATTGGAAAAAGTTAAACTCATTCCTAATGGGTTGTGGTTTGTTTTTTTTTTTTACTTATAGGCACATGTAAAAGAAATTTAGGACAAGAAAAATATTCTGCACTGAAACCAACTGAGAAAAATCTGAACGTGAATGCTAACTTTCGGCAAGTTTCATCATGTGGAAAAGACTGGCAAAACTCCTGCTTAGACAGGAAGCCAGGGACTGAGTGGTATACAGAAAATGAGTAAGCTCTGTTAGGTGTATATGAGAAATTAATATCTTCTGCATTATGCCTGTTAGAAGGAGTAAATACGGCATCGCTGGAAATTGTATTTCTGTAGCAACATCTATCTCAAACTTCATGATTCTTCCACTGGTATTCAATGTAGAATAAATACCTTTCTCCATACTTCTCTTTCTTATGCAATGCCAGTGGAAAAATGACAGCGTTCTAGAAATAAATAACTTTTTACTTAAAAACATAGCCCTTTTTTCTTCTTGACGTACGTAACGTACTGCCTCAGGCATTCTTCTTAATTTTTGCTTTAGTTAGATAGTATGTTTTAAAACGGTTATGCAAGGAGTATTTAATGTATATGTTGCATTCTGTGTTCTAAGTAACACTATATTAAGACCCTGCCCCTCAAAAGAGCTGAGAAACATGAAAGACCTCTCATCACCTCTGAAGTGAGTCAGTACACCACTTGGAAAATATCGCTGTCAAACAATCTCAGCAATTAGTCACCTGGGTGAAATAAGCATTACCTTCAATTTATGCTGTTACACAGCAGACTGAATTTCCCAAGGCACATGCCACGTCGGTAGAAAAACTGGAATTACAAACCAGAAGTTCTTGCCTCTCAATCTGCTGCTCAGTTTGGTACTGAGCAGTGCCTCCCACTTTAAGGTCAATTTTGTTCCTAGACATCTCTCGTACAAGACATCACGTATATCACCCCCCCAATTTCTTGTGAGATACACTGACCTGGGATTGAAACGGATGGCCTCCGGAACTTGGCTGGGATCAGTGACGATTCTGTCATTGTCAACATAGCTATCCAAGTGATCTGGGATCCTGAATTTGGCCAGCTGGACTTCCGAATCACTTAAACCAGCATGAGATATGCGGGCATAGCCCAACCTATCAGATACAAGAAGAGTTAGTTTGAAGAAATAACTCAAGGCAGTTTCACTGCATTCTTAATTCACGTCTCTTTTTTTCCAAGAGTTGTTATTTAACCTATCAACAACACTTTCCACTTCTGTGAAAAATCTTAAACTGCTCTATAAACAGAAGCATCATAACACAATATCACAAGTAGAAAAACTGAGAAAGCCTAAGTGTTTGACAACAAAAATAAGTTCTAGATCTAGAAACTTATTTTTTAAACTACAGTTTTAGAATATGCATACTGGTATAAGCTCACCCACTTTTTTCACTGAAGAGATGTTGAAATTCAATAAAGGAACTGAAGCATCAGTGGAATGAGTAATGAGAAAAATTAGATTGCGTATAGGGGTTTTGTTGGGCTTTTTGTTGCCTTTTTTTTTTACTCAATACTGTTACTGAGGACAGCTATCTAATTTACTGGTTTTATTCCTGTGAACACTGCAGAATTCAGAGTTTGTTCTGAATGAGCTGAATTCCATTCTGGTACATACATCGCCAAGAGAATGATTTACAAGCAACTTGGTATTAAAAGACATGGAGTGCATAGGTCCCAGAAAGGAAAGTACTTCAAGATGGGCTTACACAGCGAAAGTTTCCACTAAATCCAGCATAAGGCTTGCCTGGATTAGGTCACCATTTTGCTTCAACAAACCCTACAATCATAGTTCAAAATTTGCGTCTTCTGTGTCACGTACAAATTAGGGCTCAGCCTTCACATTTTAGAATGAAGCTGCAAAGCCAGAGCTTTGCAAAAAAGTAGTTTTATATGTTACCAGAGCAGATCAGACCTGAAGGCTTTTGACACAGAAGTACGAAACCTGTAATACTGTCTTTGTAAATTATATTCCGAAATACACCAATTCATCCTGAGATTGATGTTTCATGTTACTTCATGATGTATCTATCTGTCCATGCATAATTTTTTAAGGATACAAGACTCTTCCACAATGACCTACAGAAGGGTGTAAAACTGATTGCCATGAAGATATTTAAAACCAATGATCCACTTTCATATACCTTATTACTCCGCGATACATAATATAGCTGCACCATCTGTCATGATCTGTACTGTCAATATCCTATGAGTGAAAGGAAAAAATAAAAAGTCAAACAAACCAGGCAGGCTTTCCTTATGGGTAGGCTTTAAATCAGTAACAGAACCAACATGTAAACCTGCTGCAGAAAAATGTTTTGCCTAAAACATTGTAATAACGTAGAAAGGAAAAAACCCACTGTTAGACAGAGACAATCAGCCAACTTTTTGACATCTCCTGACAGAAAACCAAACTGTAGAACTCAGTTTTAAAACAGAAGAATCACAGAATCAGAGGTTGGAAGGGGCATCTGGAGGTCACCAGCTCTCAACCCCATGCTCAGAGTAACTTCAAGCAGGTTGCTCAGGGCCTTCTACAACCAACTTTTGAATATCCACAAGGATGGAGATTTCACAACTTTTCTGGGCCCCCGTTCGAATGCCTGACAACCCTAACTGTGATTATTTTTTTTTTCTTCTACTAACTGACATTTCCCTTGCAGCAACTGCTGTCCATTGCCTCTTGCCCTTTCACTGTGTAACTCCACCTTCCCTGTAACATGTCAGGTAGCTGAAGACTGTATTTGAAAATGCGCATGTATTTTCTTATATGTCTAAGTTGCTAATTTGAAATATTAAGCTGAATGTTTCAAATACATATTATCTCTAACTGTTAAAAGAAGCAGTATTTTTGCATTACCTTGACATTGCCATTTTGTATTAATTCAGTATAATCTCTGGATCCAGGAGCTGAAGTGATGTATCCTAGAAATACAACTTGCTTAGAGCTAGTCTTCAACAGGTTTGAAACAGCTATAGCCTGGAGTTTTCTGTCCAAGTCCTCTCTGAAAGAAATGGAAAACACTTTAACATATACATATTTTAGCTCAGAATCTTTGTGCTGTGACACAGTAAATCACAAGCGAATCTGACATCTTCTTTGTTGCTCAGTATAAGAGAGTATGCAAGTTTACAGAAAGCTCACCGATTCAAAATGATCACTATGTTCAACAACAGCCACATGGTCGTGGTAGCTGTAATTAGGGTTCTCTTTCTAACCATTATAGGAAAAACTTTTTCTATGACCGTTTTGGTTTTAATACTGATCTCATCACTAGGAAATGCGAATGTCAGTGCTTTGGTTATCTGAGACTTTTGTCTCTGCACTTGAAATGTAACTCTGCTAGCGGAGAGCGGTGCATAAGAAAGAGCTCACATGCTAACAAAACTTTTATGATGGGCAGATCATGGTACACACAGTCTTAAAATTTTGGTCACATCATTTATGAAATATAATTTAAGAGCTATGTCATCCCATTAACACTACTAAATGACATTTGGCAGGTATTCTGCATCTCTTCAACAAGAATTACGCAACAGTTCCAACACGGCCAAAAGAGATAGCGTAAGTGGCCAGGTTGGACGGGGCTCTGAGCAACCTGGTCTAGTGTAAGGTGTCCCTGCCCATGGCAGGGGGGCTGAAATGAGATGAACTTTAAGGTCCCTTCAAACCCAAACCAGTTTATGATTCTAAGTGGAACCTTGTAAAATACTGCATTGGATCCCATTCTTTGTCTTTGGATTTGTTATAGTATAATGTAAAGCCAGTTCTCGTTCTACAACTCTTCATGTTAAGAGCTTTAAACAGTTGTGCAAAGCATGTTCTCGTCTATATTTTGGTAGACTGGGCTAAATACCATTAAGACAGGGAGTTAATTTTGGAACCTGCAGTCCCAAAAGATGACGAGAATTTAAATGCTGCTATGCTTCTGACAGAAGCAAATGCATTAGGGAGAGAGAGCACATGGACAGGAGACAAAAAACCCCAACCTTTTACATAGAAACCTGACCTCTGTGTATGTGAAGGTGCCTGCTCAGCTACCCGCTCTTTCCAGAATTACATCTCTCCAGAAGATGGGTTCTTTTGAATGATACAGGCATTATTATACTCCCACATTTTAAAATCAGTGTTAAAAAAAAATCCCTAGTTATCCAGTATTCTATAGCTCATGTCATCATAAGCAGCAGATGAAAAAAGACAAAAAACAAGCAGTTGTGTGTGCCATTTAATTACAAATTCATTCACCTCAAAACACAGTCCAATTTGCACTCATTTCCCAAGTGTCTCCTATTTGTCTCCTTCATCTTTATCTCATCTCTCTGTGAGGGGAAGAATACAGCGCTATTTTCTTCTACTTTGACAAACTTTATCAGAGAGGCAAGTCTCATCATCTGTGTGAGGAAAAGAATGAAATTCCTTGCTGGACTTCACATTGGGAGTGGTTTCTGAAAACTGCATGGGTTTAGTAAAAAGGAAATCTGTAAACAATTTGCATGCTTGGAGCACAGCTTCTACACAGGGGAAGGAAATCAGGAAGCTCAGTATGAGATAATAAGAACTCCTACTGCCTTCTGAGCAGCTTCGTTGTGTATTATGTTCTGCTCCCAGTCCATAAATTTGCTTCTCCATGAATTATAACAAGTATTAAAAAAAAGTCCAAATCTTACTACATAACCACAAACATACTAGATATTGCAGCAATAAAACAGAAAATACAGCTACATGGAGCATCACAAAACTATCCCTTAGTAACACTCAATACACAGAAGTAATCAAGACATTGTTTTTAAGAACTGAATTCTGTTCCATCGCATATTTGAGTTATTGGTATAATTATTCCTTTCAGAATCCAGAGATTAGATTTCATATTTCCAGTTTCATATAGTCAGAAGGACACCGGATGGGTGTTTTTGTTGCTGTTTCAATGCTGCCACAGAATCACAGAATTCAGAGAATGATTTAGGTTAGAAAAGACCTTTAAGATCATGAAGTGCAACCATTAACCTGACACTACCAAGTCTACCACTATACCACGTCTCTAAGTGCCGCATCTATGCATCTTCTGAACCCCTCCAGGGATGGGGACTCCACCACTGCCCTGGGCAGCCCGTGCCAGTTCTTGACAACCCTTTCAGTGAAGAAATTTTTCCTGATATCCAATCTAAACCTCCCCTGGGACAACCTGAGGCCATTGCCTCTCGTCCTATCGCTAGTTACTTGGGAGAAGAGACCAACACCCGCCTCACTACACCCTCCTTTCAGGTAGTTGTAGAGAGTGATAAGGTCTCCCCTCAGCCCCCTCTTCTCCAGACTGAACAGCCCCATCTTGCTCAGCCACTCCTCATAACCCTTGTTCTCCAGACCCTTCACCAGCCATGTTGCCCTTCTGTCCTTTCCTGGAGGTTTCAAAATTGTTACTTTTCATTTTAATAAACATCAGTTGTCCATTAATGCTATCTGTCTGTAGCTGTAACTATCTGAACTCACTGTGGAACAGAACAGATCTATTCCACATGCAGAAAGTCAGAAGGATGCTATCCCGCACTGAGCACTGTAGGGCACTGTATGCCTATTACTTGTTGGGGTTTTGCAGAACTCTGTATTTCTAGTAACTCACATATTAGGCTCAGCTCAGTTTTGCATGACACATTTGTCCCTTTTAAAAATGCTTCGAAATCTTAAATCAGTAGCTATGTCACAGTATTTCCTTCAATTTGCCTTGTTAGAACCAGTATTAGAGCAGCACATTTTAAAGGGTACAAAAGAAACCACAGAAGTCCACAAATTACACTACTCCACTTTGCATGATATATGTAACAATAAAGAAAATACACACTCTTCATTTCCAAAGTGGGCAACAACAAAATCAACCAGCTTCCCTGTGAAGTTGACCGTCATGGAGATGGCAGGTGCAATCTCCCCCTCTGGAGACGGGAGGAGGTGATGGGTAGATTTTACAATTGGATACCTCGACAGCGCCATAATCCTACATGAGCAGAGGGAAACAGTTACATTTGGTAGTTCACAAGCATCACAAGTGTGAACTAAGCAGATAAGTGTGAGCAGGAGACTAACGGTCACTGAACTGAAAGCATCAGACCAGAACAAAAACCATCTCTAGGAGATTTTTCTGAATTTAGAAGGTTTTCCTCTAAAATGCTACTTAAGTACTTGTCTAAAAATGTATTATCAAATTCATTCCTACACTAAGAAATACCATTCCATATATATGAATTCTTACAGTGACCCTTTCAAAATCTTTATCCTCAGACAAAACAGAATTTTATACTACCAGTAATTAAAATTTATTTTATTAGAAGTAGGAGAGGTAAAAATGCATTTTTAGAGAGGGAAACTTCTCATTCTTTCAGCTTCTGTTTGGAATCAACCTTAAAATAATTTTGATCAGGTTTTTCAAAATATTTCATGAAGAAAATTTCAGAGAATTACTTTTCTGCCCCATTCTGCATCACTTAAGGACACAGGCTCTGGAAGAGGGACGTTACTAAATTTCCCTCACATACGGCAAAAATTAAATAGCCACTGCAGCATCACTAAGAGGTTCCATCTGCAACAGAGATCTACATATCCCCCTGGAAAAAAGCCACATCTTAAGCCACTGTTTTCCAGAGGGCAAAGATATTCAAGATATGTAACTGGTAGTTGGTCAAGCACTATAGTAAAATCAGACACAAAAAATCTGGTCAAACAGGCATGCACCTTTCTATGCCCATTTCCCACTATACAGCCCAAGCTGGGTTTAACGAATTCAAAACTTCTAGTAACTCCAGATGTGGTTACATTTTCCAACTGCTATCACATTTTAAAGTCTGAAATCTAAAGTTCTCACAGCCCATAGCAAAATGATGAGAAAATCAGACTATAGTACTTCGAATGCCAGACTTCCAGGCCTGTACATTACGGGGCAGGATGCCTTTCTCTGCATCACCAAAGCCAAAGCAGCTTACAGGGGCAAGCACCAAAACCTGATCATTTTTAACAACGAGAAAAGGTCATCTGCATTGCACTGTAATGCTAAGGAATCGAAGAGTGTTCTTAAAGACAAGCTCCCACAAGTGATTACAGCAATTAGTATTCCAATTATTCTTTTCCCTTGTTCTAGAGGAGTTAGTATTGGGTAGTGTATTTACATTTACTGTCACTATGCACGTAAAGATGACTCACCCCCAGGTGTGATCTCTTGTGCTTGGACCAAAATCTGTGTAAAATCCCAGTCTTTCTCCTAGCCACATTGTCGGATCGTGGTTTCCAATGAACGGTTTAGAGGCATCACTCTCTATAATAGTGATAAAATCTGCACCTAAAATGGGGAAGGAAACAGGAAGTATTTCCAAATTTATATCTGTGACCTATAAACATGATTTATAAATGACTACATAATGTCGTCATTGCCCTTTTGATTACACAGGGCTGGACACAAGCCCTTCAGGAGTCAATCAGGGCAAATCTTACGCCGGCAACAGAGTCATGCCCAAACTTTCAGTCACTGCAGGCTACACCGCCTCTGATGGAGAGCTCTTTAGCATCTGGATGCCATAGCTCCTCCCGGGTGCACACCCAGACACACGCACGGCTGCACAGTACAGCTGGCCTGCACACACCTAGAGCAGACCACCTCCAAAGCACCAGACGTAATGCACACACGCAGGTAGCACAGTAGCAACTCTGCTTTCAACTCGATGAAGAAGCGCTACACAGCACATCTGCACTTAGCTTCATTTACCACATCCTATCCTGCTCCAAAGGGAAGCAAGACAGAGCAGGGTGCTGCTGCCAAAACAATTAACCAGCCCACAGCAACCTAGCGTCAGCCCCCCGGCGTGGTAACCAAAGGGTTCCCAGCTCTAGTGAATTGCTGACCATCCACCCCCACCTCACTGTCTCAGGGCAGCGTGGTCGCTCCCTGTGCACCCGCTGAGGTGCGGTTTCGTCGGGGAACATGACAAGTTCCCCTCTACTTTAGCTCTTCCTGCATCCTGCAGCTCCGTGGTCCCTCAGGGAACTGGCAGCCAAGGAAGTGCTGCCCCTGCCTGAAGGAAGGTGGGAGTCTGCAAGCTGGCCGCAGCCTGGCTGAACCAACCCGGCTCAGCTCCAGCAGCAGGTCCGTACGGCGGCTGCAGCAGCAAGCGCTCCCTTCTCGTTGTGGTTATGTCCCCCTTGGAGCGTCCTCCTACTCCCGAAGGCAGGTCAAGTCACCACTTCCTCCACAGCCCTTCTGTAAGGAATTAAGACCGCTCCATCCAGCACCACTCTTGTCACATAAGATGTTTTGCTTTTGAAAAGTCTTATTTAGCACTAGGAAAGCACTGTTAGCAGGGAAAATGGTAGCTCAGGGTACTTTGAAGTGCATTCTCAGATTTTGCTTCTACGTCATTAGCATACATGCTGGCCACAGAAACAACGATCGAAACCACTGAGAGGGGTTGATGCTGGCTCCCTTCAGGACAGACAGGAGTCCAGTCACAAAAGCCGTTACATGTTGCATCTTCACTATTCCAGCAGAGAGCACGTGAGCCCAAGGAATGCACACCACCACGCCTTTAAAGATAACCCCTGTGCTGAAGAAGTCAGTCACTCTCTCCTCTGCGGCTCTCAAAATTAGCTACTCTTCTTTCACAAACAAAGCATTACGAATCTCCAGCTTAACTCTGAATGCGTTAATGCATTTCCTGGAAATGTTAACGAGGTTTTTTATATCACAATATAGATGTAAATACTGTTTCTAGCAATCAGGAATTAAGATTTACTCATATAAATTTTTGCTGCCTTCTTGACTTACCAATTGCTTCTTTCAGAAGTGACACTTCATTACCACAAAGAAATGGTCAATCGACATAACTAGGTAAATCACTTTTTCTAATATTCATGAATTTAAACTATAGGTATTGGAAATAAATGCATTCATTACAGTCTATAAATAAATACACAAAGATTAAATAAATGTTCAGACATAAGCCATGAGCTGTGGAATCACACATGTACAAAACTGCCCCAAATAATTCATCAAATGTCGCAGTTGTTTTCTCATCTCACTAGACAGCCTGACAGAGCTCAGCCCTCTGAACCTTTGGTCATGGGACAACGAAGCAAATGATACACAAATCAATCTGTTGCCTCTTCATAGAATCATTAAGGTTGGAAAAGACCTCGAAGATCATCAAGTCCAACCATCAACCCAACACCACCATGCCTGCTAAACCACGTCCCGAAGTGCCACATCTACACGTTTTTTGAACACCTCCAGGGATGGGGACTCCACCACCTCCCTGGGCAGCCTGGTCCAGTGCCTGACCACTCTCTCAGGAAATAAATTTTTCCTAATATCCAATCTAAACCTCACCTGATGCAACTTGAGGACATTGCTTCTTGTCCTATCGCTAGTTACTTGGGAGAAGAGACCAACACCCATCTCACTACATCCTCCTTTCAGGTAGTTGTAGAGAGCAATAAGGTCCCCCCTCAGCCTCCTCTTCTCCAGACTAAACAGCCCCAGCTCCCCCAGCTGCTCCTCATCAGACTTGTTCTCCAGACCCCTCCCCAGCCTCGCTGCCCTTCTCTGGACACGCTCCAGCCCCTCAATGTCCTTCTTGGAGTGAGCGGCCAAACACTGAGCACAGCACTCCAGGTACGGCCTCATCAGTGCCGAGTACAGGGGCACGATCCCCTCCCTGCTCCTGCTGGCCACACCATTCCTGATCCAAGCCAGGACGCCGCTGGCCTTCTTGGCCACCCGGGCAC
>Ga0065711_1007808_pt1 | contig 14065 bp, 7 predicted proteins | sample Hoacrofraction12_FD_59098 | JGI IMG/M metagenome (GOLD analysis project Ga0065711, IMG submission 59098) | Hoatzin crop microbial communities from Cojedes, Venezuela - Epithelial fraction 12 v2 (version 2) | ecosystem: Host-associated > Birds > Digestive system > Esophagus > Crop | place...
GGGGGGGGGGGAGGGAGGGAACACCTCATTTTATTACTGTTTCTCAGCTATTAAATAAAACTGGTCATACATTGCTATAGTAGCTACTCAAATATGATTACTGTGATGTAATCATCCTTAATTTTCTATGTTTATAATTATTTGTTCCTAAGTTATGAACTTAAAAAATTTGCAGGGCTTTCCTTTACTTTTTTTTAAAGATGATCCGAATCAATTAATATTACCACTGTTCTCCTGTAAGGTGTTTCCCCCTATTCCCTTTTCAGAACCAGAGACGGAGAAGGAAGTGGGAAGCAAGAGTTGAAACTTCTCCAGGCTTTAGTTTTTGTGTGCCTAGTTGAGGACAGTATGTGTGTCCATGTTAACATTCAAAGTCTTGGCATTTTTCTTCATTCCACTGTAGAATGAAACAAAGCTTTTGAACGTTTCTGTGAATCAAAATTACCCAAATACTTTCCAGCTAAAAATTTTAGACTTATTTCTATGAAGGACTCCCTACTTCAGAACTGACCAGCTAGTCCAACTTGTCCTAGCCAGTGCTCCACAATAACTTCATGCTAGTTATCAAAACACTTCATGGAAGGTATTGCTGATAGCAAGTGTAGCTTGCCGGATTCCCTTCAGTAAAAGGTGTTCACATAGACTCTGACTATTGTGGTTGATTCCATCTAAAGAAATAAAGGGGAAACTAAACATTAGTATTTAATATGAACTTACCCATGCTTTTTTCTTATGTTATTGGTTTTGGAAGACTCAAAAGAAACAATTACATGTAAGATTCTAATTTCTAGGTCTGTAATATTTCAGATCAGACATTCCTAAGTGCAAATGTAAACATACCAGTGTTAACTGCTACAGTTAACTAAGACCTCATAGGTTTTGTTTCACACTAGTTTGTAATATGTTTGCATGATAATTTAGAGGACTGATGCTGGAAGTGAAGCTGCTGCTGCTGCTAAAACTACTATATTGATACTTTGAAGCCCTTTCAATTACTTAAATTAGTAATGCCACAGTTATAGTTCTGTTCTCTACAAGCAGGAAACATTCTATCTAGTGTAGGTGTAAATCCAGATGAATCCTATCAATTAGGAGAATAAACCACCATGAGCGTAGGTCTATCCATCTTTGCTCAGAATAGGTGTAGCACCTGGTTAACAGTGTTTCAGAGAAAATGAATCCATTTGATACTGGAAATTATATAATTACCTCCTCAAGGATGTACTTGCTCTTTCTCCCCTACAGGTAATGTTCCCTTTCATGAAGGTTTCTATTATGATTAGAGTTTATATCTTAACTGGCAGCTAATAGATATTTTCACTATACATAAAAATCTCTAATCCTTTTTTGAGTGTTACTTCTTTTGGGGAGCTTATCTTAATATGTATGCTGTAATAGTGTCTCACAGGTTAACTGAGGTCTGCAGAGAAGTTCTTTGAGTATTTTGTACCCACTTTTTGGTGACATTGAGTGGGTGTCACCTCCAGTAGTTACCTCAGAATCATTCATCTTTCTGTTCTTGCAGTTCCCAGTTTACTTAAGTTGAAGATGCTTTTTATTAGAGTCCTTCAGCTTTATATTTCTTTTTTTAACCTCCAATATACATCTTAAGGTCTTTGGATATATTTTTCTAGTGACAAAAAAGTCTGTTACTGACTAGTAAATATTAATGTAACATATAAAACTTTTAAAGCTTAAATTAAGTTATTGGGTAATTAAGAGTAACAAGAGAGGCTTGAATGTCACTTTTTCAAAATACCTAGAATGAAAACAAATTGGTATGAAGGTTTTTTTAATTAATTCTCCACCCAAAATGCTTCAGGATATTTTTCCCTGCTAAGTGAATAAATTACATTCACAGAAACTAATCCTTTTATTCCATAAATATTGTTCCTGTAATAAAGGACCATACACTATTATGTTTTTAATGAGGTCTTTGTCCAGAATCTTAGAAAGTTTGAGGCTGGTAAAGGGTTTCTGGAGATCACCTGGTCCAACTTCCCTGCTCAAACAGGGTCAGCTATAGCAGGTTGTCCAGGACCATGATGAATCGGGTTTTGAATATTTCCACAGATGGAGATTACTCAATCTCTTTGTGTAACTTGTTCCTGTGTTTGACTACCTGCAGAATAAAAAAGTGTTTTCTCGTGTTCAGATTGAATTTCATGTGTTTTAATTTGTGCTCTTTGTGCTCTTTGTCTCTTGTCCTGTCAGTGAACACTTCTGAGGAGAATCAGTCCATTCTCTTCATTGCCTGCCAGGTATATGCATGGATCGTATCCTCTCAAGCCTTCTTTTCTCTAGGTTAAACAGTCCCAGCTCTCTCAGCTTCTCTTCATGTGAAAGAAATTCAATTTCTTAATCACTTTTGTGGCCCTGTGCCAGACTCAGTCCAGTAAATGCCTGTCTGTCTTGTACTGGGAAATCCCAAACTGAAGCTAGCACTCGAGATATGGCCTCAGCAGTGATGAGGAGAGAAAGGTTCACCTCCATGCCCCTGTTGGCAAAGATCCTCTTAATGCATCCCAGGATGCTGTTGGCCTTCCTTGCCATGATGGTGCATTCCTGGATTGTGGTCAGCTGCTTGTCCACCAGAACCACAAGGTCCTATGCGAGCTGCTCTCCAGCTGGTCAGCCCCTAGCATATACTGGTGCATGGAGTTATTCCTTCCCAAGTGCAGGACTTTGCTTTTCCCTTGTTGAACTGCATAAGGTTCCTCTCAGTCCAGCTCTCCAGTCTGTTGAGGCAGACTTCTCTGGCAGCACAATCATCTGGTGTATCAGTCATTCCTCCCAGTTTTATGTTATCAGTGAACTTGCTGATCGTGCACTCTGTTCCATTGTCCACATCAATAATGAAGAGTTTAAACAGCATTGGCCCTCGGGTATATCGCTAGTGACTCACCTCCAACTGGGCTTTGTGCCACTGATCACAATCCCCTAGGCCTGGTTGTTCTACTAATTGTAACCCACTTCACTGTCCAGCTGTCTAACCTGTGCTTTGTCAGCTTATGATTGTTACAGGACATGGTGTCAAAGGGTTTACGAAAGTCAAGGTAAACAACATCCACTGCTTTCCTCTCATTGTAGAAGCCTATCTGGTTGGACAAACATTATTTCCCCTTTGTAAATCCATGCTTACTACTTCCAATCTCCTTCTTATCCTTCATGTATTTGGAAATGCTTTCCAGAAGCATTTTCTCCATCAGCTTCCCAGGGATCAAGGTGAAGCTGGTTGTCTCTGGTTCCTCAGATTTTCCTTGCTACTCATTCTCAAAGATAGGAGTGATATTTTCTCTCTTCCTGTCTTCACGAACCTCTCCCAATCACTATGACTGCTCAAAGATAATTGAGAGTGGCCTCACAAAGACAAGAACCAGCTCCCCTAACCCTTGCAGGTGCAATCCGTCAGTTACCATGCACTTGCATGCATACCATTTATTTTAGTGATCTCTAACATGTTCCTCTTCCACCATAGGCAAGTCTGCCTTGTTCTGGACTTTAGTGTCGGGGGCCTGAGGTCCCTGAAGGCTGGCTTTACTAGTAGAGACTGAGGCAAATGAGGGACTAAGTACCTCAGCTTTTTCTGTTTTCCAGCCTTTTCCTTTCCTTTTGCTGTTTATGTATCTGTAAAATCTTTTCTTTGTCCTTTTCATCGCTTGCCAGATTTAACTCCATATCAGCCCTGGCTTTCCTAACCCTATCCCTGCATAATCAGACTGCAACTCTATGCTTGCTCTGGAGTATAATTACAATTTATTAATATACAATTGAAAAATATGAAAACTGTGGGGGAATTTAAAAAAGTGTATATAAGAATAATGCTTGAACATAGACATTTTTAATATTTTGCTTATTTTTACCAGTAGAAGATATTATTTCTTACCTTATGAAAACTATAAACATGAATGAATTTTATTTGGTGAAAACCAACCATCAGCTATAGGAATTCAATTTTGCCCTGTGCTTTGTAGTGGAGTTGTCCTTGGTTTACCATAGTATAACTGCATGAAGTGTATATTTTATTGCTTATTTATCAGAAAACAAATGTTAGACAATTCTGACGGAGGTTCTTCCTTAACTCATGCTATTAATACTCCTGTTATTCTCAAAACTTTGACTACTTAGTGACTACCCATCTACTTTCGTAATGATGATGGAATGAATGTTGAGCAAAGGTCATAAGACTGCCTCTGTCACCTTGGAAGCACTAAAAACTTACTTGGAATAAAAGCGGTAAAACCCATTGCGTAAAGAATTGTGTTTTTTAAGATACTTTAAAGAAAAAGTACATATTCAGAGCAGTGCATTTACTATTTTCATCATTACTATTTGTTGGGTGCAAAAACTAAATGCTAAAAAGTGAATCCTGGGTTTAATTTCAAAGGTTGTATTCAAGCAGAACTCTCACTAACTTCTAAAAGTGACTTTGAAATTTTATGCCATCCCAGTGACACTGAGAAAGGACAGCTCTGATATACCACAATGATGGAGCGCTTTTTCTTCGGCAATGATATTCTTTTAGAAAAAGATTACAAAGAGAAGTTGTAATAATTCCATTCAGATGCAAATATGTCTGGATTTCTACTGAACTTGATTTAACAGTGCTCTTTGCCTGCTTTAGTAATCCGTACCTGTGCAGAGGGCAGAAGGGAGAAGAGGAGAAAGCCTCTGCTCTATTTTAGCAAAAATCTCATTACAGAAGATGCAAGTCATTGGAGAACTGATCTTAGCTGCAGTTATTCTCTGAAAGATGTTTCTGCTTTCTTCATGGGTCCATCTAGTTTAAGTTTGCCTAATACAAACCAGTGAATGCTTTGGATTTGTACTTCTGAATATTACATTTTAAGAGATACTTACTACTTTGTTGTAAAATGATTTATCTTTTGTCTTTAATGTTCCATGAACTGCCAAAAAATATCAGGCTCAATAAGAATTGCTTCATCTGAGACTAAATCTGAACTGTCTGAAAAGACATCAAAACAGACAGCTGGTCTTAACATTTTTGTTCGTGATGAAGTTTTAGCTAATTGTTAAAGGAAGAACAATTGTTTTCTCAGACTATATGGAATAAAGAAAAAAAGTTTTCTTTTTCTTCCTCTCAAAACTAAAATTATTTTTATGTATGTACTCCAACCAATTAAAACTGTGTATGGTTTTCAGTGTTACAACAAAAAGTGGTACACGTTGTAATTTGAGACTTTCCCTTTACAAGATTAGTCTCCATGCAGTTTCTTCTTTCTAACTGGATAGGAAGGAAAAAGCTGGTGTGCAATCTCCTCAATTTTATCTTCCAGCAGTTTTTGTTTCGGTGACTCCATCCCCCACTGACTGCTTTGTTTTCTTCTGGAGGAGTGTTCTGCCTATCATGATATCTGTTGCACAGACGCATTTCTCACATTGTACTCAGAAGGAAATTCTCCTCTGGCTTCCTCCTCCATTTACCTAGATGTAGATCAGATCTGTTCCCTGTTCTGAAAGTCCATGGAGGGGAATCTTGTGGATGTTTCCATTAATTCTGCTTAGCATTCTTCACTGGTCAGTGCGTAGAGAACAAAAAAGACCCCTTTCTTTTCTGAAGCCCTAGTTCTTCTGCTTGTCCTTTTCAGTCAACTTCAAACTTTATCTGAAGCAACAGCAAGGTTTTCTCTACATAGCTTTTACTAATAATTCTCAATATTTCCATATATATGTCTCCTTCTGTCACTGTCCTTCCCACGCAAGTTATATTTTTTTAGTTTTCTAAAGTAATAGGAAGAACTACTATAATGTTTATTCTTCTGTTGGCTAAGATTACCACTTCAAGTTGGGAAACTGTGAATTGTAGAGGAGATATTTTACCACAGGAGGAAAAAGTGCTTATAAACTGAATGACTTTCTATTATGCCTCAGTAGGACTCAAGTGTCTTACGCTTGTGTAGTGCCTGTCACATTAGAATCTAATTCACCCTGGTGCAATGCAGATTACAGTATTTAAACATTTTGATAGCCACCTGGTTTTCTGCTGTAGAGGAGGAGCATGTTCAATTAGCAATTAGAAAGGGGATGCACAGTACAACTTACTCTAGGTGACCCTGCTTTGAGCACGGGATTGGACTAGATGATATCCAGAGATCCCTTCCTACCTCATTTATTCAGTGACTAGGCCTATGGGAGGAGGGGAAGGCCAGGTGCTGTGGTTCCCTATCTTGCTCTTCAAGATAAGCCATATATATCTTAAGTCCAAGTCTCTCAAAATAGCCTTTTCTTACAGCTGGGAACTAATCAAGAATGAATGAGATCTTGGCTCTACGTCCAGTCCTGCTTCCTGGTTAGGCTGGCTTGAGGTTGGATGGAGTCAATGGTAAATTATCAAGAGTCCTTTCTAAAATAAAGAAGTGTACCCTCAGAAAAAGTAAACCGAAAAGAACAATTGTGATTGATATGTATTTCTGGACTATAGTGACTCTCGGTATTGATATCTCTTGGGTAGTAATAGAAGTAGCTAACACAGTATCTGTATCTCTCAACTGTGCCTGGAGTCACACTGTAGCCTACAGTGTGCCTGATAGTGTCCTGATGTGAGTTCTTTGTGTCAGCGGGAAAGCTCCCACTGAATTAACTGATGTGGAAACAGGTCTGTAGCCCTTTAGGGACTAGAGGAACATATACTGTCTAAACAATTCCATTTCAGAGGTTGATATGTGTTCCCACTCAGATAAGAGGTGTTCTGGTGAAAGATGTGTAGAAGATGTTGGGCAGTTTTTTTTTGTTCTGTTACATGGAAGGCTTCTGTGAAAATTACAAACCTGAATCCATTTCTTTTGATAGCACTTTTGGAAAGATTATGGGAGAAACAAATGCCCATATGTACAAATTACATCTCTCTCTCTATAGTTTATATATGGTGTTTTGAATACTTTGTGGACTTTTGTTTTAATCCTCATGCAATTTAGTAGGCTTTTTTTTTAAAAAAAAGTAGGAAAATCTAGTACGTGGTAAAGAACATGTGCACAGACTGACTGAAGAACTTACAGGTCCTGTTTCTTACTTCACTTACACCTTTACTGAACTGTCTGTTGAGGATAGAGGAGAGTGTTCATTTTGTGCAGAAAAGAAGAAATAGCAGAATTACACTTGTTGTGAGTCCTTGGGAGACCTAGATTCCTGGAATAGTCACTCTTTTCTGTGACGATATGTAACTCCCTGGAGAAGAGTTCTGTCTACCTGATATTTATTTGAATGAACATGTGTGGATAAATATTTCCCTTGTTTTGTCTCATTATGTTGGAAAGAATTAATCCCCCACTTCCTCTGTGCCCTCCCTATTTATCTACCTCTCTCCTCTTTTCTATATAAATCTAGAAATGGATGGGAGTTATCAGAGTGAAAGATACTTTAATTCAATATTGTATTGCTAATCCTAAATACCATTAGAGTTTGAGATAGGAGTGATTGCATGTATGAATAGCTCTTTAGTCAGATAACTTGCAATAATTTGACTATATCAGAACTGAAGTTTCTTTTCTGTTGAGAGAATTGAAAAATCTCTGAAAATATTTATGCTTAATTTTGTACTTCTAGAGTGAATCTGATCTTCACTTCTGTAAACATTCAGGTTTGTATTAAGACGTGCTATCAATTTATATAGGTGATTTACAGCATAAGTAATACCTGCTCCTCCTAGTCTCTTAACTATTTTCATTCCAAAGACTTGTATGAAAAGTGTGTATATCTTTGTTTAAACTGTTCGTTTCTCAAAACTATCCTTAAAATGTTCGACAAATGTGGGTTCTGTCTTGCTTTGTGTGGGCTTGTACTTGTTTAATAATAAAAAATGATCTTGAAATCCTGCCTAAAACAGAAGTATACCAATAAAGCTTGGTCTGCTAAGCCTTAATAGTTTTTGTTCGCCTTCAGTAGCTGGCTTTTCAGAGTAGGCTCTCTCTGATACTAACAAGAGCTTAGTAATGAAAGAAACTGCGTGTTGTACAGATCCCTGACTCTTTTCCCCAGTCAGGCATGCTAATGCCTATTAAGCATAGCTATCTCCTATATAATTTCTGTGAGACCACTTTCCCAAAATATTTAAGAACATTCACAGTTAATAACACTCTGTGTAAAAAAAAAAACAAAAACAAAACAAAAACAAAAACAAACAAAAAAAAAGCCACCAAAAACCAAACAAACATACTAACAAAAACCCAACAAAAATCACCACACCTCACCACATCTCTTTCTGGGAGAGATGGATACCTTCTTGGTTAAACGTCTTCTACCGTGGATTTCCTTTGATATGCTAGGAAAATCCCTTAAAAAACCACTCTGTGTTCCTTTACTCTGTGTGTTGGGCCATATGATGGGGATGTCAGAAAACTTTTGCACATAACGGTGTGCTAAAAGCAAGCCTGCTTTTCCTCCTGATTTTCTGACCTCCAATCTCACTGTTTCTCGTTCCACATAGAAAATATAGGTAAAATAAAAATATAGGTGTTCTGAAAATAAGGTACAAGGTGAATATTGGATACATTTTTTTTAAAAGAGCAGAAGAAATACTAGTTGAAGTAGATTTCTTATGGACAAAAAACAATTGATGATCACATAAGAACAATAGAGAAACATGTCAAGTGCATATTTTAATATGTCAATATGTCTTGAGGTCCAAGAGCTGCACTCTTTAAAGTATTTAATTTCATGTCTATAATTTACCCACCACGATATATTATTTTGACCATGCTTTCCACTCTATTGCAAAGATAAGAAAAGAAATTTATAATAAAGAAGTCAATATCAGATTGTTCTTTTGAACTGTCACAGTGTACACAAAATGTTTCAAAGAAAGAAGGAAATGCATCTTATTCACACCAATTTTGAGGGATGCTGCAGTAAGAATGCATAGGGGGAACAGACAATACCTTTAATCTTGGAGATCTCACATACTCCTGCCTCAAACAGTTTCCAGTCACTGTCTTCACAGAGTTGAATTTGTCTGACTCGGTTAAAATAGAAAGACTGAAAGTTATAGAAAGGAACAGAGCAGATATCTGTACTAATCAGTATTCAGAGGAGGGAAATGGACTCTGAAAAAGGGAAAGAAAATCAACCTGAAGCCATATTGTTGATGAGAGGCCACCTTGACTCTCTGACAAGTACAAAGGAAACTTTGTGTCATGTGAAATATCTTCAGAGTAATTCTTCTGAAGTAGTGAATTTGAGAAGAACCAGGCAATGCCAGTCCAGAGATCACACTGAAAATGAATTATTCATTTCCGTGCTTGTTAAAATCTTATTATCAGCCATAGGTACATGATCTTCAGTACTTGATTGGTTTGAACTGTGAGAGAGCAGACCCTCTAATTCCTATTTTGAACTGTTTTGGGGTTTTTTTTGACTGAACTGGATCCTTGAGAGAAGGAGATAAGAAGGAAACAAAAACACTACACAATTTCTAAATTTATTTGAAGATGGATAGAACACTTTATAAAAGCACTACCCTTTTCCTCTCCAGCTGATGTGGCGTAAACCAATGCCTTTCTCTGAAGTGGGGGCAAAAGTGACATTGGGGGAAGGAGGAGAAACTTGAAACACACAAACTGGTACCCTCTTAGATTGTGTTATACAAGCCTGTTAGGATCAAGTTTAGGCTTTCTTAGATATGAAATTGCTCTGTCCCCTAAACGTCTCTTTCCCTTGATATTACAGACAGTGTTTTTGAAACTTGCAGCACTGAAAGAGGGGACTAGGAGATGTGCATTCAAGATAAAAAATTCTGTAGTCTGCAAAGCTAACCAAAGGCACAGCAGTGAATTCAGAATCCACCAACGTTTTTTTCACTAACCTTTTTTGACTTTGACAGTCAATTTTAGTTCGGTTGCCTTCAAATCCTCTGACAGAAAGTGATAGGTAACTGTACAGGTAGATAGATCATATGTAGGTTTCTAATATAGAAACATAGTTATAAATGTGTAGCTTAAGTTAACAGCCTACAAATAGATTTGAAAGTACACATTAGTACTTCAGAATACTACTGGGTAAGCGTCAAGTCTCCCTATGGATGGTAGTAGTTTGAGTGATCCCTGCATTTTGCTTCATTGTAACTCAACATGATAAGGCAAAAGGGTTGTGCGGTTGCAGAGAATGAATGCACAGGCATGCATATATATTGATAGCACATTTTGACAAATGTTTTCGATGTATCAGTTCTGTAGAAACTTGAACAATGTAATAAAACTGTAATTACCTCAAATTAAATATTTATAGACTTTCTGCAGTTCCTTCATGTATCTTNTTTAGAAGTCTGATTATTTCTTATTTAAAGACCTGCTTAGTACTGCATACTCCGAAGGAAGAGGATTGAATGAGTAGAATATAATCATGAGACCTTGAAAAAGTTGTGTACTGTGTTCATCTGAAAAGTCTTGTACCTGTCCATGACACAGATGTGACTTCCTTTTCCATTAGGTGAACAATATGTAACTTAGCTCTTGTACGCCATCATCACCTCCAAGAAAAGCAGGAAAAAAGAAGGTACTGAGTACCAGCTGTTTAATCTGTTTCTGTTCTGAGACTGCTGTGATTTTTTTTCAGGTTTCTTATGCATCCTATAAAGCACGGTTGGCTTCACTAAGGCATCCTTTTCAAGTGTGTGCCTAAAAAACAACTGTTTTTCTGTACCCATTACTAGTTTTAAATATTCAGGATTGAACATGTCTGTTGTTAAAAAGTAGCTGATGGAACTTCATATGAGAGAAAGAAAAGAATGGCTGATGATGTCTTGAGATTACTAAGAAATTGTAGAATTCTTCAGGCAGGGATGCATGAGGCGAAGTAAGGCAAGAAAAAGTGTGAGGTACAATGTATAATACATGTTTGCACCCTGGTACCTTCTTAATACTAGAAAAATACTAGACTGGATCAGCAAAAGAAGTATGAGCTCCTAATACTGCATGTATTGGGCATTAGGGTCAGTGTTAGAGTTGGTCAAATCCCTGGCTTAGTATGATCACGAGTTCAGAGGGTTAAATTTCATGCAGAGTTTTGTACACTGAGCTAGAAATAAGGAGTTCATTCCTGTGTGCTGGTGTGTTTACTAACTTCAGTGGGGACACCAGAAAACTGTTCCATGAGGATAAGGAATTCTGTATTTTGCTGAATGTTCATGGAAATAGTACATTATTCCACAAAATGGATGCAGAAATTGACCATTTCCTTGATTTGAAATTCCTTAAACAAAAGGTCAATTCCTGTGTTAAATTCTACAGATTAATGTTTACACTAGAACTTGCTGAATAATGGAGTTTGAAAACATTTTTTTACCAAAAAAATGTTAGTCAAAAGTACTATTAGGATCAATTATTTTAATTAATTTAATTAATACTATTAATCCAGATTTACATTGCACAGCTAACTCCATTAAAATAACTGTAGCTGTTGTTGTTTCCTCTCTCAAAAGGTCTTAATTTTCCTTCATCTGGTCTTGATCTTAAGTCTGTGGAAGACAATGGAGACAGTTTCTTTAAATTCTGTGTATTTACTTTTCCATTTAACATTGGTCACTCCTTGCTGTACATGAAAGGAATGGCTTATACTCAGTTCTTGCTTACTGCTGTTCCTGGCCATGTATGCTGTGTCGTATTTGGCCAGTTAGTTTTGCAGTTTTCAAGTACCATGACTCCCCCATCATATGCATACAGCTTAGCTTGCTAACAGAATTTTCCATTTCATCTTCTCTGTTTGGTTTTTTTTTTTTCCTTGTATACCTAGAACGTTTTTGTATTCAAGTTGTCATTCTTGGATTTAAGCAGCAAACCATGTTTTTTTGTCAGTTCTACGTTGCTCTGGCCAACTTCTGGAGGCAAGGACAGAGAGACTATAGTACAGTTTGATTTGTGTCTTAAACTGTAGATGTCTGCCAGGCAACAGTGCCCATTCTTACTTGTTTCCAGATGATTTTTGCAGCTTGTGGGTTGAAGGGTTGATTGAGCTGGCAAAGAATGCGTAGCTCATCTGACTTAGAACTAGAGCCTGTGACAGATTTGATAAATGTCAACATAAGAAAGTACATTTGCAATCAAACACTTCTATACTAGGATCATGATTTTGCTTTGAACCTTAATTAGTTTACAAAATCATCATCTCCTTCCTCCATAATGATTTCTTCCTTCTCAGTATTTTCAACATATTCTTGAAACTGTGTATAACTTACACCATGACTGTTGAAGTTAAAAGAGTTTGTCCTGCATCAGTGTTTCCATGCAACACACGAAGTTTATGCAGAACACCCAGGTCTGATTTGAATGACAGTTGGGAACTGGCCAACATGTTCATCTTTCCCACTTAGGCTCTAGCTCTGAGGTCATCTACTTTTAGTCCAGAGACTGGCCCACGAGAAACCAGAAACCTTTGCATATAACCATTTTTTTTTGTTCATTTCTTCATTGCTTACATGTGTTTGTTACAAATTAATAGCTGACTTTTCCCTTGTCAAGTACCAAGGACTAAATTATAATGTTGATTTGTTTCATGTTATTGCTATTTAGGTTTTTACACCTTACATAGGCTTTCATGAAAGGTTGTCTTAAGTGTCAAGATTCTAATGTTAAAAAAATTCCAAAAGATCACAGCTTCATCTATCAATAAAACTGAGTAGTTAATCAATAGAAGCTCTTAATCAATAGAAGAGGAATAGGTAACCTTGATAATTCACGAAGTCAACTCAACTGAAAAGCAAACAGAGAAGAATTACAAAACCTCTCGCAACAAGCCAAGACAGAGAAGGCAACAGGCCTACATTTTAGAGCATGGAGTATATATTGGAGAAATCTAAGATTTAATAAATATTGCAGTCTTTTTGTCCAATTTCGAAGTTTAACTAGGGTGAAGTTTAACCTCATTGCTCATGTGTCTCTATTGTGAGATTTTGAAATTGTTGTAGAAGATTTTATTTTGGTGTATTGACTGTATTTTCCGTTTCTATTTGGCGTTTGCAGTTTTGCAATGAATGTACTACAATGTTTATTTCAATCATCAGCTATTTCGTGTAACTCGTGCCATTGGAACCTTTTAATTGTGCATTGGGATTTTCCATTTTCAACATGAGATTAGTAGATTGATAATGCATTTGGAACAAAATTTAAGGACATGTAGCTGAATTAGTGTCTGGAGGAATCAAGCTCATGTTCGACTAGTGCCAAGTTACAACTTTTTTAAGAGTGTATTTATACAACCCTATGTCTAAGCCAGGCAATCCTTGTCATAGTGTTTGAAAGCTATGGTGTTAGATCTAAAGTAACTTGCTAAAAAGAAAACCCCCAAAACCCCACAAACCCCAAAAGGTTAATATTACCAAATATACAAGAAGAAATGGAGAAAGAATAGGGAGGTATGGAAAGACAGTGTAATGTTATAATCCCTCTTGACTCTTGAAGTTTTTAGCAGAATCTTTTGCTGTCTCTGGTTTTCATCAGTGCTTATCCATGAGTTACATCAGCTATATAGGTGCCACAGTCACAGTAGCAGGGCAAGTCTTCTACAATACAGAAAATATATTACAGGAGGCTCTGCACATGAATAATGGAAAAGGTTTGAGTGGCTCAATGAGGGGAAAAAAGGCAATCCAAATGTATTCATCCACTGTCAGGTTTCAGGGGTCACTTCTAAAGATTTCACCCTAACAAATTTGTTGCATTTAAAAGCCTAATAAAACTTCAAGCTGTGTTACTAGACTGCATCTGCTGTTGGTACAAGGGTTTATTTTAAAGCATTTAAACTGTGCCTGTCAAGTAAATTACATACCCAAGAAATACAACTGACAAGCACATTGGATGGAATATAGTCTGAGCTGCTTTGAATTCTAACCACTGTGATATGTGGTACATCAGAAATTTTATAATGAAAAACATCCATTTCCTTTTTGTGAAGTGTTCACATTCCTTGGAACTCTAGTTCCAAAGTGTACTCTCACTCTGAAGTCATTTGAGGGGAGATGTTGACTCCTTATATCCTGTTTTCTTTGGATCTTTTTGCATTCTTTCTTGGATTGTTTGTCTCCATATTGATTTTTTTTTTTTTTTTTTTTTTTTTTTTT
>Ga0065711_1008711_pt1 | contig 14063 bp, 6 predicted proteins | sample Hoacrofraction12_FD_59098 | JGI IMG/M metagenome (GOLD analysis project Ga0065711, IMG submission 59098) | Hoatzin crop microbial communities from Cojedes, Venezuela - Epithelial fraction 12 v2 (version 2) | ecosystem: Host-associated > Birds > Digestive system > Esophagus > Crop | place...
AGCTGGCCATGGACGTCTACACCCCTCACCCCAGCCCAGATTGTGAGCAATTACAGTGAGACCATGAATGCTACTTGGCTGATAGCGGAACATGGCCAATTCAGTTTCCGGCTGTCGGGCAATATTGTTTAAATCGTGTTCAGGAGGCAGGGATTCATGTTGGGGAAAGCAAGTGCAAATGGACACTCACCCGTAAGTTAGTTGATAAAGATAGAGGTGTCCACATATGGATGTGGCTTGACGAAGCCGGGCGCAATCGGGGATTTAAGGGATACTGGTCAAGCAAAAATGAAACATTCTTCCTCCAGTGGTCCAATTATTACCCCTATTGTCAAGTGTATGAGTGGAAAAATGATTCTGGCACCTGGTACCGCACTAGCTGCACAAACGACAGCCCCACTGAGTTTTTTAGCCCTTTTGGCAACAAGGACACAACTCATTTTCAATCTCCAAGGGAGACAGCTGGACCATTTGCTTATAGCCCTAAGGCAAAAAGGGGTCATTATTGGATCTGCAGACATACTGCCTACAAACATTTACTAGCAGAATGATCAGGGACTTGTTACGTAGGGATTATCTGGCCCATGTTTTTCCTCCTCCCAGAGATGGGTGGACCTCGTTTGGGGATAAGACTATATGACGATCTAGGGGATAGAAGGATTGCTTGTAAAATGTGATCTATTGAGGTTAACCTGGGTGGAACACAAAAATGGGGGAGTGATGAGTGGCCTCCTGACAGGATAATTCAGCATTACGGACCTGCCACCTGGAACCCCAATGAACCAATATCAGGGGCAAGGGAACCAATTTATAATTTAAATCGGATAATTCGATTGCAAGCGGCTCTAGAAATCATCACTAATAAAACTGCAGATGCCTTAGACCTTTTAACTCAGCAGTCTCAACAGATGCGCACAGCAGTCCTTCAACATCGCATGGTCCTGGATTACCTGTTAGCTGAAGAGGGGGGGCGTGTGGGAAACTAAATATTTCTAACTGTTGCTTGGAGATCAATGACGTGGGCGAAGTGGTCCTCCAATTGACCACAGATATTAGGAGAATCGCTCATGTTCCAGTACAAACATGGAATGGTTGGACTGGTGATTTGTGGTCCTGGTTGCCAGGGACACGATGGGTAAAACAATTACTACTATTTTTGTTATGCGCGGTTGCTGCTTCAGTGTTTTTACCATGTATTATTCCCTGTTTTGTTCAGTTAATCCGACACGTGGTATCCAATATGCAATTCATACCCATCACGTCACCTGACGGCGTAAGACAGATTCATGTCATTCGTCAACCAAAACCGACCACTGTACCCATCATTTAGACCCTACAGAATTCACAGACTGTCAAAGGGAAGAATTGCATACCTATATCCATGTCACACCCACCCTGATTTTCTATGTTTGTTATCATGAAAAGACTACCTCATACTTACCTGATTCTTCAAACTTTTGTTCAGTAAGACATTGTTAGCAGTGTTCAAAGAGACAGTGTTTACATTGTGTAATGTTTCAACCTGCCTACGATTGTGCATTTCTGTGCCATACCCCTTTTTTTTTATTCCCTCCTTCCCCTGCCATGTCACCGATCCCCACCATCCTGGTTTCTACCCCTATTTCTATCTCTTTATCTCTCTCTCTTTCTGTCTCTCTCTCTCATTTCTCATTCCCTCTCGTTCTCTATCTCTAGACCACCACCACCTCCCACACTACCGCAAAGGCAGCAATGTCGAGCCACGGGGTGGTGTAGAAGATAGCTACAAACTGGTTTTGTCTCGACATTGCCATTGTCATCTCTTGCTGGCCTCTGGAAAGAAACCGCCACAACGACCTGCAGGAAAGCGCTTGCGCACAGAGAAGCGCGTGGACGGGCAAGAACGGACTTGTCTAAGCGGGCAGCACGCATGGCAGGAACTGCACGTATGTGGACATGCTCTGCGCATGCGCAAATGCCCCTATAAAAGGGCAGCACATGTTCCTCGTTGCCCTCTTGCTCTCCTCCTTGCCACCTCGCTGCTGGGCTCCACCCTCGCCAGGGCCTCCACACCTGCACAGAGACTGAGCCGAACGGACATCGCTGGACATCGTCGAATCCGTGGTGGTGGTAACTGATTTCTTCCCCGCCCCCGCACTTCTTTTCCTTGCCCGCTGAGGTTTTTGCGACTTCACTCCTTTTTTTTCCTGTCTCGTCTTCTCCCCCCCCCACTGCCGTCCCCGCCAGACCTCCAATTCCCGGTTCACCGAAAATAAAGTTTACAAGGTTGCACGGCATATGACTGCGTTTGTGTCTTAATCTCGTCTGCTGGGATCGCATCGAAACCTCCCCAATATCGGATCGGGACAAGGGGCCCAAAAGTGAACACAGTACTCTAGGTGTAGCCTCACCAGTGCCGAGTACAGGGGCACGATGACCTCCCTACTCCTGCTGGCCACACTATTCCTGATACAAGCCAGGATGCTTTTGGCCTCCTTGGCCACCTGGGCACACTGCTGCCTCACGTTCAGCCAGCTGTTGACCGGTACCCTCAAGTCCTTTTCTGCCGGGCAGCTTCCCAGCCACTCTTCCCCAAGCCTGTAGCGTTGCATGGGGTTGTTGTGACCCAAGTGCAGGACCCAGCACTTGGCCTTGTTAAACCTCATACGGTTGACCTTGGCCCATCACTCCAATCTGTCCAGATCCCTTTGCAGAGCCTTCCTACCTGTGAGCTGATCAACACTCCCACCCAGTTTGGTGTCGTCTGCAGATATAGTGAGAGATCACTCAATCCCCTCATCCAGATCACTGGTAAAGATACAGATATAATTTTTCTTACACATATGGCTGAATCAATTTAGAATTTTTAATAAAAATTGCTGCCTAGAAAGCAAAATAATAGCACCATATATTAACGTAGCCCGTATCACATGCAAAAGTATGATTCAGTATAGTATTTAGATGCCTGGAGTGGGTAGAATTGTTGTGTTTCTGCTTGGTTGTTTGGAAGTTGTTTTTTTTTGCCATACTTTTCTTAGCTGTATAAACAAGAACTGTGTTTTAGAAAAACTTCTGACAACTGCAGCAGTGCCATGAAGCCCCTCACCATCCAGAAGAACTGAGGGCAGATGTGGACGACCCCTGCAGGGGCTGGAGCCAGGACCCAACGACACTGCCTGGGGAGGCTGTGTGGAGCCATCAGCCCCCACAGGACCCTGACACCCACCGCTCGTAAGGCTTCAGCTTTTGTTTTCAGGAGCCTGTGGAAGCATGCCTTGTATTACAGCCATACTATATACTGGTTTTGGAGCTCATACAGCAATTGCCATCTTTACAGCAGGATTCAGTATCTGTTTACCAGCTGTGCAAGGCTAGCTCCCACCACAATCTAATTGTTGTAGGTAACTTGCTCATTAATGCTAAAAATAAGACTCTTTGTATTATGGTGTGTTCTGCGGTATCTGTAGCCTGATTGACTTAAAGATAAGAACTTTCTTCTGAATTACTAAATGTGGCAGCACGCCACAATAAGTTACGGCAGTCACAAAGCAAGCAAAAGCAAGCAGAAGCAGCAGCAGAAACACTTTAATGGTTAATATAATTTTTATATCCCCTTGTCCCCCACCCCCAGAGTCTCATTGGTGAGAGTCTTTTGGCATGTAGCTCCTTTGTTCTTCTGATTGTTCATCATGTGTCCGTTCACACAACCTTCACGCTTATCGAAGAGTTGGATTTTCCCATCCTATTTCTTTGTTCCTTTCCTCCTGTTTTTCAACCACTGGTGCACAAAATAATTAGCTCATAGATATGGCTCTATTCCATCAAGACTGTCAAGGCCGCCCGCGGCCCAGCCGATTCCCATAACTAAATATTATCTAAACTGTCTTATTGTGTCTTTTCTTTTTATTTTTAATGGACAAACAATTTTGATCTGTTGAATCACATTCTAGAATGAGCCTATAGCTTTGTCATGTTTTACCAAACTCTTAAATAACAATTCTTAGTTCTAGTCTCTACTTTTGGAACCTCTTATTGTTTTAGTATTTCAGAACAACTCATAATGCAGGATTTCTGAAATTCCACCTCTTTCTCACTGGCAGGTAATTTTCCTTTTGTTTTCAGCTTGTGAATGTGGAAAGTACACGACAAACTGCATTCAGATCTTGTTGACTGCTGCTTTTCTGTTTGTTTTTCAAAACTTCAGATTTTAGGAGGTTTTTTGTTTGTTTTTTTTTTCTCCCACCCCCTAACTGTGCTAACCCCCTAAGGTGCTAAACAACTTTATTCCCATTTCATGCTGCAGTTTGATTGTTAATGTGTTGACAGTGGGAAGCTTCTGCATTTCTCTCTCCACTCTGAGTCCTCATTCACATAAATGGCATTCCTTGTCAGTAAACCAAAATAATCGCCAATTTGCTGATTTTTTTTCTTTTAATCTGCTGCCAAATAATTCACAGGGTTTAGTCAGTTCTAATGCATTTTCCATATCCAACACAAAAATTTTGTCTGCTGACATTCTCCATGCATGAACTGCTTGCGCAAATCAAGCTTCCTAGCTGTCCTTGTACAGACTTTCTATACAGTTGAAGTTTCCTTTTTTCTGTTCATATGTACTAGAAATTCAGAGGGTTTATAATACCACAGCCTAACTTGAAGATATCATCCAAGGCTTTATTTCTCTGATTAAGGAACCTGAACCAGAGTCTGCTTTTCTCAGACAACAAAAGATGACATTTATCCTGAAAATACTTAATGGCGACTCTGAGCTATGCAAAACTACACATAAAATTAATTTCTAACTGCTTTGAAAAAAATTCTGATTTCCTGACTTTAATGAAGTTGCTGGGAATTTTGCCACTACTTCAACAGGGCCAGGATTTATTTTTTAATGATAGTTGTGTCTTTTAGCTTTCAGTCATCTCTAATCTACCTTCTATATTTAGTATGTCATGTTTTCAAAATGCTTTGAAGTCCCACAAAAGTCTTGTCAAAAAATACAGACACATTAGAACATCTCCAGTTACAATGTCAATAACATGCCTGCAAAACTCAGCTTCTGCAATGAATCTGTTCAGTTAAATTTAAATCTGCTTCAAACTCTTACATTAACTCTGTTACCCTTTTATACAGACCTGTTTTCACTTGGCAACATAAATACCAATCCTCAGTTCTTTCAGCTGTTCAAAAAAAAAAAAAAAGATATGTAAAGCATAGTAAAGATGCAGAGAAGGGAACAGGAAAGAGAAAAAAGGTTTCAATTATGCAATATATTCAAGAGCAACTCTGCTGGAATTCATTAACTCCACTGAGCAGGCAGCTGCGTATTTGCAACATCCTGATGAGGCAGGGAAAAAAAAGAAGAGAGCAGATGACTGACTGTACAGACTAGAAGACATAACAATACATTTAAAGTGCCTTGTTTTCTTACTCAGGCATTTGATTATCCTGTTTCCCTTTCAGAACTGCTAATTTCCTTGTATTTCTGTGTATATAGTAAGTTTGTATAGTTCATTTTACAGGTATCTTCATTACAAACACAAAAGAACACTGGAATAACATTTTCCAAAAAGTACAGGTTACACTACTGGTTCTGCAAAGTTAAATAATTGAAATAGCGCTGAACACCTTTATCCTGTAATCTTTTTTTTTTTTTTTTTTTTACTTATCCTGTTTCTATTTCTATTTTCCCTGTCCCAAATTTCTCTGCACTTTATGCTAGACAGATAAGTTTATAACCTATGCAAATTTCACTCGGACCTCTGTCATGGCTTGCAACTGTGGAAGAAGTCCATCTTCCTGACTCATACACTTGTTGTAATTAAGGGTCATCAGGTGGATCTTGACCTCGCTGTCTCCTTTTGGCCTCTGCTAACAGTGGTTATATAAGCTATTTTCAAGCACTTATTGGATTCTTCAAGTGGAAATTCTGAAAACAACTAATCACAGATGTCTCCCACAAGTAACTTCTCTAATGCTGAGGGGAGGACTGTAGGTATTAATGCTTCCTCAGATTATATTCAGTTCTACTCACATTGCCCAGTGGATCAGGTGTGTGTGAGGAATATGGAGTTGAACAACAGTGTCTGAAAGCTAGGGCATTGCAAAGTTCCTGTGAACTACTTTCCTCAGGTTTAGCAAAGGAAAATAAAGGCATGCTATTAGTCACCTCAACTTCAGTGGGATTTTCCAGTACCATCTTTATAAAAGAAAGAATTTAGCAAGACTCCATGATTTTTGTCTGTAACGGAGATACTGTGTTACAGGACGTAAGCCAGGAATTACCTGTAGTATTCGGTCTGCATGTCTGTCTGCCTGTATGTAGCATCATGTTTTGATGATGTTTCAATTCATCTATGTAGACTACTTTTTATGATCCACTTGGAGTGGAAATAAGTGGAAATCCAGATACCACATTCAGATATCTCATGTCAGTGTTCCAGAAATAACTCTGTTGAGCTCAACCAATTGACATTGAACATGTGTAACTGAGAATAAAAGTAAGAACTGACCTCTTTTCATTATTCTAACTGGTAAGATCATGTTTACTAATATAACACTCTGCCCAAACAAGAGTTGTGAAAGAAAGAGAAGAACAAGATTAAGAAACAGAATGGATGAAAATGAGTCTCAAGCATTGAAATGCTACTGAGCACTGTATTTCCTTAAAAATCAGTCTAAATAAAACCCCTCTTCTCAAAACCTCTTACCATTATTTTCCTATTCATTATCTCATATGTTTATTACTACTTGATTGAAATAGTATTTCTGTCCTTTAAAAAGACTCCTTTTTCTCCTATATTTAAAGGCAACCATGTTATTAATGTGACTTTGACCTCAAACATGCTAAGAAACATCTCATTAGAGAGGCTCTTTCCCTGGAAAGCATTTACTACATGAGTTGTCCTTTTAAAGTAAATACAGCAAATTTGAAAGATGAACACAGCAGTATCCATGAAGTATTTGTTACATGACCATGGCTAAACCATAATAATTGACAAGGTTTCACGTCTCAAGCAATTTGTTTCACACAAATCATTCTACAGATGTTCATGTGAAAAGTGACTTCATGTATTATGGGCCTCAAAGGGAGGTCAGGGGATGCCTAGGACATGCTAAGAATGCATGTTCTGGGACCCCTGAAGGATATCTTTAAGCTGGTTCATTTGCTTAGTATCGTGTGGGTCCAGATGGAGATATCTGGGATTCAAAAGCAACAAACCTATATTAGTCTGACACTGTACCTAATGTAGCAGGCCCCAGTCTTTCTGTGAGGTTAATCAGCATGTTGATGTTTATATTGTTTCCAGTTTCAGACCTAGCTCAGTCATCTCTAAGACAGATATCACATTGTATGGGCATAATGATGTGCACTTCAGTGTTAGTCACCTACTCTTGCTCCAGTTTCAGTTGTTAGTCCTCTGTGGGTGCTGATGTATAACCAAAGTCCACCCTTCCCCAAGGAAACTGAGAGATCCTTCCTCAATATCAAAACAGACAGAACACTTACATGGATCTTCAGCCTGTCTGATCCAACCTAGGTCTTCTCTGTCTTAGATGAATTTGCTACTCCTATATAAAAACTCTAATTAATAGGATACAGATACAGACATACACAGATTCTGACTCTGTTGTTTTCTTGCCTGCTTGAGGATCTGCATGTCTGAGTATGTATGGCTGCAATCAGAAATATAACAAACTGTACTGGTCCACAGTTTGGAAGTGATTTTTACCAAATGCTATCTTGTTTTGCTTATTTCCATATTTCACTTAAATAATGATTGTTAACTAATAACTTATTAGAAAACCACATTTGCCACAGTTTGCGAAAAATCTGTTGGATGCTTCACGTTTCTGATTTTGATAGGTAACACCAGAAGCTTTGATGCACAATTTTAGTCTTGTTAGCAGTCCCACTGGGTGACCCTCTGTTCCATAACTTTTCAAAATGTTTGCAAAGAACGTTGGTATAGTGTATGTGACTTCCAAGGAGTTACTTTTTAAAATTTAAGAGAAAAAAAACTATGCTGCCATGTAGTAAGAGAGATGTTTTTCCTCATGAATTAATAACTGATGAAAAACTAACAAAAATAAGGACAGAAACAAGTTGTGAAAACTCATTAGATTGTCCACAGAAATCTGCATTGGTATCTCTACTTATCAAGTTTTAAACAGTCAAAACTGGAGTTGACCATGAAGAGCAGCAGGAAGATCTTAAAACACTAAATGACTTGGTGATAAAATGGCAGATAAAATCTGGTGTGAGCTGAATGTATATGGAGAAAATAACTCCAATAAAATATATACAGTGGTGGCTCTGAATAACGTATTGATACTCAGGAAAGGGATTTTGAAGCCATGGATAGTTATATGAAAGTGTAAATCAATATTCAGTTGTAGTCAAAAGAGAAAATTTTATATTGAGACTTACCAGGAAAGAAGTTGACAGCAAATATTAAATGGCACTATATAAATCACTTGTATAATTATAAACCCTATGCAAGTGTAGTGGCTCCTGAAGTCCATTTTAAAAGGACTAATTAGAACTAGGAAAAATACTCAGAAAAGCAACAAGGATAGCCAAAGGAAGAGAATGATACTGTTTTGGGGCAAACCAGATATATTAGGGTTCTTCACTTTGGAAAAGACCTGAAGAAAGATATGAATGACATGGAGAAGATGAATAGGGAATAAGTATTCAGCTTCCCTTAAAAAAGCTCTTTAAAATACCAGGTGTCTTATTTAAAAGAACTAATGGAATTTTTCTTTGTCATCCACCATGTAGCTACACAGTAGAACTGTGTGCTGTAACACTACATTGTGTAAAAAATAAGAGTTTAAAACCCCACAGAACTAGTCAAACCCATGAAGCATAGATCCTTCAACTGTTCCTTTGTTGTTTCCCAGGTTACATTCTTCCAAAATCTCATTCTCAGAAGTGTTCAACCTAGATTTACCCTAAAGGAGATTACAGTCTCCACTGAAAAGTTCATTCTGTGTCACAAATCTGTCAAAGACTGTATTCTCTGCTTTGAAAAATAAATTTCATGCATAAATTGTAAAAAGTTTCTCTTGTAGAAAAATAATGCACAGTAGCAGTCTTTTCAGGCTAACTTTAAATCTCACTATCTAACAGGTCCTTAAACCCTTAAGAAAGCCTCATCTGCCATGCCTTCACTCCAAAATGTCATGAATGTTAATTGACTTGTGAGTAGATATCAACCTGGGACCATTAAAGAGTCTTATATGCATTTTTCATTCATTTTATACTAATTATGCCTACAAACATTTGCATTACATGAAAAAGACTAGGGCTGCAATGTCAATGATTCAAAAATTGCCAGAATGAACGCTCATTGCATAACTGTCACTGGTCCCACTCCAAATACACATTATAATGAAGTCTTGATTACATGGTTGCATATTATTTTTTCCAGAGAACCCTGTTGCTAGGACTGTGATGTGACATGCAATTCTTTAGGCTTGAAAAAACATAAAACAATTTAAAATATAATCTATTAACAATAAATGCCATCATGTGGTGTTTTCAGGATAAGTAACTAGCATTGCAATCTGAGAATTCCTGCTTTTCTTGGCCAAACATCTGGGACTTGAACTAAGGGCTGCACTGGTGCCCATTCTTATTGTCAGTACTGTCTCCTCAGGGAGAGTTAATATCGAATCATAATGGCAGAGCAATCATCTATGAAGGGATGGATACGCTCAGTGAGAATGTAATTTTTACCAATTTCTGTTCCTAAATATTAAGCAGCATCTGTTGAATGCTGGCTTTCAAAAGAAAAAAATGTTTGAATAAACTGTCATGAAGTAGCAAAAGACACATCCCTGACACAAAAGTGACTCCAAGCTATACTTCATCTGCCATCTGAAAAGCCAATGTGGTCAGAGTCCTATTTTGAAATTTAAGACTAGAAGAAAAACACCTGGTTTTCCATTGCAAATATATCTTTTTCATCAGAAATTTCATCCTTAGCATTTAAAATCTGGCAGTGTTCTATGCAGGGAAATTATGGACAACTGTAGTAATTTTATGTAATAATATATGTAAATGTATACAGCTAGTAATGACTAAAAAGCAGGAGGATGAACAGTTTATTTATTTGCTTGACAGATTCTAACATACAGCAGTTAAAGAACAGTATAATATTTTGAAATAGAGCTACTATTCTTTGTATGGAAGCTAGTGGGAAATCCATGCAAGAAAAGCAAAGGAGACATTGGTTTGTTTTATGTTATAGTGTATACTGTTAATTATTATAGACTACTGATTATTACTAAATAATTTTATTTCATATGAACACAAATATTCTTACGGTGGTTGTGTTATAATGATCATTTGTTTGAGCAGAGGAGGAAACATATTTTTAAAGTATAAATACAGATACTAATTCCATGGCCTTACTGTTCTTAAAGGAACACAGATCTTTAAAATCACTGTTATGAAAAGGAATACAACTGAAGGGAATGGGCCAAAATGTTTATCTGTGATGGTCTGCAATGCTCTGTAGTCTCTGTGTGTGTATATATACACACACACTTTTTTTATGATAAAGTGTTAGAACATGTTTTTATCTAAATTTACCTGCCTTACCATATGAATAAGTAAAATAGGATGAAATGTTTTTGTTTTCATGGCAATCTAGGAGAAATACCAACAAATTCATCTGTCTTGAGAAAGCAATATATAGCATATCTAGTAGGAATTTCTTCAGTTTCTTGTAAAACACCTTCAAGTGGAGGAATGGCTGTTTTATAAACATGAATTAATCCCTTCCCCCTCCCCCTCCCCGATGTTGTGACTGAGTTTTATTGCAAATGCTAACAAAGCTCTCCCTGCTGATACTAGTATTCATGAAAGCTCTGTGAAAATTGTTTACAGCATCATAACTAAAACAATGAAGGATCAAATAGTCATATAACTGCCAATATCTGGAAGATAAGCAAGGATAAGAATGGGTATGACTGACTGTTTTACCTCCAGGGTTCTCTGGCTCAAATCCATTAATTTCTTTTTTTTTTTTTTTTTTTTAATTTTTATTTAATTACTTTTGCTTTTCTGACAAACATTAAACCTAAACAGAAAAAAAATGTAGCTTGTACTCACAAGTTTCATGCTGAATCGTATCACACATTCACAGTGGGCAATTATCAAAGGAGTTAAAGGGAAAACAGGGAGAAATGGTGAAATAGCCAAGGAGGTAAACAAGTAAACTTAGGTAGAGGAGGAGAGGGTATGGACTTATATGCTCCTTCCTACTTCTGGTGCACTTTTTAACATGCTAATTATGTAATTACCAAGCAGTGAATAGGAAACACATTGACTGTCTCATAGACACAATTTTTTTTCAAATGCAAGTTGAAGAACACAATCTGTAGCTGAATTTACATGGGGGAGTTTCATGGGTGTTAAAAAGAGATGGCTGCACTCTAACATTTGGCATACACCCTTGTCAGAAATGCTATCAGCCTCCAGGTACTGTTAGAAACAATACACTCACTTTTCTCATCCTTTAGGATGAGAGGAGGGAAAAAAGCCTTTGCCACAGTTATTTTTCATATGCAATCCTTTATAAAAGGGTCCTCCATTCTTTACAGGGTGTTTGTGGGCTGCACTGCAAAGCTTTCCTGCTCCATGCAGCTTCATTTGAAGAAGCTTTATTAATCAGATTTTATTACTTCATTAAATGTCTGTAAATGTCTGTAAACACAAATACTAAGACCTGAACAAGTCTGTATGAAGGGTATGAGACAGAGTGGACATTGTCTGAATTAAGGAGTTTTAACAAGTCTAGCATTGTGATGAAGAGAAACAAAGTGCCATCTACTGAAAGCAATAATTGTTAACACAAAGGAAAGGTTAAGATCTCACTGAACATTAGTTCAACAGTTTCAATTCCTCAATTTGTGTGACTATAGCCAGTGTTTTATTAATATAATGTCTAGACTTATGCAGCAAGCCAATTAATATAATTATTCAAATCTGAGTAGTCTATGATTTTTTGCCGTTTTCAAAAAATATACATATTTTAATCCATTTTACTTTTACAAAACAAAGCATGGTTAAGTTGTGCTGGAAGCGCTGTGGTTATTCTGCAAGAGACACTTTTCCTTCTGAGACACAACACTCCAGTACTATGCAGAGTGCAACCTGCAAGCCACTGCACAGGACTGAACTGCTTGAGGTCAAAAAGTAACCCACAAACTTTTCAGAAAAATAAGGGAAATTACATCGAGATCTTCTACCTGTCTCTATCCTACTCTCTCAAGTTCATCAGGTTTGAGCAGTTTCTTCAACACAAATTGCACAAGGCATTGATCTCTGAAATCTTTAATGCTCAGGACCATTGCTTTTAGGGTACTGTTCAGTGGTAAATAAAAGTCTTTTCTTAGGAAATAAAAAAGAAACTCCACTGAGTCATTATGAGGCAATCTGAAGTAACTAAACCTCGGATTAAAGTTAATCTGAGACATTAAACCACTCAGCAATCAAAGATTACCTTTTGATTTTCAAACACCAGGGAATGAAAATAGTTTGCCTTAGATTTGAGATACAGTACGCAAAGAATTTTTAATCTAAGGATTTAAAATAATGGTAAATATACAGACTTTTATAGAAATACTGTTTTCAGAGGGAAGCTGAAGCAAAATGTTAAGATTCTTTCATTCATCCTGAGTTCCTGATTGTTTCACAATACTTTACTCTGCATCACTGTGCTTTCTAATTGTAATGCTTCTCTCTAGCCTTTCAACTATAAAAAAAAGGCAAAACTCTTCAGTGTCACAGTGAGTGTTGTGTACATCACTTCATTGTGAAAAGTGAATGGGGCTGGGGAAATACGATCATGGTTTAATTATGAACTGCTAAAAACATTCTTAGCATGGATACAAAGAATACAAAGTTGAGCTTTCCCCAAACTGCTTGTAACCTGAATAGTTAATGCACATATGTTTATAAATACACATTCCTAATACACATATGAAATTCCCAACAGCAGAGCTAATGTGGAAAAAATTGCCTGCATGTAAACTCCTTTACAAATCCCCCTACCAGTCACATGTCTTTCTTTTCACTAGCTTGTCATTAACTAACACTACCTGTGATTCACACAATTACTTTACCTAATTAAAAGTAATATTATTGCTGATTTGGTTTCCCTTACTCCACAAGTTTCCTGCTTAAGATGAAAGGGCTTACAACTACTACATAAGTCTGTATCATAACAAAAACTGCTTTACAGTTTGCTTCTTGTCAAGGTCATGTGCCTTTACTTGACAAAATTAAAAAAGGTCCCTTTCTATAAATTGATTTATATTTCATTGCACCGAGGTTTGGAAGAACTTGAATAGCAGAGTATGCACTGTAAGCAAGCAGTTGTTAAAAGCACATTAGGAAGGATTTGGAATGGTGCTATGAATGGAATGTGTAACAGGAAAATTAAAGGCTGACCTCTACAAAGAATGGTGCAGAGCACAATAGAGTGAAACAGCCCCATTACCGCCGTTCCTGGGATGTATCCTGTTAATGCATCCCAGGACACGTGTGTCCCCTAGCATGCTGGAGCAATGATACAGGATCAGCGCCAAAATTGTCAGTTCATTTATTAATTTATTCTACCTGCCATCAAAGCACAAAAAGAAACAGAACCTGACATTTTCAGGCTAGCTGATTTATTTAAATTCTCCCTTACTTCTGTCTTTGTTTTATTCTTCGTTTTCTCTTAGCATTACTTTTGAATGAGTTCCAAGCATGCTTAATCATTGAAAAGTTCCTGACACATCCTATAAAAGCAAGTTAATGTTTGCATATATTGTAGCTTATGTTGTACAAAGAGTTAGAAGCAGTAACTATTGAAGCTTAAGGAAAACACTACGGATTAATTTATCTGAATTATTTCTACATATGCTATAGAGTTTTAGTACATAATGCTGAGCTGTCAATCTGTCCTGGGTTTGGCCAGGACAGGGTTAATTTTCACCGGACTCCAGGAAGGGGCACAGCCGGGGGGTGGGGGCTGACCCCACCTGGCCAAACAGAGCCCAGTATTCCATACCATGTGACGTCACGC
>Ga0065711_1044499_pt1 | contig 14063 bp, 3 predicted proteins | sample Hoacrofraction12_FD_59098 | JGI IMG/M metagenome (GOLD analysis project Ga0065711, IMG submission 59098) | Hoatzin crop microbial communities from Cojedes, Venezuela - Epithelial fraction 12 v2 (version 2) | ecosystem: Host-associated > Birds > Digestive system > Esophagus > Crop | place...
GGGCCGGGGGGGGTGGGGAGGGCACCTTGTCGCCCACTTCTCCCTGCAGAGGCGGCCGGGCGGGCGCAGGGCTGTGGCGCGACCTGACCGGAGCGCGGTGGGCACAGGGGACGTCGCCGTGTGGTGCCGCCGGGGCTTGCGGCTGCGGAGGCGGCTGGCCGCGCTCAGGCGCGGCGGGTCGCTGGCTTTCCTCCTCCATCTCGCTCCGTTAAGCACGCTCTGTTCCGGAGGCCAAGAACGCCGAGTCCTCCCCGGCGTGAGGAGAGAACAGCGCGGCTCTCCCTGCACGACCGGCTGGTAAGGCGCGGGGAGGCTGGCGCGGCGCCGGCCGTGTCGGGGCAGGCCTTCCCACTGCCGAGCGCCCCTCGGGGCCACGCCGCCCCCGCGGCGGGCGTGCTGAACGGCGGAGAGGGGAGCGCTGCCGCCGGGCCGCCGCGGGGAGAGGGATCTGCCGGGAAAGCAGGCTCCGGTAAGACCCGGGTATTGCTTAGCTTTATCTGGCGGCTGCGAGGAGCGGGAGTGCGCTTACCGGCCGCGGCAGTCCCGGGGTGGTGGCTGCAGGGCCTCGGCCGGAGGGGCTGCTGCCGGCCGTCGCTTTCAGGTGAACTCGGGCCGGGCGGGGCCGTGGGGCGCTGAGGGCCTGGGGCGCCGGGCGGGCCGGCGGGGAGACCCCCGCGGGGCGCCGGGGCTGTCGGGGCGCCGCGGCCGCCTGTCCGCACGCATTCCTCCGGGGATTCCTGGCATTCCTGCGCCGAGGGCACTCTGGCTTCTTCATCTGCCCTTTATTCCACGAATTAGCGTGTTTTTGCGAAAGGGTGTGGTCGCACTCGTGGTTTTTTTTTTTTCATGGGAAAAGCTTAGAATGGCAGTTCAGCCATTTATTCTTCTTCCCAATTAACTTTGCATCTGGTATCATTTATATCTCTCCCATACGATGACAACTTTATGGGGAGATCAGTGCTGCGATAAAACTTTGGCGGTGAGTTTGGATTAGCATATGCAGTTGACAGAAGAATAGTTATTACAGCTTTTGTCTTCCTCCTGTTTTTCTCTTTAACATGTAAGTATTTTTAAAAAAATCACTGCAACGTAGTTTGAATAATTACCAAAGTAGAAATAGCGGAAACCTATACTTGAATGTTGTTTTATTTATCTGAACGTCTACACTGTGTTTAACTTGTTCTTGCTCATGTAAGATGAATCCTATAGATGAATCAGAAACCCCCTAGGATTTAATGATTTGTGGTATACCCATATGAATTTGATAGATTCAGTGTCTGATGCTTATTCGGACAGCTGACTGTCACATGTCTCATAGTTAAGGAGCTCTTTATAGAAATAGTTTTAACAGAACTCTAAAACTTTTATAAAAATATAGTTAAAATGGCAAAACCAAAACTCTGATTACTTTTTCAAGATGCTTTGTAAGAACTTGTTTGACGAGTGATTATATTTCCTAGAAATGTCATTGGCATTGTATTATCTCATTTTTTTCTCATGGTGGACCCAGAATAAATTTTCTTATGTTCACAGTGTGTACTAAGCCAGACGTGGTTACTGCTGGTTAATATAAAAGTATACAAAGTTGCCATAAGTACTTTTTTTTTTTCTAATCATTAGAGTGTTGGTTTGAACTCAGGTCTTTTGGGAAAAGTTTATAAATGGAAGTGAAAACTTTTCATGTAGTAGTGGAATGTACCACTAGTGGTAAGCAGCATGTTTTACAAAGGACATGAAGTTTGTCATGTTATGAAGGGCAGTGTTTTATTGTATGTTATACTTTTTGAGACAGTCAGCTGTAGTTGCATGTGTAATCTTCAGCAAGGGTACTACTATCTGTGTAGTTTTTTACAAATTTTGAACAGAAAGCTGTAAAATTGGGAAGCAATATTTATATTTTTTATAAAAATTCTCTTAGGATATTAAGATAATCTTTCACATAAGAGAATTGTTATTGGTAGAAGTTTTTTCAGTTGAATATTCAGATATTAAAAAATTGATATGAGCGAAGCAAAAAAAAGTGCAGTGCTGCAAATGAAATGTCTTATGAAGGGACTGATAGTTTTATATGTATGTATTTACAATTTAGAGGTGTTTTTGAAATATATTAATCATTGGAAAAGAATTCCAAGTTGGTTTATGTACACCTTGAATTGCAACTCACACTGTTTCTAAATCCCGCTTCAGTGCTAATACACACTGGAAAGGATTACTTTAGCAAATGTCAGTAATGTTATGACAGTAATGAAAAGGGATGGGTAATCATTGCTAATCTCTTTGATTACAGAATTTGTGGTGTTATTCCAAAGAGCCTGGGTGTATCACACAACTGTTTTTATTATCAGTATCTGACTTAGTTGTGTTTTACTTTTAAATCTGATAAATGAGATGACTGCTTAGGCTGCCTGAATTGCCTCCAAGCAAACCAGCTTATTTTAATTTCTGTTAATTGCGTTATTAGATCTCACTGTCACTGGTAAAATGTCTGAAAATGCACTTCAGTTTGTCTGACAGGGCATATATATGGGAGATGTAGATTTAATTCACTGCAAAAGTGTTGTATCCTGTGTAAGAAATTTTACTTCAATGAAAGGATGATGAAGCTGAAAAAAGAATAGGTGACAGTATTCTGTTCCTTCTTCTAGTTTACCTTGTGTAATAGGAAGTTGATCTTTCTGGGAGTATTGGTGAAACTGGTTTGTCTAGGCTTTGCAATGTTCTACAATGAAATGTGTAGGTGAAATGGCGTGACCTCAGACTTCAATTTTAAAACCTTTTGTCATGGGGCAGTGACAGATGAACATATTTGCAAGGAGTTTATTCAGCCTGGACCATAGCAGGCAGATTATTATGTAAAAATAGCTACTTTGAATATTTTTGTTGTTCAGCCTATGTCAGTGTCTACTTATATTGATAGAGGGGAACTAGCAAGAATCTGGTTAAGATCATTGATACTAATAGATTTCTGAGAAATGGCAATAAACATTAAGATGATGGGCTGTTTTCACCACTTCTGCACCCTCTCTGTGCAACTCTGAACAATAGCAGAAATGATGGTGCTACCTACTGCCTATGTATTCAGATAAAACAAGCTTAAGAAATTTGTGTTTCTTCTTTCTTCTGTCTGCTCCCCATCTTCATTTATAGGGGTAGGAGGAGGTTTTATCTTCAACCTGATCAGTTCAGTGATACTGATTCAGAGCCAGGCTTTACAAAGAACTACATAGAATCATAGAATGCTTTGGGTTGGAAGGGACCTTTAGAGGCCATCTAGCCCAACGCCCCTGCAGTGAGCTGGGACATCTTCCACTCAATCACGTTGCTCAGAGCCCTGTCCAACCTGGCCTGGAATGTTTCCAGGGATGGGGCATTGACCACCTCTCTGGACAACCTGTGCCAGTGTTTCACCACCCTCATGGTAAAAAATTTCTTCCTTGTATCCAGTCTAAATCTACCCTCCCTTAGTTTAAAACCATTACTCTTTGTGCTGTCCAACAGACCTTGCTAGAAAGATTTTCCCCATCTTTCCTATAGGCCCCTTCAGATACTGAAAGGTTGTAATAAGGTGTCCCCACAGCCTTCTCTTCTCCAGGCTGAACATCTTTACAATATAGAGATTAACAACTGTGTCTTAAATGGGCAGGAGGAGGTGAAGATGTTAGAATTTCTCTAGTTTTGGTGCTAGGTCTCAACAAACTGCACACTGAGGAAGGACATACTGACTTAATGCATCGTCAGCTTAGGTTTGGCAGTGTACAGGGTTGTTAATACATCTTGAATGCAGTGTTGGTAGGATCTGCAAAAACCCCCAAAATGTTGGTTTTGTAATTTCTGTCCTTACTTGGCAAAAGAATGGAGAATCCTCATGCTGAGAATGGTCCGTTACCAGGTTATTGTGTGAGGGAAGGTACTTCATGTGTTCACTGAGTGTTTATACCAGGCATGTTTTTCTGAAAACATTAACACATTTCAGAAACTGCTTTGGCCTTGACGCTCCGAGTGGAGTTAAGTCTAAATGGTAATGTCTTTCAGTATAGCCAAGTATGAAAGTTTAAAGTTTAAATCTGTGAAATGAACATGTTAGGAATGCATGTATTAAAGATTTAGTGAAGTGGTAGTCATGGAGTCACCACTGTTTGGGATTAGAGTGTACTTGCTGTGACTTTGTACCATCTCTGCCAACAGAGCTAGCAGCCTGCTTGAAAGAGTTTGTCCAAATTTAGGCTTATAAGCTTCTGTTTTATGTGAAATAGAGTGGATGACGAAATCCATAGCTAAACATTTTAAGTACGTAGTATAGTTTTTCCATGTATGCCTCTAAATTTTTAGCCAAATGAGAACTGTTTTCAATTAAATTGATCCATCTTTTGTGTTTCTGAGATGCATTAACCAGATTGACAGTATCAGATGTAAAATAAATATTCTATAGTAACCGTTTCACATTCTACTTTATTTTGGTAAAGGCACAGAACAGTGAGGAATAAAGGTGGTTGGAGAAACATCTCAGAAAGTACTTTGACTGAAAAAAAAAAAAAATCAGGAAGATTGGTAAGACTGGAAGATGCCTCAGTACCACAACAGCCCCTTTCTGTGGGCGTCCCCAGGCGTGATAGGAGTCGTTACCATTCAGATAGCTGCATGACTCTCAACAGTCTGAGCATGACAAGAGTGTGACTCCAGGCATTTGCAGAAGTTCGTAATTCTTTAGTTACATGTACATTACACGCACCATTTTAACTTAGCTAAACTGTCAATGTGGAGACTATATAAATACATTATGAAAAGGAGACTGACTGGCTAGGCTGCCCATGCTTGCATTCATATGCATATGTGCCTATTTGTTTCTCTTTGTGTGTATACATAAACTCTCACAGACACTTGCAGAAGCCTTGTAAGTGATTACCAGCCATTAGGAATGTTTCAGCCCTATTTTAAATTCTATTGAGAGATAACTGTAAGAGCTGTTGAAGTTTATTAGAATGGAAGATAATGTTTTATGTGTATAAACCCACTCAAAAGTGGGTAATGATTTGTGATCTTTTTCAACATGAAGCATAATGCAGAAGTGGTGGGTAAAATTTGAGCTTTTATGTAGAGATGGGGAAATGTTTTCAGTGATGTGAATCAGGCTCGGAATATTTTGTTAGGCCTTATTGAAACTGGTAATGGCTTGGGATATGTATGCCTTCATATTATTTGCACACCATTAGCTGTTACATGCAGGGAGCAAATGTTCAGCAGTAGCAGCCTTTATTTACAAGAACAGTTGGCGTGTAATGATACATTATAGTTCCACAAACACTTCAAGCCTACTAAAGAAGGAACGCTACCTCTCTCATTTCCCTCTAGTAATTACGGTATTCCAGTGTGAAGCTGCGAAGAGTGGTGGATTGTAGGAGCTGGTTAAACCTGTGCTCCATGTACAAGCAGGGTCCACACCAGGCAGCTTTGACTGCCTAGGCTTCGTAAGCCTTCCTAAGTGATCCATCTCCTGATGGAGTAGTCCCGCACACTATGAAGCCCCTTTCCTCTGTGGAGTTATCTAGCCTCTCTCTTCTCTACTCGGTTTATGTCTCTCAGACTGAGTGTGTTGATAGCATTTTGTTGTCTCATGTTGGCTGGGCTCAGGGCCTGCAGTTCTGACTGCGTGTTTGAATTTTAAAATGCGTGGTTGAGTTAGTTGAAAGAAACTAGATGGGTGCGAGGCCAAGTATTTAAAGAATACAATGTAATTAAGACAAATTTAAACAATAGAAAAATAGGAGCCATAACCAGCTTGAATACACATGAAGCTGTGTCCTTTTGTTGGCTGTGTAAATGTGACTCCTGTGGTCGATTTTACACATAGTTTTTGTACTTAAATACTTGCATCTCCATAGAGATTAACCTTTTTCCTGTGTGCCTTTGTATAGGTAAGAACTTGGTCTCTGCATGCAGTTGTGGTCACGTTCATCCCTAATTTTATTTAGTAATAAGCAATACTTGTATCATCACGGTTACGCTGGTTGCATCTGTTGTGTTGCTGTACCTGTGATTTCTGTAGGCAAGATTGTATTTTTTTGGGTAGGAATGCTGAGAAGAAGGTCCAGTGATATGTTGCATCTATAGCCAAGGAATAATTTTTGGAGTAGGGGAATGTATTTATTTATTTTAGTTAAGATTACAAATAATTTTGTGATCTTGAAGCACTGGCAAAACTTTTTAACAAAGGTTGCCCTAGCTCTGTTTCCATTTCTTTGAGAAGGGCTAAGAGACTTTTTAACAAACTTGAGGTTTTTGCCTCAGTCTCTAAAAAATGTGAACAGGATACTCTCTTCTATTTAAACAATAATGGTATCATTTGGATGTAGTAAGATAATTTCCTTTGGAACAAAATACAAAGTTTCTAACGCTGACAATTGGAGGAAAATGTGCTGAAGCAACATAGAATCTCTTGTGGAGTGAGTGTAAGCATATCAGATGTTTGGATACAAAACAACTATTGTATTTGAAATCACAAACTGCTTTTAGAATCTGTAAGTATCCTTGTTACTCGGCTGTTCTTTCTGTCAGTACTTCAACAGATATGAACATTTAGAATTTGATAAACTAGGAGAGAGTATATAAAATAAAATTTCCTCTGAGGACTTAATACATTAACTTTTTTTTTTTAAATAATCTCCTTTGCAAGTTTGTCATAAAGATGAGGAAAAATTGTGTTGGTCATATTGTGTGTATATGACTAACTCTGAGATAAGTATTTATGAGATTTTGTTGTTTGTTTACTTTTTGTATTTGAAGTTTATAAATGTTAATTGTACTGCAGTGGTGCCAGGATACTTAGAGTGCAAAGCAGATAACCCCAGCAGATTGGATTCTGTGTTAGTAGCACAAAAGAGCTTGTACGGATGTATATGAGCCTGTGTGGAAGACAAAACAGTGTAGTGGTGCAAGTACACTTACACACGTATTCGTGTCCATGTAAAGCTTGTACAACTTTTAATAAACAAATGTAACTTTCCATCTTCTTCCAGTGACCTAACTAGTACCACAGTATGCAGGAAGAGGGACTAGTTGAGACAGATGACTTTAATTAGTTTCTTGGAACTGTATTTCAGATACAGGTTGACTTCTGTTTTAGTCTACTTTTCATGTGCTTTTTGTCTCTGATTCCCTTTTGTTTATGATTCAGGAGAATGTGGAAACTAATTACTTGAACAGAGCTTTTTAATAATGATACAAAATACATATTGTAGTAGTAATAGTTAAGAATATTACCTGAGGAGTTTTTTGTTTTCTTAATATTTTTATCATTAACAAAAATTAAGGCTTTAATTTCCATTCAGTAAGCAAGGTTAGTAGGTCATGCCTTATTTCCTCCGGGGATAAGTCCTGTAAAATTATGGCTATATGAATTCATACATAGCAGTTAAGAAAATGGGATATATATTGTGTCCTTGTCTGCAGTCAGACTTTGACAATTTATGAGACCTGAGGATCTGCCAAAATGTCTTGTTGTTGACTTATGGCAATTGAAGCAGATTTTTCTTTTGAGAAAAAAAAAAAACCAAAACAAAACCAAAAAATAAACCAAGAAAACCTGCTAGTTGTCACACAGCTCAACTATCTGGCTGATTTGTCACATATTTTCATTGGACTAACAAGATGTTTTACGTGAGACTTCCTTACACGCGATTTTTTTCAGCCAGAGGGAGTATGAACCAATCTGTAAGCAAGCAAACTGTATCTTTTGCTCTGACTGCTGTTAATAGTTCTTTTTACTGACAGTCTTTATTAAATACAGTTCTCTTCCTGTCCTTTAAAGGGTGGCTGTTAATACTCTGTTTTATTGACTGAGCATCTGAATAAGGTTGTTTAATATTTAGGGAGAACTGAAACTGAATTCCTCATCTTTGGATTCCTCATCTCCTGAAACACAGTATACCAAAGTGGATGAGTCTTCGCAGCAAATCCAAGACTCATCCACTTTGCTATACTGTGTTTCAAGAGGAATTGATAAAATAATATAAATAAATAATGTAAATAATAAAATATAGGCATGGCTGTTTGCTTCCACTAACAGCTATGGAAGAAAAGTGTTATTTGGAATTTTCATCCTGCAGGAGATTCCATCTTGTCATCCCTAGGCTGCCATTTGAAATCAGAACAGAGAATATTTTTCACAGAATAGAGATGAAAGTAATTCATTCAGGGATGTTGAGATACTCACTAATAAAGTGTAATACTGTGGTGGCATGCTTCCTTCTGTCCCCAGGCTTCTGTATGGGTCAGTGTTCCTGGCTGGACTTCATTCTTCATTATGCACCCAAAAAAAAAGAAAATTTGACTCAAGTAGGAAAAAAATTTTAAATGGGGTTAAGGACTCTACAGGAAAGATGGCAAATTTGTTGTTTCAGATGTCTTTCTGTTGCTGGATATTGTCAGTTTGCTCTTAAAGGAGTTTCACTGTCCCATTTTACAGTCCCATATCTAGAACTTTAAAATTTCACTTATCTCCCTTCTTCTTGCCTCTAAGTAGTAAATCAAGTAAACTCCAGAGTTACCTTCCATCCAGACTAAAAGGGACAGCATCCCAGGCCCATTTTCCTTTTACAGAAGCCTGAGATTGTAGGTAGGCTGAACAGTGATGAAGTTTCCCCTCACGCTTGCAAGGCATGTTACTGAGATTGTGTTCCACCAAGTGTAAAAACATCATAGTTTTGACCTTTCCATGAATTATCCTGTCTGCTTCCTTTTCTTTACCCTCACACAGTATGCAAGTTTTCCTTCCTCTTCTCTCCTAAAGTTATTTCCTGTCCTTTTTCCATAGCAGTGTCATTTATTATTGACCTAACACCCATTTTGTCTTTGTGTGATATTGCTGGTACTTTCTGAATAGTCAGCTGCACAGAGAATCCATTATTTAGCTTGGAGAGCAAGTTCAATGTTATGTAAAGCTGGAGGACAGCTTATAATTCCTTCCTGGCATTTTGCTCTGTGTGTATGAAAAATCTGGAGTAAACATCCGTAAACTGTTACATCCCTCTTTTTAAAAAAAGGCACTGATTAAATAATATGTGCAGTGAATTTTTTTTTTTTTCTGGTGTGGTAAGAATATCTGGAAATAACTACACTGAAACCAAATGTAATTTGACAATTTAGCCTTTAATAGCTTGAAATTTTCAGAATTCTAAAAGCTCACTTCTCCAAAGAGAAGATGATGGTATGCTCTAATCTTCCTTTAGTGAAAAATCTTCAGCTGATTGAGTCTTTGAAGTCTCAGGATTATGATATTGGATATGAGAGAGTTCCTGTTTTTCGATTATCAGGCGAGCCAGGGAAGAGTAGTAGTGCCACACGAAAAGCTTCATATGCAGAGCATAGCATTTAACAGGATGGGGAAGGTGCTTTTTTTGTTTAATAAATTTGTCTTGTAGATTTGGCTAAAGAAGAACTGAAATGGATGAGTGGACACAATTCCATGCCTTTGTGGTGCTGTAATGTTAGGAAGGCTGCAGAGCTGCTGAACAGAGCAGCCGTGTCTGGCACAAGAGTGTGTTTCGCAAAGGCACTCTTTTCTGCTCATGTTGGCGGAGAGAGCAGTCGGGGTTCCAGATTACAGGGGTTTTATTTTTTTGTAAGGCTGGTCTCAAATAGCTCCCTGTAGCTAGCTTTAAAGTAGCTGGAAAAGGAAATGTTTTGGAGGCATTTTTTAAAAAAATGGTTTTGACCTGTTAAACCTTCGGTATTCCTCTCCCGTAGTTCTTTGTGAAGTATCATATCACCACTGAAGAACAAACTGCTACAGGAGAACATGCAGAGTATTGGATTTTCAGACAGGAGAACCTCTGCTGACATGTTCCCTTTATAAACAAAAGTGTCGTTGTCTCTATTTTTGGCAAAAATAAGTTGTTCAGAAAAAATAAACCACTTCTGAGTAATGATAAAATATGGTACTTTCATACCCACTGGATACCAGTATTTAAAATGAGTGTTTAAACACCTTTGCGAAGACTTATTTTAAAAAGGAATGCCAAATCATAAAGGGCTGAAAAGCTTGAGTGCCTATTTTGTTTGTTTGTTGGTGGAAGTTCCTAAAGGTTTCTGTCCCTGAAAATGGAGTTAAAACACCAATTCAGTTTGAAATGTGATTGCCTCAAGGGATCCAAGACCATGTTGCTGCCAGAATAGGTGATCTCATCATTCCCTGATACCTTACTTGCTGATCTAATACAAAACTGCTCATTTTTTTTTTGCTGGATCAGTAAAGCTGTGTGGCTGCATGCTTGCTGACTCACAAAAGGAGCAGGGAGGATGGTACAAGCTGAGATAAGAGTGCTAGAACTGTTGCTTTTGGGGATAGTGTGTTATGGCCTGCATTTTTAAAGTGAGTTGGTAACATACAACATTGAAGTTCAACCAACACATTCAGAACTTTTTAAAGAACTTGATCCTGTAGCCTGATGAAACTGGGTTTCACAGCGAGGAAGGGCCTATATAGAGACAAAGGCTTAGGCCTGCAGGCTCAGGCTGGATATATGGTAAACTCATTAAGTGAGTTTCTTCCAGCTCTTGACTGTTTTCAAGGTGATACTTGATTGAGTATTACTCTTTTGCTGAAATTTCAAATAAAATAACTTACCTGGGGCATACACTGAATACACTCCAGTGATACTATAAAACTTGATGTTTTACCTAGTGGAGTGAATTTGCTCTGTTTGTGCCTGACTGTGTGTGCTGGATCTTTGTGTTCTTTTGGACTTGTTCTAGACGATGACTGGATTTGCTGAACTTGTTGATCAGTAAATCCAGCTGTTGAAGTTCATATGATGTAATGGTAGAAAATCAGGCTAGTTCTTTTCTGGACTGTTTGCAAGTTTTCAGGTGCAACTTTGCTGCACAATACAGTTTGGCTTGGTATGAACAACACCGAAAGTTACCAAACAGAAGATGCCAATATACATTCATTGTTCTAAACTGCAGCTGAACTTTTAACCTCTGAAAGATATTAATGATTGTATGTCCTTGACTATATTTCCTGTTGTTTTAGCAAGTAGAATATTTTCAAAAGAAAATAATTTATTGAAGTAGTTATTTCTTGTGTCATGATTAATTTATATATACTGTTGTGATAATATTTGTTTCACAAATAGGAGATAAGAGCTGATTTTATGAAAGTCTTCTACCTACTTATGAATTTATGCAGAATCATTGCTTCTGTTTTCTGAAAACTGTATTTTTAAACTCCTCTGAGACAGCAAATAGAGTTACTAGCAAGACTGTATTATTTAAAATTGAAAGTATTAGTTTGGCAGAAAACCCGGAATTAGAATTTATATTGCCCTCTATTTAAAAGAAAAAAAAGCTTATATTTTTTATAAGTAACTACAAGGTATCAACAAGCAGCCCTACAAACAGGGAAAATCTCTTCCTAACTGTGGTTAAAATATCTAACCTCTTTTCATAAGTTGAAGAGTAAACAAGCTGTTCTGTCATAACATTTGAGGGCTTCAGCAGACTTAAAAAAGATTAAAACTGGACAATTGTAGCTGTCACTGCCCCCAGCTGTCAGCTCCTCCACTGTATCTGATGTCAGAATTTCAATCAGTAATAGTATGAAACATAAGGCTGATTGCATTTACCTGAGTTTGCCAGTCTGCAAATTTTTGTGGCTGAGGTGTATAGTCAACCATCAGAGCGTTCAGATGTTTTCGTTTTTGACATGGTGACGCTCATCAGAGGAGTGGGGCAGACAGATGGGAGAGGAACAGCTTCAGCCTTCTCATCTTAATCTATTGCTATAAGCTTGCCAAAGCCTGAGATGCTGACTGTACAGTGTGCGTGTAGGAATATGACTGTAACTGGAAACAGTTAACATCTTTAGAGGTTTTAGGTTTTCATCAGAAAGGCTGTGTGTGAAGAAAACCAGCAATGCTTTTTTTAATTTAAAAATGTTTACAGTATTACAAAACCGGTGTTTTTGTGCATTGTAAAATAACTTTTTGATATTATGTAGTTCATGGGAGTACTATCCACTGTGGATTGACATTGTATAAACTAGGCAGTCTAAGGGAAGTCTTCAAATATTGAATGGTGGTGCCAGCTGCCTTTTCTTCCTGTAGATGTAATGGGGAAATCTGTATACAGTTTTTCTTCCGCAGTTCCAGAAAGATAAAATGTTTTATGTAAAAAATTCTTGGTTTAGCACTATGATTTCTAAAAGGTTTTATCCTTTTGTGTAGTAAAATTCAGTGTTTTGTTAGTATAATGCTCATGAAGAAGACAAATACACTTATTTCTTTATACTTTTAAAGACAAATTAAATATATTAATGGTTAATTTAAGGTGTAGATATTAACCTAAATATTGTTTCCACTATACACTAGGGGTTTTGGTGTTTTGTGATTGTTTTGTGGGGGTTTGTGGTTTTTTATTTTTAATTTTTTTCTGATTATTTAATATCTTTAGGAACTTCGCAACGTGTTTGAAAGTGCTGCTTTTGCAGTCACCCTAAATTTGACATATAGTAATTTATTGCTTATCTATTCTTTATGCTGACTGATTTGAATCCCTTTTTTAATTTTTTTTTTAAAGTGTATTTTTATTGACTCCTTTTTCTTGTGTTTGTTAATTGGTACCACTATTGGTAAATTCAGATGAACTTTACTCTTCTTCTAGGTCTGCTACTATGTACAACTTTAATGTTTAGTGTACAGTTTCATGGACTAAGTAATTTGTCTAAATTTACTGGTGGCATTTCTAATCTTGCTAGAATTGCTCAGCAGAGAGCCTTTTTAAAGTCGTTCACGTATTCATCTACTGCAGATGTATGCTGCCAACTATGTATAAATCATGGTGTTTTTTCACTTACATTGTCCCATGCAAATATACCATGAGTGATTTTAACTTACTCAAAGTAGTATCAGCACACTGTATTCTGCAAACTAGATTTATTTTTATAAAGTTATAGTTCTGAATCATTTATATTTTTGGAAAACATTAATTGAGACACTTTAAATGCTTGCTCTTTAGAAGATACAGAATTTTGTTGCTTGTTTTACAGGCTTTTTGAAGTCTCTTTGTGAGTGATTTTCAGTTACAAAGTCATGTCTCGTTAATACTTTTTTCCTAGACAATCATGCAGATTTGATTTAGAAGTCTGAGAAACTTCATTTCAAAATTTTTATTTTGCTAAAACTTGAAATTATTTGAATTTTTATTATTTCATTGCATACCCATAGTAGTAACTTCAGATCGACATCGTGTAATATAACAGTAGTATAAAAATGGAAAGCATAAAAGCTTCAAAGTGCTTGCTTTATTTGAAAACAACTTTTGAACTTTTAAAAATACTTCCTTTTTGTTGCCTTGAGCAAACAAAGCACAATTTTGAGACATTGAATGTAGCTGAACCCACTCAGCAGCTTAAAGAACAGAGTGGGCAGCCTGGTTTCTTTCCTACTTCCAGCAACCATTCATTAGATAGTGTGGTCTGGTTCCTTTACAGTGTATATTCTAAGTTACAACTCTGTACAGTGCTATCTCTTTTTCCTCCTTTACTTTCTCAGCCACCATCAACGCAGCTCAGAAGCTGATATCAGTGCTGTATTAAAAAAAACACTAAATCAATGGAGATCTCCTCACTGACTCTTGAGTGATTAGAATCAGCTACTGCTATTTTTACTTTGTTATTTTTGTCTCAGCTTATACAATGTAAAAGTAGAATTAATGTGAGATGTTATGAGTATTCAGAAAAGAAGGTAAAAAAGTATGGAGAAATACATAGAATGGAGGCCCATGGTCATGGAGAGTATTGGTCCTTACTGTTGCCTTCCATTGTTCTTGCTCCTTCATTTTTCCACTTCTCTTGGCCTTCTCTGGCTCATCTTTGCTTTTCCCTTGTTCTGTTTCTCTTCCTACTCCAGGAGGTCTTAAATGGAGATCAAATTTGTGGTGTTTATTTATCACAGAATCACAGAATGGTGGGGGTTGGAAGGGACCTCTGTGGGTCATGTAGTCCAACCCCCCTGCCGAAGCAGGGTCGCCTACAGCAGGCTGCACAGGACCTTGTCCAGGCGGGTCTT
>Ga0065711_1044500_pt1 | contig 14063 bp, 5 predicted proteins | sample Hoacrofraction12_FD_59098 | JGI IMG/M metagenome (GOLD analysis project Ga0065711, IMG submission 59098) | Hoatzin crop microbial communities from Cojedes, Venezuela - Epithelial fraction 12 v2 (version 2) | ecosystem: Host-associated > Birds > Digestive system > Esophagus > Crop | place...
CCCCCCCCCCGAGGTCTGTTTCCTTACATTTTGAACCAACTTAGTTTCTATTGATATTGTTGCCTTTGTCTGTGTGAGGCACTTTGCTTCACAAACCACTACCAATTATTTCACGATTGCTTTGATCGTAAATCTTGTTAGGCAGTTTAACTGCAATGTGTATTGAAATAGTGTTTACTTTAAAGGAGAACGAAATATTTTCAGATCCTTAACAAAATGCTATGAAACCAGTCACGTTTGAGACTTAATCAGCTGATTTTGTTGTTCTAAATATAAATGATCTTTTGTGTTCCTTGCTTTTTAGTATTTTCAGGCAAAGGCAGTGATTTATTTGCTGATAAATTTAGTATAATTTCATGTCACGGAGAGTTGGCTGGCTAAAGGATTTGATAATGGGATACTGAGCTTTTCAACTCTACATTATTTAGCTTTCATCCTTCACTGGAGTAATGGCAGAGAATCTGGTATCTGAGTGGCCTTACAGACCATTTGACAACCTCAGTTTGCAGTAAACCAGTGCCTGCCTTGCTCAAGAGAGACGAGCTTTTCCTCCAAACTTTCTGGTTGATATTTTACTATAGCGTGTCTTCTAAAGATTTTCAGACACATGTAGCATTCTTTCTTTCTTCTGACAAGAGAAATGCCTGAGTTAGCTGGGGTAAGTGGGAATGAGAAAGTGTAAGGGGAAAATAAGACTAATGAAATAAGTTCAGAAATTGCTGATTCTTTTTCTCTGCAATGACATGCTCCATTGTACAGGTCCTGTTTAAGCTTTGAGGCTTCCCTTGATAGGAGACAATTTCAGTTCCGTTTTTTTCATGTGTAACTGTCTAGGGACATACTGGTTTCTTCACAAGAAATCAGTTTGCAGAGTCCTGAATCCTTTAGCTAATGACTTTGGAGCCAGTTTCAGTTGTGTGTAATGACTTAACACATTTCAGAGCATTTATTTTCTCTGTTGTAGTTTCTTGGAAATGAATAAAGACTTCTGAGGGACAACCTCAGGAGATGTTCCTAAATGACCCAAAACAAATGAGTATGAAAACCACACTTTTGTTGTCAAAGAAAGATGAACATTTCAGACGGTGTTCAGAGGCAGAAACCCTAGTGCTGTTTATTTCTGTCTTCTTTTCTGACAGGTCAAGAAATTCATTTTCCATTGTTACCTGTTACCATATTTTTCAAGAACTTTGGAACTGCAGCATTATCTAAACTACTGGCAAAACTTGCAGTGATCCTAAGTGATCTTGCATGAAGCATACCAAATTCAGTGGTGTAGTAACACATATAAAATGCAGAAACAAGCCTGAAAAACATCTTAGAACATTCTCTTAAACAAGGAAATAGATATATACAATTTCTAGGCACACATTTAGTACTTCTATATGTCTGTCTAGCTGAAGTCGAGAGCTAGATGCCTGAAGGCTGAGAGCTCAAAATTTGTGCATTTGTTAGCTTAAACAATATTTTCCCCTTGCTTTGGATTTTACAATTTAGAATAGACAATGCAACTATTATATAGAGAACAGACAAATGTGCATCTTACAGAGATTTAACAGTTGCTATAGTGCTTCTAGCTTTTCAGATCAAAACAGAGTAAAACCTCTGGTAACCACAAGCTTGGAAATATGTCTAAACTACTGAAAATTCAACAGTCAGTATTTAGGCAGCAGCGATATTTTAAATATTAATCAATAAGATACATAGGTAATATTATTTGGATCTGAGAACCATGTATTAGCCAACGTCATACTGCAGGAAAGGGATCATTAGGTCAGTCAGCACCTCTTTGCAATTTGATTTTCAGCCTCAGGAGGAAACAGACCTGCAGCTGTGAGCGCAGTCAAAAGAGTCGTGGGGCCAAGATTTCATCCAGATTCTATGGACACCTTGCAGGATTTGCACAGATACTTCTGTCTCTTTTCCTCACAGGTAACCTCTTTGCACAATATGGAAATTATTACAAGGCTCCCAGAAAAGCCCAGATGTCACAAATGTGAAACTACATGGAATACTGAACAAAGAGAGCAAAAGCAAAAGCGAGAAAACAAAGATAAAAGGCTCATGCTACAGGGCTAAGGGCTACATGCAGGATTCTGAAGGGCATTTTTAAACGCCATGTCTGGAAAATTCAACAGCCAGAGGGATAACACACAATTTGATAAACTCTTTTGAAAATTCAGTTCTTATGATGCCAAAAAAGAAAAAACAGTCTTTGGAAAATGTGGCTCCATGTAGCCCAGCCTTGAAGGAAAAGTAGTCTTGTGGTAGCCATCACAATATTTGCTGAAAGATCAGGATTTTGGCTGACCCCATTATGGGAGGTGTTTTCTGCCATCTTCCTGAATGTAACACTCCTTGGAAACGTTTAAACTGAAGTTATTTTGGGAAACAACAATTCTGTGAGTCTGAAATGCGCCTCAGGTTTGCCTCTGTTTTACGGATGGCAGGGCAAGTTCTGCATAAAGCCTTGCCTGGATTTATGGCAGATAGTGCCAGGGTCAGAACCTGGATGCTTCCCGGACAGACCTGCTGCGCAGGCTGCTCCACTGCCACTGTGAGCTTGGGGCTGTCTTAGATCCAGATTTTCCCTTCAACCACTTCTGGTGTGTAAGATTAATCTTCCAGAACTGCCAGGAGTAGGAAATGAGAGCCCTTGCTTAGCACAGACTTCTGCATTCATCTTCCTACGTACCGTGAAGATGTACTTACTTTTTGTTTTTCCTTAAACAACAAAGAGCAACTTTTCAAAGAAGGTGTTGCACACCCTTTAGTTCTCTTTTTCATGAGCAAGAAATAGAGTGAAATATAGATATTGTAAAACACACAGCACGTCTCTGAGTGAAAACAGACTTTCAGAAAAGCTAAAAACAATGAAAGGAAGAGTGTGAATTTGCTCGTCTATGACATTTATTCTTCCCCGAATACATTTTTTCAGAGCTCAGGATTCTGGTTTCCTGCTTCCAGCACACAAAAAAGCAATGGCTTTCTTTGACCTCATTGACTTAGTGAACCGGACAACTTTCTGACCAAGCTGAAAAAAAATATGTCAGAAGCAGATTATGCTTATTTAGAATCTGGGAGAAAGAAATCTGCTGAAGCTTCTCCTCGTGTGCTGAGGGGGAGGTATGTTCTGTGTGGAAACCCTTACCCCCTCCATCGATTGGATTCTGCTCTCATTTGTGGATGAGAGGACTTGAACTGTTGAAGTCAGTTAAATTACAGTGATGTTGATCACTGGAGAATTGGGCCCTCTGGGTGAACAGATTTAGAAAAAAGAAAAAAAGCATTGGTTACTTGCAAGCATCCAGTACAGCTGTGGCAAAAGTCTGTTGTTTATATTTACACCTTTCAAAAAGGAGACTGTGTTTAGTGGTGTGTTGCTACAGCAGCATTTGGCTGCACATTGCAACTTCTAATTAGAGATTTTACAATTTGATGTGCCAAGCACAAAATTTTTAAGGTGATAATCACTTTTGTTGCTGGAATTTTATTCATTGAAATAGTTAAAAAGCCCAAACACCATTTAGAAAGAACCTATCTATTCTCCCCTCAGGTTAGTATTCACAGCCGTGAATTAACTGGAAGAATAAAGGGTAGAACTTTAACTACACTCCAGGTCCCATCTTGGTCCCTAAATCTGTATGGGTAATGCAGTCTGCAGGTCACGTGGCTTTCTCCAGTTGAAGTCAGTGCTGAGAACAGTCATTGACTGGAGCATAATTAAAATTGGACTCTCAGAGGATGATCTTTTTTCTTAGTAGGGTACTGTAATTACACATTAACTGGTTGTCTGCTGTGCTTGGGGCAGTAAAAGCACAACAGAATTTATTTCTCTTCCCTGTATTTTTCTGTGACGGCCAAGGGAAATTTTCATGCAGACCTCCTATCCAAAAATACATAAATCCATGCTGTGTTTTCATATATGACATACTGTATGGCTCCATGTACATTACGAAGATTATCCAAATAAGAGCAGTCAAGGCATTCCAGTAATCTGGAAATATCCCTCAAAAGAGGAGAGAAGGTTTTTTTCCTCCTGCTATATTTTACCGTCGTAATGGACATCTAAAAGTATAATAAAGTAAATGGCTGACTTCTCTGTGTTTTTTTAGCCTGACAGTCAATAAATTTGCCAGCAGTTGGCTCAAAATATTGTAACACGAATGGTATTTTGGATCGCACTGAGGCTCAGCAATGTTCTAGATGGAGCGCGTAGCCCTGTTGGGCCTCGTCCCACAAAGTCTACGGCATGTCATCCTTGTCTGTCCTCCCTGCCATACCCACAGGGCTCTGATGACGTTATAGCTGGGCTTCACATAGGCTAAAGCTCATAAAGCTGAAATTTTGCTTCATATGAAGGCAGTAGTCACAGTCAATGAGTTTAACAGATGCAGCGGGCCCTCTTGGTGTAGTCAGGGAGCTTAAGGAATCAGATTTTTTCCCAAGATAAAAAGTAACGAAGTGTTACATGAAATAATTAGATTTTTTTCTTTTTTTTTTCTCTTTTTTTCTCTTTTGGCTGTTTTGCAGGATGGAATTTTAGAGCATACATACAAGCCTGGAAGTTTCATTTGAGATGTTAATTTTAGGATGCTATCCCAGTCCCTGTGGACTGAAAGGAGCTGGGCAGAAACGGGAGGTGGGAAATGAGCTGCACTGGTATGATGCAATATAAAAGACAAAGGCAAAAGGCTCATGATTGCTTTTAAATAATCAACAGGGATGTTGCAACAGTTTTTATTAAAGTAATATTATAATTCATTATACTAATAAAAATCAACAGGAAAAGAGAAAGAGTAATAACTCTTTGTGTCAACATTGTATGGTCATCTCAGCTCTTCCAAATCAGTAGCTCTGTAGAGGTTAGTGCAGCTCCTTGTCATGTGACTGTGTATATGGTGTCAGAATCATTTTAAAAGGGACTTTTTGAAGCCCAAATGGTAGAGCAAATTGTGGTATAGTTTCTGCGTTTGCCGTTTTGCTTTGGGACATTGAACTGTCAAAGTGGCATTGCAACAAGACGGATACTGCTAAGCTGAAATTCTCCTCTTCCTAACTGGTGCATCGCTTTAAAACCTCTGATATGCCATCTCATTCCTATGGGACTTTGTGTAGGAATGATGTAGGAGTACTGTTACGTATACCTTATATGAAATAACTGTGCAAATTATATATTTAACAGTAGAAATGTAACAACATGCATAGATCACAGTGCAAGTGACCAGCTCAGCAATCAAGAGCATTCAATTGCAGGTGATTAGCATTTGGGCAAAATCTTTTATTAGGAAAAAACCCTTCAACTAGTGAAAGCGAAGTGCTAAATTACCAAAAATATTTAGGTGCCCCAGTAAATAGGTTTGGCCTAAAAAGATGAAAAACAAAAGAAAGCAACTCAAAGCTTTGGAACTGAAAAAAGTAAATTTTAAACTAAATTATATTGAAAATGAAAATAATAATTAACAACATCACTCTGGTTGTTGAGTTGTTCTTAAAGAAAATACAGTTTCTGGTTCCCCAAACTAGTTCCATCGTAGAGGAATGATAATATTTCACTGTTTCTGCCCCAAGTCTACTTATTTTGTCTCGGTACCATTCCACACTAGAGAAAAGGAAAGAAACTGAGGGATATGAAAGACCTTTATTCAGCTCTTCTGAAGCGCATTACCCCTGCCCACAGAATAATCAGAATGTAGGTGAAACAAAAGCAGCAATCACCCTTCCTTTTGCCAGAAGCAAAGCTACTGCAGTCCCTTGGTGAGTATAAGAAACAAATTTCTGCAGAAGTCTTGATATAAAGCAGGTACTGTATTGTAAAGATAGAGTTACATATTTTGGTTTTCCCCTATGTGTGGATAAAATTTTTCCCTCCTGGTGCGGGTACAGTTTTACTGTACAGCTGCATTTATTTACATGTGTTCCTGGAACTGCGAAAAATTCTTCGCCTAGATTTATAGGTTGGTATGTATACAGCGGTTTGGCTTCTCCTAACGTTTTCTTCCCAAAACAAACCCAGGTCCTCTGGGTACACGAGGTGTGTGTGGCAGCAGTGCTGCCTTCTGGGTTTTGTAGCCTGACCTGTACTTCAGCATTTCTTCCCTCTGTTCCTCTCCCCTCCTACAAGCTGGAAACCAAGGACAAGAGCAGGACATGCACAGCAGCAGATAAATCACCGCACTGCTCTCTCAGGGCCAGGTAACTAGTGGTGGTGTTTTTGAAGCTGGAGGACTAGCAACAGAGCCTTCCAGCTAGACCTCGTGTTTACAGAAGTGAGGCAAACCATCAGCTGCATAAGATGTAGTGTTAGGAAGCGTATCTGTGGGGAGGGAGAGAGGTAGCAAAGCTGACAAGGAAAGAAGATTGATCAGGTTCTTGTTGTTAAAGAAATGTTCTCTGTAACAGGGTGTGGAGCAGCTTTTAGCTATTCGGTGGCCGTGGTCAAAATGCATGTAGCTTTGTGGGGGTGGGTGCAGTTTCTTTAAAGCTGCCACAAAAGTCAACGGAGGAAAGAAGCTGTACTTAGCCACGAAATGGAGAGGGTTTGTGCATGTGTGAACACAGTGCATTTTCTCTCTTCAGTATGTTCCTTTTTCAGTTTCAGAGAAAAGTTACTCCCGTGGCTTTTGCTGTCAGCAATAGATGGGAAAACCCTCACAAACCTTTGGCACTGCTTAGGTGAAAGTTCCTCCTGCTTCATCTCTTAGATAAAAGCTTTTTTTCTGAATCAAAGGGAACAGGCTCTCTCCCTCTCTCTCCCTCTCTTTCTCCTTCCCCCTGCCCCCCTCTTTTCTCTCCCTCTCTCTTTTCAGCTTGGAAGCTGACAAGAGGTGGATAAAACTGTAAGTTATTTAAAATAATAATTGGCTTATTTTCAAGATAATGGTAATAAGGATGAAGCAGATATACACCACACATTCTTAACTTTAAACACATTAGTAGTCTGAGTGATTTAATGGAAACTCTTTTCTGGCTTCATCCTCATTTGAAAGAGTCCTAATTAGGTAGGCAGCAGCTATTGAGAAACAGCGGCCTGAGTTTACTGAGTGTATAATTCTGAATTTGGCTCTGGCTTCAGATCTGTCTGAATAAGATTAGTCTGAGAAATTCAGAGCTTTCTGTTCTTGAGGTTTTCCTTCAGCAGCTTACAAATGTCACTGTTTATGACACTGCAACATTTGGAAGCTATAAAGTTATTGCACCAGAAATTATTTTTATAGTGTACAGTCATTCAGTTTCAGAGAGCGTAAATCAAAAATAAAAACAATTGAGTAAATTCTAACTCTACCTTGAATAAAAAAAAAGTCCATATTTTTTTGTTTAGCCAAATTCTGGGAGCTAAATTTCAGTCCAAGTGATTTTATTTTCAGCTAACCCTCTCTGCCTGAAATTACTCTGAACAGTTTTCAAATGGGTTTGAAATTATCCCAGATCTATTTCTTGTGATTTAAATTTAGCCATTTGTCTAGTGGATTAAAGAGCTCAGTTTCCAATGGGCTGACCTCCATTTATCATGTGAATTTCTTGATCTTCTTGCAAATGTCAAACTGTGTAAGAATGCTTTAAGAGAAACAAATGATCCAGCCAGTTAAACTAACTCCAGAAAATAAAATATCATCCAGAATTTTTTCTCCCAGAATATGGGAGTGGCTGGAATACCCCGGGGCAACACTGCAGAGGAGCATTTAAAGTGAGCAAGAACAAAATTTTAAAGTGAAAGGGGAACTCTGTGGTTTGATCAAGTCACCCAGTGAAAATAAAAACAAAATACTTAATCTGTCTTTAAACTATATGAAGTGAGTCAGCCTCTATAAGTAACCTTGCTGAGCAGAGCTGTTAAATTACTGAGCACTCACTTAATGGTCCATCACATGTTGTTTAATAGACTCACCCAAAGAGCCCAGCCGGTGAGTGGGAGGGATGAGCCGCCTGCATGGGCCGTTCCTGTAGTTCTCCCATGAGCTGTATCAGAACCGGGTGCAAAATTACATATTTTGAGCTATTGTTGTTTAACCTTTAAACGGCAGTAGGACCAAAAGTTAAAAACCTCGTGTTAATTGCTCCCAAGTACTAGATACTCCACAAATAATTTATAAATTATTGTCCCTGCTGCAAAGTAAGACTGTAAGAGTGATGAACATTTTATAATAAGTAATTAAAAGTTTTGATGCCCTTGAAGTATTTAGCAAAATGAGCTGATCCAAATTCTGGATTTTCATTTTTGAGCTATCTGCCAGCACAGTATTCCTGCTTATTTGCGCAGATTGGTTTCTTTCCCATTCTCTCTTCTGCCATAAATGACTTTATGTCTTTAGACTGTAGGAGCATCTCCTTGCCCATTTTGCTGAGCATGAAGGTAGATTTTAGCTTCACTAAGTGAAGATAGGCATTGCAGATTGATTGTAAGAAGTAGTCTGTTATGTAGGACAAAAGAAATCCAAAGAAGAGTATAATTTGTAATGGAACAGAATTGCGCTCTCTTTGAACTCTATGTTTTGCATTTCGTGTTCTCTTTATGGCCTTTCTCAAAGCATTAATAGAAGTTTCTTTTGGACTGAAGGGGTGTTTAACCTTGGCATTAGGAGTAAATTGCTGAGCTCCTGTGTAATCTTTCCCATTCACTGTCTTGAATGGCCAGATGAGTGTAATGCTGAACTAGGAATGCAATAGTCAGAGTGCATTTTAGATAGTCTTCTTTGATGGAGCAGTGGTACAGTAGGAAAAAACCTAGAAGATAAAAAAATCCTTTGGCAATTCAAGTTCAAAATTAAAAAAATGAATTTCCATGTTGCAGACTTTAGTAATCTCTAATGTAGATGTCTGCATCTGAGCCAATTATGCAACGCTGTTAGCCAGGAGAAATCTGGTTAACATGGTCAACTGACTGATTAATCTGACCAAATGTGGGCGGCTACCACAGGAATAAAATAAAAGCTATCTAGTCTATGAAGACTGATTATATTGACAACGTTTTTAGCCTAGATATAGGTGTTATAATCTCACCTTTTTTTGTGAGATCTCGTTGAACAGTTTTTGGAAAATTTGAAGTTAACACCATTTTAGCAAAAGTTTCTGCTTATCTTCCTTTCTTGCAGTCTTTTAAGCAGTAAATGTGCATATAAATATCCAAATTTCTACCCATGCAGAAACTCTCCTTTCCAAGGAACTGTTGTGCTGGCTGCTGATTATCACAAACTGATTAAAAGTCTGCCCGTGTGTTTCTCCCAGTTCTAGGCAAAGCACTGAGCGAAACTGATCAACAGCAAATAATCGCCATTCATCTAAGACTATTCCTTTAGCTGCTTTGCTGGCGATTAATCCTCAAAACAGGAGATCTTCACTTGGTTTGGGTACTCCCTCAGACACAATGGGAGTGGGGTGTAGCAAAGCTTTGGTCCTCTTTCAAGGGCAGTGAAAGTCCTATGTGTGTTATCAGCAACACACTGAAATGGAAATATTGGAACAAAACTTCTTTTGCTCTTCTGGTGAATATTCTGATGTGCCGGTAGCATTGCAGGATTCTCAACCTGCTGGTGAAACAGCACTGACAGCTGCAGGAGCCTGTTTTAATAGGTGGGAACGTGGCCCTCCTGTTAGGAGCTGCAGAGCCCACCAGAGCACTCAGCTGCAGCAGGAGGGTGCCTGACCCTCCCTCGTACTGCCCTGGCTCGACAGCAGGATGCTGCAGCTCCCTAACCAGCTAGAAACAGGCATGAAAAGAAAGCGTATCCATGCATACAGTCTGCATCACCCTGCTTTTTTCCTCCCAGTTACTTAAACGGTAAAAAAATTTAAAACAAATGTGTTTTACAGTTTGATCTTTTTATTGTAATAGGTCAATGTAATACATACAGAATTAAGATGAAAAGGGCATCTGAAATTAAGACATTCAAATGGAAAAATCATTTAAGCAAAGATCACGTTACAGTAACAGATATGGAAATGAGGTCTTTAATATGATTCTGTTTAGGACAAAGGGCTGCCTGCAGTAGATAGATCTCCTTTTTTCTCCAAAATTCAACAAAAGAGATATGTTCCAACTGCAGGTTAGAATAGCAGTGCTATTCTTGCAATGTGGATTTTAATTTGGACAGTGTGGCTTCAGCCCCAAGCTCCCTGTCAGCTGCTATTCTGACTAAACTCCCAGGCTACTTGCTACTTTAGCCTAAATTAGTTGAATTGGTTGAGGCAGCCCAAAATGAGAACACGTATTTTTTTGTGGAATAGATGGCCTCATTCTGAACCAACTAAAAGTCACTAAATACCACCAAGATATTTTCAGTTTTATTTTAGTCTGTAAATCCAGCTTGGACAATTGTAACCTTTGGAGACCTTTTCTCTTGCTCTTCTTTTTCTTCTATAGGCAGATGGCAAAGGAAAATGGAAACTCCCACTAGACACTTCAAAAGAGTGCTAGTAAGAAAGTCTATTAACTGCTCTTCTTATCTCCATCGGAATCAGTTAGGTTCCTGGGAATTACTGCGCTGTGTGTACAGCAGAAGTTCAATCACAGGAACTGGAAGATTGTAACAGGTAATGCTATACCAGAGTTAGAAAGGTAAAAATTGGGGTGAAGTTAGAATTCTGCATAATAATATCTATTGTTATGAATGTCAATTAGCTCCCTTCTTAAGTCACACAAATAAGAGTTTTTATGTCAGCTTATAGGACTGCATTCCAGTGAAGAGCGATTAAAATGTGAGTTCAGCCAGCCTTCAGTGGTGTTGCCGAACGGAGTAATTGCCCCCACTCCTGCTTTCATCTGTGTGTTCCCATGCCCACTCTTGTTTGAACAGGAGCGATTTTGTGATTGCATGAAGATGCAGATGCAGATCTGATCTGACCGAGAATTTTTTGGTGGGGGATCGGGTTAAGTCTTGATTCTCAGCCGGATCTGAGTTGCTGCAGCTCACTGCATGCTGGATGGATGATGGTGCTGACACAGAGCAGGGGTGCAAGTCTGTATCTTCGGTTAAGGAGAATAGCAAGAAACTCTTTTCTTTTGGTAAAGAACTAAGCTTAAGCTTAAGCTAACTGCAAAACCACACTTGCAGAATATGACTTGAGGGTAGAAGGGGCAAAACCATCCTCTATTTCTGGTACATGCTTTTGGTGCATACTTTTCACAGGGTTTGTTGAGAAGATATGGAAAATAAGTAACTGTTTCATCCTCCGTTAAGTGGAGATTGCCCCCATTGCTGGGTCTGAGGCCACTGCTGATCCAGGAATCATTGCTGCATAGGATAGCAACGAATGAAGCCTGATATGAAACCCTTAGTCTTTTAGGTGAAATCTAAAAATCTGAAATCTAAGATCTATTAATTAACTAGAATCCTTCTCTAGAGAGAGAATCAGACTCACCACGTACAAATGTATAGAAGCTTCCTACTTTAGACATGTGCCAGTGCCAGTGGGAGATAGAGAGAGCGATTTACAGTATGGAAGCAAACATGATGTTGATTTCAGTTTTCTCCACTTTTTACCTACCATTTCTTTTGGGGCTGGGGAAAGGAAAGAAGTTTTGAAAACATCTTCCACTCCCTTCAAAAACCTCAACCCACTATCCCACCTGTCATTTACCTAAGAAAAAGCACAATGAAATGTCTGTGCTGCGTGCTGCTTGTAGCCTGGTTAAAAATGTCATTGCTAGCTAGTTTGATATGACTGTGTCTGTGAGTCCCACGTAGTAAGAGCAGGTGTAAGGCCAAAGACCTTACAAATTGTTGGAAGATAGGTGGCTGGATAGAGTAGAGAGCTCCTCTGGTTCTGTTTGAGAGAAAAACTGCAGCATGAGCTTTTAGAAGGCATCAGAGAAGCTGGTGTCTGCTGGGTTTCTGAACGCCACCGCTTGAGGAGAAGCTGCAGTTGAGGCTTGTCCTCAGCTACCTGACACAGATCTGTGGGAAGGCAGCTTTCATTGGTTTCTCATAACTGCTTCTCAATACGATAATCTTTTCTAGTTCTCAAGTGGCTTCTTTTGATGGGTGGAATAAATGTTACCACGACTTTTACCCAAGCTTACAGTCAAAATCTATACAGATCGTGAATTTTGGTTTGACGTAAGTTGCTCAAATGACCTTGGGTTGTTTAATGGCCTTAAATAATATGTAGATGCAGGGTTAGGCTTATATCTGAACAATTCAATCTTTTTTCTTTCCTTTTTTTCTTTTTTCTAGGTAACCTTTTGACATGTTTGTCTAAAAGATCTGTCCTTTAACTAAACAGAAATAATGATTTTCCCTTTCGCTCTCTGTCCCTTATCTTTCAATGTAAATACGTCATTCAGACAAAAGTTACTCCCCAATTGCAGGTGTACACCTCAAGTCTGTTTTTTGGTATTGCTGGCAAATCTGGTGGACTCTGCTATTTTCACAGCAATGTGAATCTGAGACACAAGTTGAGCTTGCAAATCCCAGTCCAAGCTATGCCAGCACATACAGCACACCTGGGGAACCCAGGCTTACAATTCATACCACCTATACCTATTCACAGGTACAGGCTACCTGCTTTAATTAAAAAAGATGGTGCCCTACAAAACTGCATTTTCTTCCTATCCTCCCTGTCTGTGTGTATGTACATATGTGCGTTAATATATTTAGTAAGATTTTATTTTGACCCTCTGGAGACCGTATATACTTTTTTTTTTGTCTTCACCCCCCTAGCAATTCAGGCTCTCAGCCGACTTTAAAGCACCTGCCTGCGAGCAGGACCCGTCCCGCCGGGAGGGAGGTGGGAGGTTGAGGCTGCAGTGGCCTCTGTCCGGGTGGCCTTTGCCATCCGGACAGGCGAGTGGGATGCTCCACCAGCTGGGCACTGCCAGTTGGAGACTGTCTTCAGAGAAGAAGAGCACCTACGACACTTTCAACTTGTCAGGTTTTACATTTTCATTTACCAGCTCTCAATTTTCTGTCTAATTTTTTGATGATGCTGAATGAACACATTTTGGTAGAAATAGCTGTTGGAAAGGCAGAGCAATTTGGTGTCTAGGATAAAATTTATTTCTAGGTCCATCTGCCTCATCGTCAGAAAGTTTTACCTCAGTTTACAACCAGGATTTAATGATACTTAAAAACACCTCTGTAGGTCTAAAAAATATTACAAACTCCTAAAAACAGCACTTATTGACCAATATTGAGATTTAATCCCTGCCAGAATTGATCCTTCAAATTTAAGTGAGATATTACTTTTGTCATAAGTATCTGCACATACAGAGACCAGGATTTTTTCCCTGAAGGAGGTAGGAGACTTTCCTGCTGATGGCGAAGTGTCAAAAAAATATAGAAACCCCTGTCTTTTTTTGGGAACAATTCTGTGCCTCAGTGAGTGTCCGTACAGGGAGAGAGGTTGTTTTTCCTGGCTGTTTTCAACTGTCCTCTCTTGTGGCTGGAACTGCAGCCTGAAGGAAGTTCCTTAGCTCAGTACTGCTAATCTCTTACCGACAGTTCCAAACAATTAAGAAATGTCCTGATTTACAGGGGGAAAAAAACCTGTTGCTGTGAGAATAATTAATGGCTGCTGTGAAAAAATAATATTTATTAATAAGGATACCTTCACATACTAATTACATAATTTTAGGCCATTTGCTTTTTCTGGTATATGACATATTTATAAATGTAATTAAAACAAATAGCACACAGAACATCAGAAGTCATAGTATCACAGAATCACAGAATCACAGAATGTTCGTGCTGGAAGGGACCTCTGTGGGTCATCTAGTCCAACCCTCCTGCCAAAGCAGGTCACCTACAGCAGGCTGCACAGGACCTTGTCCAGGCGGGTCTTAAATATCTCCAGAGAAGGAGACTCCACAACCTCCCTGGGCAGCCTGTTCCAGTGCTCTGTCACCCTCAGAGTGAAGAAACTCTTCCTCATGTTCAGACGGAACTTCCTATGCTTCAGTTTGTGCCCGTTGTCCCTTGACCTGTCACTGGCCACCACTGAAAAGAGTTTGGCCCCATCCTCCTGACACCCACCCTTCAGATATTTATAAGCATTTATTAGGTCCCCTCGCAGCCTTCTCTTCTTCAGGCTGAACAAGCCCAGCTCCCTCAGCCTTTCCTCATAGG
>Ga0065711_1044501_pt1 | contig 14063 bp, 4 predicted proteins | sample Hoacrofraction12_FD_59098 | JGI IMG/M metagenome (GOLD analysis project Ga0065711, IMG submission 59098) | Hoatzin crop microbial communities from Cojedes, Venezuela - Epithelial fraction 12 v2 (version 2) | ecosystem: Host-associated > Birds > Digestive system > Esophagus > Crop | place...
GCCAATAGCGTTTAACCCGTGAAGTAAGCAGACGGAAGTGATGCTGTAAACCTAGGCTATATAACGCTGTGTTATTTATCAATAAACGCCATTTGCCATCCACCACATTGGTGTCTGCGTGCTGATGACCTGAGCGGCTGAGGGGTGGGTCGCCGAGCCGTCCCTGAACCAGGTCGCCACACCAACGAAGGCGACAGCCTGTGTGTTCTGTACCAGTGAAATCAGTGCGACATTGCTCCGTGCAGATCTGTGGTTCACTTGTGAAACTGAAGAGTGTCCAAAGCAGAGCAAAAAACATTGCCAAAGTACTGCACAAAAATTACTTGTTATGCAAGATTTCAGAAGTGACATCTATTTAGATTGTCAGAAAAAAGATTTGACAGTGACTTGAATGAAGTATATTAGCAGGCCCACTGGATATTAATTGGCTTATTTTCATTAGTGGAATAAGCCACAACAAGAACCAGTGACAGGAATCTGAAGCAGGATAAATTCGAACAAAAAGTTAGTCACCTTTTAAAATATTTTGCTTTTATTTTCAACAATGCAAATGATTGAAAGCAACAAGGACATCAGATTAAGTACTGGTCAAACACAGATGTTGTCCCTGGCATGCAAACAGAAAGAAAAAAAGCAAAAGATGTGGTTTAATTAGGCAGCAGCTTCATTAACTTAACTCATCTGGGATCTATAAGCAACAAATCGTACAATGCAGCTCATGAGTCTTTTTTCAGTTGTTTCTCTTGTCGAAGCCTCTGTCTGTGTTTGATCCCCAAGGCAATGCTGGGGCCAGACTGAACTTCTGCCAGAATGAGGAAGAAGCTGGAAGAAAGAGTGCTGTCTTCTCTCTGCTCTGTAGGTCTCTCTGCTCTGCTCTAGTAGGTCTCCCTAAATCCTATTTCATAGGACACAGAAATAATTCCATGAAGTACAGGATCACCTTCATAGGAGGTACTAGCAATTAGTCTGGCTGACCGGCCCCTGCCTGCGGTTAGTTGGCAAAGAGATAACATTACCATTTTTAGCAGAAGCGGAAGCATTCTCACTGTCTGGCTCCAAGCTCATTACTGGGCTATATAACTGAGATACAATGACTGGTCATATGTTGGAGATCAGATTAGATGATCTAATGGTTCCTTCTGGCCTTACGTTTTATGAGTCCTTCACAATCCACTTCGTGTGCTGCCTCATTGGTCCTGAGAATCACATGCCAGCGCTCCCATTCCCTGGTTTTTATGACTGTGACCTTTATAAACAGGAATTCTTGAATAATTTAATGGAAAGGAGGGAAAGTGTGAAAGCAATCTAAGGTGAGGTAAATGAGCAAGAGATAAGAAAGCCTCAGAAATGTTAGGACATTTTAAACCTATTTACAGAGCATAATAGTCTGCCTGCATGTAGAGACACCAGATATTAAACATCTGTTTCCTTTCCGGAAGGAAAGGAGTCGGTGGAATGGTGTCATATAGCTCATAATGCAGTACATTTAGAACAAGTTCAATATTTTTACGCTCGCTTTGCTGCTCTCATTTCCTTAAATTCCAAGCCCAGGTATATGATTTCAGCTGGCTCTATGAATTCTTAAATGATATTTAATAGTTAATACCTTTGACTAAACAGTGCTTTTTGGGTTTTATCTGTTATGAGAAGTGATAGTATACTCTCAGAATACTTCCTAGAGTTCCCCGGTTGTTCTGGAAATAACTTGCTACAGCTTTTTAAAGGGTGTGACATTTTTCGCCAGGTACAACAAACTAACTCTGCTGGCTGATGTGTGGCTGAGTAGAGATTCTGTTCTATCTATTTGCTGCTTCCAGTGAGTTTACCTTGAATGGGAACACTACTGCAGAAATCACTGTACCTGTCTATGCAGCAACTAAGCTTTTATGTATTACTTACGTTATTGTGCAAATGGAGAGGCCGCTTCTGGTTGTGCTTCACATAGCTGCAGAACTGCCAGCCACCAGCTAACCTTTAACTTCACTGTTCTCATGTTGTTTTCTTTTTAATTTTTTCAATTCTTTTTTTTTTTATTCTCCAAGGAATTTTAGCATTGGAAAGTCCAGTTTTGTGGAAGATAACTGCATTTTACTTCCCAGAGTTATCAGAGTATTGTGTCATTTCCTTCTGTTCTGGCCAGAACATTTCGAACTGGCACCACCTCTGAATCGCTACATCACTTGATGAGTCTTTAATTTTTTGCTGAAAATGAACATGGGATGATTTATTTCCATGGAGAAGCCTTGTGTGTCTTAATGACTCTTAAAATCAGTTTCTTTCCCAGATGCATGTGCTAATTACATCGTTGTACTTTTTACATTTCAGTCAATTATAGCGATGCGTTTTTCTTCTGTGAGTGCAGCAACTTTAGGACTGAGAACAAAACTGAAATGGCAGCTTCTACAAAGAATTGCATCATAGAGTAAAAGTCTCTGTGCTAATAAGTCAAAAGAAATGTAAATGCAAATCTTCAGAAAAAAACAAGTTCTTAACTCTATTTGATTTCAGTGACACACAGATGCCTTTATGCAAGTGAAAGTCTGTGTTATCATTGCTTTGATTTTCCCCATTAAGCAGAATAAGAGATCAAGAATAATTTCTCCTTGTGTGAATAACAGAATACATGAAAAATTAATCCCTGATAGATACACATTGGCTTTCTGATCTATAGACAGCAAGGGTGATTAAATCTTTCCAATGTATTTTGTTAGTTTTCGTTCTAATGTAATAATAATATAGAGTGACATTTATTTAGATAATATAGTGGACTTACGAGACTATAATTGCTCCCCTTTTTTTATATCTGCAGTGGAAAGCTGTGAAATATATGAACATAGTTCAGCATCTTCAATAAAAACATGTTTCCTTATAGCTATATTATGCAAGTGCTAGGCACACTTTTAATGTAATTTGGCCTCACAATATTCCAAATAACTCTGTAAAAAAGATTTGTAAGAAGCACGAAAGTATTTTCATCTTATGTAGGCTTTATGTTGACTTAAGAAAGATTCAGTTCCAGACCAAGGTTTTTGATTTTTACTACACCCTGTTTAGAAAGATACACTGCAACCGTTGTGGCATCCAAAGAGAAACTTCAGTGTTAGCAGTGTCAGCAAATACTTAACTTTCGATAAATGTAAAGTGGGTTAGGTGCCGAATAGATATTGGTGCCTCTGCTGTTTTTCAAAACTTTGTGTCTGGTAATTATTCATTTTCTAAATACATACAATTTCTGTCACATCAAGATTAGAAAGCAAATGAAATGGCGGGCTGGTGAATCAATTGTATAAAAAAAACCCCTTTAACTAGATTTTCAGAAAGTAATATGATTAACATTCAATGTGCAAAACTTGACCAAAATGGTAGATATTCTTGTTCAATGTGAGACAGATAATTGGCTCTGTCTGGGTTATTCTATTATGTACCAAAGAATACCTTTTATCAAAAAATAATAATCACCAAGAAATTGGGCTGAACCTTCACCTTCTCCCCTATTACTTAGAAAATAGAGAGGCTAGATAAGGAGCTTATAAAATGAAGAGTGAAAATTAATAAAGGGTAAAAAAATAAAAAAAAAAATAGGAAAGGAGGAATCAGGTCCGCATGACATAATCCTTGCTGTAGGTGGCACCTGACCAATTAACAAATTTCAGAATTTGTTTTTTTGTCTTTTTCATAGCAAATTAATTAAGGACACAATTCTATTTACTTTCTCATACTACAAAGGTGGTGGGTTTAGTTTCAAAGTTAGCTGCTATTCAGTTTTTCGGAAGGGCTAATAGAATCTGGCCTGAGGACTGGCTTTGAAAAGTAGAAGGTACCTATAAGAAAATCATTACATTAAGAAGTAGACCTGCCATTTTAACAATGTTCTCTAACATACATATCAAGCATCTCGTCAAACCCCATTCTGCTCGTGTTTCCATCTGGTGACAAAAATATATTTTTTCCTCTTTCACTTCCACTTTAACATTACAGTAAACTGCGCTGTGGCCTCAGACACTAAGATGTCAAACTACAGTATATTAAGCTGGACTGTAAATGAAGATGAATGTGTGTCTCAGCAGAAGGGTCAGGCATAGGAGACAAATTAGAGATTTTTTTCCTTTTCTTAGCAGTAGATTCTGCCCTCTGTTTTCACAAAGGACCTAGTAGATGGGATTTGGTAACATGAAACTAGAGAGATATGGTAAATCAAGCCCATAGAGTACCATCTCACTTTTCCTCACAAAGAGGATCACTTGTACAGTGATCTTTATGAACTCAGTAAGGAAGGCATATTCTGGTCATTAACATGTATGAGTACTTACTGTACACATAGGCATCTGTGTGTTGACAAGGCCAGGCCGTGGTACGGAGGAGATGGGATTAGTGGACAAATGGAATACTTGTTAGTATCAAACTCAGTATGATCGAATTAATTACAATGGAAAAATCATCTTTGCCCTCTCTGGGGGAAAAAAAAATTGAATATAGTTTTTCCTGATTAGTGCAGTATCACCTTTTTCTCAAAAATTTTTAGAAACTTCAGAGTAGATTTTAACAATTTTCTTCTCAATTCCTAGTAAGACAGAGAATGCAGAAGACAGTAGTTATACACTTAGCTTTCTTTCCATTTAAAAAACCTGGGTTTTGTCACTAATGCACCATTTTTACAGAGAACTTCATCTAGGTACATGCTTGAACTGCTTTTGTTATATCAAAAATCTTACTTAATATTTGAAAAAAGGAAAAAAGCATACAAGAGGGAATTTTGCCTTACTTTTGTTAGGATGAGAGGTATTTTACACTTGGCTAAAGTTAAAAATTTAACTTTACTCAAGTTAAAGAGGGACTGAAGAACAGACATCTTTGTAAACTATCCCTGAGGTTCCCTTGTCTGGTGCTGTTTCATCCCTTGGCAGCCTTTGAGAGCGTTTCCAATTGTGATTTGAAGTTGTGCCATCTATTTTACATAACAAATTTTGGTTTTGTCTCATTCAGTACTAGTGATGGTGTTTAGGCTTTAGAATGAATTCAGAGCAAATGTTTAGAAGAACTTGAGAGATGTCATACAAATGCCTGACAGCAAATATTTAAAAACGTATGTCTAGTTTGAATGATCTATGTGCATTCCTTTCCCTCACACTGTTCTGATTCGCAGATGGATTTATATGATTTAATCGATTGCTAAACCTATGTTTCAAAATAGTATTGTTCAATATTTTAAAAGCTGTGTCAAGGATTTTGTTGTCTCCCTTAAAAGTAGGTCTGCAGAAGAACTAAACAGTTATTTTGGTAATCATTACTGCTACAAATAAAATACTACCTGCCAGTATATTAAATAAAATAATCACACAATTTGAACAGAAATACAGAATTATTCTCTATCTATCTTCCTATATTTTGTCCATTTTAGTAGATATCCTAAACTTCTGATTTGGTGTTGCAATTTAATAATTTTCCTTTATCTGATTACATACATGAAATATACACTGCACTGATGATGAAGAATTTATCATATCTTAGCATTATAATAATTTTTTATAGACTGAATCTCCATTCCTGAAGTGGGAAGATATATTGTTGTAAGCAAGGGAATAAAATCTTTTTTGATATACCCAGACAACACCAGAAAATTAACAGAGTTATATATTCCTGTGACAAGAAAAGTAGTCATGCTGATCAGTATAACTTCCATTTGCTGTCCTGTATTTTCCTGTTGTCTTTTGGGTTAAGTTGTAAAGACCAGTGTTTGGAGTATTTTGTATGTGGAAAGAATACAAATTATTTCATGGCAGTATTAGAAATACATTGCTTTATGATGTTCTAGTTTTGAATAAATTATTTTTTGTGCATTAAAATTATATAACACTTCTTATTTCGTTGGCTGTTGGCCAGATATTAAACCACCAACATGTGGCATTTGGCCTTTATTACAAGAGGTCCTGGTTGGATAAAATGTTTATGTTTTGAGATACGTGGCCTTTGATTACTAAACATGGATGAGATTGAAATAATCAGTATGGTTTGAAGAGTATTTTGTGTGTCATAACAGAAATTTCTGCATTTTTTATGCTGCTGAGTATTTGATTGATTTATATAAATGTTAGTGATGATTAGATAGAGAACTGGCTAGTGAATTATTTATAGTACCAAGATGTGGGGTTTTTTTCTTTTTTTTTAATGTTGAATAATTGAGAAGGCAACAAAATATGGTTTGAATTCAGAAGCTAGGTGAGCTGGAAAATTTTTCTGTTATGCTTGGTGTATATAATGCAATGTAGTTATCTGGTGGTGGGTAGGCAGGCTGTTGGGTAGACAAGAAGGTTCCTTAAGTGAAGCCTGTAATAGCCTTATAAATCTCTGTACACAGACAGGCCACCAAGGAGAAGAAGAGACCTGCAACCTATTCACGTGGCTCATAAATATATAGAGTACAGGTGGAAAGCATGAGGTAATATGAACAGCTAGAAGAAAGTTTTAAAGTTCTATCAGAGCTTAAGAAGTTATCAAGGACAACATAGCCATGATTGTAACTGACAACCTCAAATTGTGTGAGGACTACCTCGGAATAACATGCAGATATGAGAAGACATCCCAAAGTATAGAGAATCAAACCAAAACATAAATTGGAAAAAGCAAACAAAAACAAGATTTCAAAGTAGCTGTTTTTTTTTAAGACAAAACAAATGTGTCGTATTGTGGTAGAGAATTGATTAGAACATTTTAATTTTCATTTTAGGCTCAACCTGGAAGCTATCTCATTAGTTATGAGCCCAAGAAGAGAATTAAGACATAGACTAAACAAAATCTCATGAAGTAATAGAACAGAAAATGTCCACCCTTCTGTTTCAGAACTAGTTTTCCTGTTCACCATTTAGTTTAGGCAGTGTGATTTACAGTGGTGGGGTCATAGAAAGCAGTCTAAAACCTTTTCGTTTTTTTTTTTTTTTCCTTTCTTTCCTTCCCTCCTACCTTCCCATGAGATTGCCCTTTTTGCTTGGTTATATGCTCTTGACAGAAGAGATGTCTCCTGGGCAATTCCATTTTCTACTTGTGGGGAAGTGATAGACAAGGTATGCTTGAAAGAACTGGGCTCCACAGAAGAGAAATATGCAGTTAAATATAATAATATTGCAAAATAAGTGCATAATGATATTTTTTCACAGATTAATGGATCATCCCGGACGAGGAACATAGGCAGACAGTTAATGTCCTCTTCAGTTCGTACCACTCCACTACAGTGGGAGTCCAGATTGGCATCGCACACCTTGTGATCACCTTAAACAGCCACTGGATGTCACTGGTGATCCACGCAAATTCAGCTTAACCCTTTGAGCTTTTTCTTGTAATGCATAGAAAAGTCAGCAAAAAGGGCACTCACATGACCTTGGGAGTTTGGATTGTCTGCCATCAACATCATCAACAACAGATAAATAAGAAAATCTCACAAGAAAAAGGGATATGATCAACACAAAGCATAGAATGAGTTAAGATACTTCAAAGTACTATTTGAATGTGAGATGATGGCTACTTTTGACTCTCTTAGAAACATGATATCAAGCCTTCTTACATGTTCCAGTACATAATCACCTAGATGAAACGACATCCCTCTTTCATACTGGTCTGTGTTCTTTTAACAGTCTGTGCAAGCTGGCTGGAAATTTGGTGATTCTTGTTTACATGTTTCAGCAACTCCAGGATCTTTCTGGAAGGACTGCAGAAATTCCTCCCGTTATCTGGGTATTCTAAATTACCTTAGCAGTTTGATGAAAAATAAGTCATTTTTCAGCATGTTCCTGCTATCTGAAAGGTAAAATTCCCAGTGTTAATCCATAGGAGAGAAGTAGATAGCTGCCTACCATAGCAAAAGAGTAGTGGAATGAGAACAACAGCAAACACAAAGCATTTATATTCACCAACAAGAGTTGTTTCTTCTCATAATTGGCAAACTCGCAATAGTGATGAACCAGTTCTTTCCATCCTTTACTACTCAGTATTTTAAAAGGAGAGCAGTGAGAAGTGCACTTGTCTATTGTAGAAACAAGGCTAAAAAGAAGATTTTTCTATCTTTTGGTACCATTGCACTCTATCTGTATACTTCAATGGCTTTTGAGTTTTTTTCTTCATGACAGAAGGTTTTTTTGCTTCTTCAAGCACCAGCCATATCCTTGAGAAATCCATGCGTTGATTAATTAGACTTTTTCTCTAACATTTCAACTTAATACTTTGCTTGTTGCCTGATGCCAATGTCTCCTTTCTTTTGTGGATGGTATAGAGATAGTGATCAGACCTTTCAAAGACTCCTTTACAAATAGAATAAGACACATCACAATGAGGTCTTTTCACTGATACAGCTTTAGATAGCTCATTAGCTATATGCTGTGAAGCCAACTGAGTCTTTAAAGAAAACTATAGTATACTCTCCAGTTAAAAGACTACTTAGCTGCCCTGTTGCAACTGAAAAACGACGTAAAATGTTACCAGCTGATAGCAATTTGTCTGTATAAGCAACTCAGAAGCCAACAGGTAATGGTCTAGGAAATTAAATGTTGGTTGGAAGGCGGATAAAAATTATGTTCTTAACTTTTTCATACTGTATTTCTCAATCAGCTTCATCATCCTATCTCTCACTTTAGACAACAGCTATGGAAAAGGATAAGCCAACCTCCAACATGTGCTCCAATATAAAGAGGAAAACCAAGTTCATGATACATGTTTCAGTCCACATTGAGGTGAAGTATTCTGGCCTCCATGGAGATAAATTATTCCTTAAAGTATATGATTCGACAATGTTGTCATTAATTAATTAACAAACTAGATTCCTGCTACTGATTATAAAATTAGTTTGTCTTAAAAATAAAAAGTCTTCAGGACTCCTTCTAGCAGATGCTTTCCTTGCAGTGTATTCTGCCAGACAACTACATGCAGTCTAATGAGAAGAAAACCTCCATCTATCTTGAGATGAATAATTGAAATGTTTGTTCATGAGAGAAATAGTGTAGACTCACCTGTTTTGAATGAACTTTGTCAGGTCTTGTATTTAAATACCACTTTCCCGTCTAGGGCTGCAAAACGTAATGTAGGTTTAGTGGGACCCAAAAAATTATGGGAGATGCTCTTGCCTTCCCAAGTTTCGGTATTTGACTTAGCTGGCTTACTCATTTTTGTTTAGAGGAGAAAGCAGGGGTCTCCCAAAGGAAATTCAGAGATTCTTAAAGCTATGTCACTCTACAAAATATCGCAACACAGTAAGGATGTTAAAAGAGTTAGTGGTCTTGTCCTGGTGTCCACACTGTACATTTCACACTGGATTTTGTTTCAGTGGGGTTTTACTTCACACCTGCTCCAGGTTTTGGTCCCACTGACTAAATCTCCATGAGCAACTGGAGCACGGAAGGTATATATTCTTGGGTACATCCCACAGCTTAACTTCCTCTAAACTTGAATTGAATTCATGTACTCAGAGGCAGCTACAGGATGCGAATCAAAGCACAGAAAATGAAGACTGTTCAGGTTTCACACTTGATGATACGCTGCTAAATGGAACTAAAATGCTAATGTGGACCCACTCTAAGCGTACGATAGACCTCTAAAGAAATTATCCAGTTAGTGTAGCTGATGTGCATGCCTGCTTATCTCTGTATCCATTTATCAAAGATAAAGATATATACATTGAGAAGGCAGTTCAAAAGACATATTTCATCTCTCTTGCAATTTTTTTTTCAAATTCAGAAGCTAGATCCACAGATAAAGAAGTTAGAATCTTGGTTACTTCCTGCCGCTAACTTATTTGATGATGGTAGGTAAGAAATTTAGAAGAGCAGAAACTGGAAATGAGAATTTTATTTTGTCTTTCAGGAAGCACTCCAAGAAAGCAAATCCTTTTCCTCTGTACCTGCTCTGTAGGTTTTCATGTTGCCAGATACAGTCAAACCCGTGACATTATCTAGAAAAGCAAATAGGATTTTGAAAAACTGTGAAAGACATTCCTATACGTGCTTAAAGAAAACAAAAACAAGAACAAACTAACCTCAGCTTCTGAAAGGAAACAGAAATTCTTCATAATTTTTTACCAGAGCAAATATTTACAGATTAACTGTCAATGTGTGTGTGTCAAGAGATTGCTATACATATGTGAAAAAGAACATGAATAGACAAAATGAAACTACAGATATAGAATGAGCACTTACCAACAGTGGTGACAGATTTATTAAACAGAGACCAGAGGAAGAAAAATGAGTCAGAGTACATTTAAAACATCAGTGCGATTTGCAATTCTTTCCGGAGGCTGTTAAGTACAGAATAGACAATATACAGAACCAGGAAATTTAAATGAAGCAGGAAGTATAACTTGGGACTTTCCTTCTCAGGGAGGCCTTTATGTAGTCAGTGGTGCTTGCTCTGTGGCCATACACCCCCAGCCCACCCCAGCCTACCACAGAATATTTGCGTGTTCTTGCAAACTGAATCAAAACTATTTAAAAGCATCTCCTTCACGTCAGGATAGCCTGTGTAGTGATTTTCTTTAGAGGTGAGGTCTGAGTTTTTGGAAGAGTCTGAATTTAGTACTCCCTGACTTCCAGTGCTAGACACCGAGCTATCGTGTATCAGGGAAGGATGGTGAAAGCTCCATTGTCACCACCTTCTTAGAAGAAAGGATCAGTTATTCTAGGCTTCGGCACTAACCTCCAGGAGAAGATGCAAGGCTGTGTAGCAAGTGCTTGTAATAAAGGAAGCAAGACCCAGAGATAAGATGTGTTTAAGGCATGCCCTTTCATCTGAGTTTCCTTCTTTTCATCTTAGATCTCTCTACACACCCATGCTGGTTGTTGTGGATGTAATTTTGAGCAGTCTAGCACACTCCATGCAATGCCTGGGGAACCTGGCTCTCTAAACCAGCATAGTGAGTTCTATTACTAGTGGTCAACTAAAAAGTGCTGTGTGGGCTTACTCTGTTACATTAAATATAGAAACTAAGAGTTAAAATGTAGTTTATTTTGTAAATAATATGCATTTTTCTGTCAGTTAATTCTTTTGGCTACATTCATATTTGATGTCTGCAGTTCAAAATGCGGGTTTTTACAGAGGACCTAATTTTGCATGTAATGAACTCCACGAGACTTGACAGTGGGGTTTGAATCCAATATATTAAGAGCTGAAACTCAGAATTTGTAGGAGTTATCTGCCATGATTTTAGTACGAAAATTTCTACTGACTTTGTCTGTTGCAGAATTAGAAGAATACTTAGCCCCTTTGAAAATCTCTCCCTCAGGGTGAAACAAGGCTTTGCAGTTTTTAATACTGAATGGTGCACTGTTGGCTTTAGAAGTTTGAATCAACGCAGGAATGAGCTCTCAATTGCTTTGTCGGATTAGTCAAAGGATGTGAAATGCAGCATATGCAATTTTTATGCTTTTATATGGGGTTTATTCTTGCTATGGGATGGCAGAAATCTTCAGAACCAGCAAAAAGCCTGCCTGTATGTACTCAAATGTTTTGAACAAATGATTTTATATCCACACAGCTGACAGAGTGAGGGAGAAGCATCTTCTGTCATGCGGCTGCAGCATTTTTGATCTAGTACCAGCTACGTTAAGGATGAGTTGGCTACATCATTCAGTTGCAGCCTGAGTCTCTCAGGCTTTGCCAACATGATGTTTAGTAGGTGGATACAGGCTTTGTCTGTGTGAGCTCTGTCTGGGTCAGATGGGATCCAGCTGTAATCTTGCAATTGTACAGCTCCTCCTGGCCTCATGTTGGTCATGAACTATCAGATCCTGCTAGGAAGCTAGTTATGTTGTTTTAGGCTCAGGCCCATGCTAACAGTCCGCGTGTTGACTGACCAGATTACAATATTGCAGAGTGAGCTTATATTTACTTGGAGGGAGAAAAAAATCATGTAAATTTCCATGCTACTGCAAAATACTGCCCAGGTATGCCCTTAAACAAAACCCATAGCATACTCCAAAATATCTTTTGTGACTTATCTGTTTGAGAGAAGGGCAAATCCCCAGAGTCCTAGAGCACTGCTCTGCGTAAGTTTTGAGTGTTGTCGTCTGTTTGTAATAGTGATAAAAAATATAGATGTGCAAAAGCCCATCTCGGTGATCAAAAAATAATTTATCTATCTATTTGCATGTGGCATTTTGCACTTGCACACAAAGGAAAACGAGACTGAGTTCTCTTTGAAACAGTAACTATTTGTGGTTGCGGGCTAAAATGAGTACTAAAGTGAATGTAAATCAAGAGCCCTGGCATGTTAACTTACAAATGCAACAAAGGTGGCTTTTCTTGGTTTACAATCAGGACCCCAGGTGTCTGTGTTGTAGACTACTGTTTTCCCTGTTTATTTTGACTCTATTCACAGCTCCACTATATGTACCCCTGACAGAGATCAACCTCCTAGTGACAGTGGTTCCCTTCTGCAAAATCCAAAAGCAAGTGCTTTAAAGATGAGATGCTAAGAGTGCAATACAGAAAAGAATAGTAGCATTGGGATTTCTCCTTCAAATGCTGTTTACTAGTTTGTTTAATCTGGAATTTTTAAAGGTGTTTGAGGATGTTGAACAGTCCTAGGCTTACTGAAAGTCAGCTGCCTTAGGAAGTCTTTGAAAACTCTAACTTTAGCAGAAGAGTCACTGTCTATTTATTTGTATCCCAGTACGGTCAAACTGTGCATGTAACTAGCCAGTGTGGCTTCATATAGCACTTTAAGCTTCTCCTTCCCCTGTATTATTAATTATATTCAGTTATTGTCCCATTTTCTCATAATTTAGAACAGTGTTTTCCAATAAATGATTCCAGGAAAGACATAACTTCCTCTGTCAAAAATACTCTTGCCAGGAAAAGAGATACTGATTTTCTGAGCAAAGCACGTCTCCACTGCTAGACTTCTTCCATCAGGTATCGCCAGCTGTAAACAGAAATAAAGCCCACTGCTAGCTGGCATTTGCCTCTAAGCCTTACCCTCCTCTTGAATGCTGACCAATACATACATGTCTCTGGACCTGTGTGCAGTCTCACAGACTTCAGTCTGAAGCTCTTCAGTTTAGAGAATTGGCATGTAAAACCCATTGATTGTATAAGAGGGGTCTGCGGAGTGATCTGCCATCCCCTGAGAAAGACAGAGAGAGAGCGTAGCTTCACTAGGCTGTGATTCCTAATGTATCCATATAATTAAGCTCGTTAGGCTGAAGTTAAACTCTGTGAATAACCTCCATATCTCTCCATGTATTTTTATCTGTGCCTAACGTAACTATCCTAATCATAATGAAAGTTTCTGAAATTCTAAAACGAATAGTGAAGAATGAATAATATCTCTGTTTATCAGTCATAAGGTATCTTCTTCAACAAAACAATATTGCTGCTATGAGGGAAAGCAGCACCTTAGAGGTGAAGTCTTTCACTGTCATCCAGTAGATCTCTCTCTGTGCCCTCTTATCTCACCGCAAGTTATCTTTTATCTTTAACTGCTCAGAAAGCAAGCGTATCTGAGCTCGCTATTTTTTGGTGTCACTTTTCATAAGGATTCTGCATCCTTCTGTGTGTGGTGCACAGATGCAAGGACCTCTTCATGAGGATATGCAGGTGAAAGAACAACAGCTCGACAGATCAGATTTAAATTGCAAGTTGCAACTCTCTCTAACAGCGGGGGGGACATTCAAAACCCAGGCATTGTAGGATGTCATGTGGTAGTTATAGACATTTGCCATATGATCAAATTTAATGAAAGACTGCAGAGAGACCCTCTAAAATCTCCCTGAGTGGAGGCATGTAACTATAGGAACTATTAAGCATGGGAGGTTTGTCCTCCAAGATTTGAGGTCCTTCTCTTTCTAAACAAAAATTTGTGGGGATTTGGGTAATAGTTTTGACAATGTTTAAAAAAAAATCAAGAATATTTGAACTTTATAGTTTCAAAAATAAAATGTTCTAAGGCCAATTCTGCATAATATTAATGAAGAAAAAAGAGGTGGAATATTGAGGATAACATGAAATGATTTTGTTCTATGTTCATTTTTTCTTGTCAGCAAAACAAAACTATTTTTTCATTTTTCTGAAAAACTTCCATTTTTACT
>Ga0065711_1044504_pt1 | contig 14062 bp, 13 predicted proteins | sample Hoacrofraction12_FD_59098 | JGI IMG/M metagenome (GOLD analysis project Ga0065711, IMG submission 59098) | Hoatzin crop microbial communities from Cojedes, Venezuela - Epithelial fraction 12 v2 (version 2) | ecosystem: Host-associated > Birds > Digestive system > Esophagus > Crop | place...
GAGGATGATGAGGGGACTGGAGCATCTCTCCTACGAGGAGAGGCTGAGGGAGCTGGGCTTGTTCAGCCTGGAGAAGAGAAGGCTGCGAGGGGACCTAATAAATGCTTATAAATATCTGCAGGGTGGGGGTCAGGAGGAGGGGGCCAGACTCTTTTCAGTGGTGCCCAGCGACAGGACAAGGGGCAATGGGCACAAACCGAAGCAGAGGAAGCTCCATCTGAACATGAGGAAGAACTTCTTCCCTCTGAGGGTGACGGAGCCCTGGCCCAGGCTGCCCAGGGAGGTTGTGGAGTCTCCTTTTCTGGAGATCTTCAAGACCCGCCTGGACGCAGTCCTGTGCAGCCTGCTCTGGGTGACCCTGCTTCGGCAGGGGGTTGGAATAGATGACCCACAGAGGTCCCTTCAACCCCGACTATTCTGTGATTCTGTGATTGTGTGATCTGACAATATTTGAGCTGAGTCAGCTGAATTCTGCTTAGAGTGTTGGGTGCTTTACACTTTTTAGCCACTAGAGTCTTTAAATGTGCATCTTTAATTCTCCCTTTGTGTGTTAAACAATATTCGAAAATCATTAACTAAAACTGGCAAAATAACAAGAGCTAAACACACCTACTTTTTCTACAGCTGATGTACTCAGAAGTTCACATGCTCCGTTGCCTCCTTGGAGATCTTCTGTGTCTGAAAGCTTGTCTGTTCTTTCCCCAAGCAGTGAAGATGACTCTTATAAGGCCATCCTTACTCTGTGCAACTTGGCAATTTGATCTGCGCTTGCTGTGATCAGTGTAATAATAGGAAACAGATTCAGACACAGGACAAAATAAAGATCTGTGATAGGTGCCTCTGTGCTTTCTCTAAAATTGGGAGATAATAATTGTGGTCGGAGAAAAAATATATTAAAACATATTACATATTGAAACAAAATATTAAAAAAAATTAAACAATTGAAAAGTAAAAAAGACCCATCTTACAGCCAGTGATAAAGGGGACAATGCCGCATCTACCTTCCGAATGCATCCTAAATGTCTTTAGGCAAGGTAGTTCTAAATATGAAGCCGTTCACACTTTAAAAATACATGTGCTGTTTAATCAGCTGGACAGACCTCTGCATAGTTTGGTTTGCATTCCATTTTTTTCCCTCCTTTTTTCGGGCAAGTACTTTACCAAGATATAAAGAATTATGAACTTTGTGTTCAGCCATCACAGAAGAAAAGGAAACAAATAAAATTGCGACAGAGTGCTTGATGTTTTCTGGGAACTGTATGAAATGGCTTCCAGAAAAACACCCCAGCAGTACCTCAAATTTCATCCAAATCATCTCCATTAACTTTCATTTTATTGCTGTTTTTATACTGGAAAATAGGGACCTGTGACATTTTGAAGGAAGTTGTAAAATTGATTTTTTTTTTTTTTCTTCTTTGTGGATACACTAATGGGAAAAACATTGGCGGGGCAGTACCCATAGTGGAAAGGCTCTTGAGGGATTTACACTGAAGAAAACGTATGCTAAACAACCTGTTGTACCTGTTCTTTTTCCTTTCTCCACTGAGAAACATCAGGCTGCTTTTTCTGATTTTACCCTATTCCCAGCCTGCTCACTCTTGACCTTGGCTCTCAGAGTAGTCCTAATAGTTATCAAATTTTACGGTTTTGTTGGGCACAAGCGTCTTGAAAACATCATGGCAACCTGAAAGCTGTAAAACCTGCACTGTGTTTTCCTCTCTGATTCATTAGCTCGTAACATTTCCAAGGTCACAGCATCTAAAGAATAAAGATGTTAACATTTATGAGTCAAAAAGTAAAGCATCTCAGGAAAAAACATATGTAACAAATGATAGATTTTAATTTGTTTTCTCTTCTAGAAAAAGTGACTTCCAAAGCTTTTCATGGGGAGGGGTTTTCAGAAACGGACTTCACTCTGAGATGAAGGTCAAGATTTCGTTTGAGGTAGAAAAAAAATGGAATGAATCTTCATATGCAAGTATTTTCTTCATAAAATTTGGTCTTGGAGTAGATGCTGAATTCTGCTATCACAAAACTCACAGAGGGAAGCAATATGTCAGCAGCTCAGGTTGAGCGAACTGAGAACATTGTCCCAGCTGATTGTTCATACCTCTGGCTGGGTCAGCTCTTGCAAATTTTCAGAGCAGAGCTCAGCAGACTTCAGATAATTTTGAACATGTGGAAATGTGCTGATGCTAAACTCCTCTTGAGAATCTAATCATTTTAGTGTTCTTGCTCAGGCTGAATGCTTTCTAGAGCGCTGAACTTTTGCCAGATCTGGCATGCACTTAGCCACAATGATCTTTAACCTGTGTGTGAGCTTTTTTCCTGGCCTGGAGATCTGGAGCTGGTTCCCTTCTCAAGGAAGGTGCAACTTGATATGAGAAATACAAATGCTGTAGGTTCAGGTCATCCAGTGTGTGTGTGTAACTGCTGAAAGTATCTTAAATGTAGTATCTGCCAAAGAAACTGATTGTGTGTAAATATTCCCATGTTGTTCTTACTTATTTTAATGGCTTTTATAGTCCCCAAGTCCAGTCATTAAAAAGAGTAAGATGCTGATCTCGTTATAATCCAGGGTTTGAACTTGTTTGTATTCTTGTTAGCGTGCAGGTTACTTAATTTCTGCCTGTTCCTGTAAAGCAACGATGTTGATTCTACACTGTTGCTATTTCTGAACTGGAAGTAGGAACAAGAAATTTAAGTGCTGATCCCGTCTCACTTATCTCTTTGCTGGGAGTCCCAGGAAACGTGTCTTTCTGGCGCCGTGAGGCCAGTGGCAAGAATGCTTCTTGACTTTTGTAGGATTGGGATTTCACTTCAGGGCATTTCACTTTTGGCTATTACAAGGTCGCTTCTTTTGCAGTCATAGGAGATCAAGGTTGCATAAAACTATGCAGTGATGAAGACAGCTCTGTTCATCCTGTAGCTTTGTTCTTAACTGTATGGTATTTGGAGCCTAGGAAGGAGCTCTTCTGTATTTTTCTGTGGCAATGCAGATAGTGCATTAGTCCTAGGAGGAACAGTGAGCAAATCTCAGTGAAGAATCAGTAACAATTTTTGAAAGCTTTTAAGAGAGAAGCCATGAAAGTGCAAAATAGTACCACATGGAAATATGTGTTCCAGCATTTTGCAGTGTTCTTTGCTGCATACCGGTTCTGGCTAAGCAGGCAACGTGCTGCAGTTGCAGAACTGTAGTATGACATTTTTGAGCAGAAGACGACTGACTGATAGTAGAGACTACTGCAAGTGGTATGCTGGGTCTGCTGTAGGGGACTAGCAGCAACAGCTCGTGCAGCAGGAAGGTGAAAACACAGTTTCTTTGCTGGCAAGATTGTAGGTACAGTGTTACTTACTGCCTCCATAATGTCTCTTTGGCAGTAGTTTGTTTAAAGCATCTAGATAAATAGATAAAGATGAACACCTAAATATTTTTCTCTTCAGATACTGAATAAATATGTGAATTTATTCATCAAGATACACTTACAAAGAATTTAGTATTTATTTTTCTAGCTATTTTATGGATCCAGCTCCTTGAGGAAATATTCCACATCTGCATAATATATCGGTGTGCTAAGTTTTGTTTGTGGTTCTCTAAATTAGAAGAAATTGATGTGGGCAGACAGCTTCCTTTGGCTAATCATTTTAAAATGCCCAAGCACACAAATTATTCCTTTCAAAGTCAATTGAAATTTGTGTTTACTAAATTAACTCCGGATCTTTCCCGTACATTAGTAGTCAAGAAATGCTTTCAAATGAATACAGATTCTACCCAATCCTACTCCTATTTTGCATGTCTTCTGTTGCACTGTGAGTGTTAGGATCTGTGGCCTTGACAGAAGCCAAGATAAAGGTTGTGCCAATGCACACTTTCCCGTTTTCTGTAGAAATCTGTGTAATTCAACACTAAAAGTTCAGTTTGGCTCATTGACTTTCAGGCCTCAGCCATTCTTCTTTTTGCACGTTAATAGTCGGAAGACTTCTGTGACAGTTTAGCTAGGACACTGATCCAATATTCATCAATGCCATGCAGACATTTTCTCTGGTTTCTTTGCCCATGATGATCTGCAGCTCTGCTGACAAATAAATTTTTTTAGATATGTATTGTAATGATTTTGGGACACTTCAGGAACTTAATGAATGGCAATTGGTATGATTAAGAGTGGGAATGGATTTTGCTGGAGGTAGATTTTTTATTTTTCTGGCATAAAGTCTGTGCCGCCTTCTAGCAAAGAATGTTAATGCTTGGAGAAGATGGTTAGCACACAGCAAATTTCATGACACTGCTGAATATGTTTAGACAAAATGGGAACTAACATTTTCCTCTGTTTTACAGTTTGGTTTGTCTTTTGGACATTAATTATTGCATGCTGATGTGTCTTCTGTTCTCTGCTGAAACAGAAAGCTGAAACACCGTGATACGGGAAGCAGAAGAGAGTGATTCTTGTTTTATTTTGAACATTTCTTAGTAAAGTTGTATGTGCTCCTGGAAGAGCTGCTGCTCTGCAGGGTGGCCTTGTGAGACTTCTGAGAGTGCCATCGCTTTGTTGCAGAACACACAAATGAAAAAAATCTCTGGGATAAGGTCAGTTTCACCTGTAATAATGAAAGAAGAATCAACCCCAATCTGTAGAAGGTCCATACAGGTCCCCTCAGACTAAGAAGAATTAGGTCGCTTAAAAAAGACAACTTCAAATTATTTTCATATAACTGAAATACAGTAATTGTAAATCACAGCACTGTTCGTGGTAACACATGCTCAGATTTTCTCAGGTACTTGTCCGGGTGTTTGAAGAAAGTTCTTGGATGCTTGGATAACAATTGCAGTCTCCTACAGTATGTACTCTGTAAATAACGCCCCTGCTCACTGAAGAGGACAACAGCAGAGCGTAACGGTGCTGTGTTCCCTAGGGCTCCTGAAAGGCAGTTATTTCCAGGCTGGAACAAAAAGTTTCACCTCTTCTTGCTAGAAGGAATTATAATGTAGTTTCCAAGCTTCTTTCGCCTTGGCAAATAGCTGAACCAGTACAGTTACTAGTGCACCCAAGTAAGCAAGCTTCTTTTTGTCTATTTTTTTCCTGATGATTTTGTCCTTTACAACTTTTGAAACAAGCGTGTATTTTTGAGATTTCCCAAAGCAGCTCCAGAAAGAGAAGGTCACAACCAGGTCACCAACAGCTGAGGATGTAAGCCCAAATAGGTTCTTGGCAGACTATATCATTATTATAAATGGCCCTACCCCTTCTTAATCATTTTTGTGCATTTAATTTTTTCCAGGGCTCCTGTAATTGCTGCCATTGTAATACTATGTGACATGAATTCCTCCTAGAGAGGGAATTGCAGTACTTTTTTAAGGTGTTTTCTTCACTAGAAACCCCAAGAGTTGTCTATCTGCACAGGCAGAATTTACTGGAGTGAAAACTTGGTAAATACTTTGCCAGCGTAGATGAAAGTTTACGTTTCCCATTGAGAGCTAGATTGCAGTAAACCTTGCTAATTCAACTGCATGTGCACTTGTATCCAGCACCGCAATTCCATGGTCAGATGCAAACATTTCTCTGCTTCTCTTGTTTTGTTTTTGTGTTATGGTAATTCCTTCATGGTGAAAGACAATATGAAGTGATCAGGCACTAAAAACGTTAAGGATAGTTGAAGCTACAAAATCAGTGGGAAGAGTAAACTTTCTGAGCTAGAGCTGTTTGGAGCCAAGAGTTTGATTAACCCCTGATTCTATCAATTTCAGGAAAAAGAGAAGAATAGGATATGACCTAACTGAAAGGAAATGAGCATAGCTGGCCCCTGCAGGTTTGGAGTTTTACAGTAGATAAAACTAAGAGCAAGCCTGCAGGTTTGATGTGTTTGAATGTGCTCCTATTGCTTTTATCACTATATTAAGCTTACTAAGGAAGCCATGTCCTGCGATGTCTGATGTAATATTCTGCCCATAAATTACAGTTGTTCAGCACTTTCACTGAGGCGTTCTTGAAAGAATGCCCTCCTCCAGGTATATGAGCAGAGAAGGTGGGCTGATGTTCACATCGTTTGCAGGCATGTCGTCTGCTTTTTTCTTAATGCAGCTGGAGCTTGAGAAAAGTTCAGCATTTGGACTTTGCAGGCTTTGTGCATGCTTTTGGTGGGGTTTGTTTATTTGTTTGTTTTGATTTAAAAAATAAAGTGTTAAATTCACCAGTCTTATCCCCTTGGTGCTTTACTAGCAATACTGGAGATAGAAGTTCCAGTCAGCCTTGCCAGATGAAGTCTCTTAAACAGCAATGTGTTTTTGGAGGGGAAAGAAACACCAAAAAACCCACAACATCGCTCTTAAAAATAGGTAGAATGTTTGGCTCCATTCCTAGTTTTGTGCAGCTCTTGGAGTACAAGAGGGAGAAGTGAGCTTCTAATCTTTTTGCAAAATTTAACATAACTGCAACTGCTTAAGAGAGAGAGAGATAAAAAGAATCTGTTCCTTTTGTTATTTTTCTAGTTTATGTATCTGTTAGATTACCCTTTCTGGAACTTAAGTGTTTGTATTACATCAGCACCTTGTGCTGCTAATCGTAGTACAGCTTTTTAGAATGAAGTATTGTATAAAGGCTAAGCATTCAAAATGCTTCACGTGTCTTTGATTTTTGTCGCTCTCAAAAGCTTTCCCATTGCATGTTTAAACAAAGAGTCGTATTTGATTCATTGTTGGATGAAAGGGAACGAATTGATCAGCCCTTGGCAGTCTGATGCTGCATAACATAACAACTGATAACACTTTCTTCTGAATTGCCTCTTCTGAAGAAACTTGGTGCTGGATAAAAATTAAGCACAAATCTTAAAATGAAGGTACGATTTTTCCCGAGTGTCCTGAAGGAATGCCCAACATGCCTGACATCAAAATCCTGTTACGTGCTTTTTTATTACTGACTTGGCCTGTTAAAACATGGCATTACCGCTGAGCTGGTTTTGTCCCTGTAGCTTGAGAAATTTCTGGAAATATTAATGAGTGGTAATGGAAGCTGCAAATATCTGCTAAGCAGAAACCTGACTGCAGCACTTTGGCAGCGTGCACCCAGGCGCGCGGGGCTGCAAACAGAGGAGAGCGGATCCTTGGGGACATGGCACTGCCGTGCTGCAGGGGTGCTCGGAGTGAGCCCGACGGGCAGTAATGGACTGGCTGGTTACTGTTTTCGGGAAGAATTACAGACGTATCTTTGTGTTGTCATATTGCACTCCAGAAGGTAGAGCACGTCCGTAGGCTGTGCTGACTCAGCACTTGTACAGCTAATGGGTGGAAATCGTTAGTGAAGGACGGGAACTTTCTGAACCAGAGCAGTGGTTGAAAGACAAGGAAGTTTAAGCAGCAGGTTGCATTTTTGTTAGGAAGACCCTTTCTCCAGCTCTTGTATTCCAGCATTTCTGTGGTGCTGAATGCTGGGTTATCAGAAAAGCTAGCTGTTTTTGCAGATGGTGTCAGATTTGTAATTCCCATTTCAAGCTGCGGAGGAGATTGTAGGAGGGCATCAGAGCTGTTGGAGGGAAGCGGGTGGAGACCTGGGCTGTTCTGAGCTGAAGGTTTCTGGGAGGGGCAGACCTGAGAGAGAAGAGCCTGTCCCTGCTCTAGCAGATGGAACTTCAGAGGATTGTGCAGCGAGGGACGAAGCTAGCCACACTCAACCTGAGGGCCAGAAATGCTCAAAGCATGGAGTGACTGAGTCTGAGATGGCTTTTCAGAAGAATCTGGGTTTACCAAGCTACCTTGCTGTTTTGGGGTTGCGGCTGGGTATGATACCATGTAGCAAAGCTTTTCCTGGAGCACTTTTAAAAGTTAAAAAAAAAAAAAGAAAAGGCTGTGTGAACGCGAACCTAATATAGAAATATTTCAACCACTTCTGCAATGGAAGGCATGTTTGAAACGTACAGCCAGGGCAGCTCTGATGTACTAACGGGTGATTTTCTAAAAAGATGACTTTGTCTGTTTATCATGCACTGTCTAACTTAGGGACAGTAGCTGGGGTTTTGGTCTAGTGCACCACAGATGTAGAGCTGATAGTTATCAAGTTATGAGGCTGTCTGTAATTATTTGTGTATTTTTAGTTGGTTGGTGTGCACCACTGAATGATTCATAGCAGTGACTGTGAGGTTTATGTTCCACCTATAAGCCAAGATACAATCTGTAAAAAGAAGAAAGTTTGCACTTTCTAGAATGAGTGAAAAAGTGATTTTTTATATGAGGGAGGGAAGATCATAACAGGATTGTTTGTAATTGAAGCAGAATGCATCTCTCATAATTTATGCTGCTCTTTCAGGTACAATCCAGTGAAAAACAAACTAATTAAAAATAATTCTAGAATACTTTCTAAGAATTAAACATTGGACTTGTTGTTGTTGTTGCTGTCCATGAATTCATACAGAAAATTATAATAGGGCTTATTTTGTGGGGGGAGGGCAAGAGACAGACAAAACTTTACCAAATTCTCAATAGTAATGTCATAAAGCTCAGTCAACTGTGACAGCTATTTCAGAAATCGTATTTTTCAAGGTTTATTGTAAAGAACTACAGCCTGATGTACTGTCAGGAATATACCAAATCTTCCTTGTTCTGAGAAGACAATTTTTTCTTAAACAAGGTATACTTTTCTCTTGTCTTGTGCCATGTTAATAGCATATTTCAAATAGTTGTTTGTTACTACAAAGTCAAAGGTTTAACTCGTTGTCTGCATAGAATCACAGAATGCTTTGGGTTGGAACAGACCTTTAAAGGTCATCTAGGTCCAACCCCCTTGCAATGAGCAGGGACATCTCCAACCAGATCAGGCTGCTCAGAGCCCTGTCCAACCTAACCTTGAATGTTTCCAGGGATGGGGCATCTACCACCTCTCTGGCAAACCTGTACCAGTGTTTCACCACCCTCACTGTAAAAAATTTCTTCCTTATATCCAGTCTAAATCTACCCTCTTTTAGTTTAAAACCATTACCTCTTGTCCTATCACTACAGGCCCTGCTAAAATGTTTGTCCCCGTCTTTCTTATAAGCCCCCTTTAAGTACTGAAGGCTCCCTGCAGCCTTCTCTTCTCCAGGCTGAACAGTCCCAACTCTCTCTGCCTGTCCTCACAGCAGAGGTGCTCCAGCCCTCTGAGCATTTTGGTGGCCCTCCTCTGGACCCCCTCCAACGGGTTCACGTCCTCCTTGTGCTGAGGGCTCCAGAGCTGGATGCAGTACTCCAGGTGGGGTCTCACCAGAGCAGAGTAGAGGGGCAGAATCGCCTCCCTTGACCTGCCGGCCACTCATTTTGATGCAGCCCAGGATATGGTTGTGGGCTGCAAGCACACGTTGTCAGCTCATGTCCAGCTTTTCACCCACCAACACCCCCAAGTCCTGCTTGGCAGGGTTGCTCTCAATCCCTTCATCCTCCAGCCTGTATTGATAGTGGGTGTTGCCCTGACCCAGGTTCAGGACCCTGCACTTGGCCTTGTTGAACCTCATGAGATTCACACAGACCCACATGTCAAGGTCCCCTGGATGGCATCGCTTCTTCCAGTGTGTCAACTGCACCATTCAGCTTGGTGTTGTCAGCAAACTTGCTGAGGGTGCACTCAATCCTGCTGTCTCTGTCATTGATGAAAATACTAAACAACACTGGTGCCAGTACAGACCCCTGAGGGACACGACTTGTCACTGGTGTCCGTTTGGACATCGAACTGTTGATCACTACCCTCTGGATGCAACCATCCAACCAATTCCTCATCCGCCAAGCAGTCCACCTATCAAATCCATATCTCCCAAATTTAGAGAGAAGGATGTTGTGGGGGACCGTGTCAAAGGCTTTACAGAAGTCCAGACAGATGACATTCATCACTCTTCCCTTGTCCACTGATGCAGTGACTCCATCATAGAAGGCCACTAGGTTGGTCAGGCAGGACTTGCCCTTGGTGAAGCCATGCTGGCTGTCTTGAATCATCTCCCTGTCCTCCACATGCCTTAACATGGCTTCTAGGAGGATCTGTTCCAAGATCTTCCCAGGCACAGAAGTGAGGCTGACAGGTCGGTAGTTCCAGGGGTCCTCCTTTTGACCCTTTTTAAAAATGGGCACAAATGTTTCCCTTCTTCCAGTCACCAGGTTCTTCACCTGACTGCCATGACCTTTCAAATATCATGGAGAGTGTCTTGGCAACTACATCAGCCAGTTCCCTCAGGACTTGGGAATGCATCTCATCAGGTCCCATAGACTTACCGTATGTTCAGGTTCCTCAGGTGGTCACAAACTTGTTCTTTCCTTACAGTGCGAGGGGCTTTACCCTTCTGGTACCCATCTTATGGTCCGTCAAACCAGGAGGGGTGAGGAGAGGAGTTGCCAGTGAAGACTTGAGGCAAAAAAGTTGAGTACCTCAGCCTTCTCCTTATCTGTTGATACAAGGTTACTATTCTTGTTCACCTGGGGAGGTACGCTTTCTTTAACCATCCTTTTCTGGTTGACATGCCTGTAGAAGCCCTTCTTGTTATTCTTAGCATCCCTTGCCAAATTCAGCTCTAGCTGTGCCTTGGCCCTCCTGACCTCATCCCTACACAACCGGTCAGTGTCCCTATACTCTTCCCAAGATGCCTGTCCTTGCTTCTACTGCCTGTGCAGTTCCCTCTTGCTCTTTAGTTTGACCAACAGGGCTGGACTCGGCCATGCTAGCCTCTTCCCTTCCTTGCCTGATTTCTTATACCTGGGGAAAGAGAGCTTTTGCGCTCTATGGAAAGCACCCTCAAAGCCAGCTCTGTTCTGCACCCCTGTCCCTGAGGACCATTTCTCAGGGGGTGCTACTGACTAACTCGTTGAAGAGCTGGAAGTTTGCTTTCCTAAAATTTAGCGTCCTGACTATACTCCTCACCTTTCCCATATTCCTCAGGACTGTGAACTCCACCAATGCACGATCACTGCAGCTGAGGTTGCCTCCAAGCTTGACGTCACTGATGAGCTCACTTGCATTGGTGACCATCAGATCCAGTATTGCGTCCCCTCTGGCAGGGCTGTCTATTACCTGGCTTAAGAAGTTCTCCTCAACGCATTCTAGGAATCTGCTGGATTGCCTACAGCTCGCCGTGTTACTTTTCCAGCAGATGTCGGGGTGGTTCAAGTCCCCCAGCAGGGTGAGAGACTGTGAGCATGAAGCCTCCTGGAGCTGGAGTAGGAAGGCTTTGTCAGTAGACTCCCCTTGATCGGGTGGCCTGTAGTAGACACCAGCTACAAGGTTTCCTTCGTTGCCTCTGTCTCTGATTCTTGCCTATAAGTTTTTGACCTGCTTGTGGCTGTTGTCGGGCAACTGTTCGCCTCCTATCCATTTCTTGATGCAGAGGGCAACGCCTCCACCTCTCCTTCCCCACCTGTCCCTTCTGAACCACCTGTAGCCATTGACAGCCACACTAGGTCATAGCTTTCTAGCAGCATGGTAGCTTCCAGCTCCTCCTGTTTGTTGCCCATGTTGTGTGCATTCGTGTAGAGGCACTTCATCTGGACAGTTGGCTGTGTCACCTTCTTAGAGGAACACCCCTTATTTCCCTTGGGGTATTTCACAGAAGTTTCCTTGTTGGCTCCTACTACCTCAGGAACCCCCGCTCATCTCCGCAAGACTTCAGCTGTGCTGCAGTGTCCCCAGCATGCCTCTGGGCAACAAGTTGAGGGCCCATGGTAGCACCCCGTCCCTCTAACTGTTGCGTATCATCCCACAGCTTGTCACAGGCAAGCCTGATATGTTCCCCCTCCCCTTTCACATCTAGTTTAAAGCCCTGCCGATGAGCCCCATAAGCTCCTGAGCAAAGACCCTCTTTCCCCTTTGAGAAAGGTGACTCCCATTTGATGCCAGCAAGGTTGGTGCCATGTAGGCTATCCCATTGTCAAAAAACCCCCAAATTTGTGACAGTGACACCAGCCACAGTGTCACCAGCTTGATTATGTTAAAGACAAAACCCAAAACCTACATTTTAAGTATAAAAAATGTACCTAAATCAGGTGTTTCTTTTTAATTTTTGACGACATATCATTATTTACTGTGTTGATACTACAGTTATTTTGGGAAGGAGTGTTCTGTACATTGGCTTGCTGCTGTTCAGTCGTATATGACCCTGACATATTCAGTCAGTAATTCCCTGAGCCATCTGTTGGATGAAATAGGCAATATGAATATACAGGAAGATTAGGAACATGAATGTATTTGAAGATTGTGCTGGATTGGAGAAATTTTTCTGTATTCTTAGTATTCTCTTTTTACAAAAGCTTCTTTTTCCTCTTGTGTTTCAGATATTGACGAGTGCGAAAATGACTTCTACAATGGGGGTTGTGTCCATGAGTGTATCAACATTCCAGGCAACTACAGGTGTACATGCTACGATGGGTTCATGTTAGCCCATGATGGCCACAACTGTCTTGGTAAGTGGTGAATGCTGGCAAGGAAGTTTCATTTCATGGCTGTGGTAGGAAGGCCTGATCTGCTTGCTGCAGTCTGTCATCTGGTATGGTTTCAGTAAAGATCTGATCTGAATCACACTGAAGAAGTTCAAACCTGTCCATTGACTACGGTGTTGTTTAGACCAGACCTTTAAGGCTGGTGTTCTTAGTCCTAACATACTCAGATCAGTTTGCCCGTCTTTGACATTGCTAAACCCCCTCGCTGACCTCCAAAGCCTGTGCTGGATGTTTTGGCTTCTTTTCTTAAAACAGTAATCTGTCCCATCCACTTAAATACATTTTGTCTGTTTCTTCCAATTTCCATAATTCCAGTCATATCTTTAAAGCTCCCCCTGCCCTTTTTTATCTTTTAGGGTAACATAGTTCTAGGACATGCTGTATGAACATACATTACAGAATGTTAAAAGTGCAGGTCTGCTGAAGGAATACTTGGACAATAAAAAAGGGCAAAGAAACAGTTATCAGGAATAGCTGTTTACAAAGGGGAGGGACACTGCCATGTACAGAGAAGGATTTTAATTGCTTCAGCAGTCTGAGGATTATGGGATCTGGTTTTTTTTATTTCATGTCTATTGCTCTGGTTTAAATAGGCTGGGTTTATCCTATAAGCTTAAAATGTATAGGTTTTGTTTTGAAATTCCTTCACACCCGTTACCTGGAAATGAACCTTGACTGCTGCATCCGGTTTCCCGTACCTGCTTACTTGGTAGTCATTTTACCTAAATCCTAGCACCTAGGGACTATCTTTCTCAATATTCCTAGTGTAGATGCAAAGACCAGTGTTTGGTACAGTCCCAAATTCATTTCAGGGCTATGCTTATAAAACAGTGCAGAAAAGGGGTATTTTTTCTGTGTCATGCAGCACCTTTACTATGGTAAAAACAGATTCTTTGCAATAAAAGTCAAGAAATCAGGTAGTGAACCAGAAACAATAAAGTCTGGTAGCACCAGTCCACACTCACTGAAGCTGTGGAACAACTAGAATTTCTGAGCCATTATTTGGTTAGCCTTTCAGTAGATGTATTTCCTACTGTGTTCATTTTCAAACTAAGTAATATTTGTTTAGATGGATTATATGTCCTGACCATTGACAGGTTTTTGACTCAAACTTCCAAATTTCTCATCTTGTAGAACAGACTAAATAGATTTATTTCCCTCAACCTGTGGTAGTCATAAGATTAATTGTGGAAGAGGTATTTCTTATACAAAGAGCAGCCAGACATTCATTTAAAAAAGAAAGAAAAACTCTATTTATACTAATGTTCGTTAATATCTCTTAAGAAAACAAGCCACAAACATAGTAATGCTGTTTAACATCGGTGACATGGATAGTGGGACCGAGTGCACCCGCAGCAAGTCTGCCAATGACACCAAGCTGTGTGGTGCAGTCGACACGCTGGAGGGAAGGGATGTGACCTTGACAGGCTTGAGTGATGGGCCTGTGTGAACCTCAGGAGGTTCAACAAGGCCAAGTGCAAGGTCCTGCACATGGGTCCGGGCAATCCCAAGCACAAATCCAGGCTGGGCAGAGAAGGGATTGAGAGCAGCCCTGAGGAGAAGGACTTAGGGGTGTTGGTTGACTAGAAGCTCAACATGACCTGGCAGTGTGTGCTCGCAGCCCAGCAG
>Ga0065711_1044505_pt1 | contig 14062 bp, 8 predicted proteins | sample Hoacrofraction12_FD_59098 | JGI IMG/M metagenome (GOLD analysis project Ga0065711, IMG submission 59098) | Hoatzin crop microbial communities from Cojedes, Venezuela - Epithelial fraction 12 v2 (version 2) | ecosystem: Host-associated > Birds > Digestive system > Esophagus > Crop | place...
ATTTGCCTAAGCTAGGCTTCTAGAATAAAGAATAAGCAACGTTTTTGCTCCTGACTTTTAAACAATACCTAAAACAAAGATATAAAATTGGTTAAGTTAAATGGAGAAAAGCAAGGACCCACAAGAAGCCTAACAAGGAACAGTCTCCCCACCAACCAACCATCTTCCTCCACAGATATCCTAAGAACCTATCAAAAAACGAATTAGTGAAGACTTGCAGCATTTAAGGATATTTTAATTTACAGAGAATTGCTTTTCTCCTGCAGCCCATCCAGTTGCAACCAGACTAGAACTATTACTGCTGTGTGTGGTTTTTTTTTAAAGTAGGAAGTCCCTGTGACTCCAAGAACATTATCTAAGCTCTCCTTTAAGCTTAACACCTCCCAAATATTTAATCTGGTTTATTCTGATCATGTATCCCCAGTCACTAACATCTGTGGTGTTTGGGCAGGAGTTAACAGCTGAAAAGATTACCTGCAAGTCTCTTTGAACAAGAGAAATACGTTACATGCTGTTTACTTAAGGATTAACTGATCAGGTCCTAGAAAGGAAACAGGTCTTTTGATGGTACTCATGCGCTGTTTTATGTGGGCTCTTACATAATTTGCATGGAATGATTATCTGAGATTTGAGACAATCAGTTTAAGGAGCATGCAGTCTCAAGAAACTGTCAGTTACAGTCTTTTGTCATTTGTTATGACCAGCCCCAGAAAAACAGCCTTGTCCCAAGTACTTTACTGAAACTAACATACATAGCCATAATGTATCAAGATGTACTTCATATTTAAGGAAACAAGTTCAGTTGTGGCAGTTTTTGAGCAGCTGTTTTCAGAGCTTTTTGAGGGCCTTCAGATACTGACATTTTTGTTACAAGCTTCATGCGCAGGAAGCATCGTGACAGCATGCTTAGCTAAAAATATTCTAATGTCTATTTATTATCAGTGTAATTAAGTCTTGCATGACAGAATTAAGTGACACTTATGAGACTGGGTTTCAGGAAGTATTTATAGACAACTATAAATAAAACCAGGGGAAATGTAGCTGTTTCACAGCCACTGCTACAAACACAAGAGTTAAACTGAGAAGTCACATTGGAAGACACCCAGGGCAGTGGGTGGTTAGGGTAAGTACCCACATTGTACATAGGACAATTCAGATTCTCAAGAGTAGTATTTGTTACTGCCTCACACTAATCAGTTTTCCTGCCTTAAAAAAATATTCAAGACATTTTCTCTATGCAATAAGGATTAGCTATAGTCCTGCAGCATCCTTAGAGTAAGAGCTCCTCTTCCATTTTGTGTATTTTCTGCTTTCCGTTAATTTCATAATGGTAGAAAATTGCTTTCTGGAAAAAAAAAAAAGTAATACCAGGAACGGAGCCTTGTCTAAGAAAATGCAACAGCACTACCTATTAAGGAAGAAACTACAAACACTTACAACAGAAGTGGGCCTTAAAGTAAATTTAGTAGCATTTGATAGGACATGTAGAAAACTTGGTCAAGAAGGCCTTTCTCAAACTGCTCACACTTTTATTAGTTCATCTTGAGTTTGGTGGTGTGAAGCAAGGGGGAAACTTCTAATATTACATTTTAGGTACTGTATCTCATCAGGTCTCGTGTACTACTTTGGGACAAACAGGTCTTCAAACTCATTTAGCCAGACAGCAGCACACGTTGTTCCAACACTCACATCTGCTACAGAATACAACCACATGTGTGAGAGCACAGAAGCAGCAGCTGGCATTTGACATCCAGTCCATAAGGGCTATAAGCAGAACTGTCACACAGACTTCTCATCGCAAAAGACAAAAGCCTCAGGGATCCTGAGAAGTGAACAAGGACTACCTGCTTATCTGTCCAAAAAATCAAAAGTCTGTTAAGATTAGATGCCTGTCCAGGCATTAATGAAAGTCTTACTAGGTATTTTCTATGATATGAAGCACTAAAATATTTTTTTAGAAGTCTAGTTAAGGTACAGATATTTAGAACTGGAAAGCCTTATCTTCCTACTTAGTTTTCATTTTGTAGGAAAATCCCACAAATAAACTTTGTAGAAACTCAACAGTGAAAGCTTTCAAAGGCTAGAAAAGACTAACCAAAAATGAAATGCAACTACATTAACTACTAACGTGCTAGTTAACTGTAAGAATCCATATTCTGCTTCTCCTGAAAACACTCCAAGACAGCTGTCTCTCTTTTATGGACACTTGAACCAGAACAGTTTCTCCTACATGTTATTATTCAAAAGTGGCAACCAAACCCTTCTTACAGAAATCACACAGATCCCATTGCATCATTCAGGGCCTTGAGCCACTACTTCTGTAAAAATACAGCTTCCAAGAAGTGGTATGAACCTGCTACCCCGTATTCCTGTATTTTCCCCATGCTGCCTACGCACTGGTGTCTAGAAGGGCAATACAAATACGCTGCATGTCCACGACTGCCGAGTTCTCTTACACTTTACCTGAAGGCTTTTTAAAAGCATCTTCTCATTGCTTTTGTACACATCTTTCATAAAAGCCTTCAGGGAAGCAAATGAAATAAACTAACAACTTGTAAGCTGGTTCACTTATCTGTGGGCAAACGCTAACATGCTTAGAGGAGCCTCAGGCAATCTTCCACATGTAGTGTCTAACAAGCTGATAAGCCACCTCTGAAAAGGAAGAAGGTTCAATTCAGGACCTGCAGTGACAAGCAGAAGCTGACAAGCAACACAAGAACAGCCCTACCAAATCAGATCACTAGTATAATTTACCTAGTTATCTTATCTCCTATAGTACCCAAACATGGTTGCCTAGAAAACAGCATAAGAATAAAACAAGCAAATGAGATACTAGCTATATTGCCGTTATAACCAGATAGTTGGTTAAACTGCAAATCTGACATTTCATTTTAAAACACCACAACATTTCATTGTGCACTTCTCACAAACACAATGGCTTCAATAGGTAGAAACTATTACTTGGAAGAGGTGAGAACAGTCCTCCTCACCTCCTTCAGATCTAGGCTTCAAAATCTACTTCAGATCTCTTTGTAAAGTTTGCCAGAAAAGACAGAGTACACAACTTCAAATTCAAATACACACCTCAGATTATTAGTACCATTGCTATGTACTTGTTACACATTCTTGGAATTGTTAAGAGATCAAAAGAAAAGATTCAAATCACAGCAAGACTGTACTATAGTAGTGAATACCCTTTCTTTGTGCTGAACGCACTCCTAGAAAACCAAGGGCCCTTTAAAGTTCAAGATCCAAACCAAACAGCATTGAGAAAATTATTACCCAAAAAGTGATACAGATGAACTGGTTCAACTGAGATGTAGTATTTTGATTACACCAATTTATTTCCTCCATTGTGAGGTTTTTGGGGCTTGGGGATTTGTGGGTTTTTTTTCAAAGTAATGAAAACTCTGGAAACTTCAAAATTTCTTTTTCAGTGAGATTAATTTATTTCCAATTTTTTTTGCAAATTGTTATGAAAAGGAACTCTGGGAAACAATAAAAATGAACACAGCTGATTAGTTCTTGCAACCTGTGGACTCATAAACATTATGTGGAGGTTTGAATTACTTCAATAATGTTACTAAAGCAATACTATTGTAAAGGTGAAATGCGCTTGCTTTTTAATGTTCACTTTTCATGAACTCAGGGATCTCCAGTGATCGGCAGATACGAAGCAGAAAAGTACACAAAAACTGACCTGCTCTCCTGCCATCCTCCCTTCTTTTTTCCACACACAGAAGAGAGGAGGAGAAGGATCACTGCAGAGTGCTCAGTGAGGCTTGACCACCGATCAAACAGTGCAAACTTGTTTACTCTGATTGTTACATGCCTTACAAGTCAGAGGACTGCCCTATCTTCCCCCCACAAAAGGTGTCTTCAGAATTTCTGTAGAAATGAGTGATGATTATAAAGATCTTCACTTTCAGACAATTCAGATTTCAGCATCTTTCTCTTTTTGAGAAGATGTATGGAAGCTTACAGACTGAAATTTGCACCTTTGAGCAACTTGACAAGAGTTGGCAAGATTTGTTTTTCAAACTGAAAGTCCAATTTAACATCTTCTGACTACGTGCATCAACATGTATACTGAACATCAGAAAATATGCATTTACCTATCATAAAACGCATCCAAAAATATAATGGCCTTTACTGCACTTGTTGTTGTGAATTGGCTTTCTAACTCTACTGCTGTCTTGAAGTTTGCTGGAACGCACAACTACCTCACTAGAAAAAGCGAACATAAGCTAATGGACCCAATAATTGGTTTCAGGGGTGTACAAGCCAGTACATTTTCCTCCCCTCCTGTTGCCCTCCAGTTCAGTATCTTCTTACCCAAATAGGTAGATTTCATAAACAAAGCTATTACCCTTTTTCATTCTGCACCTAGAAATCTTGAGCATGAGCAAGCCTAAGTAAACAAAACCAACTCAGTGGGAAGTTCACTGTTTAAAGTGTACTTTCAGATGTGGTCAAAACAGATGCAGACATCTTTTTAGCACCAGAGAGATGCAAGTCTCAGAAATAACTAAATTTACTAACACAATCCGGTAACCTCAAAACCAGAGACTGAATGGCAAATGATTATTGTGGCTTTCCTCCCTAACTTGTCTTTGTTAATGTACCTAACCTTCTACTGCTTGTGCAAACAATGCCCAAGCCAGCTCTGAGCCGCTTATTCAAAAAAAGCCACTGCTGTAGAGCAAAAAATTCAGACACTGTAATAAAGGTTGTAACAGGGACAACACACTGATACCACCTGCAATTGAGAATTCTTTCTCTTTAAATTGGAACTAGCTTCTGAAGATAGAAAAAGTTGCTTATTAGTTCCATAAACAGGCAGCGTCACTGGCACCAATACCAGACATTCAATCCATCTTGCACTGCATGTAGCAGACAGGAGGGCTCCTCCTGCCTTTTTTAGAGAAGGCTTCCTTAGCAGCATTTTGACATACCACTTCAATTCAAAGCAACACCTGGTATTTCATCTTGGAAAGCACATACTTGCCCTAGGGATTAATACAGAAATACACTGTGCTCTGGAAAACGCTATGCAAATCCAACTACTATCCACCCAGGGGAGTGTAAAACAACACAACAATTTCATGTAAGCCAGGAACCATTATCCTGTTAATATCTCTATGTTCAAGAGCCTGTATATTCTTCTGATTGCTTCCTTGAAGAGCTTAAGGGCTACAAAAACTCATTCAGTTGGAAAATTTAAGAATATTTAAATACAACATTGAGATACAATACAGAATCTTTGATAAATAAAAGGGAACACTCCATACATGGTCTAACTCCTATATGCTAAGCACTTGCAACCTTGGACAATATTACCCTTCTAAACAAATTTGAGACCCGTGAACAAAAAAAAAAAACCACCACCCCAAAAAACATGTTTACAACATTATGGGACTACAGCACAATTTTACTTTAGTGTTATTTGAGAATACATTATTTGTGTGGTTATATGTGTATATAGTCATTCTGCTTAATACAGAAGTTAACACAAAAATGTTTCTCTAAGACAAAAGCAACTGCATAATTTTTTATTTTTCAATATACATTCTGAAAGAACCTTAGGATTTGCTCATAAATGATTTTTTTACTTATGTTCAGGAGTTATGTTACTATTCAAGAACTCCTTTTATGTATAAAACCAAGAAATCATCCCATTCAGTATCCAGAGTAGATTAACAGTTACAAGTTGGCACTAGAGTCTGTATCACCACTCATTTATGCCACTAGTTTTAAACAAGGTTATTGATGGAATGCAATACAACACAATGAGTAAAAATTATCATTTAAGGCTCTATCTAGCAAGGGTTATGCTTTTTCAATGAATTAATAAACATAAAATAAATCCATGCAGAAAGCCATAGGCTCATCATACCACGCAGCAGTTTCACTAAACTATAATCAGAGTAGTTTGCAATCATTAATTCATAATTCACCCTTTGGGGATTTCCCTACCTAATCTGTCTAAAACCATCTGTTAACAATACCGAATAGCAAGAAAGCTGCTCTAATTCTTTTTGTGCAGGATCACTGTGATGCAGTTCTGTTTTAATACTCATTCTGCTGCAAAACTACAAAAATTTGCTTAATCTATAGAAAAGCCATTAATCAGATTTCGTAAATTTGAAAGATAAGATTCCATTGAAGAAGAGCAATTGATTTTTCAGCTATGTCAGTACGAAGCACCTTACTTCAGCTACTTGAAGTGTTACTCTGACTCATTTATTGCATCAAAGACTAAGGTACTGAGCATTATGAAGCAGGAGCCAAGCCAAGGGTTCACAAAAAAATCAAAACTGAAATCCCAGCTGTTTCATGGTAGTACTGTTGTTCACATGATGAAATGCCCAAGTGTTGTTCCTCTTGTAAAGCAGAATATCATTAGTGATGTTAACATCATTAATTTTTAATATAACAAAATAATTTCATTTACCTACTAGAATATTCTAAGGCACTCCTGTGTTCGCCAGCATACCTTAAAAATCACAACTGTAAATGATTAGCTATCTCCCTTTCACTGTTTCAAAACAGCCTAGTTTCATTGACTAAATAGTTGTCAATTAAAAACCAGCCTCAGCAAAGGGAAACCTGCTACCACATCACCCCAAAGATACAACTGATACTGTAACTGAAGCAATCACATTATCTACAGCCAGATGACAAACTCCTAAGATTAACTTTCCTGCATAAATCAAAGAGAAAAAAACAGGCTCCTTTAGGGGCACGGACTGCCTAATGTAGACTGAATAACAGTCGAGTTGCTGCAAGCTTCATTTTCCAGAAAAAGAACTTGTATCGAGTTGAAGATTCACAATACAAGACACAAGCTCACAACTTAACCCACGATACCCATGGAACCAAAGGGAGAAGGGTCAGCCAGTTAGTGACTAACGAGGTGCTGCTCTGTACACAGGCAGCATGCCATATGCTTCCACAATCGACAGCAGAGTTAATGCGTATGACTGCATCCACAGCACAGTTTCTCTGCAGCACAGCACGTAAACTTAGTAAGAGTTTAGCAGCAGGAGTGCCTCACTCAGTACAAGTTACAACACAAGCCACTATACCATAATTCATAATTTTATTACTCAACCATAGTGCCAAGTCTCAAGTCCAAAGTGAGTACCAGATTAATTCACAAAGAAGAAAATCCTTGGAAAAGGGGAGAAACAGCTTCTCAAAGCTTGCAAGGTACCAGAATTTTTGAAGTACTGAATGATAAAGACTAGTACCCAAGAACCATTTTAACAGCGGTGCACTGACCTTTTTTTTTTCCCCATCAGATCCACTGAAGAAAGCAATGACTTTAAGACTAACACGGATTACCCTACTTTTCCCAAAAAGAAATTTTCCCATCCTCCAAAAAGAGCCAGAAGAGGCAAAGCACAAGCCCTGGCATAATACTGGAGCAAGAACAGCCAACAACATAAGAATCCTTTAGCACCTTAAAGGTGGGAAAGAGAAAGACCTAGAGGTACCAAAAGATGCCTAGTGAAACCAGGCAGCCAAGGGACTTGCTGGAACAAATCTCTCAGTGCATCTGCTGCATGGGAAATGCAAATAATTTGAAATGGTTGAGAGCTTGGACTGAATGCTGAAGTTCAGGAAGGGAATGAGACTACATATATTCCTTCATTTTATGAATGCTATCCAGAGAGTATGAGACACTTCTAATTAGTCTCTAAAGGACAGAGAGAGAATGCATTTGACTTTGCAACCAGCTCAAAAGGCGGTATGTAATGAGCCTGCACTGTAGTACAATACTACGAGCACAGACATTCAAACATCAGCTTGTGTACAAGACTGATGCATGATGTGGAGGAAGAACAGACAGGGAAAACGTGGTGGCTTTTTTTTTCCCCTCCAGTTTTTGCAAACTTCTAAGAATATAAAGCTAGTGATCTCAAGTTGTAAGTCTAACAGTTCTCTTGACAGAGGACTCTGCTTTAAAGCCATTAGCAAAAAAAATGTTGATAAATCCATGACTGAGTAATTCCCAAGAACACTAGTTTTGCAACTATTTTTAGAAGAAATGAACACTCATCGAAAAAAGTTTCACATGTATGTACATCACATCATATATAATACTCTTACATAGGTTTTGGCCACTGTGGGCACCACACATGCATACATCCACAAAAAAAAAAAAAGTCTTACAAAGTTCCTTTGCTATATTCAGAGGAAATATCCTTCAGCAAGAAGACATACTAAGGTTCACATCTGTAAGTGTACTGAAGAACTGAATGCAAGTTGCTATTTGGAGTTCTGCTGTTACTGGGTATAACATGAGCAACCCAGTAGTTTCCAGCCACCTGAGGACTTCCAAGCCAACAAGACCACAAAACAGCTTCCCCAAAGACACTGCTAGCCTACAGACAAAAATTCAAAGACCAGTGTCACGGAAAGGTAGCATACTGAACTCCATGTCTAGAGTTTTACGCTTCTCTTAAATCTCTCTTTGGTAGAACATGCTTGTTCAGCTCCACAGAGAATAACATCAGTTCCACCAAAGACACAGTAACTCAGCAGCTATTACAGTCCATTTCTTGAGGAGCTGCAATCCTGATATACTCAGTTACTTCCTTAACACAGCTTTGCTCCATCCCTTTGACAGAAAATAAAAACAGAACAGAGCAGCTATTCTTACCTGTGCTCAACTACAAAAGAAAGTGAAGTGATGCCTACCCCGGAGTATATCTATGTGATGTACTCAGCAAATTTGTGTAGAATCAAAGTCACTGCAGAAGAGGCTATGAAACGATTAGATAAAATGAACCAGAACAACTTGCCAACATCAGATGTTAGTCACGAAGATTTCAAGACACTTGAAAATGTCACGGATTATATCTACTTTCTCATGCAGTCTCCTGCTTAAAACTAGATTGGCAGTTGAGGTATGGAGGTTGCCAGACACTTGTACGTGGCAAATCAATAAAAAAATATATGAAGAAGAGAAGTAGGGGACACCCAAAAAAATATGGTGTATAGGCAAAGGCTCAACATGGTGTTTGTTAGAGGAATTCCTGCCTCACAAAACAACCAGATTTCTCTGTAGCCATCACTGATTACATGGATAAAGAGGCACCCTGCTGAAAGAAAAATAGGAAACAAAGTCCATACCAAAGGTTTCAAAGCACACCAAGCAAGTCTCTTCAAAAAAAAAGGAAAAGAAAGAAGGCCCTTTGTATGAATATTTAACTAATTAACAGACAGAATGATGAGAAGGAAGATGAAGAAAGGCAGGGAGTAAATGATTGCTTATTTTAATAGAGGTAGATGATCAATGGAATTTCACAGAAACCTGTGCTGGGACATAGATTATTCTACATGATCATAAAGAACGAGGAGAGATAAACAGGTAATAAAGTGATGAAAAATTGCTGATGATCCTAAGTTATTCAGGACATTAAAGATAATCTTTGACTACAGAACAGCAGAAACATCTTGCAACACTGACCAGGGAAGAAGACAAAAAATTACCGCTGATTAAAGTGATACAGATGGGGAAGTACCATCCTAGCTTCCTGTACAAAAGACAGGTCTTAGCTGACCATTATTCCTCGGCAGCAAGATCTTTTCATCACAATACATACCTATGTGGAAAAAAAAAAAAAGTCAAACTTGTTTATGATGAAAGGGACTTTATCTAGTTATCCAGTCCAGCTCCTTGCTCAAACCAAGTCCAGTTAAAGCTTGTTTCTCGGGGCCTCATCCATTTAGTTCTGAACATCTCCAAAAATGCAGACTCTGTAGGTGCTCTGCACACCTCATCCAGTGTCCAACCACCCTTACACTGGAGAAGGCCTTTTCTTATTTCATATTTTCCCATGCCCCAACTTCTGTCCATTGTTTCTTGTCCTATCACCATACATGTCTGGGATCAGTCTGCCTCTGTCTTCTCCATACTGCCCGTTAGGTGGCTAGTAGTAGACCGCAGTAAACTCTGCCATTGGCCAGATGAAAAATCACTGCAGACTGAAGTGATACAGACGGAAAAGTATCATCCTGGCTTCCTATATGAAAGCTAGGTCCAAGCTGACTATTAGGCCTCTTTTCTTGAGATGGAACAAAATCACTTCCTTCAGCTTCTCCCCTATGCTCCACTATGTCAATGTTTTGCCTTGTACGGAGGAGCCCAGAACTGCACGTGGTACTCCAGGTGCTGTCTCAAAGTGCCAACCAGAAGGGAAGAACCATTTCTGCAGCCTGCCAGGACAGTCCTATTAACAACCCAGCGTGCAGCTGGCCATCATTGATGACTCTTCTTCAGCTCCTTGTCCACCAGAACCCTTGTGTCTTTTCTTGCTAAGGTTTTCTCTAGGCAGCCAATCCTGCCTGTGCTATTACCTGGTGTTCTCCTAGTCCAGATGCAGGACTTGGTATTACTGCCTGACTGGACTTCACAAACTTCCTGTCAGATCATCCTTCCAGCCTGTCTCTCTGTCTAGCATCTCTGCCCTCCAGTGGATCAGATGCTCTCCAAGTTGCTCTAGGGGAGTTCACATGCCTGTTGAACATGCTGGCCCATCATCCCAACATTCAGATCACTAATAAATATGTTAAACAATATTGTCCCCGTATCAGTCCCTGAGGGACGCCACCAGTCACTGACCAAGAAAAACAGAGAAAAGGTCACTGATTATATGCGGACCTCTAACTTGATCCAGTATGGCTATTCTAAAGTCACACCTTCAGTCTGAAACCTGCATCAGTGAGCTTCTCACATAAATGGGAAAACATCAGCTGCTGGTTCTTCTCTGGACTCTAATACTTAACTCTAGAAACTTCTGGAAAAACAGAATACTGGCAGAACATTATGTAACATTATATAACTACATAACATTTAGTGAAATGGGAATTATTTTAGCTAGCTTCAGAGAAGCCAAGGGAACAATACCATAGTAAAGAACAGGTTTCTTTAATCTACCTCAAGGCATGTACCACTGCTAACTCATTCAGAATCCAAGACTGACAACAACAAAATTCAGAAACATTGGTATCATGGGTTTTTTGTAGTTATTTAAGCTTATATAGTCAAAATAAAAGTCAAGTCAATTCCAAAACCTCTGACAGGATCTCCTGTAACAATAAAGTTGGAAAAACATGTTCAGTAACATGCGGGCACACAATCACTCTCCAAAGTGCCTACGCCAAAATGGGCTTTCTGGAGGTTGAGCAGCGAGCTGTCATCGCACAGGTCTACACCTACTGGAGGATAGGTCACCTTCAACGATGAAAACTGACTTTGTTCTTTCAGAAACATAGACAGACAGAGCTCTCAGTGAACTTTTCCAAAGTGCCTGACTGTGAAGGTTGACAAAAAAAAGGATTCTGCAGTTTCTCAGAGTGCTTCCTTAGAACAGATCCAGACAGACAGACAGACTCCTACTGCCGTGAAGATACCCAACTGCTGCTAGACTAGCAAACAGGTACATAATGGCAGCTGAGGAAGTCGCTGGTGGAGCCACATCCTGGAAAGTGCTTTTTTCCCCATCTTTGCCTTTCCTCTACTGTTTAAATGACCTGTTATTAAATGAGTCAGCACTGACCACTTTAAACACCCTTCCTGACTTGTGTTGCCAAAAACTTTCCATAAAAAAATAAAACCCAACATAATTAGACTGGAAATGGGTAGCAGCAGTGAAGGAGATGTCTAGATTTTAAAGAATGCTGTACTATTTACATGTGAAACACTGAACTAACGACATTTATCCAGGAAAAGAGAATTCTACTTGTTCTAAAGAAAATTGTGTGGTTTGACCTCAAAAGCCGTATTTTCTGAACAGCATGCCACACGCATTGCACAATAACATAGAATGATTCTCTTTACAGTACAGATATGTAGATAGTGAAAAAGAAGTGTTAGCAAATACGCTTAATACTGTGGCTTAAATCTGCAATCTTCTTTTGTCATTTGTGGCATTGTTAGAAAAGGGCCACATCAGTGTCTGAATAGATCTAGAGGAAATGAAGACCAAATTCAACTCTGTAAATAGTAAGTTTTGAAACCAAATTTATTAATAAACTTATCCAGTAATGACTTTAAGGGTGATTTCTCCTGCTGGGAAAACAGGAATCTTATACCATTGCTGGCAGCAAATATACTGTGATACTATATAGTCTGTGAGAAAAATCTGGCTGCAAAGCACAATTAAAAAAAACAAACCAAAAACAACCCTCATGCTTGCTGAGTAAGAGCAAATGTTCAAACACATATTTACAGTATTACATGTCAATTAGGAGGATGCACAATGCAGTATTAAATAAGAATCAATTCAGCCTTCCCTCCTCCCCCCCCCCTGCTTAAAGAAACTAGATTCAGCTCCACAAGAGAGATTGAAAGTGAGTTTGTCAGACAGGGCACCTTTTGTTTCCTCCTTGCTTAAAATAAGCAGCGAAAAGCAGCAGCAACATTCCTACTATTTTTTTTTCCCAGTAGTACACCGGTATCACATAGCGCTTCTCAGCTTTTAACAAAAGGGTAAACTGGGAAGTTAACTTCACAGCAAGAACAAACCCCTTTGCAAGTGAATTTGACCCAAACTGCTGATACATAGTATATGCTGAGTATAAAAACAATTTCTGTGAGATTAAGTAATCTATGAACACCCTTTCTGCATAAATACCCCAACAAAGCCAGCCAGTGAGACCTCTACTAGATGAAACAGTACAGACGGAACTGATAAATCAGCACAGCAGAAGCGGGGCATTTTATCAGGCAAGTGTAGGGAACTACTGCTGATACCATCAGCAACCTCAGCCTGAATCTGAACGGAGCTCAGCGCTCGCGCTTCAAGGGAACAAGCTCATCTGCACTCTGAAGCGCTTTACCAGGAGAACAGTGAGCTCTGAGCGTTCAGAAATGCTCGGGCACCTTACACTGTGTACTGGGGAAGTGAAAGATGCTTAGCACTTCTGGAAGACGCAGTCACAGGTTTTGTGGTCAATGAAAAACCATACGTGACACATTACAGGCACAATGGATCCACAGAGAAATAAGACCACTGCTCTTAAAGAATGTTCCAGAGGAACAAGAATGTGCACATCTTTGCAGATATCTGTTAAAAATAAGAATTTAACATATGCAATAAAGTTCGCAATGGGAGGGGTTTCTATTTGTTCTTAAGCTTCCTAAAAGCAGTCTCCGTATTTTACCTCTCTCAATTGTTTCAAGAGTAGAAAATTCACTGCGCTTTAATTTTACTTTGCCTTGAAACAAGAGGTTTAATCCCTGCGATGGGCTTCTTTGAACTGACTGGGATTTCTTCAAACAGAAAAAAAGACAAATTACCACGATAAGTACAGAACCGCAATTATCCATCACAAACATTTCCCACAGCCCAGCTGTACAAACGCAAAACAAGGCTGACAACAGTTTGTTTCCAGATGGGCTACAATAACAGAAACATAACTTGACCTCACCAGGACTGGTTATTTTTGCATAGTTGTGACACGTTGTTTGAAGATTTTGCATAGATCAGTTTTGACTCGCTAACTTCAATAACCAGCGCTCAAAGTGCAAAAACGCTGCAAAGCAAACACGGTGCTGTTTTCCTGCGTTATTTTTCAAGAAAGAAAAATTTCATCAGGTATATCAAATACTAACTCTGTAACTACGGATCTAAAAAAGAAACCCCGAAAACATCAATACCGGAGTGGTTAGCATATAATTACTTAGCAGACGACTTCAAAGCCTGATGTTTTCATATTTTTTAAGCCCGTCTAGCACCGCGCGGGACACGTTACGAGGTCAACACGGCACGGCTCGCGTTACCGCTCAACTTCTGGGAACCGGGGTGCCGTCCCCGGCCGCGGTCAGAGCTCCCGCCAAGGCAACCCTGGGGCCGAACCGCCCGAACGCAAACCTGCGCCAGATCCCCTCAGAGCCCACCGCTCCCGCCGGCACCGAGCTGCGAGGGCGGACAGGGGGGGACGGGGACACCCGCCGCCCCGCCGCGTCTCCCTGGGGCTCAAACCGCCGACGGCACCGCAGCGCCTTCGCGCCACCGGCGTTACGCAACGGCACGGCGGCCTGAGGGGG